>Ga0213882_10000765_pt1 | contig 10340 bp, 8 predicted proteins | sample BarmaccoBMER_R09_FD_160106 | JGI IMG/M metagenome (GOLD analysis project Ga0213882, IMG submission 160106) | Barbacenia macrantha exposed rock microbial communities from rupestrian grasslands, the National Park of Serra do Cipo, Brazil - ER_R09 ...
TGCAATTGCCTCCGTTCACATGCGAGGAAGAACCGCCGCCCTGAATCTCGGGTTGTCCCAGATGTTTCCAACAGTCAGTGGTGTTTTGAAACAATGGGCGTGGATCCACTCTCATTGTCAATGCGGCAGGCTCTAAACTTTATTTCCCTCATCCATTCATTCAATCACTCACAGGCCGCAGCGCTCGCCGCGCTGCGGGCGTGAACAGAAACCCGTGCCAGTCAGAATAAAACAACGAACTCCTATATTGTTGAAATTTCTGTAGAATTATAGGAATAGAGCACTTGACGTGTAGTCCGCAGGTCGGAGCGTGCTCAAGGCGGTCTTGCTCGGAGGCGTACCGGCTACTCGCACGTAATCACGATCCGAAACATGGTCGTCTGGCGAGGCCTGACAAGCCTCGATGACATCGCTATCGGCAATCTCAATCGGAACTGGCGACGATGTGGTTCATCGCCAAGCTGAGGAGTGTGCTTCTTCCGGAACGCGAGCTTGAGAAACTGTGCGGGACTGATCTCGGAGAAGGCGACACGGGAATGATCGTCGATACAGACGTGGACGAACTCCCAGCTGACGCCACGGCTGTTGCTCTGGCCGGTCCGATCTCCCGTGATGCGGTGGCCGATTGTATCGTGAAGCGCAGCGCATATTGAGAAAATTGCATGGCATATACAATGAAAGCGCTATGTCAGAGATGCGATAGCCAAACAACATCTCGCGACGACGGAGCTTATGGCGTCGTTGTATTCTCACCGACGCATCGCCGATCATCGGACCGCGAATCTCGGTCGCCATGGCCAGAGCCCTCAACGAAACGCAACTCGCGGGCCAAGCGGTTGATTTTCGGAGAAGCAATCCCGTTTTCGAAGGAAGTCTGCCGGGCTCTCTCCAGTGGTAGGCATGTCCGGCGCAGACGAGCCCGACCACGACGACGCCCAGCACGGACTGATACCGGTGGACGCGCCACGCTAGAAGCTGGAACCTGATCAGCGCGCTCGTATAGTGGGCGAGCTTTCCAGCCTGGGAGTGTTTGCCTTGGTATTAGTTGCGCCACGTCCGCAGCCGTCTTCAACCGGATCCTTCGTTTTGATGGCTGTGGCCGCTCTCTGTTACATCCCGTGGCTGCTCGCGCTCATTGCCGCGCCGCCGTGGGCGGAACCCGGCAGCGGCGGCGGCGAAACCCGCATTAGCGAAGCCTGGGGAATCCTTCTGGTGCTGCTGTTCGGCATCCCGTTGTGGCTTGCGCTCGGGGGATTGGTCATGGTCGCCTGGCGCAAGGGCTTTGCACCGCCCGGTTGGGGCGCCGCGTCGGCATTGCTCTATCCTCTCGCGGCAGTGGCGACTTTCGCCGCCGCCCGGACCTACCTGGTGTGGCCTGGGGGTTGGTCTATCCTAGTACCTGCGCTGCTTCCCCCGCTGCTGGCATTCTATGGACTCTGCTTGCGCGTGCCGACGCTCACTGGTGGACGAATGCGCTTGCTTCCGGGGCTGGCGCTGTGTGTCACGGGGCTTGTCGCACTCGCAGCAATTCCGTTCGCCTCGATCGATCCACTCGGATATCCCGTCCGCCTCGCCTCGGAGCAGCGGCGCTGGGACGCTGCGTTCGCACGACGGGATGCCAAATTGCAGGAAGCAGCGCTGCAATGGGAACAAGACATCCGCAGGCTTGGTCCCGAGTCGCCGCTTGCGGCGTGGCTTGACTATGTCAACGGCTCCGCCGGATCGGAGCTACTGCACCAACAGGCGCTCGAGGGTGCGCGAGCGGCCCGAAACCGCCAGGCGGATGCAGTCGCGCTCCTCGACAATGGCCAGATTCTCCGGCTTGCGGAACTGTCCCAATTCGCGCTCACCGTCACGCCGGCTCTCTGCATGGCCTACAACCAAGCCCTCAGTCGATTGGCAACGACCGACCAGCCCTTCGAGTCCGAGATCGGCAAGCAACTTGAACTGCAAGTGCCGAACGCCGAATTTCTACTTGCTGGCAGATGCGATCTCACTTCCGGTCTCGGCGCCGCGGAAAGGCGTCTCAGAAAGGTCGCGGCAGTCAACCCCGGCGACGAGCACTGGCTGCAACTGGCCGCGGCTCTCGATGCCTTGCTCCGTAGGCATGGGAAGACGAACTCGAACGCTGGCTGATGCCGTTCTTGGACCGGCTGGGTCATAAGACTCGGCGGCGGATGTGTCCTCTGTATGTTGCGGGATTGATCGGTCCCGGCGATCGCAAGAGCGTTCAGCCGATGGCGGAACGCCTTGCCACGGGCAACTACGATCAGTTGCACCATTTCATTGCGGACAGTGTCTGGGACGCGACGCCGCTGGAGACAGAGCTGCTCAACCAGGCGAACCGACTTGTCGGCGGCACGGACGCGGTGCTGGTTATTGATGACACTTCATCTCGACCCACATGCATGGTTGGTTCTCGTCGTTGGCTTGGTGGTTGCGTCCGTTTCAGCTTTCGTTGCAATCTGGGGACTAATGCGGTTGCTGGAGCGATTTTCCAGTTGGCCCTTCGTGGTCTACCGCTTTGGTCTTGGCGTGATCATTCTCGTGGGAGCCCTGTCGGGCTGGCTCTGAGAATCGGCTGCAACTTGAGCTGGGATCAGTTGTCATGCAGCCAACGACATAAAGGAAGGGAAGGGAAGGCACGGCGGATAGTGGTGGAACGACCGAATAGCCCGCCGAGCTGATGCGGGCCGGCGCTTCACCTGCGCGATAGCATCCTCCAGAGCTTTGGGCGGCTACGGCATTGGCTATATCGTCTGGGCCACGCTCGGACGGGACCTGGTCGAGATGTACGAGCAGGCCAACAATTTTCACCGCTATGAGAGCCTGGTCGAACACTTGGCACTGTGGATATCATAGGGAAGAGCTTCACACCGATGCCCTACAAGTTCATTGCGATTGTGGCTGGCGTCGCGACGATTAACCTTCTGACCTTCACGATCGCGCCCGTGATCGGACAGAGCTGGCGCCCAGCTACTTCTTCGAAGACTTGATTCCCTGGATGTTTGCGAGGCCATCACTTGGCAACCACCCTGAGTGAAGTCAGATCTCTGATGACAGAGGAGCGCGATGTTTGGATCGCGCGGCGCGTGGATGTGGGACGAACGAAGGCGCTGCAGCGGCCGCTGCCTGTTGACCCCCTCCAAGACCGTGCTGCGCGGCGAGGAAGGACGATAAGGCAGCTCTACCTGATGTCCGCCGGACCACGGCAAGTGTGGGTTTGCGGATCGCGGATGCGCCCCCTTCCGCAGCCACCAACTAGATCGCGTGCAGAAAAGTCGGGGACCGAAATGCTTGGTATGCGAACCGCTACGCCAGCGGTTACTACGCTTGGGAATGCTGGCTTGGTCTGAAATGACCCCGCAGCTTGACTACGCAAGCACATCACCGCTGTGCAGGCCACAATCAACGCCAAAAGCCTGATGCGGCACATTGGTGTTCCCGCAGAGAAAATTCTCAAGCACCGCGTTTACTCTAAAACCGATTCGCGTACAACAAATAAGGACCTAGCGCTCCGGGTGAGTTAGAGCTTCGGGTGCAGCAAAGCCGGATTTCCCGAATGACCCCAGTGGCCGCCTGCGCTGACCAAGCGACCGAATGTGCTGCCATTGCTGCACCGCACCGTCCGAAAGTGTGCAGATTTTTTTTGGATGCCGGCAAATGACGGGGCGTGCGGCACGCTGAGCTGACCGGCGTCCAAAAACCCGTCGGCCGTAACCATTACAGCGAGCCCCCGCCTCTGGGGAAGCTCTATATTCGCGGGAATTGCGCAGATTCAGAAGCCGCACTCTCTATACTGTTTTCTGACGAGACGTAACCGCGAGCCCATGTCAATGAAGTCCACATCAAGGCATTGGTTTCCTCGCCGGTATTCCGACGGGCGACCCTCGCATTGCAGATATTCGAGGTATTCGCCAGCGCTTCTCGTGCGGAGAATAAGTGGCAAACTCATGCTGCGCGCTAGGCGGTCCCTTGCAGATTCCGGCGATGTATTCTCGGACTTCAAAGGGCAAAGTGCTTATATGATCAGGGTTCCAAGGGTGATCCTTGCCTCCGGCACTGCTCTTGGAAACCGCCGGGAGTTCACTGCAAAGCAGAAGGCAAACAGCGAACAACAAGGTTCGGACTGTCATTCGACCCTCCCAATTAGGGGACCAGTCACGCCTATATTCTATCAGATCTCCTAGGTCCGGGCGACGGCAGCAATTGGCCCGCACCGACCCAACATCAAATCTGTCCTGCGTCGGCTGTCAGGGGTAGACCGCAAAGACGCGAGAGACTCGGCTAACATGAGAAGTCAGCTTGGATGGCGAACGGATTTAGTCGGAAAACTCGAGCCCTTCTGGTCAGGGCTGTAATGTTCGCACAAACGCGCGCGTCATCGGATTGACGGGGCCCGCCACGGCGCGATCGGACGCGTTTGCGTTACTACTTGGCGCCGGAAAAGCATATCCGAGAATGGCCTTGATGACCCAGCGGTCGGAGACGGGCGTTAGTCCATAGCCGACGCCAAAATTCACATCCACGACGCCAATCTTGAAGTCAGTGACCGCGAACAGGGTATGCTCCTGTTCCGGAAACGCTTTGAAATCTCCGATCTTGCCCCAATCGGAATAATATTCGAAGCCTGCATACAGATCCTGGCCGAATTTGCGTGCGACCCGCGCGGCAGGCGCGAAATGCGTTTCGCCAAACCGTCCGAACCCGACGTCTACAATCGGATTGACGATGAATTCGTACTCGGCGCTACGCATGCCGATGATCGGACGGATTTCCATGGCGAAGCGGGTCCGCGCAAAAGGCGGCGTCTGACTTGAGAACTCGAAATTGACGCCGTAGAAAAAGTCGCGCTGCTCCACATGGGGCGACACGAACAGCGTCCGCAGCTTGACCGCATCGGAATAAAACCTCTCGCTCTGAATTCCGAACGGAGATACAGGCCGACCTCCCACCAGTCGGTTACGCCATAGGCGAACTCCGGCGTGCCGTTGATCGCGCCGTTGGAGATGAGTCCGCCGGGAAACGGCGGGTCCTTCACCCCGAGCGGCGTATAGTTGAGATGCTGCTGAATGGTGAACTGGCCGACCGCGGCAATCATGGCATTGTAGACCTGAATCTCGTCGGTGGCCCTTGCCAACTGAATCGAGCTTAAGACCATCGTCACGGCTAAGATAATTTGTCGTGCCGGGATTCATACACACATCTCGTTTTCCGCTGTGGTTCCAAGAACTCGCGTCTCTTGTCATCAGCTCGCAATACCCATCGACCGCAAATTCGGCCACGAAGCACGATGCTGCCAACTTAGCAATAGGTTTCCCTGGGCTGAGGCCCGCACGAACAGCGCTCGTTAAGAGCCATTCTCATCGCAAGGACTCACTACTCTGAGCCGAACAACTGCAACGAACCGGCACGCGCGCCGTAACGTCGGGTGCCTGGGGCATACCGGACACAAGTCGTGCCGGCTCTGCATCGCGGCTGCCGCAGCCATGCAGTCCGTCGGCGCACCGCGAAGACGCGAACGACGCGAGGCGGGAGGAAAAGATACAGCACCCCGCTCAGCAGGCCGATCATCCGGTCCGACCAGTAGCTATACGTCGCAGGACATGACGAGCGGTTCTCGTGGACCAGCCAGGTCGCCCCTTTCGCTGGCCCCTAGGTCGATTAGGCCGTGCTCGCGTTGCTCGCTCAAGAGTGCTTACTCTGGCGCTTGTCGCCGTCCTCGATCCGATGGCGGTGGCGCTCCCGCTCGCCGCAGGCACACACATACGACGCGTGGGAGCTCACCCTGACCATTTGCACGCATGGCGTATGAGCAAGACGGTGGCCCACCGCTCCGCCGAGAGGATTAGGGCGTCGAACCATCGAATCGTTCCAGAGATCGCTTTATCGGCTCGTGCGCGGGCACGAAGGTGCTTGCCAAAGAGCGTGCGGACTCTCGCGAATGGGATGAGCCTTCTGCTAATTGGGCGACGTTGCGCCCGCGGTCGAAAATAGTCCAAAAGAAGAGTTGAGAGGTGCCCGATCGCACCCGACCCGGACCCGTTGCCCCCGCCGCGGTGGTGGCATCTGCCAGGGGATCACCTTGACCTCGGTCGTTTCGAACTGCGGCTTACCAGGCGCAGTCACCAGCAGGGTCGCCTTCATGGTGTGATGAAACAGCGGCCCTATGGGCAGCTCTTCGGAGTGGAGGACCTCAACCTGACAGGAGCGCGCCTTGCGATGGCCCGTTTGCGCGGCAGCGGCGGGGACCGTGACGATCAGCAGGATGGTTATGGCCACGGCTGTGCGCATCATGGGTCCACGCGGTTTAGGCCAGGGAGGAACGACCTGCTTGCCGATCAGCAGTCCGCATCATCGCGCGCCGTCAGCGCTAATCCTCGGTCAGTTTAGCTCAAATGATCAGCAATCGTAGCGGTTGAGTTGCGTTTCACGCGCATTGCACAGCAGCAAACCGCGTGGCCCAGTAGTGGCGAAGCCTTGCTCTGGGGGACGAGCGTAGCTATCATTTGGTCTGCGTCGATGAGGCGCAGTTTACCCGGGTGGCTTGGCTGTGACTACGGCGAAGACAACAGCTCCTGGTGAGAGAATGTCCAAGAGCGTTTGGCTCGGGGGCTTGGCGTTTCGGACGGTCTTTATAGCCATTCTCATCGCTATCACCGCGCGCGTATCGAGCCCCGAGCTCGAACACATCTGGTCTCTTTGGGAGACACCGAGCGACCTGGTCCGGGTCGCGCTGGGGGCCGTCGTCTGCGGCTGGCTGTTCGTGCACGTGTTCATCCTGCCGAAGGATGCTGACGGCTATCGAACCTGGCTCTACCTCGGATTAATTATCCTGCCGATGGCAGCCCTTTGCGCCGTGGTAATTTGGTAAGCGATAGGAGTGCCAGGAGCTGCCACTTCAGTTTTGCAGCTAGTCCGGGGCAGCCGCCGTGGTGGCCTCGCCCATGGCGCACTCGCGCCAAACCGGGGTCATGCATGTGGTCGGCCAGCCGCCCCCTAGCGCCATGAATAGCGCCGCCGTATCGGCGAGCCGGTTGGCTTCGGTCTGCACCCGAATCACCGACGCCGTCAGGTAGGTCTGCTGGGCATTGAGCACCGCCAGCTGGTTGACCTGCCCTTCGTTCAATTGCTTTTCGACGATATCGAGGCTGGCTTTGGCGGTCTCCTCTGCATGCAGCGCCGCCCTCATCGCGTGCGCATCGGCCTGCAGCCCGCGCAGCGCGTCGGCAACATTCTGGAAGGCAGTAATGACTGTCGCGCGATACTGCGCCTCCGCCTGGTCGAGCGCTGCCTCGGCCGCTCTTTGCTTGTTGTAGAGGGTGAAGCCGTCGAAAATCGGCGCGGTCGCGGCCGCCGCGACCGTATAGAAGCCGGTTCCTGGCGCAAAGCTCTGGGCAAAGTTGTAGCCGCTCGTTCCTCCATTGGCTGAAAGCAGGAAGTTCGGCAGCCGCGCGGCGATCGCGACACCCACCAAGGCGCTAGCGGAGTGCATGACGGCCTCCGCAGCTCGCACGTCCGGACGCTGGTCCACAAGCTTGCTCGGCACGCTGACTGGCAGGTTGGCCGGCAGCTTCAAATGAGCAAGGTCGAATTTCTGCATGATCTCGTCGGCGGACAATCGTCCGGCCAGGGCGGTCAGGAGATCTCGCTGCTGGGCGAGCTGCTTCTGCAGCGGCGGCAGCAACTGCTCCGCTGCCGCGAGCCCAGCTTCCTGCGCCAGCACGTCGGCCTGCGCGACCTGACCGGCTTCGTGCTGACGATTGAGAATGCCGAGCAGGCGGCGCTCGATCGCGATGATGCGCTCGGTTGCGGCGATCTGACCACGGAACGAAGCTTCCTGAATAGCAGCGGTCACGACGTTGCTGGTTAGCGTGAGATAGGCGGCCTCGAGCTGAAACAGTTGCTGCTCGGTAACGGCGTCGAGGTTTTCGACCGCCCGGAAGTTTGCCCCCCAGATGTCGGGCACGAAGTTTACGGTGAGTTGGTGGGTCACCAGCGAAAATTGAGTTTGCGGCACCGCCCCGATGTCGCCGCCAAATACCGTACCCGCATTGGACTGCAATATTTGCGAGGTGGTCGAGTTGCCCGTGACCTGCGGCGCCCACAGGCCGCGCTGGGCCAGCGCGTTGTATTGGGCGACCTTGATGGCCGCCTCTGCTGATTGGAGGGTAGGACTATGATTGACCGAGTCCCGGATCAGATCGTTGAGCGGTTGAGACCGAAATGCCGCCCACCACCGCGCTGAGACAGCTTGCCCGGTGACGAAATGCTGGCGGGCGATACGCGGCCCTCCCGGACCTGCTTCGGGCTGGAGGAGCTTCTTGCCGGGCAAATAACCCTCGACGGGGGGGACAGCGGGCGGGACGAAATTGGGTCCGACGCACCCCGACAGGACCAAGGCAAGTCCTCCCGCTAGCACGCCGCAGGCGGCACGTCGCGGTCGATGGGCGGTGCCTCGCATCAGATCGATCCACTCAAGCGCTTTGGTCGGTGAGACCCGTTGCCTGATCCTAGGTCGGTTCAGCATGGGGCGCATCCTCGCCATCTGAGGTTTCCTCAGTTTCCCGCGCAAGGAAGATCCGCCGTAGCGCCGGTGCAACAACGAGCAGCAGCAGCGGTCCAATGAACATGCCGCCAACCACTACAGTCGCCAGCGGTCGCTGCACCTGGCTGCCGATGCCATGCGAGATTGCCGCCGGAAGCAGGCCGACGCCCGCCGACAGCGCGGTCATCAGCATCGGCCGCATGCGCTGTTCGGCGCCGCGAAACACCGCTTCCGCAATATCCATGCCTTGAGCCCGCAACTCCCGGAAGTAAGTGATGTTGAGAATGCCATCCATCACCGCAACACCGAACAGCGAGATGAAGCCGATCGCGGCGGAGACGCTGAAGGCAAGGCCCGCGAGGTAGAGCGCGATCAGGCCGCCGCCGATCGCAAAGGGAATGCCGGCTAGCGCCAGCAGGCTGTCGCGCACGGTGTTGAACAGCCCATACAGGAGAACCAAGATCAGCAGCAGCGTGATCGGAATGACGATAATCAGGCGCTGCTTTGCGTTTTGCAGGTCCTCGAATTCGCCGGCCCAGAGGATCTGATAGCCGTTCGGCAGCTTGACGGCGTTGGCGACACGTTCCTGCGCTTCCGTGACCGTCGAGCCGAGGTCACGGCCGCGCACGCTGAACTTGATCGGAATGTAACGCTGGCTGCGCTCGCGATAGATGAAGGAGGCCCCCGTATCGAGCGTAATGTCTGCAAGCTCGCTCAACGGGACATAGGCGTTGGTTCCGGATGGGGTCTGATACGCGACCTTGACGTTACGAATGGAATCGATACTGCTGCGATATTCCGGGTCCAGCCTCACGGCGAGGCTGAATTGCCGATCGCCTTCGAGCACCGTCGTCGCGTTGGTTCCTCCCATGGCGGCTTGAACCACAGTATTGACGTCGCCGGCGTTGAGGCCATATCGCGCCGTCTTCTCACGATCGACCTTGATGTTGAGGTTCGGCTGTCCCAGCAAGTGGAAGACGCCAAGGTCCTCGACACCCCGCACCTTGGCCATCTCGTCCCTCACTTGGGTTGCCAGTTGCTCAAGCACCTGAAGATTCGGTCCGACGATCTTGACCGAATTGGCGCCCTTCACGCCGGACAGCGCTTCCTCAACATTGTCCTGGATATATTGGGAGAAGTTGAAGCCGATGCCCGGCAATTCCTCGCTGAACTCCTTCTGCAATTGCTCGGTAAGCTCTTCCTTGGTTAGATTGGGAGGCCAGTCCTCGAACGGCTTCAGCGGCGCGAAAAGTTCGACATTGGAGAATGGCGAGGCATCGCTGCCGTTGTCAGGACGGCCATGCTGTGAGACCACGGTGATCACCTCGGGATGACGCAGCAGGATTTCCCGCATCTTGCGGGTAGCCTCCGTGCCGGCCTCAAGCGAAATCGTGGGCGGCAGCGACGCCCGGATCCAGAAATTGCCCTCTTCGAGTGCAGGCAAAAACTCGCTACCGAGCTGAGAGGCGGCCAGAAAGCTCACCCCCAGAAACGTGACCCCAATCAGCACCGCGAGCCTCAGGTGACGCAGCGCGAAGCCAAGCACCGGAGTGTAAGTGGCGCGCAAGCCCCGCACAACGAAGGTCTCGACCTCCTGGATGTGGCCGGGAAGCAGGAGCGAGGCCAGGACTGGTGTGACCGTGAAGGTCGCCAGTAGCGCGCCAAATAGTGCATACCCATAGGTGCGCGCCATCGGACCGAAGATCTGTCCCTCGACGCCTTGCATCGTGAAGAGCGGGACGAACGCCGTCACGGTTATCGCGGCTGTGAAAAAGACCGCCCTGTCGACCTG
>Ga0213882_10000766_pt1 | contig 10328 bp, 16 predicted proteins | sample BarmaccoBMER_R09_FD_160106 | JGI IMG/M metagenome (GOLD analysis project Ga0213882, IMG submission 160106) | Barbacenia macrantha exposed rock microbial communities from rupestrian grasslands, the National Park of Serra do Cipo, Brazil - ER_R09 ...
CAGCGTAAATTGGGTCTCGAGCTGTCGTCATCCCGCCCATTTACCCGATCAGCTCAGCTCCCACCAAGCCGGCTCTCGGTTAACTTGACGGTGCCGGCCGTCCCAATCAGCCGCACGACCCACATAGCAAACGCAAGCTGGATGGTCACAGAAATTTGATAGGATTGATAGCAAGCGTTGACGCCCCAGTTCTTCTCTAACTGGCTTTCGACGGACAGTCTGTGCAGCGCGCCTCCCGCTCGCCGATACCAACCCCACGCAGGCATCCACACGCCGATCACGCTCAAGCCGACGAGCCGGGTCTTGCGGAATAAACCCGAGCTTGGGGAGTCTTCCTGGTCGAACCGAGTGACCTGACCTCGGTGCGATATCCCCCCGAGAGAGAACAGAAGAGAAGGAAGATGACGAAAGCTGCGCTGTTGACTGCCTCGGCCCTGCTGTGGTCGATCCAGGCCTTTACCGCCGGCCCGGTGCACGCTGCAGCCGGGGCGCTCGACCCAACCTTTGGTCAGGGCGGTCAGGTCACGATTTCGTTTCCTAACAACAATGTGATCGTCGAGGACGCCGTCTTGCAGTCGGACGGCAAGATCGCCGTCGCGGCAATGTTCACGGAAATTGTCGCCGACGCCAATGCCAGCGACAGCTTCGGGGTCGTCCGCTTGTTGCCCAACGGCAGTCTCGACCCGACTTTCGGGGCTGGCGGTGCCGCGCGCATCGCGTTCGGCAATTTCGACGCCACACCCAACGCCTTGGCGCTGCAATCAGACGGGAAGATCGTCGTCTTTGGGCAGGGCGGCTTTCTCGCCCAATGGGCGGCGGCACGGTTCAGTCCGAACGGCTCACTTGACAGCAGCTTCGGCGCCAACGGCACGCTGGAAACGAACATCCCAGGCTTCCAGTCGGGAGCCGCTTCGGTCACCACGGTCATCGTCGATCCTGGTACTGGCCGGATCCTCGTCGGCGGGTCGGGAAAAGCGTGCACCAAGTGCGTAACCAAGACGGTGCTGGTGCGCTATAACCCGGACGGCAGCCTCGATGCGACCTTTGGCAATGCCGGAACTGTGGCCGTCACGGCGGTCGGAGGACCCGACGCGCTCGCTCTGTTGTCGAACGGCGACATTCTCACCACGCGAGGCGGCGCCATCGCCGAGTTCAGCGCCGACGGTAGCCTTCATTCCACGGTGATGTCGACGATCACCGGCGCGACGATCGTCGCCGCCACGCAAGGCGGGCCGACCACGTTCGAGGCAAACGGCGACTTTGCCTTCGGCTCGTCGGCGCCGGGTGAACTCGGTCTTCGCGACACCGACATCAAGCTCGTCCGCTTTCTGCCGCAGGGCAGTGTCGACAGCACATTCAACAGCCCGGTATTCGACTTCGGCCCTGATTTGAGCAGCGGGGCGAGCGCGAGCACGCTTGTGGTTCAAACCGACGGGCGGATTTTGGCCGGCGGCGGCGCCGCAGAGGTTGGAACCAGCGACTTCGGCCTGGCTCGTTTCAATGCCAACGGCAGTTTCGATGCCAGCTTTGGCAATGCCGGCAAAGTGATCACCGCATTCCCGAACGCGAGCGCGGGCATCAGAGTGGTGATATTGCAACCCGACGGCCGGATCATCGCGATCGGTGACGCCCTCAACGGGGGTCAGGAGAACTTGGTGGCCGCGAGGTATTTGGGCCAGTGACCGCGCCTTGTCTGCGGCCACCATATTGGATCGATTCGACCGAATATCCAGGTGCGGAAGGCAGCGGTGATTCGCAAGTTTAACAGACTGTGTGAAAACTCGGATGCAGCACGCGTCGAAGCAACATTAGAACAGCAGCAAGGACTCTTACGAATCAATTGTTATGTATATCATTCTAAAAGAGACTTATTCTTGCTTTGCCGCTGGGCAGCGGTGAGTTTTCACACAGTCTGTTAAAGGTCTGAAAACCGGGCAAAGAGGAGATAGCGATGAGGATCGCGATTATCGGCGCCGGCAATGTCGGCTCGGCGCTCGGCCGCGGCTGGTCAGCCGCCGGTGAGAAGGTTGTGTTCGGGGTCCCCGACCCCGCCGATCCTAAATACCGCTCGCTGCCCGCCTTTACACCACCGGAAGCATCACAAAACGCCGAAATCATCGTGCTTGCCACACCCTGGCCGGCAACCGAAGCAGCGATGAAGAGCCTCGGCGACGTTTCCGGTAAGATCATCATCGACTGCACCAACCCCCTCGGTATGGGCCCGGATGGTCTGACATTGGTGCTCGGCCATACGACGTCGGCCGGCGAACAAGTGGCGGGCTGGGCACCCACCGCCGCAGTGTTCAAGACGCTCAACCAGATTGGCGCGGACAATATGGACAAAGCAGCGCTGTTCCCGGTCCGACCGGTCATGTTTGTCGCCGGCGATGACACCACCCGCAAACCCGTCGTTATGTCGCTGATCACGAAGCTAGGTTTCGAGGCGATCGACGCCGGCCCTTTGCGGATCGCCCGTTTGCTCGAAGCCTACGGAATGCTGTGGATTGACCAGGCCCTCAACCGTGGGCGCGGCCGGAGCTTTGCTTTCACCATCACCAATCGATCAGATTGCTAGCACTGGGATTCGTCACCTCCAATCAGTGATCTGTGGGTCGGCGCAGGGGACTGCCGCAAGATTGGGGGTCAGGCCGCGATCGCGATTGGCGGGGATGGCTCGTTGGCGAGCCGGAATTTCTGTCCGAAGCCGGAACCGAGCGTGCCATTGTAGACGGCACAGCGGACCTGGAGCAGGAAGTCGGCGCCGCGCCGCGACCAGCGCATCTGTTGCGATTTGTTCATCCGGCGGTTGACCGGGAAATTGGCCGTTCCTTCGGTGATCGCGATGCCAACCCGCAAGCCAGCACGATGGCGCTGAGCATAATTGACCGTCCAGTCGCTCTGGCCGGTCAGATAGCCGTCCAGCGCCTGCAAGGCGGTCCACAACTTTCGTGCGGGCGCGATGGCCTTTCGCTGACCTCGCTGGTCCCGAAAATGATGCATCACCGCGCGGCTCCGATCGATGCTGGTTCGGGCGTTTTTGGTCTTGCCATTCCACAGCCGCCAGTGCAGCCGCTCGATCTCCGCGACGATCACCGCCTTGGCCGCCGCCCGTGCCGGATCGTCGCTCGACAGAGCGCCGGCGATTTGCTTCAGATGCTGCAGCCGCATGGCGACATGAAACCAGTCGAGGATCGGCGGCCCAGCGACGCCGGCATCGGCGAGAACGTCACGAAGCCCGGGGCAACCATCGGTGAAGGCGGTCAACGCTGTGCCCTCGGTGTGGCCGACGGCGTCAAGGTTTCGGCGGATCAGCCCCGCGATGTTCGTGTCGGCTCTGGCGACAGCGCCGAAAACCTGGCGTCCCCCAGAGTTTGTTTCGACGTTGCCCACCCGCACCTCCAGGTGCCGCTCTCCGTCCTCACAGCTGCGGATGAAGGTCGAATCCAGGGTCACCACGATCGCCGACGCCGCTGTTTCCGGTATGGCTACGGCACAATTCCCAAGCGCCGCGCCGACTTTGAGGGTATGACGGCGCAAGGTCTCAGGGTGCTCGCCGGCATCGATCGGGAACATCTGGCCCAGCAGGTCAGCGGCCGTCCTGTAAGTCATCAGGGCGCAGAGATGCGCCTGAAGCCGCTCCAGCTCCGGTGTCGATCGACAATGTGTTGGCCAGCCCACGCCACCCTCGATCGCGCCACACGCGGCGCAGCGAAATCGCGGTAGCCGCACCGTGACATGACCGAAAAGCGTCGCTACCGCATGGTCCCGGTAGTCCTTCACACGGCATACGCCGCCGCAGCGTCGGCAAGCCGGCCGCCAAACAGCGTGGTCCCTGGCTTGTTTGGTGACGATCTCCTGTTGGAGGCCGGCCAGCAACAGCTTGGCTTCGGCCAGGGTCAAACCCAGATCGGCGATATCGCCGAAATCATCGGGCCGGTCGATCTGAATGACGTTTGTCGCCTGCCCCTCACCCTCAGCGCCGATTTGCACCAACCTCACAATCCAGGCCACGCGTCCACCCCCGGTCTACGAACAGACGCGGAAATACCTTCTTAAGAGCTAATACCCCCAAACTTGCGGCAGTCCCACCATGGCGTCGAAAATATCTGATTTGCCAAGCCGCCCGGCGAAGTGACGCACTGGATGGGCCATGCCTGCGGCAACGGGTGCGCCAGTGCACGTCTCACTCTGTTTAGCATTCAGGTTTGTATGATCGTGAGAGTTAGGCGTGCCAACAACCTCAACCGCAGCCGTTGCCCCATTTCGCCACCCAGCATTCCGCGCGCTCTGGATTGCGACCTTGGCCAGCAACACCGGGCTGTGGATCCAGAATACCGGCGCCGGCTGGCTGATGACCTCGCTTGCTCCCTCGCCGATGATGGTCAGCTTGGTGCAGGCGGCCAGCATGCTTCCGGTCTTCCTCTTCGCCCTGCCCGGCGGTGCGCTGGCTGATATTCTGGACCGCCGCCGCACGCTCATTGCAGCCCAGATCTGGATTTCTGCGGCTGGAGTGCTGCTCGCCGCATTGGCTGTGGTGGGACTGCTCAGCGCATGGGGGCTACTGGCCCTAACATTTATGATCGGGACGGGCACTGCTGTGATGTTCCCGGCTTGGGCTGCGGCAATACCTGAGCTGGTGCCGCAGGACGATCTGGTGCAAGCGATCGCGCTCAACGGGGTCGGCTTCAATTTGGCGCGCGCCCTTGGCCCAGCGCTTGGCGGTTTCGCCATGGCCGCAGCGGGCCCTCCAGCCACGTTCTCCCTCAACACATTAGGATTTTTCGCGCTTCTGTGGGCGTTGCTCGCTTGGCGCCGGCCCGTGCCGCCCCGATCTGATCTTCCCGCGGAGCGGCTCCCCTCTGCGATGCGCGCTGCGCTGCGGTTGGCAACCGCGGTACCGATCATGCGCGCGGCCATTCTGCGTGCCTGTGCGTTCTTCTTCTTCGCCGCTGCGCTCTGGGCTCTCTTGCCGCTTATCGTGCGCGAAAGGCTCGGTCTCGGGCCGACGGCATTCGGGTTAATGCTCGGCGCCTCCGGCGCTGGTGCCGTCATCGCCGGGGTAGCGCTGCCGCTTCTGCGGGAACGCCTCTCGCCGGGACGGCTGGTGCTTGTTGCCTCGCTCCTGGCCTACGCAGCCATGGCTCTCCTCGGCATCACCCGGCACTGGGTGCCTGCCGCCTTCGCCGTGATACTCTTCGGCACAGCATGGCTGTCAGCGGGTACCACCTTGGGGGCGGTCGCGCAGATGACCGCGCCGGCCTGGGCCCAAGCGCGGGCGCTTGGCGTGTGCCAGGTTTGCTTCTTCGGCGCACAGGCGGTTGGCTCTGCTTTGTGGGGATGGATAGGCAGCCGGTTGGGTGTGCCGACTGCCCTCGTGCTCTGTGCCGCAACTGGCGCCCTCACGGCCGTGGCGGTGCGGTCATGGCGGCTCAGCGGTTTCAGAGCTGATAGAGCAAGAGCCTGGGCGAAAAAGCTGCTCGAGATCCAGCTGCCCCGACCCCAGCCTCCGGCGCCAGCGGTGACGACGCTGCTGCAGTCTGATGCCGGTCGGGTGCTGGAGGCGGTCCATTACCAAGTGGATCCTGCTAATCGCGAAGCGTTCCTCGAGGCCATGCGGGAGGTTCGCCATGTCCGGATACGCGCCGGGGCCCTGGTTTGGAGATTGTACGAGGATATCGCCCGACCGGATCGCTGGACGGAACTCTGGGCTATGGAGTCGTGGACCGAGCACTTGCGTGAAGGAACACGGCTCGACGAAGCCGATGTTGCGGCCCTTGCGCGCGCTGCGGCAATGCACCAGGGCGATGGGCCGCCGGAGGCGTCGCGCCATCTCAATGTTGATCCATGAATGTCAACTGACGTCCGGAGCTGATTTTGTTGCTCCGAGTGTCTCGGCTGGGGTAGTCCCGATGAATTTTGCGAGCCCTACGCACCATCGGCGTCGCCCTCGCACCAGCCATCCAAGCCCCCAGCGCCTGACTAGGCACACCCACCCGTCGTGCCACGCCCTGCGACCGCCGATGACTGTTGAGGATTTTTACGGTTCTGTTGCAAAGATCACGGCAAGCCATAATCAGACCCTGGTCACCGTAGTTCAGGCGGCCATTTGGAACAGCCCGTCGATAAAGATGGTCTGAGCTCTGATATCGTCGCCATCGACACTTGGTACTTGTCCCTTTCTGATCATCGCCATCGCTTCAAAGCCGGCCAGCGTGCGTCGTGCCGTCCAGAACCCACCAAAGCCGAGCCCAGGGCGGGTCAGCCGTTTCACGCGCCGATGGTCTTGCTCCACGATGTTGTTCAGGTATTTAACTTGGCGTAGCCGGGAGAAACGCCACAGCTCGGCGCCATCCTTCAGCTCGGTGACCGCTTTCGGATAGGCCGGGTTCTTGTCCACCGTGATGGTACGCGGGTTCACCGTGTGCGGTTGGGCCAATGCCTTGCGGAAGAACCGCTTGGCTGCCGCCGCATCTCGTTTAACCGACAGCAGGAAGTCGATCGTCTGGCCGCGGCTGTCCACCGCCCGGTACAGATAGGTCCAGCGGCCCTTCACCCGAATGTAGGTCTCGTCCACCCGCCACGAGCCGTTGGTCGGCCGCAAATGGGGTCGGATCCGCTTCTCCAACGCGGCTGCATAAGCCTGAACCCATCGAAAGATGGTGGTGTGATCGATCACGACGCCGCGGTCCTGCAGCATGAGCTCGAGATCGCGGTAGCTGACCGGGAACATCAGATACCAGCGCACCGCCCAGAGGATCACCTCGGCAGTGAACTGCCGGCCCTTAAAGGGCTGGTCCTGCCGCACTCGCGCCGCTTGTCGCTGTCTCACCATGCCCCAGCTTTACCCGGTCCGATCAGACGCCGCAAACTTGCAACAGAGCCGGATTGACCGCACCCGGCGTGCGGCGCGGATCGGGCAACGCCGAAGGGCCGGAGCCGGAATGCAGAGCGTGCAGCAGCAGCGACAAGACCGAAGCCGCGCACAGACCAGCAATCGCTTTCATCCCAGCAAATAGGCCGCGATCGCCGGCCAGCCCGCAGCCCTCGTTCCCGCCGCAGCCGGAGCGGCCTGGCCCAGCACCGCGCGCAGCCGCTCGAGGTCGGGTCCGCGCAGGATGATCTCGGCCTGCTGCGGGCGACCGCTGCTTTTCCAGCTTTCCGTAATCGTGAGAGTGCCCGAGGGCGACAGGGCGAAGGTAACGTCACTCATCGGCAGATGCTGCGCCGCCATGTGCGCAAAAGAAAAGCCCACCGGGGGTGGGCGAGTTCGCATGCTTTTGCCGGCGCCAGCATGCCCCCGATGTCGGCAAAAGAAAAGCCCGGATCAGGCCGGGCTGAGTTCGCTTTGATGAACACGGTTAACGTGCCGCGCTTCGGGCAGCGGGTCAAGCGCCGTTAATCGCGCGGGCAGTGCGAGTGCGGCGCCTGCGGCTCGCTAATCTCGACCGTCTTGTCGTAGGCGAAATCGATCGTGACACGATAGTTTCGGCTGATCGTGTGCGCCGCCATGACAAGGTCGCCGTAGGCGTCGGCTTCCTCGCAGGGATCATCGAAGTTGATTGAGATGATATACCGCGCCTGGCGGCATACGCGGCGATCGCGGCCGTCCAGCATGGCGACGATATCGTCGAGCGTCTCTTTCGGCGGGAAGCCGCGGCCAATGATTGCCTGGATGTTCAGCAGGAGTTCGGTGTCCAATAGATCGCTCATGGCGCGGCCTCGATCAGCGGCCGCTGCGGGTGCAGCACAATTGCCTGCGTCGTTGCCACCTCGAGATCCTCGACGAGGATCCAGTCACCGTCTGCGGTCAGGACATAGATGTCGGCGTCATCGCGGGCGGCCAGGATGCGCATCAAGAAGTCGGCTTTGGTCATTGGCGCAGCCTTAAAGAACGATAGACCTGCGCCTTGGGCGCATCTGGAAACAGCGCGTCTTTGTCCGGGACAAGCCAACCATTTATGACGAGCCGCTCAAAATGCGCTCGACCCCCATCGCCGCTGCGGCTCCGCAACGAAACATAAGCGCCATCCGCGTAATGGTATTGCGGACGGCCATCGACCATCGTGACGATGATAGGGCTGGCGGCGGCCTTGCGCAGAATCGGCATGTCCGACTCGGTCGGCAGTCTGCGCTTAAGTGTGGTCATTGACCGGGCTCCGGCTCGCTGGCCTCGACTGCGGGCCAGTCGATCCCTGGGCAGCAGACCGAGCAGAACCCACTCTCACGAGCCGCGCGGGCCATCATCGCCGCGAGGATATCGATGGTCCGCGCGGCGCCTGGGCTCAGCGAAGTGGCGCGGTGGATCCTGAAATCTTCGATGCAATGCAAACGCTCTGCCAACATCGCCCTCTCCCAGGCCGCCGCTTATCCCGTCTTCGCGGCTGGCAATGCGGAGGCGGCAAGCCGCTGGCGGGTCCGCTCTCCCATAGTGTCCTTAGACATACGAAAGGTATTCCTTCGATAACTTTTCGTCAACTAGAAAAGTATCTAACCATTGCCTTTTGTGATGGTTTTATATACGTTCAGACTCATGATAACTGGACGTCAGGTCAGAGCTGCACGCGCATTAGCGGGATGGACACAACCCGATCTCGCCACTGCGGCGGGGATTTCCGTCATCGCGGTTAAGAATATTGAGCGTGGTATATCAGACCCTCGGCAGTCGACGATCGCCGCCATCGAGCGAGCGTTTAGAGATAAAGGCGTAGTGTTTCTCGATATCGATGACGGTGGAGAGGGAGTGCAGCTCCGCGAATGACCGATCGCCTAACCCTGACCCGCGCGTTTGAGGGCGCTGGTATCAGCACCGAGGCCGCTGAGCGGATCGCAACCGAGATCTATGACGCGATCCACGATAACGTCGCCACAAAGGCCGATCTCGAGGGTGTCGAGGCTGCGTTGAAGGCCGATATCATGACCGTGCGTGCTGACCTGGCCGCAGTACGCGCCGAGCTCACGCACAAAATCGACACAATAGTTGTCCGCTTTGTTACAGCTGTGGTGATCGCGCTCGGCGTGCTGTTCGCCGCCTTGCAGCACTGGCCGCCGCATTGACCGAGACCAAGCATCCGCACGCCCTGGGCCATCCCAAGCTGCTGATCACCGGCATCGCCGTGCTGGTGGTGATCGTCGTCGGCGTCGCCTGGTACAGGCTTGAGTCTGCGCCATCATCGACGCCGACCATGCGTTGGTTGCATCAACTCTCTGCCAGGTACGTCTTCTGGCGTACCGGTTTCACACATTGGTCGAGCGGCCCAGGCATTTACACTTACGATCCGTATTGCCCGCTATGCCGATTTGCCCGACTGTTCAACTGATGAAGCGCTCCGAATTCAGCATCGGCACTGTCTTTGAGTGCGGCGAAAGAACGTGGCGGTGCACCGACATCGGCACCCGCACAATCATCGCCATACGCATTGATGCCGTCGAGGTTGGAAGCAACGACCCCAACCACCGGCGGACTCTCAGCGGCGCCGAAGCGGAGCCCAAGGGATGGTTCAATGGGCCACCCTATGCCGTCGCCGAGTGCGTCTTTGATGAGGATGCGATCGAAGTGTGTGCGCTGGCAGGTTCACATGGCTGAAACAACCCCAAACGGTCCGGACAACCTGGTGCTGCGCTATCTGCGCCGCATCGATGCTCGTCTTGACGAGCATGGACACAAATTCGATGACATTATCTTTCGTCTCGAACGCCTTGAGCGCGAGGTGGCAGGGACCCGGCGCGATATCGCCAACCTGCACGAAGATTGGGTTGGCATGACTCGCCGGCTCGATAATTTCGATCAGCGCTTACAGCGCATCGAGCGCCGGCTCGATCTTGTTGAAGAGCCGGCGACATCAGAGCCATAGCTGATGGAAGGATGCAAAAGACAGACAATGTTGATCCTGAAGCTGTCGCCCAAATTCTTAACAGCCCGGCGGCAACAGAGCTTCGCGACGCGCTCAAAAGGATGGCCGGGAATACAAAGATTGATCCCGATGTTGCCCTTCGCAACTGGTGCGAGAGGCTGCGGCGCTTGGAACAGAGCGATTAAAACGCCAGCGCCAACACCATCAGCGAGCGGACGGTAGCTATGCGAACGCTATTCGGCGAACCTATCCCCACTCCTCGGGCAAACCATCGCGCCAAGGGTCAGGGGTTACGCATGAAAGATGCCGGTGAGGACTTGCTCCATATATCGGTTATCCCATGCGGCCATTAAGCGACGCCCCTTGAGGCTGGCCTTTGAGGTCTGATGGCGACGGACGAGGTTGATCGCGATTTTGCGGAGCAGCGAAAAATTCTGGACGGCGTTCCGATCCCGCATCCTGCAGTGATCTTCCTGG
>Ga0213882_10000768_pt1 | contig 10305 bp, 8 predicted proteins | sample BarmaccoBMER_R09_FD_160106 | JGI IMG/M metagenome (GOLD analysis project Ga0213882, IMG submission 160106) | Barbacenia macrantha exposed rock microbial communities from rupestrian grasslands, the National Park of Serra do Cipo, Brazil - ER_R09 ...
GCCAGTCAAAGTCGCTCAGCCGGCTGTCTGAACTGTTGCGAAAGTTATCGATGACATTGTCTGCGGCCGAAGTCAGGTTGGCGCGTAGCGGAATCTCGAACCCGGCGACCGGCGGTAATTGGGAAATAAGCGGATGTTGTCTCTTGAGGTCGTCGCGCAGAGCCCAGTCGGTGGCAAGCACATGTTCCGGTTCGTGCGCATAGTCCTTATGCATTCTGAGCGGAGCTGACTCCGCCCAGACCCGATAGGTGTAGCGGAAGGGGATGAAAAAGATGAGCCCAACCAGAATTCCGGTGAGCAACGAGATCGCCAAGTTTGTCGCGTTGCTTCGCTGCGGCTTCGGGTAGGCGGACGGCACCCGGCTCGGCGCCTGCTTTGTCTGCGATGCTTGCTGCTTATCAACCGTCGCGTTGGCATCCCAATGCGAAGTATGTTCCAGCGCCGCCAAAGGCCGTTTCGAATCCAGGAACGCACGTAAATCCGCTTCAAACGACTGAGCCGTTTGATATCGCCGCTGCAGGTCTCCTGCAAGCGCCTTTGCCACAATTGCGCGCAAATCGGCAGGGCAGGTCTCCGGAAGTGCGCGAGGAGGGCGCCGTGACTGAATCAAATTCTCAAGCCTGCGCGTATCTTGCGCCTGATATGGGGGAGAACCTGCCACCATTTCATACAAGCTCACGCCAAGAGCCCACAGGTCAGCGGATGGATCCACTTGCGCTTTGCTCAGGCGCTCCGGCGAGCAATAACTCGGGCTGCCTAAGTTGTGTCGGGTCAGATTGTGCGTGGACGTGATGGCTTTGGCGATCCCGAAATCCAAGAGTTTTAATTCTTCACCAGCGCCGATTTGGACATTCGAAGGCTTGATATCTCCATGAACGACAGCGCTCTTTCGGCCGTTGATCTCAGCTTCAAATGAGTGGAGAGTTCTTAGCTGGCTGCAAATCTCCACTGCATACCGCACGGCGCGCCTGGGATCCAGCCTTCGTTCCGCGTGCAAAATCTCCGCCAGCGTTCTGCCCGGAAAGTACTCCATTACGACGAAGAAACATCCGTCCTGCTCGCCGGAATCGAATACTTCCAGAATGCGCCGGTCAATTTGATGAAGCTGTTTCTGAATCACTGCGCCCCGCTTCTCCGCCTCAATAGCGAGTTGAGTGAATTCGTCGCGGGAGTGTTCAATTAGCTTGAGCACTATAGGCCGGCCAAATTCGAGATCGTCGGCCAGATAGACGTCAGTCATACTGCGGCCGAGCTTCCGAACCACTCTGTATCTGCCGAACGTCTCGACTTGCGCCATAAGTGCTGCTCTACTTCGGCGCGGAGTCGCCGGCGTTCGGCAGGCCGTTATGAGAGATTTCGTTATTCTTCAGGACCGGGTGGGCATCAGGGGGCTCCTCGATTCCGGCGTGGAGCGCGCCGCGAACCGTCCCGTTGTCCGTAATCCGGTTTCCAACCAGGCGCGGTGAGCTCGCATCCCGTATCAGCACACCGGGACCGGTATTTCCATGTATGTAGTTAGCAAGCAACAAAGGGCTCGAGTTACCTCCGATTCGAACGCCTGCTTCAATTGCTCCAGAAACTTCGGTATCTGCGATCTCGACCGAAGATCCTGTAATGTCAATTCCAATCCGGAGCGGATGAGTCTCGTCGCCCGAAATGACAAAACCTTGCAGCTTGCCCGGATGCGCGGCAGTCGCAATGGCCCCAATTCCCGCGTCTGTTGTCGCGGCGGGATCGCTGCGTATGACAGCCATACCGGGGACCGAGCTAATGACATCAACTCCCTCTTTCAACTGCAGAGGCCCAAGATATTGGCCCGGGGGCACTTCGACCGTATCGCCGGGACGAGCCTTCGCCAGCGCCGCTCTGATTCCGAGCCCGTCGGAGTCATCCGCGATAATTCGCTTCGGTCCCGGTACTGTGGGAGTTTGTTTTCGTTGGAAGAAATCCCGATTCCCTAGGGTGTCGATCAGGGCCAAAGCCAGGATCCCGATAATCAGACCGACCAATAGCCATGAGATTCGCGTCAGCACGCTTCGCCACCGGCCGTGTTCCGAGCGCATCCGGGTGGTGGCGTGGCGGGGACGGGAGCCGGCGAGCGCAACGGATTCGCTGCCGATGAATTCCGACCCGGCGACAAAGACGACGCTGACGTTATCCCGTCCGCCCGCGATATTGGCGGCCTCCACCAGTTGCTGCGCTGTCAGCTCGGGATCGCCCTCATAGCGTTCCACGATAGAGTTGATCTCGTTCGTCGTAAGCGCGTCGCTCAGGCCGTCACTGCAAAGCAGTAAGGCCGCTTCGGGCCGGAACAGGAGGGTTCTGGTCTCGATGAAATCCGGATCGTCAGGTTCGTGAAGCTGCGAGCCGACATCGCGAAATATCTCGTGCCGGCGTGGATGACGCATGGCATCCCGCTCGTCGAGCTCGCCTTGTTCTTCCTTCTCGCCCACGAGCGAATGGTCGGAAGTGAGCTTCCGCAGCGTACCGTTCCAGGCTAGATAGAGCCGGGAATCACCCACATGTCCTACCGTGACGCGATCCTCTTCGGCCAGGGCCAGCGTTAGGACGCACGCCATACCGCGCCACTCGGAATTACTCTGCGCCAGCCGGTAGATGCGATTGTTCGCTTCCGTAATCGCGGTCCGCACCCTGTGTTCGGCGCCGCCGCTTCCGCCGCTGATGCTTTCGCTAATTGCCTGAACGGCTGTTTCGGCCGCCAACTCGCCCGCCGCGTGGCCACCGAGGCCGTCCACAACCAGAAAAGCGCCAAGCGATTCGTCGACCAAAACGCGGTCTTCGTTGGTATTGCGTTCCAGCCCGGCATCAGTTGCCGCCGCCGCTCGCCAGGCGCAGGCGGTCTTCATAACCTCTTCCCGCGCCAGCTCGCGCATACCAACCCGGCAACAAACGCCAGAAAAATGGCGACGAACGGAATGTGCGCGAAATAGAGGAACTTCATTTTCGTGCTTCGAAGGAAAGCGTGAGCACCTCACCTACGCCGATTTGGGCGCTGCTCGGCAACACATCCTCAGTTCCCTTGCGCAGGCGCTTGCCGTTTACCCATGTGCCGTTCGTGCTCGAATCGACTATGAAAAAGGCTCCGGTGCCCGGCTCACGGCGAATCACCAGATGCTCACGTGAAACCTCGTCGGTGGTGTAGAGCGCCAGATCCATTGGCTGGTCGTCGCCACCCCTTCCAACCCGGACTCGATTCTGGGTGACCAGGTACACTTGCGGACCCGAGTCATCCTGATACCGAATTTCGGCATAGACCTGGTCGGACGCCCGCGCGGCAAAGCGCTCACTGGTGGTGCGCTGGGCAGTTACAGACGGTTCCCGGCCCATCAATGTCGTCTTGGTGCCCCGGTAACCCGGTTGCGCCACTTCGTTCAGCTCGGAGTGAATCTCGACATCGCCCGGGGGCACCTCCGAGTCGGGCAAGAACTCGATTTCCCAATCGCGGCACGCTATTTTGTGTTCTTTGGCCGATTTGGCGCGCCGCGCAACTCCGAAGACAGATGGCACGGAATTTAGCTCCGTGACTCGTGCGCGTAGCGCCCTACGCGCATCTTCCACGATAAACGGGAAAACGCCGGAGAGAACGCCGTAGTCCGCCGGGTTGAGATACACCGTAAAAATACAGGGAAACAGCACGGTGTAGGTCATCTCGAATCGACCCACTTCCATGTTCCGAAGAATTTCGCCGACGACGATGTTTCCGCTCAGCTTTGCTTCTCTCAGAACGTTTTTCGGGTGAGCCAACCCCGCGCTCCTTCCTCTTTCTCCCTCTGACGTGAGCTGGTTTCCGGCGTTTCAGCCGCTTACCAAGAGGAACAAAGATCAAAAGTTCTTAATGAGACGTTTGATGACACTCGCCTCATGGGAGAAATGCTATCTCATTGGCTTTGAGCGTGCTCGGGGTGCAGCGTATCAGCCCTATAAGCGCTACCTTCAGGCCAACGTGTTTCGGATCGGTTTTTACGGCGGGTAGAGTCACACAATCGGACCCGGCATGAAAACGTCGAGCAAATTGTGCAACAGTCTTTTGCAGAGAAGGCCACCGCCAATTCCGGCGCTGTTAATAGGGGTTTCGGTGGGTTGATTTCGCAATGGTTTTGCAACGTGCACGTTAGCGCCTAGCTGAAGCCGATTGTGCTTGCGTCAAGTCCACAACTGCATAAGCCTTCAATGTAGGAATAGCAAATTCAGTCGCCTCATGCCCGGGCGAAAACTCAGTCACTTCGACGCCGGGCGGACCAAACGAGCGTAGTTGCGCCTTATCGTACGAGCCAAGCACGCGAACCCGAAAGGCGCCCACAATCGTCCCGCGCCCGGATCCGTAGTTCAGGAGATGCAACCGCAGCCTACCTGACCCTCCCATCACGTGAGCAACCACGACGCTCGTACCGTAAATGCGAATCAGCCGCCGATCATCTCCCAAATTTGCCCGGATCTGGTGCTCCAGCACATCAGGATTTTTCGATGAATACTCCTTGGACCCAAGTTCAACCGTCAATTTCAAGTCTGAGTCGGGTGCGCGAACGATTCTGAACAATAAATTCTCCCGCACGAGAAGGTTCATAACTTCGGCGTCGAGACCCGAGCCGTGATCGACGAATCCGATATCGGCCAGTGCAGGTCCTTCGAGGGGAGGCAGGGTGCTGAGAAACTTCAGCATTACTGCAAGCGGGGCTAGCCCGGCTTCGTCCGTCTGTATGACGGCATTAGAGTCAAAGGAAAACGCTTCGGCGGCCGCCAGCGCCGCCCCGCTCCCTTTCACGTAGTACGAAAAACGCGCATTCGGCTGCCGCATGAAGCGCCAGCCGTTCGAATTTACCCAGGGCACGCGGGATGCCGATGCTTCGTTGGTGTGATAATCGACGCCCGGCGCAGGGAGCTTTATTGTCTTATCCAGGTCAACAATGTCCACCTTCAGGCCGTTCTCGTTCTTCCATGCCTCCGTCTTGCCTGGTGGAACAGCAATCTCACTGATGCCTGCCTGACGCAGCAGCGGCGCAATGGTGTTCGCTCCCGGCCAGAACAAAATCGGTAAAAGCGCGGCCAATGGGAACAGCATCAGAGTTCGATCGCCTTGATTTTGATCTTGTCCCGTTCATAAACACCCAGTCCCAAGCGCGAGGCGTATTCAACGTGCCCGGGTTCGCGAATGAAAGCATTGAATTGCGGATTGCTGTTATCTCTTCCTAGGTGCGAGGGAGAGCGATCAAATAGGGATGGCGCACCTTCTGCTTTTCTCTTCGCTTCGATCGTCTCGATCACTATGTGATCCATCGCGACGGGATCGGTGCCAAGCAGGACCTGCTTGGGGTAGAACCGAAACTGCGGGTACTCGCCGAAGGGGCCAGCCTGCCACACACTGCTCAATCCGTCCATAATGTTCAACACTGTCTTGGCCTTTAGCGGCTCGACCGACGCAAGCGTTCCAATAAATGAATAGGTGTTCGTCTTCGAATAACGGTGCGAGCGATCCACGTTCGAGAAGTTCCCGTACGAGATGTTTTTCAGGCAGCCAGTGACTCCAGCGGCCTGGTGCTCCTTCATCTTCGGCACGTTGATAATCTTTGTGAACGTCCGCGCAGCCGGTTTTACCATGAATGATCGCGTATCTTCCTCGCCGAAGAAGTCAACTTCGACATAGGTGTATAGGTCATAACCGCCAAGCGAACCGCGCGGCGTCCACTCCGGCTCCGCGCTCCAGATATGCACATCCGCGGGGACGTATCTTTGGAAGTGAACACTTTCTAGTTGTCCTCCAAAACGTTCGTAAATCCAAATGTTCTTGGCCGGAATCCCGATTGAGATCAGGTTTTCAACGATTCCGGCAATCAGTTCCGGACTCGACATAATGTGCGGAGCGCCGGAGCAATTCACCTTGATGCCGATGATGTCCTGCGGCCCAAAAAACCGGGCCCAGCAATCCGCGTCGCTGCTGCCGCCGGTAAGCGATCGCATACCCGCCGAGAGCATCTGCTTTACGATGGTCCTGTCGACGCGAGCCGTAGCGCTATCGATCGACTTTTCGGAAAAGACCCGCACGACTTGCCCGACATGATCTCCGGGCATTCCGGATTTCTTCGCCGACGCAAAATGAGTGCAAATGCGGTACTTGGGAATCATTTCGCCGCCAGCGGCGGCGAGCACAGGCGAGGCCGCAGCAGCATACAAGAATGAGCGTCTATTCACTACGTTTATGCACAGTTTACCGTCACGTTAGTTCACCCAACTGCACGGCGGACCGGGCTTGTCTTCGCAGAGAAAGACTCTGAACCCGGGCTCCTTGTGCTTCGCTGTCCATTGCCGCCCCAGGATGTAGTACGGCTTTGCCCACACCTCACTGTCGAGCGTTCTCGGCGCGATCACCGATACGGATAGCATCGCTTGCGATGGACGCCCGGTACGGGGATCCATGATATGACTCCATAGCTTGCCATCGGCGTAGAAGAATTTTTCGTAGCTGCCGGAGGTTGACAGAGATTCGTCACGCAACGTCACACTTTCAACCGATCGCAGGGGGTTCTTGGGGTCCATAAGGTGGATCTCCCAGCCGCTTTTGTTCGGAGGATCTCCCAGTGCGTACATACTGCTTGCGCCAGCGGAAACAAGCGCCGAGCGCACTCCCTCGTTTCTCAGAACCCCAATCATGCGATCCACCGCGTAACCTTTACCTACCCCGCCGGGGTCCAGTTCCACTCCTTCTCGCGCGAAGCGAACCGTCCGGGTCTTCGAATCAAGAATGATGTTCTGATAACCAACCCTTTGAAGCGCGTCGGCAATGGCGCCCTCGGCGGGGAGATGCCCTGAACCCTTGTAAAAACCCCAGATCTTCATCAACGGTCCCACCGAAATGTCGAAGGTACCTTCACTTTTCCGGCTGTAATCCACGCAGGCCGCAAGCAATTCGAAGAGTTCGTGCGATACCTTGAACGGCTGCTGCGCTGCGAGCCGATTCATCTCGCTCCACTCGCTACGAGGTTTGTAGTTCGAGAGCATTCCGTCTAGTCGCTGCATCTCACGCAGCGCGTCTGAAATTGCCGATCGTAAGCGAGCTTGATCCTGACCGTATGCCACGACGGTTGTGACGGACCCCATCGCATCGATGCTCCCTTCCTGCCGCACGAGTCCTGAATGCCGGGCCTTCGCCTGGCGGCCCAAAGCAGCCACAGATAGGGCCAGCAGCATCGCAAAAACAAAAGTTTTCATTGTTGTGACAGTCAAGCTTCGATACCGTCGAAAGTGCACCTGCGGTGAGCTATTCGTACCGCAAGGCCACCATCGCGTCCAACTTCGAGGCCCGGTGCGCGGGAATATAGCAGGCGACGAGCGCGACCGTCGAAAACAGAGCGATCGCGCCGCAATAGGTCAACGGATCCATTGCGGTGACGCCATAGAGAAAAGACGTCAGTGTCCGCGACAGCGCAAGCGAAGCGATGAGGCCGGCTGCGATTCCCATTGCGACCAATCTCATTCCCTGCCCTGCAACCGTCTGGAGAATGTCGGAGGATTTCGCTCCCAAAGCTATCCGCACGCCAATCTCTTGGGTCCGTTGCGTCACCAGGTAGGCAAGGACTCCGTAAATACCCACGCAAGCAAGAACCAAAGCCAGTGCGGCCAATGCGCCAAGCAGCAATACTTGCAACCGCCGATCTGTGACTTCCTGATCCAGCAGATGCTCCAGGGTCATCACACTATCGACCGGTTGATCACGATCAATCGACCAGACCGCATTCCGCACCGCCCCGGCAAGGCTCATCGGATCGCCCGTGGTTCGAACCACCAAGCCGCGCAGCCACATCCAGTTGTCTTTTGATTGCCAATAGGGGAAATACATTTCCTGACGAGGCGCGCTGTCGAGTGCCATCTGGCGCACGTCATGAACCACGCCAACAATGCGCAGCCAGGGCGCCGCCTTATCCTCGGGCGCTCCCAATTTGAATCGCTTTCCAATTGGGTCCTGGTTGCCCCAGAATTTCTTCGCCATGGTTTCGTTGATGATCGCAACCGGCTGTGTGTGTTGCCCATCGCGGTCGTCGAAGAAACGTCCGCGCACAAGCGGGATCTGCATGGTCTCGAAGTACCCTGGCGTAATCACGCGATTGTTGGCGTCGTAGGTAACTCGCGGATCGAGCGCCATGCCTTCCGGCGTAAAGCCATTCGTTCCGCCGCGCCAGGTAAGTGGTAAGGCACTTGTGATTCCAGCGCGCTGGACGCCCGGCAGAGCTCTTACGCGTTCTAATAGCTGTTCGAAGAACGCTGAGCGCTTTTCGAAGTCCCGGTATTTTGTGTCCGGAACCTGAATCATTGCGTAAAGCACGTGGTCTGCCCGAAATCCCGGATCCAAGCCGCGTAGCTTCACAAAACTCTCGAGCAACAGAGCCGACGGAACCAGCAGCATGAGAGAGAGCGCGACTTCTCCCGCCACCAGCAGATTGCGAAACGCTCCTTTCTGCGCGCCCACGCTACCCCGCGCCCCCTCTTTCAGGACATCGTTCAAATCGACTCTCGAAACCTGCAGGGCCGGCATCAGCCCAAACAGAAAAACGCTCAGCAGCGAAACAAGCAGCGCAAAGGCGAGCACGGGCAGGTCGAGCGAAAGCAAGACCGCTCGCGAGAGGTCCACCGGAACCAGGTTCTTGAGAAAGGCTAAGCACCATTGTGCAATCAACAAACCGAGCAGCCCGCCACCGATGGCGAGCAGCGCACTCTCGCTCAGCAATTGCTTCACAATGCGGACGCGAGCTGCGCCCAGCGCGCTGCGAACCGCGATTTCGCGCTGCCTTCCGGCTGCACGCGAAAGCAGCAGATTGGCAATATTGCCACAGGCGATCAGCAGAATAAACGCGACTGCGCTCATCAGCAAGATCAGCCCGCGACGCACGTCACGCGTGAAGGTGTCTTGCAGCGGCTCGCCGAAAAAGCGCTGAATTCCGGCATTGGTCTCTGGAAATTGCTTTTGAAGTCGAACGCATACAACTTGCAAGGCGGCATTTGCCCGGGCAATCGTAACTCCGGGCCGAAGCCGCGCCACGACTTCTTGAAAATAATGTGCTCCGCGATTGGCGGCCTCTGCGGGAGTAAGTGCCAGGGGTACCCAGAAGTCCACGTCTTTCGCCGGGAACGCAAATCCGGGCGGCATGATGCCCACGACCGTGTATTTTTCGCTGTTCAGCCAAATCGCCTTGCCAACGAGTTTCTGGTCGCCTGCGAACCGGCCCTGCCACAGCCGATAGCTGAGGATGGCAACGTGTTCAGATCCCGGATGGTCTTCTTGTGGAACAAAGTCCCGGCCGAGCAGAGGAGCCGTGCCCAACGTTAACAAGAAATCCTGAGTCACTGCTCCGCCTTGGATTCTCTGCGGTTCGCTCGAAGAGCCGGTCAGATTGTAAGAGCGGCCATCGAATGCTGCGACACTTTCGAAAATTTGCGTCTGCTTCGTCCAATCCGTATAGTTGCCCGGCGCAGGCGTATTGCGTGGAAAGCCGACGCTACTCTCGTCCTCCCAAAGCGAAACCAGCCGCGCGGGATCTCGGTAGGGCAGCGAGCGCAAAAGCACAGCGTCCACCACACTGAAAATTGCGGTGGTCGCGCCAATTCCTAACGTGAGGGTCAGAATCGCAATGGCCGCAAACCCCGGAGTCTTGCGCAGCGCCCGGACGCCGTAACGCAGATCTTGTAAGAATGTGTCCATATCAGTTCTTTTGCGCACGCGTCCTGCCATTACGATCGCCAATGGAACCAAAGCTTCAGTTGCGTGGCTTCTCTGTGCCTTGTGTGTAAAACGGCTTTGGGTTTGACAGAATAGCTTTCCGGAAAAGCAACAGAAGGTCGGAAGGTTGGAATTGATGATCGGAGATGGGATCAATCTGTGCGGTCTCAACAATGGCTCAAGTTCGTCTCGACCCCAGCCGACGCGAAAGAGAAGAGTTCTTCAAATACGAGAATTAGTGCGCAGCTCATGTCAGCGGAAAACTGACCAAAATTCTCAGCGCCACCAGGACATGTCAAAAACGCGTGTCGACCCGACGGGGATGGAACGGTAAATGCACGGTTCACGGAACCGGATGCAGATTGCAGCTTATCAAGAGCCGGGCACGCGACACGGAAAGGACGTGAAATGAGCGACTGGTGGCGAGATTTGCGGTTTGGGTTCCGGCTGCTGGGCAACAACAAAGGATTTGCTTTGATTGCAGTGCTGGCTTTGGCGCTCGGAATCGGGCCGAACACGGCCATTTTCAGCGTCATTTACGCGACTCTGCTGGCCCCAATGCCATATCCCCAACCAAA
>Ga0213882_10000769_pt1 | contig 10294 bp, 8 predicted proteins | sample BarmaccoBMER_R09_FD_160106 | JGI IMG/M metagenome (GOLD analysis project Ga0213882, IMG submission 160106) | Barbacenia macrantha exposed rock microbial communities from rupestrian grasslands, the National Park of Serra do Cipo, Brazil - ER_R09 ...
CGCACCGGAGGAATAAAATGATCCGACTCACTCGCAGACAATTTGGCGCGGGACTGATCGCCGCGACTGCACCGAAGCTTGTTGTTACGAAGCTTTTCGGAAAAACCAGCATCGATGACACGCTGCGGCAAGGCATCGCGAACCGCAAAATTCCGTGCGTGACGGCGATGGTCGCGTCCGCGGACAAGATCATTTACACAGGCGCGTTCGGAACGCGCGACGCGGCATCGGGCATGGCCGTAAAACCGGACTCAATGTTCGCGATCGCGTCGATGACGAAAGCGATCACGTCGACGGCCGCCATGCAGTTGGTCGAGCAAGGAAAAGTCACGCTCGATGAGCCGGTGTCGAAACATCTGCCGGAGCTTGCCAAGCTCGAGGTGCTCGAAGGCTTCGATTCCGCGGGCAAGCCGATTCTGCGGCCCGCCCGTAAGCAGGTCGCGCTGAAGCACCTGCTCACACACACCTCTGGATTTGCCTACGATACGTGGGACGGCAACATGCTGAAGTACAACATGCTGCATCCCCAGCCGCCGGGGACGGTCGCGCCGCTGACGCCGCTGATCTTCGAGCCGGGGACGCGCTGGCAATACGGCACGGGCCTGGATTGGAGCGGCAAACTTGTCGAAAAGATCAGCGGGCAAACGCTCGAAGCATATTTCCAGGCCAATATTCTCAGGCCTCTCGGAATGAAGGACACGACGTTTGTTTTTCCGGCGGAGAAATTCGAGCGCCTGGTCAGCGCCTACAGCCGCCAGGACGACGGCACGCTGAAGCAGAACCCTCGAAATATGCCGGTCCCGCCGAAAGCGTTCAATGGCGGCGGCGGATTGTTCTCCACCGTTGGCGATTACACGCGCTTCACGCAAATGATCCTGCGCAAGGGCCGAGGCCCGGGCGGCGAACAGATTCTGCAGGCCAAAACGGTGGAGTTGATGTCGACAAATCAGACAGGCAACTCGCAAGCCGGGAAACTGAAATCGTTCCGGCCCGCGGTTTCTTCGGATGTCGATCTTCACCCGGGCGCCAGCGATCGCTACACGTATGGATTTCTGCTCAACCCGACTTCCTACGAAGGCGGCCGTTCCGCGGGGAGCCTCGCCTGGGCCGGTATCGACAACACCTTTTACTGGATCGATCCTCGCAAAGGCATCTGCGCGACAATCATGATGCAGTTCCTGCCGTTCGTAGACAAAGAAGCGGTGGGCCTTTTAAGCGATTTCGAAAAAGCCGTTTACGCGAATTTGTAGATTATTCGCAGCAGGAGGAACCTATGGTCAGGTTTGCGGCACTTTCATTGCTGCTCCCCATTTCGGTGGGCGCCCAATGGCTGAATCTGAAAACGCCGGGGATTCCCCGGACGGCCGACGGCGAGCCTAATCTGACTGCTCCTGCGCCTCGGACGCCAGACAACAAGCCCGATCTATCGGGGCTGTGGAGGCCTGAGCCGAGCCCGTACAGGTTCGATCTGATCCAGGACTTGAAAGACGAAGGGATCTTCACGCCAGCGGCACATGACATCTTCTTGACTCGGGTAGCGGATTTCAGGCGAGGAGATCCGGTTACGCATTGCCTTCCCGGCGGTCCCTTGGAGGATTTTACGGGAGGGGCGGCGCAGGTGTACCGGATCATTCAATCGCCGGCGGTTATCGCAATCATTTACGAGAGCGGCTTTCACCGCCAAATCTTTATGGACGGGCGCGAATTGCCCAAAGATCCAAACCCATCCTGGATGGGGTACTCGGTTGGGCATTGGCAGGGGGACACGCTGGTGGTGGAATCGGCTGGGTTCAATGACCGGACGTGGCTTGACAGGGTCGGCCACCCGCACTCCGAGGACCTGCGCGTCACGGAAACATTCCGGCGCGTTGATTTCGGCAACATGCAGTTTCAAATCACCTACAACGATCCCAAGATGCTGACCAAGACGTTGACCATACCGCTGGCCGTGAATTACGCGCCGGATACGGACATGCTCGAGACCGTCTGCAACGAAAATGAGAAGGATACCGCTCACTTGGCGGGAAAGGCAACAGCGGGCGTAAAAGTCGATCCAGCCATCCTGGAGCAGTATACCGGGAAGTACATATTTCGAAAAGGTCCTCCGGTCGCCGGTTCATTCTTTCCCCAAAATCCGACGGTTACTCTGATCAACGGACAGCTTTACTTGAACGACCTACCGTTGATTCCACAAAGTCCGACGCGGTTCGACTCGACCGCCGCAACGATCGAATTTTCCGTTGAGGATAGCGGCAAGGCGATGCATTTTACTCTCAACGCCGCCGAAGGCGATTTGTGGTACGAGCGCAGGCGCTGAGCGAGAGCGCGTTAAGGCAGCAGAGCGAGAGAGTTCAGGGACGCGACTTCGCGTAGCCTCGAATCGATCGCCACAATCCTTTTCGCATTGATTGCAAGCGCTGAAGCAATCTGAATGACATCCAGGCTCCGAACCATAACCGTCTTGGAGCCGTGCAAGGCTCTGCGGACCACTTCTCGAGCATGCCGAACTACGTCATCTCCATAAGGGACGCGCACGATATGGCCTAGCGCGCAGTCAGAAAGAAACCTCTGATAGAGACGACCCGCACTCCCCACCGGAATGTTTTGGAGCTTCTCCTTTCGGCGCAAGGTGCATAGCACCTCGATATCCGTGATGGTGGATATATACAACGGCCGAGACGCTTTGTGAAATTCCGCGAATTGTTCTGAATCCGGCTCAGGAGCAAACAGCTTAACGACAGCGGAGGTGTCCCAGTAATCCATGCCTTGGCCTAGAAGCGGTCCTCACGCAATTCATCCAGGATTTCCTCCACACTTGCACCCGGCTTCCTCCGGGTTTTGACGCTTTCCCGCAGCTCCCTCAATTCCTGAACCCATTTGGCATGGTCGTCCGCGCTCTCATGAGCGGCCGCCTTCGTAAGCCGCGCCTTGACCTTCCCGTGCACGGTAATGAGAACGTCTTCGCCGCGGCTTGCCCGCTCCACTAGTTCGGAGAGTTTCGCCTTGCCCTCACGCAATGTAGTGATCACGTAACCATTGTAGTCACATCCCAGCCTTTGTTTAGGATCATATAAGTGAATAATGAACCTCGCCCAATCATCGGCATCGACCTCGGAACAACTAACTGCGCGCTCGCTTATGCGCAGGGCGAGGAGGTGGATTTATTTCAGATTCCTCAATTCGTCCATCCCGGCGAAGTCCGGGACGAGCCGCTGCTGCCGTCGTTTTTGTTCTTGGATGAGACCGGGCCTATAGTCGGTGTCCTGGCCCAGAAGAAAGGGTTGGAGAACGCGGGACGGCTCGTTTCCTCGGCGAAATCGTGGCTGTCGCATGGAGGGGTGGATCGCACGGCGCCGATCCTGCCGCCCGAAGCGCCCGATGGCGTGTCGAGGGTTTCGCCCGTTGAAGCTTCAAAACAGTATCTCGCGCACCTGCGCGATTCGTGGAATAACAAGCATCCCGACAATCCGTTTGAAGCGCATCAGGTGCTGGTCACTGTTCCAGCGTCGTTCGATGCCGTCGCCCGCGATCTTACGCTGAAAGCCGCGGCGGACGCGGGGTACCGCGAAATCATTCTGCTCGAAGAACCGCAGGCAGCCTTCTACAACTGGATCGAGCGCAATTCCGGATGGCGCGAGCTGGTCGGCCCCGGCGATCTGATCCTGGTGATCGATATCGGCGGCGGCACTACGGATTTTTCGCTGATCGCCGTGAAGGATCAGGGCGGCGAGATTGCGCTGGAGCGTATCGCCGTCGGCGATCACATCCTGCTGGGCGGCGACAATATCGATGCGGCCTTGGCTCATCGAGTCGCGCAGGAGTTGCCGAAGAAGCTGGATATGATCCAGTTTCACGCGTTATGGCAGCAGTGCCGCGCCGCCAAGGAGAGCCTGCTCGAAGAAAGCTCGACGGAGAAGGAACATCCGATTACGATTTTAGGCCGCGGAACCGGCGTAGTCGGGGGCACAATTAAAACGAAGCTAAAGCGCAAGGACATCGATGCGCTTCTATTGGATGGATTCCTTCCAGAGGTTTCGATCGACGAAGAACCGCAAGGCCGTCACGCGGCGTTGATGGAATTCGGGTTGCCGTTTGCCGCCGACCCCGCCATCACGCGGCACCTGGCCCATTTTCTGCGGCATCAACAAGCCACGCCGACGCACGTACTGTTCAACGGCGGCGTGCTGCGCGCGAAAACCGTCCGGGAGCGGATGCTTCAGGTAGTGAATTCGTGGCTTCCGAAGCCGGTAACGTCGCTGAATGCCGACGACTTGATGCATGCCGTCGCGCGCGGCGCCGCGTATTACGGGCTCGCGCGGCAAGGCAAAGGCATTCGCGTCCGCGGCGGCGTTCCACGCAGCTATTACATAGGCATCGAAACTTCGATGCCGGCAGTTCCCGGCATGCGCCCTCCGCTGAAGGCGCTGACGGTCGTGCCTTTCGGCATGGAAGAGGGCACGGGGCACCAGATCACGAATCGCCTGTTTGCATTGAGGATCGGCGAGCGCGCGCAGTTCCGCTTCTTCGCTTCCTCCGAGCGCAAGGAGGACGCGGCCGGATTGATGCTGGACGCGATCCCCGAAGAACTCGAAGAAACCTCTCCGGTGGAAGTGATGCTGCCGGGCAATCCCGGAGAAACGGTTGCGGTGAGCCTGGAAAGCCTGGTGACGGAGACCGGAGTTCTGGAGCTATGGTTCGTAGCGCGCGATGGGCGCCGGTGGAAGCTGGAGTTTAACGTCCGGCCGAAGAAGAAAGGTGCATGAGTTTCAGAGTAAACTGTGGGGCCGGATGCCATCCGGCGCGCGGTTGCCAACCGCGCTGTTCGGGGTTGGCAGCAACGTCGGCAGGCGGGTTAGCAACCCGCCGCAGCTTGCCAAGCTGCCACTTACTGTTTTTTCATTTGGAATGGCGTGCTTTTGACTATGGCCATGACCAACGCTGAGAAGCGGTAATCGTCTTCCGCGGCGGACTGCTCGATCATTCGCACGGCCGGCATGTCGTAGTATTCCAGGCCGCGGCCTAATCCATAGGTCAGCATCTTTTCCGAAACCGTGCGGACGAACTGCTCGGGATGCTTCATGATCGCCTTGCGCAGCGCGACGGGGCCATCCACCACCGTTCCATCGGCAAGCTGGCCGGAAGCGTCAATAGGAGCGTCGGCATCTTTCGCGCGCCACTGCCCGACCGCATCGAAATTTTCCAGCGAAAAGCCGAGCGGGTCCAGGATCTTGTGGCATGATGCGCAGGTTGGATTTTCGCGGTGCTGCTCCATCAACGCGCGGACGGGCAAGGCCTTCGCATTTTCGCTGTTCTCTTTGAGCGGAGGAACATTCGGCGGCGGAGCAGGCGGGGGCGTCCCAAGAATATTTTCGAGAATCCATTTTCCGCGCTTTACGGGCGAAGTCCGGTTCGCCTCCGATGTCACCGTGAGTACGCTTGCCTGGCCGAGAAGGCCGCGGCGGTTCTCACCGGGGATGGTTACTTTGCGGAACTGGCTGCCGTACACGTTCGGGATGCCGTAGTGCTTGGCCAGGCGGTCGTTGACGAAAGTGTAGTCCGCGTTCAACAAATCGAGCACATTGCGGTCCTCGCGGATGATGCTTTCAAAGAACAGCTCGGTCTCGCGGCGCATGGCTTGGCGAAGGTTGTCGTCGAAGTTGGGGAACAGGTCTTCATTAGGCGAGACGCTTTGAAGATTGCGCAGAAACAGCCACTGTCCCGCGAAGTTTTTCACCAGCGCCTCCGACTTCGGGTCCTTGAGCATGCGGCGGACCTGCTGCTCGATTTGCGCCGGCTCGTGTAGCTTGCCTTGCGCGGCGGCGTTGAGCAGTTCGTCATCCGGGATTGTGCTCCACAGGAAGAAGGAGAGGCGCGAGGCGAGTTCCAGATCGCTGGCGCGGTAAACGGAACCGGCCGCGATGCCCGCGGGATGGGGCTCGGCGCGGAAGATGAACTTGGGGCTGGCGAGAATCAGGCGCAGCGCTTCTTCGATGCCACGCTCGAAGTTTCCGTGGTTGCGGCCTTGCTGGTAGAAGCTCAGCAGCAGTTCGGCGTCGCTATCGTTGACCGGCCGGCGATAGGCGCGGCGCGCGAGAGTGGAAACGATCCGGCGCGCGCAAGGTAATTCGTCGGAAGCCTTCGCCGGATGGCACACGAACACGGCGCGGCGGCTGGGCGTGTCGCCCGACCCAGTGGCGTTAAAGGGGCCCGTGATCTGAACATGGTCGATCAGCGGAATGCCGTTCATGTTTTGCAAGTCAAGATCGCGAGTGAATGGCTGAAGCGGTTCATCCGATTCGGAGGAGTTGCGGCGCAGGAAGGCGACGGCGACGTCGTGCGGCCCCGCCTTCACGCGAATTCGCGATTTCAGCCGCGCGTCCAGCGTGTCCTTTGCCACACCCAGATTCGCGTCCGACATCTTGTTATCTTCTTCCCCGCCTACGGGCGCAATGAAGACGCGCTCGCCGTCGATGCTGATTTCGAGCTGATGGGGATATTCAAGACCGGTGACGTAGCCGACGATATTTTGCAGCAGCGAGACGGAGAAATCGTATTCGCCATCGAGCGGAAAATTGTGATGGATGAGAATGCCGCCGCGCGTGCCCAGCGGAAGCCCCTCAATGTGGTCCTCCTGCGCCAGGTCGGGGGGCACTTGGTAGAGTTGGCTGACCGGCGTAATAGACGGATCGCCTACCGCCAGCGCGGCGATTTTGCCGGATGCCGCGAGATACTGCTCCAGCAGCGATGGAGAAACTTTCAGCACGTCGGCGATATTGTCGAAGCCGTTACTTTCATCGTCGGCGGGCAGCAGCGCTGTTACGTCCAGATCGACACCCAAAAGATCGCGGATGGCATTGCCATACTCGGTGCGATTGAGGCGGTGCAGAGGAGCACGGCCGGGGTTGGGGTGCGCGGCCGCGGCGCGATCGATGGAACTCTCCAGGTAGTCGATGAATTCGTATTTCGTGGCTTCGTCGGGACGCGGCATGCCTTGCGGCGGCATCATTCCGCCGCGCAGCTTGCGGATGACTTTCTCCCATGTTTCGGCGCCATCGGGCACGCGATCGATATCCATCTTGTCGAGCATCAGCCCGGCCGTGCGCGCTTTTTCGTTATGGCAGGTGACGCAGTACTTGTCGAGTAACGCGCGATGGGGCGATGGAGCCGGCGTTGCGGTCTGGGCTTGCGGGGGAACCGCTCGAAGATTGGCCGCCAAAAAGACGGCCACAACCGCAGCCCAGAGCACGCAAACGTAGCGCACAGAGACTCGAGTCACCTGTTGAATTATAGCAATCCCAAGTTGCTGATTCGTATGAGGATCACACGCGATGAGACGTTGGTGTTTGCGCTTCTATCGCCTGGCGCCGGCGGCGGCCGCTTAACAGGTAAATCGCGGCGCGTAGTTCCAGCAATGGGTCACCGGACGCTTCGATCCCATCGACGCGCGGAATCGGATCAAAGATAATCCGGCGATGCTCCTCGTCATCGGGAGCTTTGGCCGTGAGGTCGAGCGTGCCGAAATGGACCAGAGGACGATCCGCGGGCCAGTGGATCGTCGCGTCATTAACAGGGTCGCCCTCTTTTGCAATCTGCACGTGAATGTTGAATCGGACGGGGCCCTGCGCTATACGCTTCGTTAATTCATCAAAGAGGTAGTTTTCGCTTTTAGATTTTGCAGCGGCATCGTCGAGATGCCGGACGCCTGCGCCGGGCATAATCCGATAGCGGCCGTACTGTTGCAGACCTTGCCGGTTAACGAATCGGAATGCAGTCACGGCGAAATAGGCTTCTGTCGCGAAGCTTTCCGGGCTCGGCTTGGGCGTCTGGACGAAGGCAAGCGCAGCCGGGTGTGCCGAAAGGAAAGCGGAAGGATCGCCGGCTGCCGCAGCTCGCAAAAAAGCAAGGAACTCCTCGCCTGTTCGTGTCGGGAAACCGTCCGTGGAGTGACTCACTATGTCGGTGTGAACGTGATCGGCAAGATGGAAGCGGATCGCGAGCCCACGCGGATTCGCATCCGGTATGTTGTCTGGAATAGATGGCAAGCCCGTCCCATTGGAGAGCCTCGCGGTTACCGGCGTGGAACTCCGCGCAACGTGCGGCGCCCGGGTGAGAGAAGCCGACTCCGCCGAGGGGGTGAAGGTCCCGCTCAGCATCATTCCCTTGGCGTGAGCCGGCCGGAAGCCTGGGTGAAGGCCGAACATTGCATCGAATTGTGCAAGCAGATCATTCGCGAGCCGGACGACCTTTTCGTCCGATGGAAGTGGCATGAAATCTTTCCTTTCTAACCATCAGAAACCCAATGCATCAAGTCTCTGTTAACCATGGCGCTCAGCAATCGAACATCAGGCGCCAGCTGTTGTTGCAAAGACCGCCTTAGAGTTGGTTCTAGCGGTGGGCGAGGTTCGAATGGAGAATTTAGACGAAGTAATGAATCTCCAACGAATCTTTCGCCATCGTTGCGGTAACGTTAAGTGCGCAATCCGGCGAACCAGCGTAGAAGGATGATGAAGCCATCTCTGTAGTGTGAAGCTTCGAACGCGCTTATTTGAATTGACTACCTTGACTTCAGGTTGGAAGTCGGCACGAACGCCTAGGAATCGAAGTACATCTCGATAGACCGCATCTGTGTCACGTCTGAAATCATCGTAAATGATGAAATGTATGCAGCTCCGGTCAAAAGCCCGCAGATACATCCGTACTTGATGGGAAAACCTTACCGTTTCCCGACGACCGAGCCCGATGACAGTTGAACCTTTTTGACGCCACTCAGACAACTGTCCCAACTTTTCGGCCTGCAAAGCCTGCTCAAACGGCTTCGCCGGCTCACGGAGATCATAAATACGCTGGCTATACTCGGAATACATCACGTCCACAGGGTTTCTGAGCATAATAATTATGCGAGCGCCGGGTTGAAACGCAGCTATCCTTCGTACCGCCGCAGGCGACCCGAGATATGCCACTGACGCCTCCCCAAGAATCAGATCTGATCTGGAGTTCGAATAACAGGCACAATAGTCTTGCAAAGTGCGAATGACGCGAAGATCCCCCAGAATGTCATCCGCAAAACATTGCCGTCCCTTGATCGAGGGCATAAAAATGCACGGATGCTGCTTCAGGCAGATAAACAGCGCCGTGGTGCCACATTTAGGCGCGCCAACTATGAAGAACTCGGGTTTCTTAATTCCGTGCATTTAGACTACCTGCCTAACTCACACGCGATGTAAAGGCGTCATGAGAATATTTCCACCGCGACGGTACATGCATTTCCGTCCGGGCTGGATACCCGCAGTGGCATCGTGGACACCTGAGAGCAAAGGCATCGCCTGCCGCTTGATAGTGTGCCGGAGTAAAGAGCATTTCCCTTAATCTTTTCTCATGCAGGTTGCCTAGTCTAAACGTCACGTAACATAACTGGACAGTCCCGTCCGCGCCAACCCAGATGAGGCGATATTTATCGCAAGGCACAGCCATATCCGGACCTTTAATGAGCCAATCCGGGACGGAACGCAACGCCATAACAGATGGCGCGATGAGTTGAGGGCGGGCCTCCTTAAGGCTTATCAAATGATCTACTACTTCTTCGATAGCTGGCCGGTCTTCGGGTCGAAATTGAAGCTCGCGATCCACTCCCTCGGTGAAGTAAGGGAGCGAGTAGTGGATCAAATTTACGGATATAGGCGTGTTATATTTTTCTGCGAATTCCCAAGTCTTCCGCAAAGAATCTACAGTGCAGGTTGGTCTCATCAATACCCAAGCCAGAAAGAGATTGATTGCCGTGCCGTATCGTTGGCGAGTATAGGCCACCCCTGCCTCTAAGGAAGCGAATCGATTGGGTCGTTGAACGTACGCATCATATGCATCGCCGGTTCCGTAAAAACCAATGTCTATCGTCCTCAGCCCCGCTTGATACAAGTCGTCAATTCGCTCTCGCAACAACATGCCGTTCGTTGTCATCCACAGGTTCAGTCCGAGATCAGAGCCGTACTTGACGATGCGAACCAGGTATTTGTGCAATAGAGGCTCGCCGCCATAGAGCCTTATATTGGGGATTCCGAATTCCTTTGCGTCGTCGAAGATATCCCGCACGATCTCCCACGGAAGTTGCGCGCCAGGCATAAAATCGCGGCCATAACGACATCCCTTACAGCGGAGATTACAGTTTGCAGTAAGTGCTATATCTATCTCGCGTGGATCCGGTTGAATTATGACTGGAAGCAGCGACCCGAGGGAGTGCCGGGCCATATCGACGTGGGCATCGACTGACTTGATAGTCTTCGTTAGTGTTGGATGTTTG
>Ga0213882_10000771_pt1 | contig 10279 bp, 6 predicted proteins | sample BarmaccoBMER_R09_FD_160106 | JGI IMG/M metagenome (GOLD analysis project Ga0213882, IMG submission 160106) | Barbacenia macrantha exposed rock microbial communities from rupestrian grasslands, the National Park of Serra do Cipo, Brazil - ER_R09 ...
GTGCTCCAGACAGCGCCCAACCCGGAAAACGATCAGTGTCGTGACCAGCAGCAACAGCCGCGTTTGTGGCTCATGACACCGTTGTTACCGACACCCCGTCACCGACGCGAAGAACCATGAAGTGCCGAAGCCAATCACATAAACGGCACCTCCTTCGTGCCGCAGTTTATGGGTGACGGTGCCTCGAGATGCACCCTCCATGCCGAGCCGGAGCTGCTGGCCAGCACCGGTCGCATCCGCTCCCGGTTCCCACAAAAAGGATCATCGCTTGCCTCACTGCCAGCGGAGGAACAGTCGCTCCGGCTCCGAAGGATCCGTGCGGATGTGGATGGGTAGGCCCAGTCGACTCAGGTCGATGTGCTGGCCCTCGTCTAACACGGTGAAGCCCTGGCGGGAGTAGTAGTTCTCCAGGCCCGACCCGGTGGGGAACTGGCCGTAGACCAGGCAGTACCCCAGTTGTCGATAGATCCCGACGCTGCGCCGGATCAGCGTCTCACCGATCCCCATGCCGCGGGCGTCCTCGGCGACGGCGAGAGCCCGGATCTTGGCGACCTTCGCCGCGCCCAGCACCGCGTTCAGCACAGGTAGGGGTGTCGGTAACAACGGTGTCATGAGCCGCAAACGCGGCTGTTGCTGCTGGTCACGACACTGATCGTTTTCCGGGTTGGGCGCTGTCTGGAGCACCGAAGCGCTGCGGCTGCGGTGCGCTGACCAGGCGGTATACCACGGATTGCGGTTCCTGGCAGCTTCGTTAACGACACCCCTTTACGGGAGGCGTTTGTTAAGTCCGGAGCGTGCTGGGATGATTGCTATCATGAGGATCGTGGTGATGGGGTACTTGTGCTGGTTGGGGTGTCGTTAACGAAGCTGCCAGGAGCCGCCATCGCGGTTGTTGTTGCTGGTCACAACACTGATCGTTTGCGGCGTTGGGCCTTGTCTGGAGTATCGTGCGCTACGTCGGCGGCTCGTTGACCAGGAGATATACCACCGATGGCGGCTCCTGGCAGCTTCGTTAACGACACCCCACTAACGCAACAGTGCCCCCCGCAGAACCGCGGCGGACCGGATGCCAGGCCGCCCAAGTACACCGCTTCACCATGCACGGGCGGGACTACAGCCGCAGGGAGCGGTGGTAATAAGTTGATCTCCCACGGTTTTGGTCGGTCTCCTTCAACGTTTTCTACGGTGTCTGATTGCTCAGGGTGGCGATGGTGTTGGTGGGTTCGTCGGCGTAGAGGGTCTGGATTTGCGGGGTGACGGTGAGGCCAAGACGGGGCCAGTCGGGGCGACCGGCTGCATCCCATAGTTGGTGGGCGGCTTCTAGACAGGACCACAGGTGGCGGGGTCCGGTGTGGCGCATGGTGTGGCTGCCGTCGGTGTTGGGCGCAAGGGTGATCTCGCTGCGGGAGCCATCCGGGGTGGATAGGCACACCGCGTTGGGGCTGTGCCGGGGATCGCCGCCGGTGTAGCCCATGCGGTAGTGTGGGCCGATACGCAGCGCGGTCAAAAACCATACCACGGGGTTGGTCCAAGGGGTGCGTGGGTCCAGGGTGGTGGTGTGTTCGGTGATCGGGTTGTCGCGCGGCGCTCGAGTGTAAGGGACCCGCTCACTGGCTCCTGGCCTATGGCGCAGTGACATGAATGCGGCCTGGCCGGCATCGAAGCGGCCCTCGGCCCGCTGTGGGCCGGTGCGGGTGAGACGCACAAGGTTGCCGGCATTGAGGCCGAGTTTGATGTCGGTAAGGATGATCCCGCCGACGGTGGTTTGGTCGACCCACGACCACGGGATCGCGGGCACCGCGCAGGTGGCGATGATCCGATCGAACGGGGCATGCTCGGGCAGCCCGGCCACTCCGTCGGTGGTGACCAGGGTGGGGTGGTAGCCGAGTTCGGCCAGTCGGACACGAGCCAAGTCAACCAGGTCGGGCTCGATGTCGACGGAGAAGACGTTGGCCGCGCCCAGCCGGTGGCACAGCAGCGCGGCGTTGTAGCCGGTTCCGGTGCCGATCTCCAATACCCGCTGCCCGTCGTGGATGTCGAGGGCTTCGAGCATGCGGGTCATCAGGCCGGGTGTGCTGGAGGAGGACAAGAACTCTGGCTGCGCCTCGCGGCTGTCGTGGGCGAGTTTGGTGATCAGCGCGGTGTTGGAGTACACCGCGTTGAGCCATCGCACGCGACTCGGCTGGTCGGTGGTGGTCTCGGTGGCGACCATGCTGCCCTCGTTGGCCTCGTAGTACGAGGGCACGAACACGTGTCGCGGTATCTCGCACACGGCTTGTTGCCACTGTGGTGAGGTCAGTTTGCCCGCCGCGTGCAGTTCGTGGGCTAGCGTGGCGGCGCGTTGCGCCCATTCGTTGGTCTCGATCAGAACTGTCACGTTGCGCCTTTCGCCAACATGATGGCCATTGCCTGCACCATCGCAGCACCGGTGGCCGCTTGCAGCCAGCCGATCTGGGGACCGGTGTTGGCTTCAAGCATCACCCACTGCCCATCAGGAGTCACCACGAAGTCGAAACCCGCATACGCCAAATTCGTTCGTTGCATGTAGCGCCATACACCCTCGGCCACGGTGTCGGGCATGGTGACCAGCTCATAGCGCAGCGCAGCCGGGTCGCTGCGCCAATCGGTGCGGGCCGCTTCGGTGCTGGCGTGGATGGCGATCGGGAATGTCTGTTGCCCGATCACGGTCAACCTCACTTCGAACGCCTTGGGAACAAACCGCTGCAAGGTTGTCGCGGTGGCCGACACCCCCTGCGGCTCAGCCAAATCTTCGACGGACAGCCGCCGGGTGTAGGCGACCTTGACCTGGCCGTGCTCGGTGATACCGGCCGGCCCCAACGCCTTAGTGATCACCTCACCTGGAGTGTCACCGGCAAAGCGCCGCGCGGACTCCCAGTCGTTAGTGATCACGGTATCTACCACCGACAGGCCACACTCGGCGGCGAGCGTCCACTGGTAGGGCTTGAAAATCGCATCCGCGCAGCGGTTGGGGTGATTGGCCCACAACACGTCCAGCGACGCGAGCACCCCACCCAACCCGAGCCTGGCCTCGGTGTCACAGAACTCCTGCTGCCCGGCGGGCAACGCTTCGTCGAAGACGTAACGACCAGGGTTGCGGTGCCAGATCGACCGAATGTCCTCCAGCGCCACCACGTGATGATCGTTACCCAAGTGACCGGTCCACCGCCCGCGTCGCAGCCGCGCGTCCAGGCGTAGGCGGCGGGGAAAGGCGGCCAGATCGGTACGGAACACCGGCACTTGCCGCCCAGCTAGGGCAGCCACCACAGCATCGGCGGTGGGATCGAAGTCGCGGGCTAGCACGAGCACCGTCATGTGACTTCTTCCCACCCCCACAACTCATTGTCCCCGCCGTCGCCATCGGTATGGGTGCCCTTGACGGTGGTCCAATCTTTGACCAGATCTGGCTCCACCGGCACCATCTCATCGTCATCGTCACTATCGGCGGTCATGGCCATCTGCCGCCGAGGGTCATACACGTACGCGGGAATGTGCCGGTCTGGGGCCGGATGCAGCACCCGCAACGCAAGCGGACGCACTGCCAACCTGTCAGTGTCACCGCCGACGGCGACACTGGGGCATCGGGCGCGGATCACGATCGAAGACAACGGGGCATCCAAGGCGTCATCACCGGCGGAATCACGCACTGCTAGCTCCCTGGGAGGAAGACGGCGACCGGGAGGAACATCCGGGACCGCAACATTGCCGTGGCCTCGAACATCATCAGACGCTAGCGGTCTGGTGACTGACCGTACAGCCTGAGTAACCTCAACGCGCCGGTCACACCCTACCCAGACCGAGCGGCAACGCCAGCGGAGAGCGGGAAAAACCGTGGGAGGTGGGGTCGGTCAGGGACAGTGGGGCCTTCGGGGCGGCCCTTGGCCGGTGGGGCCAGGATGGCGCGATGTCTGATGCTGCTCTGTCCCCGAGTCCCGCCGTGTGTCAGCTGCGCGTCGTGCTGGCCGGGGCGCTATGAAGGTCACTGTGCAGGTCGTTGTCCAAGCCGACGACGATACCGACGCCCCGAGCGTGGTCCGCGAGGTGCTGTCTGTGGATCGAGACGCCCTGGCCCCCGACACGCTGGGTCTTCAACGGGGTGAGGCCATGGATCTTCTGTCTGCTGTTCAGGGTGTGCTGGTCGACGAGCAGGCCAAGGCCGCCTTGGCTACCCAGGTGGCCTGCGAGAGCGGGAAAAACTGTGGGAGGCCGCCGCTGGCCAGGGTGAACAGCGCGATGGTCCGACGGCAGGATAGCCGGGCATGGCCGGAGACCGGCGCGGTGGCGGCTCAGGTGGCCTGCCCGCATCGCGCCAGGCCGGAGGTGGGCACACAAGGATCAGCACACGATCATGGTGCGCAGCCTGTGTGGCACGATGCGCCTGGCCAACCGCCCACTGGGTTCACCAACACACCAGATCCACAAACCCAGGCCGCTTTAGCCTAATGGGTGGTGCTGTCGGACCGTAGTGAAGGCTTGACAGTCGGTAGCCGTCGGTAGGTGAGCACTCGTAGGAGACCGACCAAAACAGTGGGAGATCAACTGCTCGACGTGCGCCCGGCGGTTCTCCGGCGCCGCCAGGCGCGGATCTCCGCGTCCGCGGTGGCGTCACCCTCGCTGAGCTCCACGAGGTGCCGCGGGTTCGCACCCGGATCCTCAATGACGACCTCGCCGATGACTTCGCCCGCTGGCATCCCGGGTTCACCCATCACAGCGGGCTGTCGAGCTTGTGGCGTAGGCCAGCGCCCCCGGGCGCACGTCGAGCAGTTGATCTCCCACGGTTTTGGTCGGTCTCCTAGTAAGGCCCGGGCACCTGGGGAGGCGGTCAGTGCGCAGACGAGTGCTCACCTACCGACGGCTACCGACTGTCAAACCTTCACTACGGCTCGACAGCACCCATTAGGCGGGGGGCCTTGCGCGATCCCGGTGATCACCGTCCGCCGGTCGGAGCCCGAAGGAGCATGTGTGGCAGGTGCGTGGCATGTGGAGCCAGTTTTCTGTGAGCACCTTTTTGGGAGTGGGTGAACTGGGAAAACGGTTTCTTCTGGTGTGGCAAGTGCCGACCTGCCACGGCATGTCACACCTGCCACGGTGAGCGCGTTTCCCCAGTTCAAGACCGGGTTTGCAGTTGCGATCTACTTGTCATGGGGGTGGGTGGCATGTTGCAGGTGGTGGCATGTGCTGTGGCATGTTCTGGCCCCTGCGACGGTCCGCACGCCGCTCCGGCGGCCTACCAGCCCCGGGCTTCCCTCCTCTTAAGCGGGTAGGTGCTCTTGTTGGCCACGACGCTGCTCAGCGGTGCTGCTGGGTCTTCCGGGTGTTACTCAGCTTCGCTACCCGGCGGGGACTGGTCACGAGGACGAGGACGGGGCAACGGCAGAGGGGCGGCCCGCCGACTCGGCGGGTCGCCCCTCTGCCGTTGGGTTGAACTAGTTGAGGGGTGCGTGGCGGGTGCCTGCGGTGACTTCTGCGGCCGCGCGGCGCAGCTCGCCAACCTGGATGACCGAGCCGGTGTTTTTACGCTCGGCTTTGAGGAACCAGGGTGCCGCGCCGAGTTCGCGGCCGAGCCGGATGGCCGCGGCGCGCTGCGTTTCGGGGTCCTCGTCGGTCGGGATGCGGCCGATGATCCGGCCGAGCTCGGCGACGCCCACCAGCTCGTCGTCGCGCCGACCGTGCACGGCTTCCAGGATCGCGGCCATCGGCTGGGCGACTTCCGGAACGGACTCGGCGGGCACGGGTGAGGTCACGCCGGTCAGGTAGGCCCGGATGTGGTCCATCAGCGTGGCGCGTTCCCATCCCAGCGTGCCGTCCCGCTCGATCGGCTCCAGCCGCCAGGGGTTGGCGCGCAGCTCGGCAATGAGATCCCGGCCAGCTGCGGTCCAGTCGCCGTCGCGGTCGACCCGGTTGGTGACGAACGCGAGTTGCCCGGCGGAGATGAACGCCGGTGCGTTCTCCGCGCGGATCGCCTCCAGGACCTCGGTCATGGTCTTGCCGAGCGAGCCGTACTTGCGGAACGTCTCGATTGCCTGGTCCATCTTCTGCTCCGCGTCGGCGGTCATGCGGGTGATCTCCTCTGGGGTCGGGGGCTGGCCGGGGTTGTCGCCGCTGTCGGGATCGACCGCGGCGTGGTGAAGCAATTCCTCGGACACGGGGGTGACAGCTCCCGAGGGCTCCGAGGACAGTGCGGGCCAGCGCAGGGCTTGGGCGTGGACCAGCTCGGCGAGCTCGGGCAGTCGCTCGGGCAGCCACCGACCGGCGTAGGCCGCGCCGAGTTCGGCGTGCAGCCACGCCGGCAACCGGGGCACGGTGGCGGTGTTGCGAGCGGCCACGGGGGCGATCTGATCGACGCCGTCCAACTCGTAGGCTTTGGCGGGGATCACCCGCGGCACCTCGCTGCTGGGCTGGATCAGCAGGGTGTGGTCGCGCAGTTTGGTGGTGCGTACCCGATCCATCCCGACCAACGTCGCGCTGCCGTCATAGTCGGTGTAGGTCTTGCCGGCCACCCGCAGGGTGATGTTGCGCTTGGCCATGTTGCCCTGGGTGCCCAGAGCGTCCATCAGGCCGTACTGGGTGAGCATCAGCAGGCTGACGCCGGCGGAGCGGGCCGCGCGGGTGATCGCGTTGACCAGCTGCGAGCCGTTCATCTCCTTGCCGTCGAAGGTGCGGATGGTGATGGTGCTGTTGTCCAGCAGCAGGTCGGAGGCTTCCTCGAGGATGCACTCGATGGCGGGATCGGTGGGGGTGGGCTCGAACTTGCTCAGCGGCCCGAGCTTCTTGTTGCGCAGCTTCACCAGCTGGTAGAGGGCGGCGAGCTGCTGGAGGACCCGGGTGGGGTCCTCGCCGGCGACCCAGTCGAGCACTGGCCGGTCGGTGGTTCCGGCGAACCACGGGTGCAGCCACGGGTAGATCAGCGGTAGCAGCTTGTCGCTGGCGCAGATCCACAGCAGCGCGTCGCAGCAGTGGGTGACCTCGGCGATGACGTTGTTGCTGAACACCGACTTCCCGCTGCCGGTGGCGCCGACCATCACGCCGTGCACGCCCAGCAGCCGCAGCTTGATGTCCTCACCGTCCTCGTACAGGCCCGGGCGGATGGGGTGGCGGATGGTGCCGACCGGGCGGTCCAGCGGGTAGGGGATCGAGTGGGCGAAGACGTTGGCGGTGCTGACGTGCAGCAGGAAGAGGTTGGCGCGGTCGGTTTCCTCGGCGCGGACCTGCTCAGCACCCAGACGCACGCCCTGGTCGGCGAGGTGGCCGGCGGCCACGGAGGCGATGTCGCCGACCGCGGAGCACAGGCCCCCGAACTTGATCGGCCTGGTGGGGTTGTCCTCGATCGTCAGCGTGAACCCGGCCTTGGTCGACTGCCGGTGCGGGACCCGCACACCTTCGCAGCCCGCGGTAGCCAGGATCTCCTCCCACATGTTGAGGGTCTTTTCCTCGTCGAGTTCCTGGTGCTGCGTCGTGACCTCGACGCGGTGGCGCTCGAGGTGGGCCTTGTGCCCGGGTGCTTGGGTACGCACCACGGCGTAGGCGCCGCCGAACACCATGGTGCCCAGCACCAGCCAACCCAGCGCGTCGGTGTTCGTGGGCCGGATCTGGGCGGCGTAGACCAGCCAGGTGGTCAGCGCCAGGCCCGCGAGGACGGTCAGCCAGCTCGCGTGCGCGTGCTGGTCATGGCCGTATTCGGGGTGTCGGTAACAACGGTGTCATGAGCCGCAAACGCGGCTGTTGCTGCTGGTCACGACACTGATCGTTTTCCGGGTTGGGCGCTGTCTGGAGCACCGAAGCGCTGCGGCTGCGGTGCGCTGACCAGGCGGTATACCACGGATTGCGGTTCCTGGCAGCTTCGTTAACGACACCCCATCTACCGCGAGATCCCCGGCCTCCACCGCACCGCCCGAGACGCTCTCGACACCTGGCTCGACCAACGCCCCCGCTGGCTCCCGAACGGCTCGACGGAGACCGCCCTGTTCCTGTCCCGCCGCGGAAAGCGGCTCTCCGACCGGGCCGCACGCGACATCGTCACCGCCCTCGGGCACGACGCCCGCCTCGGCCCCGATGACCACGGGGAACCATTCGGGCCGCACACCCTACGCCACACCCTGGCCACCAGCCTCCGCGAACAGGGCTACGACCTGCCCACCATCGCCAGCGTCCTCGGACACTCCTCCATCGAAGTGACCGGCCGCTACACCCTCGCCAGCGCCGCCGAGACCGCCCAGGCCCTCGAACACCTCACCATCGAGACCTGACTCGCGGCCCTTCCACAGCCCGGGGTCAACCTGTCATGCCACAGTCACCAGCCCATATCCGTTGATTTTTCGGCGTCTGGACCCGGAACCCCGTCCACGTCGGACGGGACTGTCTACCGTGTTCGACCGCGCTCTACATACGGCGATACCAGGTTCCCGACCGACCTCCGCAGACCACTCCTGAGCTGCGCGAACTCACTCCAAGATCACCTCATGACGGCTTTCGGGATTACCTTGGCTGCACCCCATCATGCGGTCCGGCCCGCATGACCATGCGGTCACCCAGGGTCAAGACACGCGAGCCGGACCGGCCCGGAAACCGGCCGCGTCGCTGGCGTGGACGCTCGTGGCCGGTGTTGCCGGCGCCAGCTCCACCCGCTGCCCCTCCGGGGTGACGGTGAACCGCCACCGGGTGACCACCGGCCGCCCGGCGTGGTCCCAACGCCGGTAGGCGGCTGTGACTTCGTCGAACAGCCGGCGCGGCCCGAACTGCTGTACCGGCCAGCGGTCGGCGTCGGGCTGGTAGTCAAACCGCGCCCACGATCGGGAGCCCGCATCGAGGAACCACACACACCAGCGACCGTCATCGCCGGCGGCGGACTCAAACTCCCGGTGGCAGCCGGGAACCTCCATGGCGATCGCAAAGGGTGCGTCGTCACCGTTGCACAGGCGGGCGGCGTGCAGGTCGGTGTGACTGCGCTCGGGGATGTCAGTCTCGCGCACCACGTCAGCGACCGCGGGCCGGGCGATCCGCTGGGCGCGCAGTTGCATGAACGAGATGGTGGTGTTGACCAAGCCGCCGGTAGCGGTGCCGTCAGACCCCACAGTCAGCGACAGCAACCCGGCAGGCTCATAGGCGCTATTCCAGGGAGTGACCACCAACCCACCGGGGCGCGTTTGCGCGACCCACGAATAAGGCACCTGGGGTGCGGCCACGGTGGACAGCACCCGATCAAACGGTGCCCCCTCGGGATAGCCGTGTGCGCCGTCGCCGGTGATCACCGTCACCTCGCCGTAGCCGGCGGTGGCCAACGCGGCCCGGGCCCGCGCCGCCAGGGCCGGGTCGACCTCGATGGTGGTCACGTTGTGCGCGCCGAGCCGTTCGGCGAGCAGCGCGGCGGTGTAGCCGGTGCCGGTGCCGATCTCCAACACCCGCATCCCCGGCTCGACCTGGCCGGCCTCCAGCATCAGGGCGACGATGTCGGGGCGCGACGCTGAGCTGGTCGCCACCCGGCCCCGCCCCTCGGGCCCGGCCGGGCAGCCGTCGTCAACCTGAGTGACCACATAACGCGGCCCGTAGACCCGCCGCAGCCACTCGGCCGGCTCGTCGCACCGGCACAACGGCACCAGATCGTCCCCGACGTCACGCCAGATCACTTCCGGGATGAACACCTCACGGGGCACCGCCAAAAACGCCGCACGCCACGGCTCGGACAGCACCCCCTGCTCGGCCAGGCCGTCTACCAGCCCGGCCCACAACGGCGGCGCCGTCGTCGTCGTCACTTCCCCGTGCCCTTGTCGTCCTGGGGATCTTTATCGTCGGGATCGTTGGGTTTCCCGTGCTTGCCACCGGGATCCTCGGCCGGGATCGGCCCGGGTCTGTGCCCGTTGCGGGTGTACTTGTCCTTATCGTCTTGCTGCTCATGCCTGCTGATGGCGTTCCCCTCCGATCAGGCGGCACAGGGTGGCCAGCACAGTCACCCCGTCAACCTAAACGACCGTAGAGCAGACCTCACCAGCCCGACAGGCCTCCGGCGCGCATCCTGCGGGCTCGCTCGCTTCGATGCCGCCAGCGGCCTAGCCGACCCTGCCCGTCACGCAGCACCTGGCAGATGCTCTGAAACCGGGACGTACTCGTATCAGCAAGAAGCAAGGAACGGCACTACTCGGAGACCGACCAAAACCGTGGGAGATCAACTGCTCGAGCGCCCGGGGGCGCTGGCCTACGCCACAAGCTCGACAGCCCGCTGTGATGGGTGAACCCGGGATGCCAGCGGGCGAAGTCATCGGCGAGG
>Ga0213882_10000773_pt1 | contig 10255 bp, 7 predicted proteins | sample BarmaccoBMER_R09_FD_160106 | JGI IMG/M metagenome (GOLD analysis project Ga0213882, IMG submission 160106) | Barbacenia macrantha exposed rock microbial communities from rupestrian grasslands, the National Park of Serra do Cipo, Brazil - ER_R09 ...
GCTTGGCTTCCAGCCTGACGCGCTCGAAAGACGGCGCCATTTGGATGATCACGGACGGACACTACGTCGTTCGATACGATCCCGTTTCGCGCACTTCCCGGCGGCTGGGGCCGTTCGTGGCGGGTCCGTACCACCTCCGGATCGACGGTGACGGACGACTCTGGATCGCCGATGAGGGTAGCGTGGCTGTCGGGGCAACCGGGTCGCGACTGGAAGACTTCGAACGGATCCGCCCTCCCGGCGCGACTGCCGCGACGGCGTTCACCACGACGGTCGAGGACGCCCGGGGCAACCTGTGGATGGGATCGATGTCCGGCTTATTCCTGCGACTGCAAGGCAAGTGGTTTCGATTTGACACGACTAGCGGTCTTCGAGCCAACCGCATAAGAGATCTCGCGCCATCGCCCGAAGGTGACCTGTGGGTTGCTTACACGGAGTCGAAGGGAGCGGACCGCGTTCGCCTGACGGGCAACACGCTGCAGGTGGAACACTTTGACCGCTCCAAAGGATTGACTTCCGATGGGATCAATTCACTCGCGTTCGACCGCCTGGGGCGGTTATGGATCCTAAACGATCACGGAGCACAGGTCCGCCGCGGCGATACTTGGGTACAATTCAGCCGGACCGATGGCCTGATCGCCAGCGGTTCCACCGGCAGGGCTTTCTGGTCGGCCGCGGACGGATCAATTTGGGTGGGGAGTGAGAGAGGCTTATCGCAGTATTTGCCGGCTGACAACGCGGGGCCTCGCGATCCGCCGCTGCGGGTACGATTCTCGGAAATTCGGGCCGGCAACAGGCTGCTTGATCCGGAGTCGGCATCGTTTGTGGAGGATGCCCCGGAAGTCTTCGAGGCCAAGTTCAGCGCGCTCATACTAGCGCATGCTTCGGACGTGCAATACCGGTACCGCTTTGTGGGATTCGACGACCACTGGCAGGAAACTGCGCGGCCGGAAGCCCGGCTCGAATACCCACCACCCGGACAGTACCGGTTGGAGGTCCAGGGGCGCTTGCGTTCGCAGCCATGGAGCGAGCCCGGGGCCACGTTCGCGTTGCAGGTTCGCCCCCGCTGGTATCAGACGCTCTGGATCCGAGCAACGCTTGTGGCGCTCGCTTGTGGAGGGCTGTGGTTGCTGGAGCATTATCGCCGCAAGAAAGTGGCCCTGAAGCGGGTCTTGGATCAGCGAACCGCAGAGCTGCGAGAGAACGAAGAACGCTACCAGGCCCAGAAAATGGAGACTCTGGGCCGTCTGGCAGCCGGGGTCGCGCACGACTTTAACAACCTGCTTACCGTGATCAACGGCTACAGCCGGATCTTGCGCGAACGGCTTGCCGGAGATCCGGAACTCCAGCGGAAAGCCGATCAGGTTTGCAAGGCTGGGGACAGCGCGGCGACGCTCACTGAGCAACTACTAGCGTTCAGCCAACGGCGGGTCATTCCCGCCGAAGCTTTGGATATGAATGCCGTGATTCGCGCCTCAGAGGGAATGCTCGAACGACTGCTCGGTGTAGATATCGTTCTCGTGGTGGATTTGGCGCCGGATCTGTGCCTGGTGACGTCAACAATCGGCGAGATCCAACAGGTTCTGATGAATCTGGCGGCGAATGCGCGGGACGCGATGGCGAAGGGCGGAACTCTGACGATCCGGACACGGAGTATGGAAGCGCAAAGGCCAGAAGATGCTTCGAACGGACCGCTCGCGCATGGTGGGCTGCTAGTGGTCGAAGATACGGGCGAGGGTATCGCGCCAGAATATCTAACACGGATATTTGAGCCGTTTTTCACGACGAAGAGCCGTCAACGCGGGACCGGACTGGGTCTGGCGACTGTTCACGGCCTGGTTCGGCAGCGGGGAGGATGGATAAAGGTGGAGAGTCGTGTTGGAGAAGGCACTCGCTTCCGGGTGTTCTTTCCAAAAGCAGCTCCGACGACGCAGATACACCGCTCCGCAAAAACTTCTGAAGCCGCGCGAGGCGGAGGAACGATTCTGCTGGCCGAGGATCAAGCCGAAGTTCGGCGCTTTGCCTCCGAAGTCCTGCACTCAAAGGGTTACGAAGTATTAGAAGCAGAAAACGGGGAGCAAGCGCTAGAGATGGCGCGTAGTTTTGACGGCCAGATCGATCTACTGGTATCGGACGTGATCATGCCGAATATGCGTGGCACTGAACTGGCAGTCCGTATACAAAGCCTGCGTGCTGGACTTCCGGTGATTCTTGTCAGCGGATACAACCCGGAGGGCCATGCCGGCAGCGCGGGAGCCGTATACCTCAATAAGCCGTTTTCGCCAGAGCAACTCATCGAAGCGGTGGCAAAGGCGCTAGCTGGGCGAGAAAAGAAGAGGGGAGTGTAAGGGCATATCGCTGGCCGTTTTACTACCGCGGAAGCGGGCAGATCGCGATAGAAACCATCCGCCACCACACGGTTGTTCCAATGATGTTGACGAGCTGGAACCGCAGGTTCTTTACAGTCCGTCTCGCGGCTTCAGGACCTCAGAAATGCTGTGGTGTTGAGGTTTCGCGAGTCGGGAGAAAAACTATTGAGTGAGTACCTGCCGCGCTCTCTCCGCGACCCGGGAGTCTTCGTTCGGGTCTTCTATCACATGTGCCAATCCTGCGCGAAGCCTTTCCGCACGTCCCCTGGCAAATCTCCGATTGCTTCAATGGCGGCCTGGCGAAGCTTCGGATCGACAAATGCCGAATGGATGAATTTCAGCGCCTCGTCTGTCGTAATGTGGTTGACACCAAGCCTTTGAATGACACTGCCCTTGATCTGGGGCCGCTGTTCGGCAAACTTCAAGACCTCTGCGATGAAGGCAGCATTGCCGGACCTCAGCAGCGCGTCTGCCACCCCTGCGGCGGCTTGGTCCGAATTCGCCTTGTCGGTCAGATGGGCTTCGAAATAGGTTAAGGCTTTGGGTGGAGTCGTCGGGAACAGATTTCCAAGCACGAAGACAGTGCCGTTTCTCAGGCCCCCATCGGGGTCGTTAAGGAGCGCGGCCAAATCGTCGACATATCCGTCGAGCAGTTTCGCGGTATCCATCCCGCGCCGCGCCAGGACAATACCCAAGAAGAGGCTAACGCCGATGGCCCGTTTCAAAGATACTCTCGTCGTACGGACCAGCGGTCGATTTTTGATCGCATTCGCCGCTACGTTCCCTGCAAATTTATCGCATAACGACACAAGAATCCTTTCCTCGCGGCCGATTGCCGAAAGCGGAATTAGTTTTTTGTTGGAAATGCCTGTCTACGCTGGACGCGTCTGTTTCAATTATGGCGAATTGTGCTTTGGCCCGCAAGGGAGGCCGGCCGGACAGGAGGAAGAGGAAAGTGGAGTTGTTCGAGCAGATCCGGCGCGAGGATGAGCGCCTGCACGGACCGGAGGCATCATATGCAGCGTGCGCTAGAGTGGGGGCAGACTTTGACGCCCACACACCTTCGGACGAGACCCAATATGTTGACTGGCGAGCTGAAGGCGATGGCGCGCTTGGCCGCGCCGATTGTGCTGGCCGAGTTGGGCTGGATGGCGATGGGCATCGTGGACACGATGGTGGTGGGCCGCGTCAGCGCGGATGCGATTGCGGCGGTGGGGCTCGGCGCGATTGTTTTCTACGGAATCGGCATGTGCGCCAGCGGGGTCTTGTTGGGAATGGACACGCTGGTGGCGCAATCCTTCGGCGCGGGAGATCGAGAGGACTCACGCAAATCGCTGGTGAACGGCGTCTGGCTTTCGATCGTGCTGATCCCGCCGGTAATGGCGCTGGTGCGCGCCTTCGATCCTCTGCTCGCCGCGTTCGGCGTCGATAAAGAAATACTGGTCCTGGCGCGGCCGTACGTGCACGCTTTGAACTGGAGCGCGCCGCCTTTGCTGCTGTATTTTGCAATCCGGCGTTATTTGCAGGCTGTGCACATTGTTCAGCCGGTCATGTGGACTCTGCTCACCGCTAATTTTGTGAATCTGGCCGCAAATTGGGTGCTGGTGTTCGGGCATTTGGGCGCGCCGCGTATGGGCGCGGAGGGCTCGGGTTGGGCCACATGCCTTTCGCGCGTGTACATGGCGGTGGTGCTCGGCATCGTTTTATGGCGGCGGGAATCTGACGCAGGAAAGATTTCTTGGCGGCCTGACGCGGCCCGCATAGCAGAATTGCTGAAACTGGGCCTTCCCGCAGCTGGCCAGATGGGTGTGGAGATCGCGGTGTTCGCGGTGGTCACGATACTGATCGGGCGGTTGAACGCGCTGGCCTTAGCCGGTAACCAGATCGCGCTTACCACCGTGAGCACAACATTTATGATGCCGCTCGGGATAAGTTCTGCCGCCGCGGTGCGGGTTGGCAATGCACTCGGGCGCAGGGATCCGGAGGGAGCAGCGCGCTCGGGCTGGACGGCACTGGGATTGGCAGTGGGGGTTATGTCGGTGGCCGCCGTGACATTGCTAGTCGCTCCGCACATGATCGCGCGCTTGTTCACGCCGGAAGCAGAAGCGATCGCAGCGGCAGTAACGCTGTTGCGCATCGCAGCATTTTTCCAGCTCTTCGATGGATTGCAGGTGGTGGCGACGGGAGCGCTGCGCGGCGCGGGCGATACTCGCACGCCGATGCTCTGCCACTTCACCGGTTATTGGCTGATCGGGTTGCCCCTTGGAGCCGAGCTCTGTTTCGGCCGCGGGTTCGGAGCCGCCGGCTTATGGACAGGTCTTTGCGCGGGCTTGATTCTCATCGGCAGCGTGTTGGCGTTGCTGTGGCGGCGCACTTCGCGCAACTTCGAAATGATAAAATGAGGTAACGTTTCGCGCGAGGTTCCCTGGCCAGGTAGCTCAGTTGGTAGAGCGCAGCCCTGAAAAGGCTGGCGTCGGCGGTTCGATTCCGTCCCTGGCCACCACAAAATAAAGCACTTATCGGCAGCCAAGAACGGAGGGTTTCAGTCGCGCGAACAATACGCGAACATCGCTCAGCCGACGTTCGCCGTGCCGCAAATCGGTTGCTCCATCAGCTTCCAGATTTCCCGCGCTGTGCTGCTGGTCTTGGCAATGTGGTGCCGCGCCAGCTTCGCATAGCGTTCGGTCATTTTGATATTCGAGTGGCCCAGGATTTTCGCGAGCTCGTAAAGATCGCCGCCGTTCATCATGTACCAGGACGCAAAGGTGTGACGCAGATCGTGAAAACGGAAGCCCTCGATCTTCGCTCTTTCGAGCAAATCCTCGAAACTCCCTTCCACGCGCTGACGCCCGCCCGATGCACCTGCCTTCGGCGGGAAAATCCGATCCTCACCAATCACGACGGGAAACCGTCCCAGCTCGCCGGCAAGCTCGATCGGCATCGGGACGTAACGCATCTTGCCGCCCTTCAGCTTCGCCCTTACCGCCAGCAACCCCTCGCTATACATCACGTCCCCCCATCGCAGGCCGAAGATTTCCGATGCACGCATCCCCGTGGTGACGGCGATGAGCACTATCAGCCTGAGACGGTAGAACGTCTTATTGATCTTCGTCGTACCCTTGCGATACGCCTTGTCATCCAACGCCTGCTTCAATCGCCGAAGCTCGTCTTCGGACAGATAACGGTCCCTTTGATCGTCGGGACGCCGCACCTCCACCTGATCGGCCGGATTCCGGTCGATGCCGGTTTCCTTGGACCAGATCGTCGAGGCCTTCGCCATCATGTGGTGCATGACGTTGAAGTGCCGGACGGCGGTGCCTGGCGAGAGATTGCGAATTACAGTCAAATCCTCGTACCAGCGTGAGACCGCTATGCCGTCGACTTCACGGACGAACCGTCGTCCCAGATCCGACCGGATGCCATCGAGGACGCTTTTCTCCCGGTTTGCCGAGCGCTTCTTGGCGCCATAATGCGTCCAGTAGCGATCAATCAACGCCGACATCCGAAAGTTGACCTCCTTTTTGACATCAAGATGCCGGTTCTCATCGCGAACCGACATTTTTTTTCGCAAAACTTTCTTCGCCAGCTCATGGGAGCCGTGAACACGCAGGCTTTTGTTTCGACCTCCTTCCCTCCAACGGACTTCAAACACGCCATCGGATTTCTTGTGTATGGACACTCAATGCTTCTCCTTTCAGTCAATGGTTTCGATCGTGTGCTGCTCAACGAAGCGCTCTAGCGCTTTTATGTCGAACCGCAACGCTCGACCAACCTTGACGCAGGGAAGTTCCCGCAGCCTGGCTTTCTTGTAGATCGTGTCTACTTCGAGACCGAGGTATTGGGCCGTCTCCCTGACATTCAGGAGCCGCCTACCGATGTGTCCATTTAACACCATCGGCGCTGGTTCTCGCGAAGGCATCGTGATTTTCGACGCAGATCACGCGACCCGCGGTGCCCCGAGGGGACTGCTTCGTCGCGGCAAAATAGAACTCCAATCTTGTGCGCCCACTGGCTGCTCCGGGCGGAAGGTTGATCGGTGCGCCCAGAGGCACCAGATTTCGCGACGAGTCGAACCGCGCCCGAGCCGGATGAATGGCGAATGTGGACATGACTCGCTCCGGTTTTGCGCTAACTCACCTTGAGGGTGGCAGTAACTCGCCTAAAGTCCTTATACGGTTGAATCGTGGCCGAAAGAAGTGAGTTTCCATCCCACAAATCGAGGGTTCGTGAGTTTGTGCTATTCGGTGTCCTGTCTTTAACGATGCTAGTGACCCTGGTCGGGTTGGATGTAAAGCGTTCACCAATTACGGTGACGAGATAAAGTACAGCTTTCGTTGAGTTTGGAAATGGCAAACCCCGAAAGACGAGACCCCGATAAGCTTTCTTTGTTCGGGCGACAGTTAGCATTTAGAGTGGCAGAGAGGAAGGAGCAACATGACGTCTGACGCGAGGTATAAGGCAATTGAATGTTCCTTATCCTTGTTGTAGGCCTCAAAAACTAAGTTTGACCCCAGCTGAAGGAGGCGCTGGTCGAGAGCAGTTGTCCACGCCAACGATGGCGGGCCGATGATGTTTCCGGCTAAGTTTACAGTTGCCGTGCTGTTGAGGCCGACTACGTTCGTGTGATTGAAAACATTTGTCGATTCGGCGATGAATTCGAGTCGAAAACGTTCGCCTAGGGGGAAAAGGCGGCTATAACGAACATTGAACTCCGAGATCCAAGGACCACGGATGGTGTTGCGTCCAATGAACAGCGGTCGCTGGAAGGCGCTGGGAGTCGACGGATCGCCGTTCAGAATGAGGTTGCTCCGCATGTTGAACACGTCCCCGCTCTGCATGACCGCGAGTATCGCAATACGATTGCCGTTCAACAGACGGCGGAGCGTTTGGCTGCGGCCCTTCCATTCAGGCGTGTAGACCAGGTTTCCATTGAAAACATTCGGGCGATCCGTTAGCGAATTACTTCGATCCCGCCGACAATTGGTGGGGTCGGACAAAAAGAAGTTGGCGCTGTCGATGACATTCTGCTCCGGCGCATCATCTAAGGCGTGGGACCACGTATAACTCGCAAAGACTTCCAATCCGCGGGACAAGCGCCTTCTCAGAGTGACATTCAGAGCGTTGTATTCGGACTGGCCAACCGATTCGGCCGTGAGAATATTGCCAAAACCCGGGTATACGCGAGCGGTGCCAAATATCGGCCGTCCATCCGCAAGCTGTAGGCCAGAGGGGACCAGGTTGATATTCCGAACGATCGGGATGTGATCGCCCCGCGTAAAGAGGTACGTGACTGTCAGCGCGGTATCGTGTGCGATCTCGCGGCTGACCGAAAGATTCGCATTCACTGAATACAACATCGAAAAATCCGGACTGACCGTGTTGATGCTCTGGATGCCGAGGTCCGTGCCCGGTGGAATCCCGGAAGGACGTTCGGAAAGGTTGGCGCGAAGGGCAATTGAGGAGTCGTGGCGAACGCAAAGAATGAAGGCGTTCCGTTATTCAGGAGGGCCAGGCGATACATGTCGGTCTGGAATGGATCGTAGAAGATCCCGCTACTTGCCCTTACCACGAATTTGCCTAGTCCAACGGCGATGCCCAGGCGGGGCGCGAGATTGTTCTTATCGGTCCGGAATTTCCGTGAGTACGGGAATGGGGAGCTTTCGATCGCCGTAGGCGGCTTGTACACGTCATAGCGGATCCCGTATGTGAGGGTGATGTTTGGGCGGGGCTTCCACGTATCTTGGGCGTAGACTCCGCTGAAAAGTGAGTTGTAGCGCATCGATGGATTACCAAGTGTCTGAATGAAGCTGATGTATGCGCGAGGATTTACCCCGTCGACGGCAGCCAAAAATGCGGCGATGTTGGGAAAAGTGTATAGAGCAGCAGTAGCTTGGACTTCCGTGTCCCGAATCGCGCGGACGCTGCCGCCGAACTTCAGAGCGTGTGATCGGTGGTTATAGCTGAGATTCTCGTTGATCTCGGGCGTCATCTCTTCGAATCGAAATCCGACATCTAGCGAATTTCCGAAGTTCGCCACGCCAGGGATACTAATGGCAGGTCCAGAGCCAGTTGCGCTGAACCGGTCCTGTGATTCGTTGCGATACGGCACCTGAAATCGAAGTTCATTGATGGCGTTCGGTGAAATGATGCTGACCAATTGCGCAGCGCCCGCATAGGAACGGTCGAGGAAGTCGTAGGTGCGATCCACCAGGTACAGCCCGCCAATCACGGAACTGTTGTATGGTGAATCGTTTCGATGGCCGTTAAAGCGCAGCGTGAGCCGATTCTTCGACGACAATTGCCAGTCCATCTTCCCGATGAAGAAGGTAACGTTCTGGCTGAACGGAATTGCATTGGCAAAATTCGCGGGAAGTCCAAGCGTGGCAACGGTCGCAGGCGTCACGGTCACCGGCGTTGGAAGATCACGTTTCACGTGTTCGTAACCGCCAAAGAAGAACAGGCGATCTTTGATGAGTGGCCCGCCGGCGTCCGCGAAACCGGCATCGACGTTCACTTCAGGAGTCGGCTGGTTAGAGGGAAGCAGAGCTGGCCGAGCGCTCATCGGTGTGCGGCGGAACAGGTATGCTGCTTCTCCGTATAGATAGTTGGTTCCAGAGCGCGTGACTGAATTGGAGACTGTGCCCACGGTATTCCCAAACTCGGGCGCGAAATCATTACTCACTTCCTGAATTTCTTGGATCCACGTTTGCGAGATCGGAAGTAGGCGGATGCCGGCGCGGTCGCTTTCGACGTTATTGCTTCCGTCGAGCTGATAGTTGACGCGGTCGAGGAACCCGTTAGCGTCGATTAGGCGTGGTACACCGAATTCCGTATTACTATGGCCGCTAATACCCGGTTGCTCCAGGATGAAATTGAATGGATTGCGAGAGACGAGGGGAAGGTTTTGGGCGTTTGCAGAGAGCGTGCTGCCCACATCCGTGTTTGCCGGGTCGACAACGGGTACACCAGATGACACGAGTACTTGGGTCGTGACGCTTTGGAGTTGTAGCTCGACATTCACAGTCGCAACGGACCCGGCGTTCAGGTTGATCCCATCCCGTTCATACCCGGCGAACCCGTTTGCGGAAACGTTGACGGAATATTCGCCGATTGGCAGAACTGGCAGCCTATAAAGACCCTCTAGGGTTGTGACAGTACTTTGCCGATAGCCCGTTGCTCCGTTTGTCGCACTGACCGTCGCGCCGGCGATCGCCGCGTCACTTGCATCGACGACTGTCCCCGCAATCTCCCCGTTGATGGCAGCGGTCTGCGCACGCGCAATTCCGGCCACACTTAAGACAGAAATACCCCATATAAAACTGGTCTTCATAAAACACCCCTTATGATTGGTGATCTCTATAAACTGCGGACCACTTCGACGGCTTGGTCGAGCTGAAGATCCGCCTGACGGTTCTCCCCATTCGACACATTGCAATCGGGTATGACGCCCTTTGATTCCAGGAGTTCCCCGCTCCAGGTGAACCATGCTCGTGCGGGAATCCGCACAAAGTACCCGTGGCCGACCTTGTACACGCTGCAACAGATAAGTCGGCCGGCCGTACGGGAGCCTACGACCGGAGCGAGCTTACGCTCTTGTGCAAAGGCAGCAATTCGCTCCCCAGCTCCCGTGGTGCTCTCATCGACAAGAACGACGGTCTTGCGATGAAATGGCTTGGAACCGAGGCTCTCGGTAACGACGCTCACGGAATCATCGCGAAATCCAAATTTGAGGACAAGCCAGATCAGCGCAGCCTTTTGTGACGGGATACGGTCGAACACCGCAAGCGATTCCTTGTTGTAATCGGTCTCCGCGCGTGCCCGCGTTACGCTGTAGCCAGCCGGGAGGCGTTCCGGAGTCAAATAGCTCATAACTCGCAGGAAAGCAA
>Ga0213882_10000774_pt1 | contig 10253 bp, 9 predicted proteins | sample BarmaccoBMER_R09_FD_160106 | JGI IMG/M metagenome (GOLD analysis project Ga0213882, IMG submission 160106) | Barbacenia macrantha exposed rock microbial communities from rupestrian grasslands, the National Park of Serra do Cipo, Brazil - ER_R09 ...
GCCGAGATCGAGATAGTTCACCAGCGTCGCCCCCTTTGCCGCGGCGCCGTAACATGCAATCCGCTTGCCCTTGGCTCTCTCTGCGACCAGCAAACCCGCAAGCGATTGGCGCAGCGCTCTGACCCGGTCGGCGAAATCGGTATAGAATGCCAATTTATCAACACCCAGTCGTGCCTCCTCGGCAAACAGCGCATCAAGTTGTTCCGACCGTGACGGCATTCGGCTGACTGTTAGACGCAGCGAGCCTCCGTGGATTGGAAGGCGCTCGACATCATTCAGATAGAGTCCATGCCGCCGGAAGAGTGGGGTCAGCCCGTGCAGCGTATGGTAAAAAAGGTGTTCATGGTAGATCGTGTCGAATTCGCAATGTTCAATCAAATCCATTGCATGCGCAAATTCGAAAACTGCGACGCCGGTTGGCTTTAGAATATGCGCGAACCCAGCGACAAAATCGTTGATATCATCTACATGAGCAATCACATTATTGGCAATTACAACATCGGCGAGCTGGCCCTCACCTGCCAGTCTTTTACCGGTTTGTGAACCGAAAAAATCGTGTATCGTCGGCACGCCGTTCGCATTTGCCTGTGCTACAGGCCCATCGGCCGGATCAATACCGAGACAGGCTATTCCTTTGTTTACGAAGTTGCGCAACAAGTACCCATCATTACTGGCCACCTCCATGACAAAACTGCGTGGACCAAGCTCGTACTTGCGAATGAGCGTTTCGACGTGTTCGGCCGAATGCTTCAACAGAGCCGGCGAAGATGACGAGAAATACGGGTAGTCGCGGCGATAAAGAACATCCGGTGGGACGGTTTCGGTCACCTGCAGCAGGGCGCATGCCGGGCAGAATGCGACCGCCAGACTAAACTTGGCTTCCGGACGATTGAGTTCTTCCTTACTGAGCAGCGCATTCGCTATCGGCTGGCAGCCGAGATCAAGGATGATATGTAAGTCGTCGTTACCACACGATCGGCAATTCGTTATCGTCATAATCGGATATCCATTTAGTTTATAATATCGAAATCAAGCATTTCTGTGGTGTTGTGCACCCCATTACAGATAAGGTACTCTCTTTATAGGTAGAGTTCAGGAAGACAAGGTCTACAAGGCCATCAAGCACTTATCAGCTCGCAGCCGATTCCGATATCGTCGAGCATACACCGGACCTCAGACTCGTATTCCGGATTCATGACAATCACCAGATCCGGTGGGTTATGCAACAACCAGTCGGGGCCAACAATTCTCTGCCTCATGAGCGGCACAAAGTGGCCCTGCTTGCGAGGATTGATATCGACCACGCAATCAATGCCGGCACCGGTAGTCACCTGCAGCAGGTTCAAGAACATGACACCTTTGGCACCAGCACCCCAAACCACAATTCGTCGCCGCTCTGATCTCCATTCAGCGATGCGTTCACGCCAGTGATCAACCCGGTCAGCAAATCGTGCAGCAAAGGAGGTGTAGAGCGCATTCGGCGGCCGCTCTGGCAACTCGCTTGACAAGATAAGACCATCAGCGCGGGCTTCCACCCATAAATATTGGTCGTCAAAATCAAAGGCGGCTCTGCAAACGGTGAAGCCCGCAGCATGAAATGCCCGCGCCAACGAGGACGGTGTAAAGTACGACACGTGTTCGTGGATAATGTCCCAGATCCCTAAACGCTCTAGAGTAAAAAGACCATTAGGAACCTCAAAGAATACGATGGCACCGGTTCTGACATCGATGCTTTCGCGGAGCTGGCGAAGCAGATCCGTGGGTGCGGGTAGATGTTCCAGCACATGGCGGCAGCATACGAAATCAGCACCGCAGGCATCTTTGGCCGCGAAGCTGCGACCGATAATTTCGACTCTCCCCAGCCCTGCAGCGGTTCGGCTCGGCGGTTGGCTCGGGTCATAGCCTTTGCCACAATTGCCGGCATCGCATAGAAGACGCAGGAAGTCACCGCCGCCGCACCCAATTTCAACGATGCATTTGCCGTGAAGTCCGTACCGATTGATGATACGAGCCGCCGTCGCCTCCGCATATTGCCGATAGCGTGGTGAAAACGCTAACGTATTTTCGAAGCGCCCATCATATGTCACCCGTGCCTGATTGAAGGCAGCGTTGACGATGTGACCGCAATCAAGACAATAAACAAGGTTTATGTTGCCACGCGGCGCGTCCGCTGCTTCAGCCTCAGATGCGCAGAGACAATTGGTTAGTGTTGGTACATCAGGAATAGAAAGCAACGGTTCGAGCGATTGTCCTCCGCAGACGAGACAACCGCCAACCGTCATTATCGTCATGCGTGCTCTGCCTCGATGTCGAGGATCGTATAGATGCTCGACTCGCAACGCTGACGCGCAAGTTCCCGCTCTATTTCACGAAGGTAGATCGGATTCATAATGACGACATTATCGGGCTGGTACGAGCGCAAAAACGTCGGTGCTACAATTCTCTGCCCGGTACCGGGGAGAAATCTCCCAACGCGGTGGGGATTGATATCGACCGCATATTCAATTTCGTCGTGGATCCCGAGAGTTGTAAGAAATGCGACAGCTTTGGATCCCGATCCCCAGAGAACCGAGCGCTGCCCGGCAGCAGCCCAGTTGCGCAATCGACTCAGCCAAGCCGAGCGGCTCTGCGCCGCGGCGGCGGCAAAGCTGCCGCATAGGTAGACGATCCCGCCGACATCCTCCTGACCGCCTAATGGAACAACAGATTCAGCAATCGTCGGCCGCGCCATAATCATCAAATACTGATCGTCATACCCTGTCCAAATCCTCTCGACCGCGAATCCCGTCCCAAGAAACAGCTGTTTTAGAGATGTGGCGCTAAAATACGAGCAATGCTCATAGTAGATATCCCAAAATGCTCCTTCCTTTAGTATTCGATGGACATCAGGTACCTGGAAGAAAACAAAAGAGTCCACGCGATTTGCCACCTGCCGGACAGAGGTCAGGAAACGATGGGTGTGGCCGATATGCTCGAGCGTCATCTTGCAACATAAGAGATCGGGCGCAATTTCGCTCGTGTTTTCGGTAAAGAATTCGCGAACGAAACGCACGCCCGGCGCTGCGTGCTGCCGGGCGGGCACAAAGCTAGGATCATAACCGATACCGCGATTGCCGCCGAGCTTGCAGATCAGGCTCAGAAACTCACCCTTTCCGCAACCGATCTCCAACACGGTCTTGCCACGAATCTCGTAATTGTTGATGAGTTCTTCGGCGAGGGCATGATTGAATTTATTGAAGGTCGGCGAAAAGCCCTGGGTCTCTTCATATTGATCCGAATAGACTGTGCGTTTGGCGTCCCAGGCCGCGTTGAAGACGAAGCCGCATCCGCTGCAGAGCATAAGCAGGATGTCGCCCGTGGGGAAATCCAGCGCTCGCCGCCGGTCCTCGACCAAGAGGCAGCTGTTTGTTGGAACCGCCAGAACTTGGTAGAACGGGTGACAGCAGCCCACTGACTGGCAGTTCGGACAGATTATATTATCCATGTCAGCCCCTTTTTCTGCCGCCGGAGGTTTATGAAATGTCATCCAGTAAGGCAGTATTGGGGGATTGGTCACTTCCTATGTCCAAATTCCCGATTGACACGACCCAGCGCAAATTCTCGTCGATGGCGCCGCGGGCCATTAGTGATTGGAGATATGCGAGCCGCTGATATCGCGCGCCCTCGAAATCCTCCAGCAAGAGGCCGTGCTCGCTATACCGATTGTACAGTTCACGTGCGCCGCGGCGCGCCGTCCACTGGGGTCGGAACTTAGGTAGCAAACGCGAGATCTTTGAGCAATCGACCCGATATGTCCGCTTGTCGGGGCCAGCACCGGCAGCAAACTCGACGCGCGATCCGGGCACCGTCTCCTCGACAATCTCGGCAATCTCGCGAATGCGATAATTTTCAGTTGTGATACCGACATTAAAAATTTCATTATGAACAGTATCGACCGGCGCCTCCAGCGCCGCCACAAACGCCCGGCCGATGTCCTCGATATGGACGATCGGGCGCCATGACATGCCATCGCTCTTGAGCAGCACCTTTCCGCTCGTAAAAGCGTGCGCAGTTAAATTGTTGAGGACCAGATCGAAGCGTATCCGCGGGGAGAAGCCATAGGCAGTGGCGCTTCGCAGGAATACCGGCGAAAATCGATCATCTGCCAATTTCCTTAGATCAAGCTCTGCTCTCCACTTAGAAAGCCCATAAGGGGTGATTGGGTTGGGTACGGAGCGTTCATCAATCCAGTCTTGACCGGCAGCGCCGTAGACACTGCATGAGGACGAGAAGACAAATCGACGCACACCGCTGGTTTTGGCGATTTTCGCCAGCCGAACCGTTGCCGCGTGGTTAATATCGTATGTAGTCTCCGGCAACAAATCCCCGAGCGGGTCATTGCAGATGCCTGCGAGATGGGCGATCGCCTCAATCCCCTCAAGATCGGCAGGCGACAGCTCGCGGATGTCCTTGTTTATCGTCGCGATCCCGACTTCCTTTTTACCTCCAAAAGTGCAGTCTTCGTAGAGTTCGGTATCGACTCCGACCACTGCATGGCCGGCCTGCTTAATCCGGTCGACAAGGACGGTTCCGATGTAACCCCGATGCCCCGTTACCATGACGCGCATGTTTTACTCCCATGTCTTCCAAGGGGCCCGGCCCTCGGTCCAGAGTTCTTCGAGCAACCGCTTCTCTCGGAGTGTGTCCATGCATTGCCAAAACGAGTTATGGCGATAGGCCGCGAGCTGACCTGCCGTAGCGAGCTGCTCCATTGGCCCGCGCTCCCAACTCGTTGCGTCACCGGAAATCCAATTGAAAACGCCTGGTTCAAGGACAAAGAACGCTGCGTTTATCCAGCCGTCCCCACCAGCCGGCTTTTCACGGAAACCCGTTACGCACTCGTTCTCAAGTGCGAGATAACCAAAGCGGGCTGGTGCACGTACCGTGGTTACGGTGGCGAGCTTGCGGTGCGAGCGATGAAATGCGAGGAGAGAATGTAAGTCGATATCAGATAAACCATCGCACCAAGTAAGCATAAATGTCGAATCACCAATGTAGGGTGCCAATCGTTTAATGCGACCGCCTGTATCTGTCAGTAATCCGGTATCGATCAAATGGACCACCCATGACGGTTCACGTTGCCCCTGATGGACAGTAATCGAACCGTCACCTGTATTGATGGTCAAATCCGAGCTGTAGTAATATAAATCCATAAAATACCTTATAATTACTTCTTTCTTGTAACCAAGTGCTAGAATGAATTCATTCATCCCAAATGATGAATAATATTTCATAAGATGCCACAGGATCGGCTTGCCGCCGATTTCGACCATGGGCTTGGGACGCTGATCGGTTTCTTCAGCAAGCCGCGTCCCCATTCCGCCCGCAAGAATTGCGACCTTCATTCGTCTACCCAAATAAGGCCAATGCTGGATCTTTCTGTAGGAAACGGAGCCGGGTCATCTCTACAAGCCCGGCCGCAAATCCAAACTATTCTTTAAAACGCGCTACAACCTGCCGAATCGTTACCATCTAAGGTGGGCTCAATGCAGGCAACCAGCCCACAGTAGGTTGGGCTGGATCAACAGCATCGCGGCGGCCGGCTGTCAAACCTATTAGAACAGGATGCTCAATCATCGTGATACCCTGGCAATACTGATTTCTGGCCGACCACAATCATGGACATATTTTTGACGAAGCAAACTTTCATGATTTTCGACAAATGTAAACAACAAAATCTATCGTGGTACAGCCGACAACCGCGCTCTACGATCCGTACCCGCTAATCGCTGCCAGGCGAGAAAAAGCTACCGCCAAGGGCATCCAGGTGGGTTGGCGGGCCCGAATGCAAGCAGGCGATTCGCAGTTTGAGCCCGGGCCTGATCTCAAAGCCGCCTACTGCCTGAGCAATCGCCGCCGCTGGAGGAATTAAGACCAGCGCCAACCTTGCGATCCGACAGGTGCTCTTCATTTTGGGTCGAGCAGGCCGGAAGGCGGCAATCGGAACCGGACACCATTATCGATAATCGACAACGACATCAAACCTACCGTACTGTTTAAAATTCACCCCAGGCGCTCGGGAGCCATCGCCGAGAATACGCGGCTAGGCCGACGCGCCGTATTTGTCGGGTACTGATTTCAATTGGTATCGTGACGAAACATCGACGGTTATCGATGAAACACGTAACGGGCAAATGGTGCGAAAGGAAGCAGGCTGAGGCGCACGTTTATCGGCACTACCCAGCAATAAATTTTGTATAGAAGCAGCTCGTAATGGCTGAACAGAACGCCGAGAAAACATAAGCCGATTGCAGCCATACGCATCCGCTTTTGCCACGCCTGGCAGGCCTCGGTCATCGCTCTAGAAACCGAACCATACCCGACGAGCGCCGCCAGGCTCATAAATGGCGCGAAATCAAAACGATAACGCAATGAGAAAGCCATCGCTGCGAGGATAAGAACAACGGTGGAAGCGTGGGCAAGTAGCGACAAACGTAGGACAGCCACGGACTGGGTGCTGAGTTCAGGCTTCCACCAGACCCGGTAAAGGCCGATGCCCGCAAGAATGATAGTAAGTGGGTTGGTGAGTACGGGTGTGCTAGGCGGCGAATCGAGTTCAACAACGCGAGCGCGCAGAAATTCCGCGAAAGGTGGTATCACTTTTAATAAATACGGAATATCGGTAGAATAGTATAGCGCGCCAATCCATATGCGGCCAAGTCCAAATTCTCCATAATTGTGAATGATTTCTATAAGATTTGGGAAGACATTTACTCTCATGTCCCAATAGCGAAAATCCGCGAAAGTAAAAGCGTTACCCCACCGCTCAAAGTTGACGATGCCGACCACCACAGCTCCCAAGCTAAGGATGGCGATCGAAGGTAGAATTGTTGATAATAGCCACCCCCCCTTAGACAATAATTGCTGCGCTGTGTAGATCCGTGTATATCGATACCACACTGTCCACAGGACAAGAAGCATCGTGCCCAAGTATAAGGCCACACCAATTGATGGGCGCGTATTGATAGCGAGCCCAGCAAGTAAGGCAAGTAATATGAGATCTTGGCTGCGCAGACTTTTTCCGATAAAAGTTCTCCTAACAATAATCAGATTGAACGCAGCGCCCATTGCTGCCGACCAGAGGATCGGCTCATGATAGATCCAAGCCACGCCGAGGAGGTAAAGCTGTGGGCCGCTCAGCACCGTCGCTGTCATCATCACGGCGAGAAATTCGGGCCTGCGGCTTGCTGCGGGCAAGCTGCTATGAACGATCAGCAGCATCCGCAGCTGTAAGGCTATGAAAATGACTGTCGCCGTCAGGCAGGACAGGCGTGCCAAGTGGGCTTGCGCGAGATTGGTGACAGGTATTGCCAAGAGCCGCAGCACCGCAGGAAAAATCCCGAAATAGGCGTAAGTTTTGCCGTCGCGCGTAAATGCTTCATAACCGATGGCTCCGCGATCAACAGTAAATTCGCCATGCAGTAAATGTAATAGCATGTTATTAAATGCTTGATCTAAATTCTCTGGTGCAAAGATTTGAAAATCACCACTGCTCAGCAGGAAAAGATAATAGACAGCTACAACAGAGATCAGAAAAAAGAAACTTAGCGAACACGCTATTGTAGCACCACTAAAGTTTGACCGGCCGGCAGGTCTGCAATTGTTTAGAGAAAATTTAAGCATTGCGTACCTATTGACACAGCCATTGTGATGCGATCGCTTGGGTGCCTGTGATTCAGATTTCTACTCTGCATGAGGATCGGGAGTCTAACAAATGGCTTGGATTGGACCGCCGCCTGGACGCGAACGAGCGAGCAGAAGACCAGCGGCCCAAGAGCGGGATGATGGCATTAACCGGTGCCACAATCTGTCGATTCAAATCAGTAGCGATATTATAATACTGTGCATGGGTGTTGAATACATTTATGAGGGAGGCGATAGCGTACGAACCGCCCTTCTTCACAACTGCTTCGGGGATTTCGTATGGCTTGCATACTCGTGACTGGTGGCGCCGGGTTCCTGGGCTCGCACCTGGTGGATGCGTTGCTGCACGAAGGACATGCAGTGCGAGTACTCGATGACCTCTCAAGCGGAAACCGCGAGAATCTCTCCCACCAAATCGAGTTCATATACGGAGATGTCACCGATTCCGTTACTGTCGAACAGGCTTTCGATGGCATCGATGCCTGCTTTCATTTGGCCGCGATAGCATCGGTTGTGCGCTCCAGCTGTGAGTGGCGGCGGACGCACGAGGTCAATCTCACAGGTACAATCAACATTTTTGAACAAGCGCGTAGGTTGCGAGATCGTCGGGAAATCCCTATTGTCTACGCCTCGACGGCGGCTGTCTACGGCGATCGCAACATCGTTCCTATTGACGAACAATGCCCAACAGCACCACTAAGCGCCTATGGCGCCGATAAGCGTGCTTGCGAGCTTCACGCGCGGGTCGCCGGCTTGGTTCATCGGATACCGACGATTGGATTGCGCTTTTTCAACCTCTACGGTCAACGACAGGACCCAAAATCCCCATATTCCGGCGTTATCGCGATTTTTGCCGACAGGCTGGCTCGCGGTGAGCCTGTCGAGATTTTTGGTGATGGCCAGCAAATCCGCGATTTCACCTATGTCAGTGATGCCGTCTGCGCCCTCGGTTTAGCTCTACGCGCGGCGAGCACCAGCGCTTACGTATTCAATGTCTGCACTGGTACGGGGACAACGGTACAGGTCCTGGCAGAGCTGATGGCTGCCTTGCATCGTACCGAACTCGTCGCCCATCATCGGCCGGCGCGCTCCGGCGAAGTGAGGGTCTCTATTGGGGATCCGCGTCAGGCCGCCAAACAGCTCGGCTTCAAGGCCAAGACTGCGCTGGCCGACGGGCTTGCGATCACGCTAAACCTCCCCGCACCCCACTTGGATCTGAAGCCTTAGCTCGTTGTTTAAACCTCCGCTGATACCAGTGACAGCTCAGTCTTTAACGACTGCTCTTGAATTGTTCCGATTTGAAAGAAATCTGACAACGGCCTGTATCGATCAAGGTTGGGAACTAACGCAAAGTTGCACAGTACATCGGCTATACAGTAGGAATTTTATGAAAAAACCACTCATTGGCGCTCGCGATGAGTGATATCCGGAATCCGGACTCTCATGTTGCGTCGGCAGGATCACGCACCAGAAAAACGGCAAGTCGTGCCATCGCGCCGGTTCGCAACTTTATGTTGGAGAGTGCTTATCCCGCCTTCTGCGAAGGGTTAGCCGTCGTTGGGCGTCCGTTGCTGCTGTCGAGGGCTGAAGACATGACATCTCAGACAGCGACACGCTCGTGCCTGATATTGGCGCCGCATCCGGACGATGAAACACTGGGTTGTGGGGCGACCATCATGCGAAAGCTGGCAGCAGGTACACCCGTTCAGGTTGTCATCGCCGCTGATGGCCGGCATTGGTACCAATCCGGCAAGTTGTCGTTTGACGTACTGAACGAGATAAGGGAGCAGGAGGCCCGGCGGGCCTGCACCATTCTGGGTCTCCCCTGTGAGAACATCACCTTCCTGCGCTTCGAGGATTGTCGGTTGGCGGACCATCGTGGGCTTTTGCGCGACCGCTTATTCGATATTTTCGATACGATGAACCCCGAAGAGATTTTCGTTTCGTCGATCATTGATAATCATCCCGATCATCGGGTATTAGCCGAGCTCGGGCGTGAGCTGGCGCAGGCGCGTCGCGATCGTTTTCCGGTGCTGTACGAATACCCGATCTGGTTCTGGGATCCACGGATATTGCGCGTCGCCCGCCTGCTCGAGCTGCGCCCCCAGATCGTGCGGACAGAGGAATTTCGAACGCGCAAGCGTGAGGCGATTGCCGCCTATCGCAGCCAAGTCACAAACTCGATCGATGAGACGCGCCGAGCGCCGTTGCGCCGGGGTTTTTTGCGGCAGTTTCTACAGGCCGAAGAAATCTTTTTTGAGATTAGCCGGGATAATTCATCACGTCGGCTGAAGGAGCCCGGTTCCGTGTGACGATCTAAAGGGCGATGTTTTTGCCAACCCAATTCGGGGGGTCACTGAGAGCCGCCCGCGCATGGCTGGTAGCCGCTGTCGAATCTGGAGCGACCATGATGCGGCCTCTTATCCCGTAAGCAATCTTGGACCACTGACGAACGGACTGTCCCGAAGATAAAATCGCAGGAGGCGGTTCACATCGCGTGTTATGCCGATCCTGGTGCTCTGCCCGATTGCGCCGCGGTTGTCACCGCCGCACCCGAGCCATCACGCCTC
>Ga0213882_10000775_pt1 | contig 10244 bp, 9 predicted proteins | sample BarmaccoBMER_R09_FD_160106 | JGI IMG/M metagenome (GOLD analysis project Ga0213882, IMG submission 160106) | Barbacenia macrantha exposed rock microbial communities from rupestrian grasslands, the National Park of Serra do Cipo, Brazil - ER_R09 ...
CCGGCCTGGGGCTGGAACCGCGGGGTAGTGTGGGCGCCAAACTACGGCTATTGGGGCGGCGGCTTCTGGGGTGCCTTTGCGGTAGGAGCGACCACCGCCGCCGTCATGGGCTCGATTTACTACAACAATCAGACCTACCGCTCGTATAGCGTGAGCTCCGGCAGCCCCGGTGCGCAGCTGCTGTCGAACTATGGCCTGCAGCAGGTTCCCTGCGGTCCGCCGGGCTTGGTGGTGATCTACGGGCCGAACAACGGAATCATCTGCGCGAATCCCAACGGTCGCGTCGCTGCCGGCAACTATGCGGTCAACGAAAACAACCTAACCCTCCAATCGCAATAGCGTACGCAGAGAGGGTGCTAGTTGCGCTTGCGGCTGCGGTTGAGATCGTAGCCGGGCTAGCGGTAATCGTTGATCCATCGCTGGTTGCGCGACTTTTGCTAGGCGCCGATCTCTCGGCGGCGGGCGAAGCCGTGGGGCGAGTTGCGGGTTTTGGACTTTGTGGATTGGGATTCACGCGTGCGGCGCGTGGGCTCTTGCTATACAATCTGCTCGCGTCGATCTTTTTTCTCTATCTGGGCATCCGCAGCGAACTCGTCGGGGTGCTCCTATGGCCTGCGTTCGCGCTTCACGCTTGCCTCGCTGTTTTGCTCGCCCGCGGGATTCTCGGCAGACCTGCACGATGAGAAAATGAGCTGATCCCAGCGCCAGAGCGTTTGGAAGAAATCTCGCGCGACTTGCCGTTCGGTTGTAGCGCGACCAATGTCGCCGATGCGACGTTTGCCATCGATCGCTTCCAGTAGTCGTTCCTGCTGCGCGTTGATCGCAAGATAGAGGTCGGTGTATGTGTGGTTGCGATTGATTAGGACCGCGGCGGCCCCCGCCGGCAAGCGATCGTGCACGACGATCGTGTCGGGCACGCGGATGGGAACGTAGTCGAGCCAGGCGTCGCTCTCAAAATCCACCGCATAGCTTCGCGGATCGTAGTCGCCACGATAGGCGATGACGCTATGGCGCGCCATCGTTCCGCGAAACAGTTCCATCGCGGCGTACTGGTCGTGCGGTTCGAGCTGAATCAGCCGTCGATGGTGCGGCGCCAATGCGATCGCGCCACACGATGGCAGATACGGCGCCTGGCGCAGCCAACGCCCGAATGCTAGATCGGCGCGATCGAGGAACTCCAACAATTGCGGGACCGAGTACGAACGATCTCGAGGATGAAGAAGTGCATCGGCGAGCCCGGTTTTGGTCGCGAAGTCCGGTGATTTTTGCAAGAGCGCTATGGGGTGATTCGGCGGCAGCGCCTTCATGCTCGCGGCAAGGTCGTCGATGTCGGAGTCGCTCCAGCCGATGCCGAGGCGCCGGCAGTAGTCTTGCAGCATATAGACGCCGGCGCGGCCGTAGGGTGCGTAGACCATGAGATGCATGGCGCCGTTGGGCGCGAGCGCATCGCGCAATCCGCGCAGGCCCGCCTCGGGGTCAGCCAGATGGTGCAAAACGCCGGTGCAGACCACGTGTTCGAATGTCTGCCCGAGCTCGCCCGCTCGCTCGACCGCCAACTCATGCACTTCCAGATTATAGAGGTCATGTTTGCGCTTGAGCTCTCGCGTAGAATCAAGGCTCACGATACTGACGTCGATTCCAACGACGCGCGCATCCGGCCAGCGTACCGCATAGTGCGCGGCCTGCGACGTGCCGCACCCGGCGACGAGGATACTCCGATCATCGCGGTACGGTTCGCTCGGCCAAAAGAGGTGTGAATCCGCTCGTCGGCGCCGATCGTCCCAACGGGCTCGGTAATCCTCGAGGTCGTCCGCCGGTGGCGGGTAAGGGTGGCTCTCGTAAAATTCCTCCACCCTGGCAGCGATGGCGGCCGTAGCCGCCATCGCACTGTTGTCGTTCACGGAGCCAACACGTTAACCGTGCGGCGCTTGTGCCTGTTCTAGGACTGCATCCAAGTTGAACGAAGCGGGTTTTTGCCGCGGCGGGAACTTCTTGAAGTTCTCGAGTTCCCCGGCTACGACTGCTTGCATCAAGTAGAGTTGTGGTATGTGGCTGATGTTCCAATCCCAATAGATGTTGGAATTGAACTCCGCTCGCTCGAGGGGATCTCTTCGTAAGTTCATGATGTGCGGTACCCGCAGCTTAACGAAGGGTTCCGCCCAGACCTCAGACGATAAGGCACGCTGAACCGCCAGGTTGAACTTGTAGTCACCGACTCTTACCGCCATGATGTCGCCATCATCGCTAAAGTAGACGATGTGGTTTCTGGGGCTCTCCTTGACCTCACCCGAGAAGTAAGGGATCATGTTGAAGCCGTCAAGATGGACGTTGAACTTCTTCCCGTCAACCGTGCAGCCGTCGAGTAATTGTTGCGTAACGTCAGAGTTTCCGGCTGCGGCCAATAGCGTTGGAAACATGTCGATATGCGAGACGATGCCGTTATAGACCGAGCCCGGCTTGATGATGCCGGGCCAGCGTATGAAGCACGGGACGCGCCAGCCGCCTTCCCAGTTGGTATCCTTTTGGCTACGGAAGGGCGTGCTGGCGCCATCCGGCCATGTATCGTTCTCTGGACCGTTGTCGGTGGAGTACATCACGATGGTGTTATCTGCAATTCCGAGCTCGTCGAGCTTGTCGAGCATCATGCCGATCTGTTCGTCGTGTACGACCATGCGATCGCTGTACTCGTCCTGACCACTCTTCCCAATATTCTTTGGAGCAACATGCGTCCGGAAATGCATCGCCGTCGTGTTGTACCAGAGGAAAAACGGTTTATCAGCCTTCGCCTGTTTTTCCATCCACGCCAAAGCAGCGTCCGTGATCTCCTCATCGATCGTTTCCATGCGCTTCTTGGTGAGCGGACCGGTGTCTTCGACCGTTTGTTTTCCCACCCGGCCCCAACGCGGATCTTTCGTAGAATCATCCTTGTCGGTCGCCAGGCAGTGTAGCACGCCCCGCGGTCCAAACATTTCTTTGAATTTCGGATCCTTGGGATAGTCGGGAAGCTCGGGCTCCTCTTCCGCGTTGAGATGGTATAGGTTGCCGAAGAATTCATCGAAGCCGTGTACGGTAGGCAGGTACTCGTTGCGGTCGCCCAAGTGGTTTTTGCCGAACTGACCGGTCGCGTATCCGAGGGGCTTCAAAAACTCGGCGATTGTCGGGTCTTCCTTTTGCAGCCCCACGGTGGCGCCGGGCATGCCGACCTTAGTGAGCCCGGTGCGTATGGGGTTTTGGCCGCAAATGAAACAGGCGCGGCCGGCCGTGCAGCTCTGCTGCGAGTAATAGTCGGTAAAAAGGCCGCCCTCGTTGGCGACCCGGTCGATGTTCGGGGTTCGATAGCCCATCATGCCGTTGCTGAACTTGCTGATGTTCCAGATGCCTATGTCGTCGCCCCAAAGGATAAGGATGTTTGGTTTCTTGTCAGGCATTGCGATTGTTCTTTCTCATAACGGACGTCAGAGAGTTTGGAAGCCAGAGCATTATTGTAGCGAAAATTACCTGCCGGCGGCTATCCTAAAAACGCATACGGCGGTACCATACACCGTTGCCGCGAAGACTTACGTGCTTTAAGATAGCTTAATGCTCGAACGCCCACGGTTCGTTCGCGGTTTGGGTCCCGGATTGGTCTCCGGAGCGTCTGCCAACGACCCGACGACGGTCGGATCGCTTGCCGTCGTCGGCGCGGGCACCGGGTACGGATTGGCCTGGCTCGTCGTCTTGTTGCTCCCGATGCTTGCGCTCGTGCAGGCGATTGCCGCATCGGTTGCCGCCGTTTCGCACATGAGTCTGCAGCAGGCCATCGCGCGCAGCTACGGGCGCGTTCCGGCGGTTGTTGGTGCGGTCGCTATAGTTGCAGTCGCGCTGGCAACTTTGACGGCAGACATTCAAGCCGGTGCCCAAGCACTGACGCTGCTTTCCGGCGTCCCGTTTTACTACTTCGTGCTCCCGCTGGCGGCGATTGCGTACTGGTTGTTGGCGACGAAATCATACCTTCGGATCGAGCGGATCCTCGCGTGGCTCACGTTGATCTTCCTGTGCTACGTCGCAAGCGCAATTTTAGCGCATCCTGATTGGCATGAGGTGTTCCGCGGCATTTTCTTGCCGCGCTTTAGTTTGAGTCCAGGCTTTGCAACCGGTGCGATCGCACTGCTGGGAACGACGCTCACCGGCTACGTCTACTTCTGGGAATCGATCGAAGTCGCGGAGCGGCGGCCGAAGCCCTCACAACTGAGAGCCGTCAATGCCGACGCGGTGCTCGGAATGCTCGTTGCCGGATCGACGTTCCTATTCATCCTGGTCGCGGCCGCCGCAACGTCCGGAAGGCACCACATGCCGATCCGAACGGCGGTGGACGCTGCCGTTGCGTTGCAGCCGCTGGCCGGATCGTTCGCTCAGATGCTGTTCGGCATCGGCCTCTTGGCGTCTGCGGCGATTGCGGTTCCCGTCATCGCCGCAACGAATGGTTACGTCGTGGCACAAACGCTGCGCTTGCCGGCGAGTTTGGCGTTGAAGCCGCGGGAGGCGCCGATGTTCTATCGTGTGGTCTTCGCATCCCTGGCAATATCCGCGACGCTCGCGCTCTTGCCGATTCCAACCATGCTGCTCTTGTACTGGGTTTCCGTTATCGCGGGATTGGCGACCCCGATAACGCTGGGTTTTGCGACGCTAGTCGCGAGAAATCCGAAAACTATGCGCGGCCGGCCGATCGGAGTACCGCTCGCATGCGCCGGGTGGGCCGTTACTGGGGTCGTGACACTGTCGTCGCTCGCTTTCATACTGTCCGCTATTCATCGCTGAGCGCGGTCGCTAGCGAGTCATCAGCGTCCCCGAAGGCGTCTGGCCGAACATCGCGCGGTAATCGGCGGTGAAGTGGCCCATGTGCCAGAAGCCCCACTCGGTCGCGATGTCGATGATCCGCGTTCGAGAGCGATCCGCCCTCTGCAGCGTTCGGTGCACGCCGTTCAGGCGAAGCCGCTTCAGATAATCCATCGGACTGAAGCCGGTCACCGCTTCGAAGGCGTTGATCAACGATCGCGAGCGCATGCCGGACACTTGGCTCAAGTCGAGCAACGTGAGCGTTGCGTCGACGTGTTCGCGCATATACTCTTGACACTTGCGAACGGCGGAAAGACGCCGCGTGAGGCATTTCGATCGCTCCACGGAGTGCTCGTCAAAACTTTCGAGAGCCGATGCGAGAAGAGGTAGAAGAGTTCCATGAAGCATCTTGATCGGCATGCCGTGTGGCAATGCTCTTCGGCGAATGCTCGCGTTCATGGAGAAGACCCGATGCAACGTTGCACGAATCCGCGGGGCGAGCATAGGGTTACGCGACAACATGACGCCGTCAACGTTCTCCATCAACGCGAGAACGTCCGGAGCCGCGGGGAATTGACGCTCGAGCGACGGCCGGTCGATGCTAATCTGGTACAAGGCGCCCGGCCCGGCTGCGCTCACGTGAATATCTGACCGGGTGGCCCCGATGTAGTCCTTATCCACCTCCATGCCAAACCACCGGGTCGGCGTGCGCGGATCGGCCAGAAGACCGACGAGGAACCGTTGCGGTGCCAAATCGGCCTCGACCATAAATCCGAGGTTAAACGATCGTACGGAGAGCTCGATCGGCGCTGCGTCAATTACTCCGTAGCGCATCTCGAACGCGCCGGCGCCAAGCTGAGCCCAATGTACGCTCTCGACCGAATAGGTGCTCTCAAGGGCCGAGCGCTCCAGGAGTGGCGTTCGCTGTAACTCCATATCATGCACCTCCACGTCGTCGGAATGCCGACGCGCTTCAAACGTTCGTAATAGCGAACGCACCTCACGAGTTAGGACTAGAGAAAAGGCGTTGGCTCCGTTCGGTCATTAGTCAGCGAAGGAAAAACGAGCGAGGGTGAACGAAACTACCGGGCGCCTCCCTTGTCATCCTGCGAACGTCAGGGTTCTTAAGAAGGGCGAGGTGGAGCGTCTAGGCCGACGACTTCAGCTAAGAGGCGCTCTTTTGCTTCGGCCGCGCGATCGGCGAGGTCGCGCTCAAGCTCGGCGAAGAGTTTTTTCATATCGTTCGCCAGGCTTGCGGCATGGTAGCCAACGCGGGACCATTCGATACGCAAATCGCGTTCGAGGCGCTCGTAAATGACCGGGTCAATTTGGTTTGCCTTCAGGAACTTTGCTGCGATGCCTTGGCGGCGAGCCTCGGCGAGTTCGATCTCGAAGTCGTGCTCGTGGGACCAGACGGCTTTCCCGTTTCGGAAGAGCTGGATCGTCGCAAGGCCGCCGCGGCGCAGCTGATCCTGTTCCCAATCGCTGTCGTCCGTCGATCTTGCGACGGCGGCGCGAACGGTAAACTCCATAATCCGCTTTACGAGCGCCTCGTACGGCACCTCGCTGGCGATGCAAATGGATTCCCCAATGCGAGCAGAATACAGATCGCGCTGCATCAGGCGTCTATTGTAATCGCCCCTTGCGGCGTTCCTTATCCCAAAATTGCAAGCAAGCGCTTTTGCGTCTTTGGGATAGACCTACGCCACAGTCGCCGGTACAATCGGCTGCGAAAGGGGCCCTATTGACTTTATGAATCGTGTGATGCGCGTTTGCGCAATTACTGCGTGGATCGCGTGCGCGTTATTCGCGACCGCCGCCGAGATACGGGCACAAGAAACGCCCGCTCCGGAGACGCCGGTGGCGACCCCGGCTCCGGCGGAAAGTCCCACGCTGATGGACATGCAGTACGACGGCCGGACGCACATCACCGCGGCGCCGTACCTTTGGGCGCCGACGGTCGGCGGAACGTTCCAGTTCAATATTCCTAACTTGCCACGCACCCCGGGCGGTGTTCGGCAGTTCAGCGCCGCGGTTGGGCCGAGCACGTATTTGCCCAAGGTCAACTCGGCGATAATGACGGCCTTCGACGTACGCAAGGGCGAGGTGGACCTTTTCGGCGACTATATCTACCTCAATGCAACGGTTAGCAGTTCGGCCACTGCGACACTCAGCGGGCCTTTGGGCAAGCTTCAAATCCCCATCAGTCTCAGCACGAACGTCCGCCTTCGCGAGTCCATATGGGAGGCAGCGGCCGGCTACACCATCGCCCACGGTCACGACGCTAATCTCGACCTTTTTGCCGGTATGCGTGAGTATCCACTGAGCCTCTCGTTTGGCTACAATGCAATTATCGGCCAGCGGCATCCATTTTTCCGATCGGGATCTATTCAAACGGGAGACATCGCCCAAGATTTTATCTTCGGCTTGCGCGGCAAGGCATTTTTTGGCGACAGCCATCTTTTCGTGCCGTACTATGCCGATTATGGTACGGGCGTAGGCCAACTATCCAACAACACGTGGCAGTTCTACTCGGGAGCGGGCTATGCGTTCAATCATGGCCAGACATTGGTCTTCCTCTATCGCTCCCTGACGTACGGCGGCTTCTCGGGGCTGTCGCACGTGCAGAAGCTCGCCATGTATGGGCCCCTCTTAGGCTACACGTTCGGTCTGTGATTTCGTCGCTCTCGCGCCATATGCGGCGTGACTTAGGAGTTGGAGAGCGTCCGCGAGGGCGCCTCTCCGAAGAGCGCGCGGTAACACCGCGTGAAATGCCCCATGTGCCAGAATCCCCAATCGGCCGCGACGTCGATAATGCGAGTTTGCTTGTTTCCGCGGCGGAGCGCGTCGCGGACGCCGTTGAGCCTGAGCCTCCGCAGATAATCCATGGGGCTGAAGCCGGTCACCGCAGCGAAGGCATTGATGAGAGAACGAGATCGCATCTTGGACACTCGGCTTAGATCCAGCAGGGTAATCGTGTCGTCAACGTGCTCGCGCATATAGGCGATGCAGGTCCGAACGGCGCGCACTCGGCGGTCGAGGCACTTCGATGGTTCGATTACACGCTTGTGGAGGCGATCGAGCGCGGTGCCGATGAGCGGGATGAGGGTGCCGTAGACCGCTCGCCGCGGAAGCGGGCCGTCAGCTCCTTGACCGTGCAGAAACAGGTTATCCATAAAGGCCCGGAAGCGACTTGCATTGAGCGGGTCGTTCCATAGGGCCGTGCAATGAGCGTCCTCGAGCAGCGCGATCGTATCCGGAACGTCGGAGAACCCGGCGGCGAGCTCCGGCAGGTCGATGCTCGCGGAATAAAACGATGCCGGGCCGAGACTGCTGACACCGACTGCCTTCCCGCTCGCAAAGAGGTGGCTCTCATCGATCGTGATTCCGAACGATCGGGCTTGCGTACGGCGATCCGCCACAATTGAAACTAATGATGTGTCTGGCCGGATATCCGCCTCCGACTGGAAGCCGAGATTGTAGCGCTTCAGCGAAAGCGTCAGCGGGCCGGCGTACAAAAAGCCAAATCGGACTTCAAAGTCCCCCGCTTCGAGCTGTGCCCATGACACGCTCTCGGGGACGAACGCCCCCTTGGCGGTCGAACCTTCGAGCCGCTTCGAATGCTGCATTTTCGTAATGCAAAGATTGTCGGAGCGTAAACGCAACTTCATCCTCGTCTCTTCCGTCGCATCGTTTGCGAGGAGCAAAAATAGAGCGCGATGCCAAGGCGCATCGCGATTCCGAGCCGGGCCGATTAGCCCTTGGCCGCGGCTTCGGCGACCAGGGGGCCGCTCCTTTCCGACAAAGGTCCGCGCCGGGGTCCATTGCGCCTTTGGGATAGAGCTAATAATTCGGTCGCGCCTACAATCGCGGCAGAGGAGTCAGACCGATTTATGTATCCTATGATGCGCCTTTTCGCAGCCGCTGGGGGGATCGTATGCGCGTTATTCTTGACTGCCGCCGAGATACGGGCGCAAGAAGCGCCGGCTCCGGAAACGCCGGCCGCGGTGGCAACCGCGACCCCATCCGCCGAAGCCAGTGAAGCACCCGGGCCTCCCGAGACGGGCGGATTCGATGCCAGTAAACTGACTCCGGAGCAGCAACAAGCGCTGCAACTGGCGATCATCAAGACGTCACAGAACCCGGTCGGCAACATTACCGTCTTTCCGTTCCAGAACAACTTCAACTTCGGTGTTGGGCCGTATACGCGCTATCAATACAACCTCAACGTACAACCGGTATTTCCGATCATGTTGAGTACGAACATGAATCTGATCGCGAGAACGATCATCCCCGTACTGTCACAGCCCTCTTTTGCGCCGCCCGCCGCCTGCGCAGCACCGACGGGGTGTCCATGGACGTCGGGCATAAGCGACGTTCAAGAACAGTTGTTCTTCGCGCCCAAAACCAAGCCGGGCCAATTCATTTGGGGCGCCGGCCCGATCTTTCAATTTCCGACCGCGACACCCAACACGTTGGGGACCGGTAAATGGTCGGTTGGGCCCGACGCCGTCGGGTTACTGATGCCGGGAAACATGGTGCTTGGCGCGCTCGTTACGCAACTCTGGTCGTTTGCCGGTCTATCGAATCGCGCAAACGTCAGCTCTTTTCTCGTTCAACCCTTTATCAACTATAACCTGAAGGGCGGTTGGGCGATCTCCATGGCACCGGTCATCACGGCGAACTGGACATTACCGCAAAATAAGTGGACGGTGCCGCTCGGCGGCGGCGTTTCGAAGACCTTCAAGAACGACGGCCAGTTGATGTCGCTGAGCGTCCTCTATTATACGAACGTCGTGCGGCCACTTACGTCACCTCAGACGACGCTGCGAGTGAGCTGGAGTCTTCTCTGGCCGGTCAAACGCGGTATCGACATCCAAGAGCTTCTACAAGAATCCAAGTGAGATAAGGTGGATGGCGATGTCAAGCATCGCCATCTATCTTTCTACGTCGTCTCGTTGTGCGCTGCTAACCGCCTAGCGAGCGCTGTCCGATGACGCGACCCACCGGCGGCGTCGAATCTTTTCCATAGCCCCACGTTCCGTTGAAGCTGTTGTTGTCGTCGTTGAACCAGAACGCGAACCAGCCGTTGCGGTTTGGCCCTGTCCAGGTTGCGCGCACTTTATCCTTCGTCCGGAACTTGCCGTTGATCAGAATGGCACCGGCGTGGCAAACGACCGTTGGGCCCGATTGCGTGCACCGCATTATTCCCACGAATCCCGTCGGCCCCCCGGCGCCCGCCACGTGCCACGTTCCCGCAGCCGTGACGGGCGATGGCGGCAGAACTTTGTTGCCGACGAACGAGCCGTTGGCCGCGCGGCCGTTGTAGCCCCACGTTCCGTTGAAGCTGTGACCGTTCGCGCTGACGTACACCGTTAGCCAGCCTGCGCCACCGGGGCCGTGCCATTTACCGTTGATCTGCGTGTCGC
>Ga0213882_10000776_pt1 | contig 10226 bp, 10 predicted proteins | sample BarmaccoBMER_R09_FD_160106 | JGI IMG/M metagenome (GOLD analysis project Ga0213882, IMG submission 160106) | Barbacenia macrantha exposed rock microbial communities from rupestrian grasslands, the National Park of Serra do Cipo, Brazil - ER_R09 ...
TGCGACGCGCGCCGAATCGCGCGACGATTGGAGCGCCGAGTGCGCGTCGGACGCCGTAACGATGCGAGCGCCGTTCTCGCGGACGGCCTTTTGCATGCGAAGCCACAACACCGGCGCGCGTTCCTGCGGTGAATTGCCCGCGACGACGATCGCGTCGGCCGAGTCGATCGCGGCGAGGGCGCCCCCGTGCCGCCCCGGCGTCGCTTGCCGCTGGCGTCCGCCGCGCCAGTCGAGATTTCGCGCGCCGAGCGCGCGAAAGAGCGCCTGCAATAGGTAGGCTTCTTCGTTGGTCAGACGGCCACCGCCGATCGCGCCGACGCTTTGCGGACCGCTCGCGGCGATCGCCTGGCGTAGCGCTTTGCACCACAAGATCAGCGCATCGTCCCAACCGACTTGGACGAGCCGCCCATTCTTGCGGTAGAGCGGCTGCGTCAGCCGCTGCGGCGATTCGTAGAAGCCGACGTTATAGCGGCCGCGATCGCAGAGCCACCCGTCGGAAATCGGATCCTCTTCCACCAGCATCGTGCGCAGGAGGGTGCCGTAGCGCACGTCGGCATACTGCTGACAGCCCACCGAACATTGCGTGCACGTCGTTTGCGTGCGGTCGAGGTCCCAAGGGCGCGACTTGAAGCGATAGGTCTTCGACGTGAGCGCGCCCACGGGACAGAGCTCCGTGACGTTCCCTGTAAAGTTATGCCGGTACGGGCGCCCGGTCGCCGTCGCGATGATGTCGCGCGCGCCGCGTTCCTTCACGACCAACTGGCTCTCGCGCGCGACGATGTCGTCGAAGCGAACGCAGCGCTGACAGACGATGCAGCGCTCCTCGTCGAGAACAATCGTCGGCCCCAGATCCACCGCTTTGGGCTTGGCGAGCTTCGGATCGGCAACGTCGGAGCTGCCGCGACCGTAGGCGAGCGCATAGTCTTGCAGATCGCACTCGCCGCCCTTGTCGCAGATCGGACAATCCAGCGGATGGTTAACCAAGAACAGCTCGAGCACGGTGGCGCGCGCGGCTTCCACTTTGGGGCCCTTCGTGCGAACGACCATGCCGTCCGTGACCGTCGTGTTGCAGGCGATCTGCAGCTTGGGCATCCCCTCGATCTCCACCATGCAGATGCGGCACAGCCCCGCGGGGCCGAGCTTCGTGTGATAGCAGTAGATCGGAATCTCTTGGCCGATCGTCTTCGCCGCTTCAACTAATAGCGTGCCTTTCGGAACTTCGATGGCGATGCCGTCGATCGTCACCTTCACGAGCTGGTCGCTGCGCGCCAGGAGCGGGGGAGCACTCATGCCGGCTGCTCCGCGGTCGCCAAGATGCGCTGCTCGAACTGCTCGGGAAATCGCACGATCACCGACCTCAAAAACGGCTCGATCGAATCGCCGAGCGCGCACAGGTTCAAGCCGGTGATTGAGCTCGAAACGCGACTGAGCATCTCCATATCGCCAGGCACTCCGCGGCGATCGACCATCCGTTCCAGGACGCGCTCCAGCCAGCTTCCTCCCTCGCGGCACGGCGTGCACTGTCCGCACGATTCGTGCGCGAAGAAGCGGACGAGATTGAAGGCAGCCTTCACGAAATCCGTCGTGTCGTCGAACACGACGAACGCTCCGGAGCCGAGCATCGATCCGGCCTTCGTCATGCTCTCGTAATCGTACGGCCAGTCGAGATGCTCTTCAAAGATGCAGGCCGACGAGCCGCCCCCGGGCTGCACCGCCATCAACGTTCGCCCGGCTCGTAGCCCGCCCGCGAGCTCGATGATTTCGCGCACGGTGGTGCCGAGGGGAACTTCATAGTTGCCCGGATTACGTACGTGTCCCGAGACCGAAACGATCTTATAACCCTTGCTCCGCTCGGTTCCCACGGCCGCGAACCACTCCGCGCCTCTCTCGAGGATCGGCACGAGATAGGCGAGCGTCTCGACGTTGTTGACGACCGTCGGCATGCCGTAGAGTCCTTCGACCGCCGGAAACGGCGGTTTCAACCGAGGCTCGCCGCGCTTGCCCTCCAGCGAGTTGAGCAAGCCGGTCTCTTCTCCGCAGATGTACGCGCCGGCGCCGCGATGGACCGTTACCTCCAAGTCGTAATCGGTTCCGAAGAGCTTCTCGCCGACGTAACCGGCCTTCCGAGCCTCCTCGAGCGCGGCGCTGAATATCTCGTACCCGCGCTTGAACTCGCCGCGAATGTAAATGAACGCGTGATGCGACGCGATGCCGTAGGCGCCGATCAGCATGCCTTCCAAGATCAGATGGGGCGCCTCTTCGAGTAGCATGTGATCCTTGAACGTGCCCGGCTCCGCCTCGTCGCAGTTGCAGACGAGATAGCGCGGAAACGTCTTCCCGGGCAGAAAGGACCACTTCTTGCCGGTCGGGAAGCCGGCGCCGCCGCGGCCGCGCAATCCGGATTTTTCTGCGAGCGCCAAGACGTCCGCCGGTTGCATCTCGCGTACTGCCCGCTCCCACTGCCGATATCCGCCGCGCTGACGGTACACGTCCAGCGAGCGCAAATCGGCTTCGCCGATTCCCTCCATTAAAATCTTAGTGACCGGCACGATCCGTTCGTCCGTCGTTGGCTTCGATCAATGCACGCGGCTCGATCGCCGCGCGCTCCGAGGTGCGCCCGAAGAGGTAGACGTCGCGATTGATCAGGTGATCCAGCATGAGCGTCCCGGCCGTGTCGCCGATGCCGCCGGCGTTGTTCGGATCGGCGACGTCGACGGCGCCGCGCGACTTGCGGCCGCGTGCGATCTGCGCGTCCGCCGGAATCGCCCAGGTGCGCCCAGGCGTCTCGGTCTGCGTCATCGGCGCCGTGCCATAGGTGCCGGCGCGCATCGCGCCGAGCATCTCGTCGATCTTCTGCGGCGTCAGATCGTAGACGAACTCGAGGTTCACCTGCGCGCACGTGGCGCGGTCGCAGGCGGCCAGACACTCGACCTCTTCGTACGAGATCGCGCCGTCCTCGGTCGTTTGCAAGTGGCCGACGCCGAGCTTCTCGCGCGCGTACGCCATGATGTCTTGCGCGCCGTTGATGCTGCAGGCCAATCCGCGGCAGATCTGCAGCATGTACCTTCCGACGGGCCGGCGATAGAGCAGCGTATAGAACGAGACCGCGCCCTCGACTTCCGCGGCCGTGACCCCCAGCAGCTGCGCCGCGGCGTCCATCGCTTGCTGGCTCACGAACCCCTCGTGCTTTTGGAAGAGATGCATGATAGGCAGCAGCGCCGAGCGCTTTTGCTCGTACTGCGCCATCAAACGTTCGCACTCCGGACGAAGCCGCTCGAGCAACGCCGGAAAGTTTTTCTCGCGCTCAGTCATTGCGGGTTTCTCTGGTTACTGCTCGGCGGGCGACGTGATGCTTCAGAGCCGCTCGTCGCTCGGCCATCCAGGCCTCGCTCCTGCTGCCACCCCGCCTCGCTCCCGCCGTCCTTGGCTCCGCTCGGCGGTCGTGACGCTCTTCAGCATCACGTCGCCCACCTCGCAAAAGCGAACCAACTTTATCGAAGCAAAAACTTTCCGGCGTTGCTCTCGCTAAGAAAGCTGCAACATCACTCTTTGCGACCGATGAGGTTTGTGCCGCGTTGAGCGGCGGACGTTCAGTGGGGCGGCTGAGGAGGCTCGTGACGGCGAGCGGAGGCTGGATGCCGGGAGCGAGCCGCACGGCAGTAGGAGCGCCCCATGGACGGCGCGCGACGAACGTCTCCGCAGCGCCCCGCTGAACGTTCGACGCGAAGCGCGGGCAAAGAATCATCGGTCCACTTCTCCGAACACCGGGTCGAGCGAGCCGATCATCACGACGAGGTCAGCGATCAGGTTGCCGGGGCCGATGCCCTTGAGCGCTTGCAGATTGTAGAGACTCGGCGGACGGGTGCGCACGCGATAGGGACGGTTTTCGCCGTCGCTCACGATGTAATAGCCGAGCTCGCCGCGCGGTCCTTCGACGGCCTGATAGACGTCGCCGGGCGGAACGCGAAAGCCTTCGCTGATCAGCTTGAAGTGATGGATTAACGCTTCCATCGAGAGCGCGATCGTCTCTTTCGGCGGCAGGGCGACCTTTGGATCGTCAATGACGACGGGGCCCGGCGCGTCGAGCCGCTTGCGGCACTGCTCGATGATGCGCATGGCTTGGTCCATCTCGTCGAGGCGCACCAAGAAACGCGCGTACGCGTCGCCTTCGATGCGGGTCGGCACGTCGAAGTCGTACGTCTCATAGCCGGAATACGGAAACGCCTTGCGCACGTCGTACGCGATACCGCTCGCGCGCAGAGCGGGGCCCGTCACGCTCCAGGCCAGTGCCTCTTCGGGCGAGAGGATGCCGACGTCGATCGTGCGATCTTGGAAGATCGGATTGGCTTGCAATAGGCCGCGAAGCTCCCGCATGCGGCCGGGAAACTTCTCGATCAACGCGTCGAGTTTCGCGAGATAACCGTCGGGCAGGTCGCCGTTGAGTCCGCCCACGCGAATGTAGTTCGGATGCATGCGCGCGCCGCCGGCGGCCTCTTGCAGGTCGAGAATGTTCTCGCGCAAGTCGAAGCAGTAGAAAAAGACCGAGATCGCGCCGAGATCGATGCCGTGGGTACCGAGCCAGACGCAGTGCGAGGCGATGCGCGTGAGCTCCATCTGCAGCACGCGGATGATCTGCGCGCGTTCCGGAATTCGGTCGGTGATCCCCAGCAGCTTCTCGACGACCAGAGCGTAACAGAGCGCGTTGGACGAGGGCGCCAGATAATCCATGCGCTCGACGAGCGTCTGCGCTTGCGTCCAAAACAGGCCCTCGCAGCTCTTCTCGATCCCCGTATGCAAGTAGCCGATCTCGGGATCGACCTTCACGACGTTCTCGCTTTCGATCTCGAGCACGAGCTGCAGGACGCCGTGAGTGGACGGGTGCTGCGGTCCCATCGACAGCACCATCGTGTTGCCGCTTTGGCTGACGACGTCGGGAGCCGGCAGCACCGAAGAGAACGTCACTGCTCGCGCGCCCGCTTCACTTCTTCCTGCAGCGCTTCGAGCGTACGCCCGACCGGCGGCGTGCCGGCGACCACATTGCTCTTTCCCGCAAAAGCGGGACGCGGCGAGCGCTCGCGGGCCGGCCCGCGCATCGGGTAATCCTTGCGTAACGGATGCCCTTCCCAATCGACCGGCATTTGGATGCGGCGCAAGTCCGCGTGACCGTCGAAGACGATGCCGAAGAGGTCGTACACCTCGCGCTCGGCCCAGTCTGCGGACTTCCATAGGTCCATGCACGTCGGCAGGTGCTCGTTCTCGTCCACGCCGCACAGGATGCGAAGGCGTGCGGGCTGCCCAACCTCCGAAACGCTCGCAGCGACGGGTTGCACTTTCAGCAGGTGATACACAACGTCGAAGCGCGGAGCGCGGCGCAAGTAGTCGACGGCTCCGAGATCGAGCAGCATCGTGTAGCCCTCGTGCCTGCGCTCTTCGAGCACTGCGCGGAGCTCGGATGGGGCCACGCGCTGGACGGCCGCATCATCAATCGGCGGCCGAACGGCGGTCGGATCGAGCGCCGCACCGGCCAGCGGCGGCTTCTGCGTGCTAGGCATCGTTCGTTCCGGCTGGTAGTCGTTTAGGCTGAAGCCACAATACCACCGCGGCCTCCCTCGCGGATCTGCTGCTGAATGAGATTGACGGCATAAAGCAGTCCGTCGGGAGTCGGGGGACAGCCCGGAACGTACACGTCCACGGGAACGATCGTGTCGATTCCTTGAATGACCGCGTAGTTATCGAAGACTCCGCCGGAGCTCGCACATGCGCCCATCGAGATGACCCATTTCGGATCGGCCATCTGGTCGTAGAGACGCTTCACCACCGGTCCCATCTTTTGCGCTACGCGCCCGGAGACGATCATGAGGTCGGCTTGTCGCGGCGAGCTGCGGAAGACTTCCGAACCGAGGCGTGCGATGTCGTACTCCGCCGACGTCACGCTCATCATCTCGATCGCGCAGCACGCCAAGCCCATCGTCAGCGGCCAGACCGACGAGCTCTGCGCCCAGCGAGCGACGTCGTCGACGCGGGCGAGCATAAAGTGACCGGGGCTGACCGTCACGCCGTCACCGCCAAATGAATCCGCCCTTCTTCCACACGTACGCGTAGCCGATCGCGAGGACGACGATAAAGACGATCATCTCGAGCAAGCCGAAGACGCGCAGCGCGTGCAGCTGCACGGCCCAGGGATAGAACGACGCCGCCTCGACGTCGAAGATCACGAAGAGCATTGCAATTAAGTAGAAGCGCACGGGAAAGCGCCCCGCGACCGGCGACGTCGGCTCGACGCCGCACTCGTAGGCTTCGCGTTTGTGCGGATTCGGTTTGGCCCGCGCCAACAGTCCCGGCACCATCGTAAAGAGGAGCGCCGCGACGAACGCCACGCCGAGGTAGATCGCGACTGATCCGTACGGATTCATGGGTTGTCGGGGTTTTTCACAGATGCTTCTTCTTACCTGTCCTGACTGTTGCCACCGGAACGCTGGACGCAAACCAGGGGGACGCCGATACGTGCGAGCCGTACACTTGCAAGCATGCGATACGCCGTCGTGGGGATGCTGCTACTTTTCGCTCTCGGCGACGCCTGTTCGCCACCGGCGAACGTCGTCGGCGTCCAAGATTATGGGAGAGTCGCAGGACGAGTGCTTGACGCCATGACGAACCGGCCGATTCCGAATGCGCTCGTCTCGGTCGGCTCGCTCTATACGATCCACGCCGACGCGATGGGCGCCTTTACTCTGCGCTCGGTGGCCGGCGACCAAACCGTGACCGCTCGCGCGCCGGGCTATACCACGGCCACTGCGGACACGACGATACCGACCGACGGGACGGTCTCGGTCGGCTACATCCGGCTGGTCCCGCTGACCGCGCCGCAGGGTCAGCCCACACTAGCGCCCCCGGCCACACCGGCGCCGGTAAGCTCCGCGGCGCCGACGCCTTCCGGCAGCCCCGAGCCGACGTCTACGCCGAGTCCGGTTTAGCTTCTGCGCGCGCGCGCAGGTCGAGCGCGTAGCCGGCCACCACAAGGTACGCGTGCCGCGCGTCGTGAGCGAGCCGTTGCACCGCTCGCCCCATCACGTCGCGAAAGAGACGCGCCGATGCTTCCGGAGGCACGAGATCCCATCCGATCTGTTCGCTGACCACAATGACGTCCGCCGGCGACGTCAAGAGAGCCTCCGCGAACTCGTTCGCCTCTTGTTCGAGTTGTGCGGCAAGAACGGCGTAATCGATTTCGAGCAGCTCGATGCGACTCGCCATGCGCGCCGCGAGCCAAGTGCCGAGCGAATCTACCAACAGGCACGCATCGGGCGGAGCGTCGCGAAAAAATCGAAGCTGCGCGTCGGCCGTCATCGTGGCGGTCTCGATGGTACGCCACGAATCGGGACGGTCGCGCACGTGCCGGCTGAGCCGCACGCGCCACTGCGCGTCCTCAGGCTCGCCGGCCGCAGTCGCCACGTAGGTGACCTCGCGCCCGCTCTCTCTCGCCAGTCGCACGCCGAGCGCACTTTTCCCGCACGAGACCGGGCCCGTGATAAAGGTGACCGCCATCGGCGAGTGCTTCGGCTCGAAGCGGCGTACTGCCCCGCTGCGACGAAGCAGGCGTCGCCGTGATACTGAACGTGCTCGTCGTCCTGGTCGGCGCGGCCTGCGTCGCGGTCACGCTGAACGACGTCTTTCAAGCGGTCGTCGTGCCACGCGCAACGGGGCGCCGCTATCGAGTCAGCTTCTATTTTTGGCGCCTCGCGTGGACGATATGGCCCAACCTCGCATGGCGCCTATACGCCTCGGACGGGGACGGCCGGGAAGACTTCTTCGCAAACTTTGCGCCCTTCATGCTGATTGCAATCCTGGCGCTCTGGATATTCTTGCTGATCGCTGGTTTCGGCATCATGCTGTGGGGCTTGCGCGGCACGATCGCTCCGGCCCATGCGTCGTTCGGAACGGTGTTGTATTTTGCGGCAAGCTCGATGCTGACGATCGGCTTCGGCGACGTGGTCGCGCGTGGCGCGCTACCGCGGCTCGTCTCGGTGCTCTCCGCCCTCGCCGGCCTCTCGTTTCTCTCGATCATGACGGCGTTTCTGTTTGCACTCTTCGGCTCTTTTCAGCGCCGGGAAACGTTTATCGTGACGACCGCGGCGCGCGCGGGCACGCCGCCCAGCGGCGTCAGTCTACTGACGATTGCCGGCTACTCGCGAACGCGCGACGACCTTCCCGCACTGATGCTTGACGCCCAGGGGTGGGCCGCCGCCGTGATGGAGAGCCACCTTGCGTATCCGATGCTCGCGTATTTCCGTTCGAGTCACGACGATCAGTCGTGGGTCGGAACGCTCGGGACACTGCTCGACGCGGCGACGCTTCTGATGACGACGATCGAGGGGGTGAGTGACGGTCAGGCGCGCATCTTTTACAACGTCGGACGGCATGCGACGCGCGATCTGTCTCACTACTTTCGTGTCGAAATAACCGGCGAGGAGGTCGGCATCGAGCGCAGCGAGTTCGATCAAGCCTGCGAGCGTCTGGCACACGCGGGCTACGACTTGCGTGAACTGGACGACGCCTGGAGCAGGTTCGCGGAGCTACGCCGCGGCTATGCAGCGCATCTCAACGTGCTGGCTCGCTTCTTTCAAATTCCCCCGCTTGCGTGGATCGGCGATCGCTCGTCGATCGCGACGGCGCACCCGCATCAAGGCTGAGCGCTACCGCGGCGCGCAGCGATTCGAGGCCTTGACCCGTGGCGGCACTGACGCTAACCGCGTGCGGATCCGGCGGGCTGTGCGCGTGCGAGACGTCAACTTTGTTAAACACGAGCAGACGCGGTGCCGCATCGAGCTCGAGCTCGTGCAAGATTCGATCCACCGCCTGCCGTTGCCGCGGCCACTGCATGCTGGAAGCATCAACGACGTGCAGCAGGAGCTCGGCCTCACGCAGCTCTTCCAGCGTCGCGCGAAATGCTTCGATGAGGTCGGCCGGAAGGTCGGTGATGAAGCCCACCGTGTCCGCGAGACGTACGAAGCGGCCCGGCTGCACGTACGCGCGTCGAATCGTCGGATCGAGCGTGGCAAATGGCTGATCGGCCACGAAGGCGTCGCTGCGCGCGAGCGCGTTGAGCAGCGACGTCTTCCCAACGTTGGTGTAGCCGACTAAGGCGACTAGCGGTTCGCGACGGTCTCGTCCGCGCCGCACGGCGCGCTGGCGACGCAGTGCGGCGAGCCGGCGACGGAGCGTGGAGATGCGCGCGGCGATGCGGCGGCGATCCACTTCGAGTTTCGTCTCGCCCGGGCCGCGCGTCCCGATGCCGCCGCCGAGACGCGACAGGTCCGCTCCGACTCCGATCAAGTTCGATTGCCGGTAACGCAGCTGCGCCAACTCGACTTGGAGCTTTCCCTCCGAGCTGCGCGCGTGACGCGCGAAGACGTCGAGGATCAGCATCGTTCGGTCGACGATCGGCAGCGGAACGAGCCGCTCGAGATTCTTTCGCTGGCGCGGCCGCAGCTCGTTGAGGATCACCAAGAGATCGGCGTGAACGTCATCGGCGGCATCCGCGATCTCGCGTACCTTGCCTGACCCCACCAGCGTGGCGGGATCGACGCCGGCGCGCTGCTGCACGACTCGTCCAACGATCCGAGCGTCGGCCGCGGTCGCGAGCGCCTCGAGCTCCTCGATGTCGGTCGTGACGTGCCGCTGCGCACGCGTGGCGACGGCGACGATCAGCGCGCGTTGCATCAGCGCGCCGGCGAGCCCGATACGCGGGCGACGCGCGCGAACAACCAGTCCAATCCGTCCGCATACCGGGGACCGGGCCGTTCGATCGTATCCGGATCCAGGGCATAGACGCGATGCAACCGGACTGCGCGCAGGCTGCGCCACGGCTCGCGCCCGAACCACGCCGGGACGTTCGCGGCCGGATCGGCGATCAGCATATCGGGCTGTCTCCGCAAGAGCGCTTCGGCGCTATACTCGGCATACGGAGCCGGCAGATCACTCGCGGCATTCCTGCCGCCCGCGAGCACGATGAGCGTGCTGATATAGGATTGCGCCCCCGCGGTCCAAATCGGTGCCGCCCCCAACACCACGAAGACGCTGGGATGGTAGCGCAAACGCAGTGACTGCGCGCGCACCGCGCCGGTGCGACGGCGCAGTCGCGCGATCGTATCGGCAGCCTGTCGCCGATTCCCGGTAAGCTCGCCCATGTGCCGTAGATTCGAGAAGATCTCGCCATAGGTGTCGTCGGG
>Ga0213882_10000777_pt1 | contig 10226 bp, 7 predicted proteins | sample BarmaccoBMER_R09_FD_160106 | JGI IMG/M metagenome (GOLD analysis project Ga0213882, IMG submission 160106) | Barbacenia macrantha exposed rock microbial communities from rupestrian grasslands, the National Park of Serra do Cipo, Brazil - ER_R09 ...
TCCGACACCGCCAAAGCGGACCTCTTTTCAGAGCACAATTTCTTCGAGCGCCGCCCAAAAGTTCCAGGTCTTTGGACGCGATTCACGTTCCGGGACGGCGACAAACTGGACGGGATACTTTCCCATAACTTGCTGGACTGGCCGCAGTTCGGATTTTTTATCACCCCTCCCCGCGCGGGGGCAAATAGGCAAAGAGTTTTCATCCCGAGGGCCGCGTTGGAGGGCACCGAGCTGAGGGGAGTCGTTGGTAGCGGAGCGGGTTCGGCCAAGGCGATCCGGAAATTGAAGGCTGCACGTACCGAAGGCCAGCTCAATATGTTTGATTCGTAGTGTCTTCCGTTCAATCGAACTTAACGCCTCGATTCCTTGCTGCCAATCGATGCCATCACGGCTGGAGCGGCGTCCGATTTTGGCTCAGGTACCCACCAGGAGGCGGGTTCGAAACCAATATACTTGGCGACTTTCATCTCCGCCGGAGTACCCTCGGCAGTAACAGCCTCGAGCACGTCACCTGGCCGGAGCGGTTTGCCTTCGGTCTGGAGCATTTTCCAGACGGCGTAGACTGTCGCCGCTTCAGCCTCTTCGTTAGAATCGTAGTCTTTGGGCTTAACTATTGCCGGGCCACCAGTGTGAGCGGTCCAACGAAATTGTTCGGCTGGTGCATCCTTTATCCGGTGAATGCGGTAGAACGCCATTACGCTTTAGTCTATCGCCTGAATTCCTTTCGCACGCCGGAGAAGAGAAGTCAAATCTCTCTGTCAAAATGTGGGACGGGAGTTCGTGTAAGGAGCGAGGGAATGAAAAAATACTGGCTCCTGGTGATCGTACCCGTGTTGCTGCTGATCTGGTGGGGCGTGGACCGTAGCGGATCCGCGCCAAAGATGCACTTCGCGACAGTCCGGCGTCAGCGCATTGAGAGCACGGTTTCCACCAATGGGAAGGTCGAGCCAGGGCAATGGGCGGCGGCGCGGGCGGAAACGGCGGGAGTGATTAAGATCATTTCGGTGCAGCGTGGCCAGCGCGTGCGGGCTGGGGACGTACTAGTGACGCTCGATACTTCCTCGGCACAAGCCAGCCTAGCCAGTTCCCTGGCTCAAGAAGAAGAGGCCCGAGCGGAGGAAGCTTCGGTTGGACAGGGCGGCAAGGCCGCACAGCTTGCGAATTTGAACGATTCAATCGCGACGGCACAGGCATCTATCGAGGTGGCTCAACGAAACTACGATTCGCTGCGACGCCTTGAACGGGGACATGCGGCGACGAAGTTGCAGGTTGAGGATGCGAAAGACGCGCTCAATCGGGCCAAGCTGCAGCTCTCTGGTCTTGAGGATCAAAAGCGTACCCTAGTTACAGCAAGCGATCGAAGCGTCGCGCAAGCCAAAGTGCATGACGCGCAAGCCGCGGTTGCGCTTGCAAAGCACCAGATCGGACTTGGGCAAGTGCGTGCCCCGATCTCCGGGACCGTTTACCAGTTCGATTTGAAAATCGGGGCTTACCTTCAACCGGGTGATTTAGTAGCTTTGGTCGGCGATTTGGATAATGTCAAAGTGGTTGTTTACGTTGATGAACCCGACTTGGGGCGAGTAGGGCTAGGCATGCCCGTCAGCATCACCTGGGATGGCCGGCCCGGCCAAAAATGGTGGGGGCGAGTTGATAGGTTGCCCACTCAAGTGGTGGCGCTTAGTGCTCGGACCGTCGGAGAAGTCACGACACTTGTGAGTAACCCGAATCACGACCTCTTGCCCGGCGTGACGGTGAATGTCACAATCGTGTCGAAAGAGATTAAGGATGCTGTCAGCATTCCCAAGGCGGCATTGCGGACGATGCATGGACAGAATGGCGTGTATAAACTCGAGAACGAAACAATTGCTTGGACGGCGGTGAGGACCGGTATCAGCGACATAAATAACGTGCAGGTCCTTTCGGGAGTGCAACTCGGTGATCATGTACTGGATCGCGTAATTCAGCCAAGCGACGCGGAGATTCGAAACGATATGCGTGTAAGCCCGGTGTTCGACTAATATGATGAACACGAAGGACGGTCTACTCTCTATCGTCGTTCCTGCTTATAACGAGGAAGCGACGATCAGCTCAATTCTTCAACGCCTTCTCACGGTTCCGAATCTCTTGGAGATCGTAATCGTGGATGATGGATCGACAGATCGGACATTTGAACTGGCGACGCACTTGGCCAGTCAGCATAGCGAAATTCGAGTCTTGAAGCAGCCGCAAAATGCGGGTAAAACGGCCGCTCTCAAAGCCGGATTTGCAGCTACGCGTGGAGCGATTGTGCTCGTGCAGGATGCGGATCTCGAGTATGATCCGTCTGAGATTCCGGAACTGACTCGGCCAATCTTGGAAGGCTTGGCCGATGTTGTTTATGGCTCGCGATTTCTTGTCCGGCGGGCAGCGCGAGTCCTGTACTTCTATCACTATCTGGCCAACAAGGGCCTGACGTTTTTATCCAATCTCCTAACCAACGTCAATCTGTCGGATGTCGAAACGGGCTATAAAGCATTCCGGGGCGAGATCATTCGCAACATGATCATCAATTCCACCCGCTTCGGGTTCGAGATCGAAGTGACCGCGAAAGTCGCGAAACTCGGGTGCGCGCTATACGAGGTGCCGATTAGCTATTATGGCCGAACTTACGAGCAAGGCAAGAAAATCGGCGCCCTGGACGGCGTTGCGGCCGTATGGTTCATCCTGAAATACAACCTGTTCTGCAGCTTGCGAAGTTCCTTCCGGGAGATTCCCGTCCTGACCGCACTTCGCAGCGTTGCGCGGCATGCGGGTTAGACCAGCGCTGCGGGCGCTTCTTTTTGCCTTCGCACTGACAAACGCAGTTCTCTACGCGTGTATTCTGCCGCTCTGGGAAGGTTTCGATGAACCATTCCATTACGGCTACGTACAGTGGATTTCGGTTGAGCACCGGTTCCCGATCATGAATCGGACCAGGATCTCCTCGGAAATTCGGAAATCCTTCGATTTTATTCCGTTGAGCCGGTTTTTAAGCGCTGCCATCCCGGGCAGCGTTTCATTCGAGCAGTGGCCAGAATTGAGCGATGCCGAAAAGCAGCGGCGGAAAGCGGAGTTGAATCAGATAAGGCCGGAGTTCCGTGGAAAGGAATCAGAGGTTCTCAACTATGAGGCGCAACAAGCACCATTGGCGTACTTGGCGCTTGCTCCATTTGATCTGCTATTACGAAGCATTCAGATAAGATGGCGAATTCTCTGGCTCCGGCTGTTAGCGGGAATTGCAGCCACGCTGGCGATCTTTTTCGCGCTCGAGAAGTTAAGCGAACTGCTCGGCGCGCGGCCTGCATTCGCGTATGCGGCGCTTGCTTGCGTTTTTGAAGTGCAGATGCTTTGGGCTTCCGTTGCGCATGTCGGCAACGACTCACTCGCGGTGCCGCTCACAGTGTGGTTCCTGACGTGGTTACTGGTTGCCGCTCAGAAACCAACGACTCGCAATGTATTAATACTGGCGGGAATTCTTGCCGTTGGACTGCTCACGAAAGCATACTTCCTCGCATTTGCGCCAGTGACGGCAATCCTGATATTGCAGCTCTTCATTCAGCGGAAGACTTCGGGAGGCTTGGCCTTAGCCGCCGCGGCGTTGGTGTTGTTAGTTGCCGGACCCTGGTATGCGCGCAATCTATTCCTCTATCGCAGCCTGAGCGGCACGCAGCAGTCGGTTGCCGGAATTGGGCCGATGCAGGCCGTAATGGCTGTTCCTCGCATAAACTGGCCAGCTAGCATACTGCGCTTCGCTCACTGGTCACTGTGGACCGGGAACTGGTCCTTTGTTTCTTTTTCGAAGGCAACGCTGGACCTCGAGCTGATTCTGCTGCTAACGGCGGCCTTTCTTTATGTGGCAGGCTGGCGCGTGTTGCGACCACCACAAGCCTGGATGGTACTAGCGTATGCGTGCTTTGCAACAAGTTTGGTATACCAGACGGCAGTCACTTGGGTAGACACCAAAGGCCTGGCAAATAATCCCGAGCCTTGGTACGCGCAAGGATTGATCGGTTGCGGCTTCATTCCGTGCTTTGTTGGATTGCAAAGGTCGGGTCTGAGCGGGAGAATCATTGCAAGCGCTTTAACAGCGTTGTTTGCCTGGGTTGCGGCTATGACCTACTGTGCAAAGCTGCTGCCGTACTATGGATCGGCCTTAAACCGAAGCAATGTTGCTGCCCTTTGGAGCTGGTGGCGCGCGATTCCGGTGAAGCAACTCGCCAGTGTCCTGCTCGTGCCGCCGACCGCGGTATTTGTCCTTTTGTCAATCTTCACCGTGTTGCTTGTTATCACAACCGGCGCCGCGATTCGAGGGATCTGGAGATCATCTAGCGCGGAATGTTGACCAGCTCCGGTTTCTCGGAAGCGCTAAGCACGGCCAGTGCTTCTTCTTCAGTGAATTCCTGTGTCTTCGCCGAGTGATTCATGGAGCAGAATTTCGGCCCGCACATCGAGCAGAAAGCGGCATCTTTGAAGCCTTCCTCGGGCAATGTCTCGTCATGAAAGGCCTCAGCGGTTTCCGGATCCAGTGACAATTCGAACTGGCGTTTCCAATCAAAGTTGAAACGGGCAAGGGAGAGCTCGTCGTCGCGGTCGCGCGCTCCTGGCCGATGCCGCGCAACATCGGCCGCGTGCGCCGCAATCTTATACGCGATGATTCCTTGCTTTACATCTTCCCGGTTCGGCAACCCGAGATGCTCTTTCGGCGTCACGTAGCAAAGCATCGAAGCGCCGTGCCAGCCGATCATCGCCGCGCCGATGGCGGAGGTGATGTGATCGTATCCGGGCGCGATATCCGTCACGAGTGGGCCCAGCGTGTAGAACGGCGCTTCGTAACACATCGCTTGTTCTTTCTCAACCTGCAACGCAATCTGATCGAGCGGGATATGGCCGGGGCCTTCGATCATAACCTGAACATCATGCTCCCAAGCAAGTTTGGTGAGTTCGCCCAGCGTCTTCAGCTCCGCAAACTGAGCCGCGTCGCTTGCGTCCGCGAGACAGCCGGGCCGTAAACCGTCGCCCAAAGAAAAACTCACATCGCGTTTCTGGAAAATCTTGCAGATCTGGTCGAAGTGCTCGTAGAGAAAATTCTGCTTATGCCTCTTGACCATCCACTCCGCAAGAATCGCGCCCCCGCGGCTGACGATACCGGTTGTGCGCTTCGTTGTTAACGGCACATACTGAACCAGCACGCCCGCATGAATGGTCATGTAATCCACGCCTTGCTCGGCCTGTTCCTCTATGACTTCGAGCATGACGTTTAGGTTCAAATCCTCAACACGGCGGACGCGGCTTAGGGCTTCATAAATCGGAACGGTGCCGATGGGAACGGGGGAGGCGTCGATGATCGCCTGGCGAATCCGTGGGATATCTCCGCCAGTCGAAAGATCCATCACGGTGTCCGCGCCAAACTTGACTGCGTACTGCAGCTTCGCTAGCTCCTCGTCGATGTTCGACGTCGTGGATGAATTACCGATGTTCGCGTTGATTTTGCACTTCGAAGCGATGCCGATGCACATCGGTTCCAGGCTCTGGTGGTGGATATTTGCCGGGATGATCATGCGGCCACGCGCCACTTCGTCACGGATCAGTTCGGCTGGTAGATTTTCGCGCTGCGCGACGTATTCCATCTCGCCGGTGATGAGGCCTTTTCGGGCATAGTGAATCTGGGTGCGAATCGGGTCGTTCATACGAGCTGAGAGCCACTCGGATCGATTCATGATCCGATTATAGGTCGGGGGTGGAGCGTTCTCCCACATAGCCTTGGTGCGAAATCATTTAATGCCGCCGCTCCAGCGAAGCCCAACCCGCCAAAGGCGTGGCGCGCCGATATTCGGATTCGGGGTAAGCGCGACGAGATAGGTCCGGTCGAGCAGGTTCTCGAAAGAAATGACGCCTGATAAGCCTTTTATAAGATGTTGCTGAGCCGTCAAATTGAGAGTTGCATAGCCGGGAAGGAGAAATTGATTCAGATCGTCATCGAACACCAGGCTGAATGCCCGGACACCGCCGGAGATGAGTGTCGATTTGGCGCTGAAGGTGAGCTGCGCCGTTCCGCTGTTTTTGGGGACCTCAGGGATGCGCTGGCCCGTTGCTAGCCGGGCATCGGCGTATTGATAACCGGCGTCGGCCGACCAGTGCAGCCAATGATGGTGGACTCCCAATTCGAGCCCTCGTGAAAGAGCGCCGGGGAAATTCTGGCGCTGACGAAGAATCTGATTCGGCGAAGTCCTGAGGGTAGCATTGTCAATCAAATCGTTCAAATCGTTATGGAACAGGGTGAACGAGATTCGGGTGTTTTCGCGCGACCAGTCGACCCCAGTTTCAACACCGACAAGTTCTTCGGGGATCAGGGCCGGATTAGCCAGAGTGAGCGCATTTCCGACTCGGAAATTGCGATAGAGCTCATTCAAGGTCGGCGCCCGGAAGCTGCGATAGCCGGAGGCGCGAAAGCGAAAATTTTGCCATCCGACGGCTGCGCCGGCATTGGGACTAACGAATGTTTCGCCGCGCTGTCCGGTAAATTGGTGGCGGATTCCAGCGAAAAAAGTCATCGCGCCAACCGACACGTCAGCTTGTCCGAAAACTCCGTGTTGTAGGAGTGTTCCGCCGCTGGGTGTCAGGATATGAGTGATGTAACTGTAGTCATAGCTGATGCCGTGAGTATCGTCCGCATCCGCTCCAACAATGGTGTTCCAGTGCATTGCGTGGTGGCGCCAATAGACCGCGCCGCCTGTATCTTGAACGGGAACAGTTTGCTTCGAGGTGAGCGTCTCGGAGTTCCGGCCCGGCGAAACGCTCGAATATGTGCTGTGAAACTGTTCCTGAGTACGGAACCCCAGAAAAGAGAACTGATCATTCGTCCAGGAGTGAGTATAAGTAGTTCCGATCGTCCCCAGACCGGTTGAATTGTGCGTCAGAACGGTGCCGTTATTGCGGTCCTCGGCGAGCACGTCGAAGTGGATAGCGAGCCGGTCGGATGCGCCCAGATAATCGATATGAATGTCGCCAGTTGCGAACTGCAGATTTGCGCGGGTGTCTACCGATCCGCGAGCGTAGTCGGGAGTGATGTAGTATCCGTCGGTCGTGAAGTCGCGCGAGTGGACAGACAAGCCCCAAGCGCCCCACAGATTGGAGTAAGCGGCAGAAATGTTATGTGTATTCTCGTTGCCACCGAAGTAGTCCGCGAAGAGATGCTGCGGTTGTTCAGGAGAGGAGAACACGGAGATCGTGCCGCCCATGGCCTTGTCTCCAAATACGCTGGTCGAGGCGCCACGGTCGATTTCAACGCGGTCTATGTAACCGGGGTCGAGGCGATCCCAATAGATCCAGCCACCAAAGGGATCGTTGAGTGGAATGCCGTCCCAGAATATGAGAGTCCGGCTGGCGCCAGAAGAACCGGTAGCGCGCAACGACACGCCTTGCGTCGTGGGATTTGCGACCACGCTGGAGCTACGCCGAAAAAGGCTGAACCCGGGCACCTGGCGCAGTCTGTCGTCCAGTTCAGTCCCGGGGATCTCTTGAATTCTCTGCTGGCCGAGGACGTCGACCGAGGCAGGTGTCTCGGAAGCAAGGCTTGCGTTGACGGTGACTGTAGTTTGGAGTGGAGGCGGCTCGGTCGACGGACCGGAAGGCGGCTGTGTTTTTGGGTCAGTACTCTGTGGCGCTCCCGGTGCCGTTGCGATAGCAAACAGCACAGCCAGCACCAATGGTCGCATCAGAATCGACATTACGCAGCACTTCTACTTTCCCTGCAGCATATGAGTGGCTAAGCTTCAGGTCGCGCTGGGCGCCCCAATTTCGATCCCCTCTCATCGCATGTCCGTCGCAGGAAGTCTCTGCCAACCTTCATCAAAATGGAGACGAATACGAACCATCGCTTTACACCAGCAGATTTCCCAGTATCTTTCGTGTACGGCAGTCCCTCGCAGAGAAGAAACGTACCTCATCGGCACTTCGGAAGAAACACGGAATTGGATGAAGCATCCGACCTTTGGTGATGTGTGAGCAACTGAATCGAGCGCGTATGCAGAACGAGTGCGGGCTTCGCAGCTTTTTCTTAGGTGGATTTGAGTGCTCCAGTCATCGTCGGCGCGACGGCAAACGGCTGGATTTAATCGCCGCCACACAGCACGACCGGTTCTGCGAAGCCGACTACGCCAGATTGCACGAGATCGGCGTATCCTCAGTACGCGACGGCATTCGATGGCATCTGATAGAGACTTGTCCGCACCGGTATGATTTCTCTTCGCTCCTCCCCATGCTCAAAGCGGCTCGTAAAACGAGCATGCAGGTCATCTGGGATCTCTTTCACTATGGCTGGCCAGATGATCTCGATATCTTTAGCTCCGAATTTCTAGGGCGATTTGCTGCGTTTGCTCGCGAAGTAGCGCACGTCATGCATAACGAATCCGACAACGTTCCGTATTTTTGCCCGGTGAATGAGATTTCGTTTTTTGCATGGGGTGCAGGTGATTTTGGGGTTCTAAACCCGTTTGCTCGAGGCCGCGGCCAGGAACTAAAGGCGCAACTTGTGCGCGCGGCTATGGTCGCGATCGATAGCATCCGATCGGTGGCGCCCCGCGCCAGATTTGTACAGGTGGATCCCGTCATTAATGTGGTAGGTGCGCCGGACGCGAGTGAAGCCGAGCAGAACGCGGCAGCGGCGCACACGCGCGCCCAATTCGACGCGTGGGACATGTTATCGGGACGGTTGTGGGCCGACCTCGGCGGAATGCCTGAATATCTTGATATCGTCGGGGTCAATTACTACGTGCACAATCAATGGGTTTACGGCGGCAAATTTATCGAGGCATCCGATCCACGATACAAGCCTTTCCATCAGATTCTAAGTGCGGTCTATAGTCGATATTCGCGGCCCGTGTTTATTGCTGAGACTGGTATCGAGGACGAACGCAGGCCGGAATGGCTGCGATACATCTGCGACGAAGTTGTGGAAGCCATACAGCGCGGCATTCCTGTTGAAGGTATTTGTCTCTACCCGATTTTGAATTATCCGGGGTGGGATGATGAACGTCATTGCCATGCTGGGCTCTGGGATTCTTGCAACGGTTCCGGAGACCGTGACATTTATCGGCCGCTCGCCGAAGAAATCAACCGGCAGCGCCAACGCATTCAGCCGCTACTCCTGCCCTCGGCCGTGGCTTGAGCGCTCACAGCACAAGGCTGCGAACTCGTCCATCCCGACGCTTGAAGCCGTTCTCGAACCGAAGCGGATTTATCCATAGCCCGAAAGAATCTTCGTTGCGCGTATACGATCCGGGTCGATCTGTTCGCAGACATGCGGGAACTTCACTTGTCTTGAACTCGTATTCTTATCCTTAAAGGTACATGGCGGCGGACTACGCGATCCAGACAGATGGAATTGAGAAGATCTATCGGTCCCGGTTTCGAGGCCGCGAAATCCGCGCCGTCTCGAATCTCAGTCTAAACGTACCGGTGGGCTCCAAATTCGGATTGCTTGGCCCAAATGGGGCGGGGAAGACCACCTTCGTCAAGATGCTGCTGTCCGTAGTTACGCCGACAGCCGGCCGCGCGGTGCTATTTGGCAAGGACGCGCGCGATCCGGAAGCTCGTAGACCTGTCGGATATCTTCCGGAGAACCATCGCTTCCCCACTTACTTGACCGGAAGGGGAATGCTGGATTTCTACGCGGCGCTCTCCGGGCTCGCGGCTTCCGAGCGGAAGAAAAGAATTCCGGAATACCTCGAGCTGGTCGGCTTAAGTAACTGGGGCGAGATTCGAATCAAGAAGTACTCGAAAGGCATGCTGCAGCGGCTTGGCTTGGCGCAAGCGTTAATTCACAAACCAAAGCTGCTGGTGCTCGATGAACCGACGGACGGAGTGGATCCGGTAGGCAGGCGCGAGATTCGGGACATCTTGAACGGACTGACTGGAACCGGCGTGACGGTCTTCATCAATTCCCATCTCCTGAGCGAGGTGGAAGCGTTCTGCCAGTATGTAGCGATTCTGCGACAAGGCGAACTGGTGCTGGAAGGTAAAGTAAGCTCGCTGGTGGCCGAACGCGGAGTTCGCGTGCGCGCGACAGACGTTCCCGATACCGCGCTCGCCGAGATTCGCAGACTGGGAGGAACCATATCGCCTTTGCCGGACGGAGTGCAAGTCCAGGTGGTCACTCGGCAAGAGGCGAACGCGGTAATCGATGCCATTCGCGCCGCAGGAGGCATGAT
>Ga0213882_10000778_pt1 | contig 10217 bp, 5 predicted proteins | sample BarmaccoBMER_R09_FD_160106 | JGI IMG/M metagenome (GOLD analysis project Ga0213882, IMG submission 160106) | Barbacenia macrantha exposed rock microbial communities from rupestrian grasslands, the National Park of Serra do Cipo, Brazil - ER_R09 ...
GATGATATGCACCACCACGCGCTGATGCTCACGTTTGGCCAGCACTTCGATGCGCCCCGAGTCGCTTACGGCGTCAAGGGCATTGTCAATTAGGTTTGCCCAAATCTGGTTGAGTTCGCCGGCAAAGCCGCGAACACGCGGAAGGTCCGGTTCCACCGCGACGACGACAGCAGCCGATTTCGCCCGCGCCTTCGACATGAGAACTGCAACCGTGTTGCTCAGACCCTGTATCAGTTCGACCGGTTCTGCTACCATCGCCTGATCCATGTGGGTAAATCCTTTAATCGCGGTAACCACGCCTGAGATGTGCATGGCCGCGTCCTGAATCTCCTTTGCGAGGCTGCGGACCGAATAGCTCGCGGCACTCCAGCGAAGCACAGCGTCCAAAACAGGCTGATCGACCGTCCCAGCCAGACGATCGAGCATCTCCAACGTTATGTCGGTTTCAGCGAGCGCATCTGCGCAGGCGGAATCGAGGCCGTGATCCGCTAACCAGTCGGCGATGGCCTCTTCCCGTTCGGCCCGCTCGATCGGTGACCGCACCTGGTGCACACAGGCCGTCAGGCAGGACTCGCGCGCGGCGTCAATGGCGGTGAGCTGGGCTTCGGTCAGCCTGGACGCACCGAGTGCCCGCGATGCCTGCTCGGAGTCCTCTAATCGCGCCTCGAGGAGCGCCGCGCTGCGCTCGATCGATGCTACCGGGTTGTTCAGTTCGTGGGCCAGCCCCGCGGATAATTTGCCCAAGGAAACCATCTTCTCGTCGTGCAGATCGCTGAAGGTGAAGACGCGCGCGCGATCGAGCATGATGTGGACGAGGATCGACGTGACCTCATGACATTCGCGGGTCATCGCGCGAAAATGATCGCGGTGCACGGTCAGGATTTCTGTGGTGGTCTGGGCAACTGAGTCACCGGGCGGGCCGACTAGCCGCGAGTAGGGCAGCAGTCCGCCAACATCGCCGCCTCGCCATTCGATTATTTTTCGAAGGCCCGCTCCGCGGTTGACGGAAAGGGTCACGTGGCCGGAAAGAAAAACAAACAATCCTTCGACTCGCGCGCCTTTCGCCGTCATCACTTCGCCCGCCTGAAGTTGCCGAAGGGATCCGCGGGTGGCGAGCCACGTTAGTTCTTCGCGAGGCGCCGCACCAAGGGTCTTGTGCTGCAGCAGCCGATCGACGACATCCGTTGCGGTCATCTGTGTGGAGCCGGTTCGGCCGGGAGTGTTGGGAGAAATCGCACTTGCGACATTCTTCTGAAGTCGATCAAATCCAATTTTTACTCACACCTCGTGATACAGCCGGTATTGCTCGTCGCGGATATCCGGGAAAGCGCGAAACGCGACCGGAGCCGCAGCCGACTGGACCTGCCATCCACGTCCGGCAGCGGTCCGCCGGGAGGCCTTCAGGAGTTGCGCGCGGGTAAAACGGCTGTTCGGCGAATTTACGGAGAACAACGACAGCGGACCAAATAGAAGCGCGACAGTGTTGGGGTGCTGCGCGTCAACGGCTTCGAGACGCAACGGCCTGTCGATGGTGTATTCAATGACATCTCCGTTCTTCCATTCGCGGCGCAGTGCACAGAAAGTGCCGGGCTGAATCTGGGCTCCGGAGCTCCGTCCGGCTACGGACACAGCCGTACCTGGTCCGGCCCACTCGGGAACGCGCAGATAAAGGGTGAACGTCTCGGCGCGATCGGTATGGATACGGATGCTGACCTCTCCGGTATACGGGTAGTCGGTCTTTTGCTCCAGCGCAATGCGCGATGAGCCTCGCACCCAGGTGAGGCGTGACGGAATGAAGAGATTCACGTACACGCCATCCGGAGTATGGAAGTATGAGCTGATGCCGTAGTCCGCAGTGATCTGGGGAAACGTTCCGGAGCAACACGGCCATGGTTCCGAATAGTAGACCTTGGAACCGTCGTTGTTGTAGTCGGAGTAGTAAAAGCTGAATCCGCCGGGCTGCAGAGGCTTCGCACCCAGGATGGTATTGTAGAGAACCCTCTCCATGCTGTCGCCGTAACGGCTGTCGCCGGTGATACGGATGAGATAACGGGCAATTTTGAAGTGGCCATAGGCTCCGCACGGAGTCTCAAAGCTCGTGTGCGTCGTCTTTAAGCTTTCGCCGAGAGTGCCGCTGCCCGGTTCGCAGAACGCCTCCTTCGGTCCCCAGCCGCCGCTCGCAAAGCTTTGCGCCAAAACGAAGCCAAAGCCGTTGCGTGCCGCGCGCAGATGCTTCTCGCTACCGAGGACCAGATAGGCCTGAGAAGCCGAGCTGAGTGCATTTACATGGCTATACGCATGCCTGTGTGGCAAGACGTTTTGTCCGTTCGCGAGTGGATCGAAATAGTCGCGGTCAAGAAGAAAACGTTGCGCGAGCTCCAGATACCGCCTGTCTCCGCTGCGCTTGTAGGCGAGGAAGAAGTTCTCCGGAAGCGTATAGCTTTCATCCCAGGTCCAGGAGATGTTCTTGTGCGGCCTCTCAGCCATTTCGGCGCGTGTGAGAGCCTTCGGAGGCAGATAGGGGAGCACGGCATCGGTCGCGCGGGCAAGAACCGGGAGCGCGTCAGGGTCGTGTACGAACTGGTGAGCGTCAATCAATCCGCAGTTGCTCTTATCGAAAGTGTAGGCTGGCAGCGGGTATTTGATGTAGAACTTCGGGCTGAGCGCTTGGCCGAAGCCGCGGACCAGGCGATTCACCTTAGCCTGAGTCGCCGTGTCGCCGGTCGCAGCATAAGCGCGCGCGAGTCCTGAAAGATACTGACCGAACGAATGCCCGGGAATATAGCCGGTCATGTTGTTGGGCGGATCGAATTCGTCTGACCAGCTATACCAGCCGCCCATATCTTCGCCGGGCGCCGGAAGACCGGCGGCCTGGCGGAAGGGTTTCAACAGCGAATCCTCATTGAGCGCCAAGAAGAAGGCGTGGTTGGCGCGGAACTGCTCCCGCATCGACCCATCGAGCAACTCTACCTCGGAATAGTCGAATTGCCGGAGCTTCACCTCGCCCCGACTCGGCTCAATAGCGGCTTGGCAAAGCGCGTGACGACCCAGCATCGAAACGCCGGCGACCGTACTGCCGGACTTCAGGAACGCTCTCCGAGAGAGCTTCGTCGGCATATTATTGATTATCCGAAGCGGCTCAATTGTCCCTTGTGTCGAAGGGCCCGCAAATGCCATGAATGAGAAAGCGCTCCTACTCAGACCCGATCGCCCTTATCGGATCCAGCAGAAACGCCTTTCGCGCCGGAATCGCGCACGCGAAGATCGTGACCGCAAGAAACAACAACGCGACCGCCGCGTACGTCAGCGGATCAAACGGGCTCACGTTAAAGATCATGTTGCGCATCAGATACAAAACGCCAGGAGCTACAACCAATCCAATCACCGCCCCTACCAGTGCCAGCGCAATCCCTTCTCGAATCACCGTCCGTAGCAAGTCAACTCGCTCCGCTCCGAGCGCAATCCTCAGCCCGAACTCTCGCGTCCTCTGGCTTACCGAATAAGCGATCACTCCGTAAACGCCCATAGTCGCCAGCAGCAATGCCAGCCCGGCAAACGCGCCGAATAACAGCAAGTTGAACCGCCGCGGCGCGAGTGACCGCACCAGGTATTGCGTCAAGGTCTGCATGCGCGCAACCGGTTGATTCGGCCGTAATCGTTGAATGGCCTTTCGCACAGATTCAGCGAGCAACACCGGGTTCTGCGCCCGCACAAACAGGTCAATCGAGCCCAGAACGTGATTCGTTTCGTCCTGCACGTAAGGCATGTAAAGTGCCGGCTCCACAGGAACGTCGAGCCCCTCGTGCTTGATATTCGCCACAACGCCCACTACCTCCCGAACACGCTCTGCGCCCAGCGCCCGCCGTCCCGGTCCGGTGTAGCCCACGGCCAACCGCTTCCCAATCGGATTTTCGCCCGGCCAAAAGCGGCTTGCGAATAGCTGGTTCACAACCACAATCGGTAGGCTCGTGGCTGTGTCGAAGGCGTTGAACGGTCGCCCAGCTACCATGCGCGCTCCAACGGTCGGAAAGAAATCCGAACTGATGAAGCAGCCCTTCGAACTCGGCACTCGGTGCGGGTCCGCTGGTCTGTCGAAAAATCGAAGCTGTGCCACCGCTGCTGACCCGCCCGGAATGCAATCACCCAGGGCTGCATGCTCAACCCCCGGCAACGCCGCCACTCTCTCCAGTACCTGGCGCATAAAAACCTGCTGCTCCGCTCCATAATCGGAGTGGCGCAAATAAGCTGTCAATAAGTATTGCGGCTCAAAGCCGGGATGCACATGACTCACTTCCCAGAAACTGCGCATCAGCAGCCCGGCACCAGCTAATAGCACCATCGACCCCGCAATCTCCGAAATCACCAGCCCACGGAGGCCGCGTTTACTTGTGGGTCCCAGATCGCTACGGCCGGTGCGCAGCGTCTGATTAAGATCGAGCTTGCTAAGTACCGCTGCCGGCGCCCATCCAAACAGCAGGACCGTCATCGTCGAAATTCCGAGCGCGAAAAGCAGAACCGGCAGATCGACGGCGATGGTCGTCCCACGCGGCAAGTTGTCGGCACTCCAGTTCAGCAACAGCCTGACACCTGCAGAGGCCAACTGAATTCCCAATACCCCGCCGATCATTGCGAGCAACCAGTTCTCTGTCAGGAACTGTTGCAGGACCCGCCTTTGCGTCGCCCCGAGGCCCAGCCGGATCGCAATCTCCTGCTGACGCGCATTCGCGCGCGCCAACAGCAGATTCGCCAGATTCGCGCACGTGATGATCAGCACTAGCACAACAGCCGCCATAAGCAAACGCACCGGCGTCTTCACTGGCCCCACAAAGTAATCTTTCAGCGGAACCAGCTTCACCGAGGCACTCGGCGACGCACCCGGTGCCCGCCGCAAAATGCTCGATAGATCCTCTTCCGCCTCCTGCGGCGTCACCCCCGGTTTCAGTCTTCCGATTACAGTTAGAAACTTGTTGTTCCTCCATTTCATGAATGGGAAATCAGGAACCACCTTCGCCCAAACGTCAGTGTTAGGGAACAGATCGGGAAGCGGCGGCATGACCCCGATGATCGTCATCATCGCTTGATCTGATCTGATCGTGCGGCCAAGAATATGTGGATCGCCGCCGAACTCGCGCTGCCAGAAACGATAAGAAATGACTACGTTCCCACCATCGATGTGGTACTCCCAAGGCTCATAGAGCCGGCCTAGCAGCGGCTTTACCCCGAGCGCAGGAAAGAACTCGGGCGAAACGCCGGTACAATTAACCAGCACCGGCCCGTCTTTCGAATCGTATGTGTAACTGAAAAACGGGACTAGGTCCGCGATCCGCGCAAAGGTCCGGTTCTGATCCCGGTAATCGTCGAAATCCGGACCAGACGCACTCCCGGCCGTCGTCCCGGAGATCCCCGCGTCCTCGCTGACTACGAACAACTGTTCTGGATTATGGAAGGGCAGCGGACGAATTAACACTGCGTGCACGATGCTGAAAATCGCCGTGTTCGCCCCAATTCCCAGCGCGAGCATCACCGCTGCCGTCATCGTAAACCCCGGTGCTTTCCGGAGCCAGCGAATGGCGAAACGGAGATCCTGCCAAAAACCGCTCATCTAATGTACTGGAGCAGTTACGCTTCCAGACAACGTGCTGTAAGGACTAGATCAAACCAGCGCGCCCCAGTCCGCTTCTGGGAAATGTCACTTCAGGTTCGGGACAACTCAGCAGAATCGACTTTCGCATCCGAGAATGGTTCTATACCTCTCAGTGTCAGCGGAGCGTGACCGAAGCGCCAGGCTGCTTCGTGGAGGCGGCGGCGGTCACAGGTTCGTATTTCTTCGGCTGTAGGTTCGCCCCTGAGTAGCTGTTTCGAGGGTTCCACAGCAGCCAGCCGTCGGAGCCGAAGGACTGGGCGGCCCGGATCTGGGCCTGAATCTCGGCAGCCCCGAACTGGCGCTTGTCGAAAGCATAATCGGCAAAGCCCTGGAGCCACGGCCGGAAGCGGATTGGATCGAGGCCCGTCCGCGCGCGGGCTTTATCCAAAGAGAGGCGGACGATCTCGTAGGGATGCGCCACCGGATCGCGGTAGTTTGGAATGCCGAAGGCAAAGCCAGAAGGATAAAGCATCGGCGAGATATAGTCGAGCACTGTGCCGACGCGCTCGATCTTCTGCCCGATTCCGGTGTCGTTTGTGTTCCAGCAGATGTAGCCGAATACATCGGCTGAGAGAAAAACATTATAGGGCGTAAGCTGCCTTCGCGCTTCGGTGAGAAACGCTGTTATGGTATTCGAACGCGATTCTTCGGTACTTTCCTGCGAGAACTGGAGACCTTTCGCATCGGGAAACCGCACATAGTCGAATTCGATTTCATCGAAGCCGGACTTTGCCGCATCGACAGCCAGGCTAATGTTGTAGTCCCAAACCTTTTTCTGGAACGGGTCACACCAGGCGAGGCCTTCGCGATCGCGCCACAGTTTTCCGTTCATGCGCACCGGGAGGGCAGGATCCGCAACAGCCAGCACGTTGTCCTTAAAGGTCACAATTCGGGCGATAGCGTACATCCCTTGCGCGTGCAGCCGGTCGATGAGGCCGCGAATATCGGGTATCGTCACTGTTTTTACAGAACCGATCTCGCTCGCAATCGGAGCCGAGGTCCGGTATGAGATATAGCCGAGATCGCCCTTAACGTCGATGACAACCGCGTTGACGGGCGTTGTGCCAGCCAGTTTGAGGACAGGCTCCCGGACGGCAGCGCTGCTCACACCCCAGAACGAGAGATACACCGCGCGCGGGATAATCGACGAAAGCTTGAAGCTGATTTCTGCTCGGTGTTGATCGTTTATCGCAGCGCTTGTGCGGCCATATCCATAGGCTCGAGCCGCAACATTCTTTTCATCGGACTGGAGAACGAAGACGCCCTCCGCGTTGGTTCTCGTAGTGGTCGTGCCCGAGGTAACGATTGCGTTACGAATTGGTTGGCCTGTTGCCTTGTCGATGACCAGACCGGAGATTTGACGGGCTGATACATAGCATGCACTGACGGAAATTATAAGCGCGCAGCAAAGACTTCGAAGCATTCTCGCTCACCCTCGCCCATCGAGTGAAGTGAGCCATAGCAGGCGCTATCTCTGAGAAATCGCGGTCAGAAAAGTCCGATGTGATTAACGTGTCAACACTCGCCTGCCGCAAGCAGGATCAATCCGATTCGTCTCATATAGTCTGCCGACAGGAGTCTATTGCGCCCGATTAGGGTCCTCTGATCCTCTTTTGCTGGAACAAAAGCCGATGAGGTCGCCAAGTTGAGGTTGGAGGATTTTCATGTCGTTTTTGACCGGTTTCCTGGACAATCTCAGACAGGATCTGCTTTACGGCGCGCGCATGCTCAAATCCAAACCGGGATTCACCGCTGTCGCCATTCTTTCCATTGCTCTGGGGATTGGCGCAACCACGGCCATCTTCAGCGTCGTCTACGCTGTCCTCATTGATCCGTATCCCTATCGCGGCAGACCGGATCGGTCAGATAGTCCTCACCAATAAAAAGAATCCCCGCTGGGACGTCGGTTACACCAAAGCGCAATACACAGAGTTGAAATCGCGCTTGCGCTCGATGGAAGACCTTGCCGCAGTCGATTCTCATGAAGCCGTCATGACCGGGAAGGGCTTGGCAGAAGTCGTGCGGCGAGCACGGTGCTCTCCGAATTTTTTCGATTTCTTTGGTGTTCCCCCGCTGTTCGGTCGTGCATTCACAGCCAGGGATCAGCGCGTCAATGCAATGCCTGAATCAATCGCGGTGGTCAGCTACAAATTTTGGCAGCGGGTGTTTCAGGGAAGGCCGGATATTCTGGGCCAACAGATACGGCTCAATGACGACGTCTATACGATCGTCGGCGTGCTCCCCGTTCGTTTTACCTGGATGGACGAAGACGTGTACGTGCCCATGGATATGAAATCGAATGCGGGGCAATTGATCCTTGTGTTTTTCCGCATCAGGCCAGGCGTAAGCGAACGTCAAATTGACGCTGAGTTTCAACCGATTTTCCAGGAATTTCGCAGGCAAGTGCCGCGCTACGCGTATCCGGAAAGCGCATTCAAAGTAAAGTTTCTCAACGTAAACGAAGGCATTCTCGGCAAGTTCGCGACCACGCTCCTGGTGCTTTTCGGAGCAGTTACGCTGCTCTTGCTTATCGGCTGCGGAAACGTGGCGAATTTATTGCTTGCCCGCGCGGCCACGCGCGAGGGCGAAATGGCCATACGCGTATCTATTGGTGCGACGCGTATGCGGTTGGTGCGGCAGCTTCTGACCGAGAGCGTTCTATTGGCGCTAACTGGCGGCATTTTCGGAATCGGCTTGGCCTATATCGGCGTACGCGCAGTCATTGCACTCATGCCTGAATATTCCATTCCGCACGAAGCGGTCATCGCCTTGAATTGGCCGGTGTTGTGGTTTGCCGTGGCGATTTCCATCCTTACTGGAATAATTTTTGGACTTGCTCCGGCTTTGCAGGCATCCGGCGAAACGCAGGCCGATACTCTGCGCGGTTCCGGCCGTGGCGCCGGCGTAGGAGCACGCCGCCGGCGCTTGCATGACGCGCTCATGATCGCCGAGATCACTTTGTCGTTGGTGCTCTTGACGGGTGCCGGGATGGCGATTCGCGGGTTGTTCGCGCTGCAGCGCCAGCAACTCGGATATAATCCGCGGAACGCCCTGACCTTCTTGATGCCACTGAGCGAAGGCCGCTACAGCCAATGGGCGAGCCGCTTGGCGTTATACCAGGGCGTTGTTGGGTCGCTGCGACGCACACCCCAGGTCGAAGCAGCAGCCATTAGCGGTGCCGGAACCCCGCCATACAATGGCCTCCAGACCAAGGCCATTCTGGACCACCGGCCCGCGACGCAGGCTCCTGATGTTCGCGTGAACTTGATTCAGGATGGGTACTTCGCCGCTGTCGGAACCAGGTTGCTGCGCGGGCGCGACTTATCCGTGGCCGACGTCTTGCAAGCCCGTCCAGTAGCCGTGATCACTGAGAACATGGCGAAACGTGAGTTTAGCGGCGGCAAAGACCCGCTTGGACATCACATTCAGGTGGATCTGTTCACTCAGCCGATCCCGCCACAGTACCTCAAGGCCCCGCAGTTCAGCAATTCCTTTGAAATTGTCGGCGTGGTTGGCTCGGCGCGCAATAGGGGGTTGAATGAACCGCCGATGGAGGCTATGTTCATTCCCTATTCGATGCTGTTGCCACCTGGCGCTTTCGTAATTGCTCGGACCAGTGGAGATCCCAACAAATTAATCGGCGCGGCCCGCGAGTCCGTCAGAGCTGTGGACAAGAACCAGCCGATAACCTTGACTCGAACGCTCGAAGGCTGGCTCGACACCGCCACGGCCTATCAAAGCTTCAGCACGTTTCTGTTCGGGGTATTCGGCGCAGTCGGCATGCTACTCGCCTGCGCGGGTGTGTTTAGTGTGGTTTCTTACTCAGTTGAACACCGGACGCGAGAGTTCGGCATACGCATGGCACTCGGCGCAAACCCACGCGAGGTTTTGAAGCTCGTTCTGACGGCTACTAGTCGCGTCCTGGCTGTAGGCCTGATTGTTGGACTCGTTCTTAGCGTCCTGGCCAGTCGGACCCTCGCTGATCGGATGCAAGGGATGGGTGCAGGCGATCCGGTTTTGTTTGCGTTCGTTCCTGCGCTACTCGTCCTTGCTACATTGATCGCTTCTCTTCTGCCTGCACGCTCAGCTACTCGTATTCAGCCGATGGAAGCGCTTCGGCACAATTAAACCATGGAACGCACAGGCGGTCCAGATTACCTTACGCTCGCGTCAGCTTCAGTATCACGTCCCGGTGTTGCGGGTACTGCGCGAGAAGGTCGGCGCGCTGCGCAATTTCGAACTCGGCGAAATCAAAGCCGGGTGAAACTGTGCAGCCGACCAGCGCGTACATGTCCGCGGATTCAAGACAGGAGCCGAACCAGTGCCCCGCAGGCACCACACACTGGAATTGTTCGTCGGCTTCGGCGTTCTGCCCCAATTTGAGGACGCTGTGATTACCATGAAGATCAATGCTGTGGATGAGCAATGCTGAGCCGGCAGAAAAGTGCCAGACCTCATCGGCAGCCAGCCGGTGCAGAGCGGAAAAGTCTTCTCCCGCTAGCAGGAAGTAGATTGCCGTAGACACGTTGCGAGGTCCTCGGAACGTGGCGGGCAGAGCAGATTGCGGGATCAC
>Ga0213882_10000779_pt1 | contig 10216 bp, 8 predicted proteins | sample BarmaccoBMER_R09_FD_160106 | JGI IMG/M metagenome (GOLD analysis project Ga0213882, IMG submission 160106) | Barbacenia macrantha exposed rock microbial communities from rupestrian grasslands, the National Park of Serra do Cipo, Brazil - ER_R09 ...
TGTCTCAGTCCCAGTCTGGCTGATCATCCTCTGAGACCAGCTACCGATCGTCGCTTTGGTAGGCCGTTACCCCACCAACTGGCTAATCGGACGCGGGCCACTCCATCGGCGCCTCCGAAGAGACTTTCCCCGCGGCCTCGAAGCCGCGGACGTACGCGGTATTAGCCACCCTTTCGGGCAGTTATTCCCCACCAATGGGCATGTCACCCACGCGTTACTCAGCCGTCTGCCACTGCATCCGAAGATGCCGTGCGACTTGCATGTTTTAGGCACGCCGCCAGCGTTTACCCTGAGCCAGGATCAAACTCTCCATCATGAGATGCGAAAAGTTTGTCCCTTTACGAGACTCCTTGCGTCGTCTCTAAAGGAATCAAAGTGCTTACGAATGTGATCTCTGTGGAAGAGAGATCACGCACCCACGGAGGTCGTGTTCCACACGTTCCCTCACTGTGTATTCTTCCTTACTTCTTTTTCTGGCACGTACTGCATCACAGATCAAACACCCTCTCTTTCGAAAAAGGTGTCTCTCTGCTCCACTCTGCTCTTGTTCAGGTACTGCCCGCACCGGGGACAACAAAAATCCCGATTGCCACACGGCACATCGGGAACGGCGCTAAGCGGAACGGTGTGTTCCTGTCGGCGCTGGCCTTGGCTCCTCGATGTTGCCCCTTTCCCGTCTCGACGACGGTCGCGGTTGTTAATGCGCCACTTGCGCAGCGCATCCCTGACTATACGTCATCGCCTGCAGCCCCGCAACCAACTCGCCTGCGGACTCAAGTAGAGGTGGTGGTCCAGCCTGGTCGCCACCAGCGCCATCCGGGTTATGCTCCAACCTTGAAGCTCGGGAGGTAGGCATGTCAGTGGATCTGCGGACGCCGGCGACAATCGCGAGCACCGCCGCGCAGCTGGACCTGCGCGAGGCACTGCGCCTGATGCTGACCATTCGCCTGTTCGACGAGCAGGCGGTGGCCCTCTTCCGCGCCGGCGAGATACGCGGGAGCACCCACCCCTACATCGGTATGGAGGCGGTCGGGGTCGGCGTCACCCTCGCGCTCCGACCGACCGACTACGTCACCAGCACCCACCGCGGCCACGGCCATACCATCGCCAAGGGCGGCGACGTGCGGCGCATGATGGCCGAGCTGCTCGGGCGTTCGACCGGCTACTCGGGCGGCAAGGGCGGCAGCATGCACATCGCCGACATGGACCGCCACATGCTGGGCGCCAATGGCATCGTGGGCGGCGGTATGGGTCTGGCGACCGGCGCCGCGCTCACGGCCAGGCTGCAGCACACGGGCTCGGTCGCGGTGTGCTTCTTCGGCGATGGCGCCCTTGAACAGGGCGTCCTGCACGAGACGACCAATCTCGCGGCCATCTGGAAGCTGCCAGTGGTGTACGTGTGTGAGAACAACCAGTACGCCATGTCGACCCGCTCGGACTGGAGCGTGGCCGGCGGCGATCCAGCCAGTCGCGCGGCGGGCTACGGCATTCCGGGCCTCACCGTCGACGGCATGGACCTGGTGGCGGTGCATTCCGCCGCCTGCGACTTCGTCGAACGGGCGCGTCGCGGCGATGGGCCGGCATATCTCATCTGCACGACCTATCGCTACCACGGCCACCACGCGGCAGACCCGCTGAACTATCGCGAGAGAGAAGAGGTGGAGCGCTGGCGCCAGGTGGACCCGATCGAGCGGGTCAAGCGCGCGGTCGTCGACGGCGGCGTGATGACCGCCGCTGAAGTGGCTGAACTGGAGCGCGGCGTGGAAGCCGAAATCGAAGCGGCGGTCGAGTTTGGCAAGGCGAGTCCCGAGCCAGACCCGGACCAGCTCATGACGGATATCTACGCATGAGCACGGTGCAGGACCTGAGCACCCCTCACGCCGGCCCTCTCCCAGGGGGAGAGGGAGGTCGCACACGTGAAATCACGTACGCCGAAGCGCTGAACGAAGCCTTGCGCGAGGAGATGCGGCGCGATCCGGCCGTCTTCGTCATGGGCGAAGACGTGGCGGTGTGGGGCGGCGGCGGGATCTTCGGCGTGACCAGAGGCCTGGTCGAGGAGTTCGGCGCCGAGCGCGTGCGCGACACGCCCATCTCCGAGGAGGCCATCGCCGCGGTGGCCGTCGGCGCGGCCGCGACGGGCTCACGGCCGGTTGCCGAGATCATGTACGTCGACTTCATCGGCCTGGCCATGGAGCCCATCGTCAATCAGGCCGCCAAGCTGCGCTACATGTTCGGCGGTAAGGCCCGCGTGCCGCTGGTCATCCGCGCCCAGGAAGGCGCCGGGCGCGGCAACGCGGCCCAGCACAGCCAGAGCCTGGAAGCGTGGTTCTGCCACATTCCGGGCTTGAAGGTCGTCACGCCGTCGACGCCCGCGGATGCCAAGGGGTTGCTCAAGAGCGCTATTCGCGACGACAACCCGGTCATCTTCCTCGAGCATAAGGCGCTGTACTTCACCAAAGGCGGCGTGCCCGACGGCGACCTCACGATTCCACTCGGCGTGGCCGACGTCAAACGCGTCGGCAGCGACGTCACGGTCGTCGGCGTGCACACCATGGTCGGCAAAGCCCTCCAGGCCGCGCGGCAGTTGGCCACCGAGGGCATCGAGCTGGAAGTTATCGACCCGCGTTCGCTGGTGCCACTCGACGAGCAGGCGATCGTCGAGTCGGTCAAGAAGACGGGTCGGTTGATCGTCTCGCACGAGGCGTACACGCGCGGCGGGTACGGGTCCGAGATCATCAGCCGCGTGGTGGAGGCCGCGTTCGATTACCTCGACGCGCCGCCGGTGCGGGTGTGCGCTCGCGACGTGCCGGTGCCCTACAGCGCCCCGCTGGAAACGGCGGCGCTGCCGCAGGTCGAAGACCTGGTCACCGCCGCGCGAGCGCTCGTTCACAACGAACGCTGAACGGCGCTATGGCGACACCCGTCATCATGCCGGTGCTCAGCCTCACGATGGAGGAGGGCACGGTCGCCGAGTGGCTCAAGGACGAAGGCGAGGCGGTGGCGCGCGACGAGCCGCTGTTGATGGTCGAGATGGACAAGGGCACGGTCGAGGTGCCTGCGCCGGCGGCCGGCGTGGTGCGGCGTATCGTGGTTCAGCCGGGGACGACGGTGCCGGTGCGCACCGTCATCGCCGAGATTGGCGCGCCGGGCGAAGAGCTGTCCGCGGCGGGTGGTCCAGGTGATCTGTCGCCGGCGCAGGCAGCGTCCGCCGAGGCGGCGCGTACCGACGCTGCGAGCGCTCGGGCCGAGGCGGAGGCGGGGCGTACCGGCGCTAGCGGTAGGAGTGCCGCGACGGCAGCCGGGGCGGCCGCCAACGCCTCCACGAACATCGCGACGGCGCGGCCCGGCGAGCGGGTCTTCGCCTCGCCGCGGGCGCGCATGCGGGCGCGGGCGCTCGGCGTCGACCTCGCCGTCCTGCGCGGCAGCGGACCCAGCGGTCGGATCGTCGAGGCCGACGTCCTGGCTCACCGCGCCGCCCCTCCAGATGAGAGCCGCCTGGTGGTCACCCCGCTGGCGCGCCGACTGGCCCAGGAACGCGGCGTCGCGCTGGCCGACGTACGCGGCAGCGGGCCCGGCGGCCGGGTGACCCAGGAGGACGTGCTGCGCGCCGCCGCGACGCGGCCAGCCGAACCTGTCAGCCAGGTGACCCAGGCCGACATGCTGCGCGCCGCCGCGACGCGGCCAGCCGAACCTGTCAGCCACGTGACCCAGGACGACATGCTGCGCGCCGCCGCGTCGCGGCCGGCGGAACCTGGCGTCCAACCACTGTCCCGCATTCGACGCATCACCGCCGAGCGGATGGCGGCTTCCGCCCGGGCGGCCGCGCGCGTCAGCCTCTTTCTCGACGCGGACTTCACGGAGGCAGTGCGTTTTCGCCAGCAGCTCGAGCCGGAGTTCAACCGGCTGGGCGTGGCCAGGCTGCCGTGGGACGCGATCGTCGCGCGCGCGGCCGCCCTTGGCCTGGCCGAGCACCGACACCTGCTCGCGCAGTGGGTCGATGGACAGGGTCTGCGCATCGTCGACGCCGTCGACGTCGGCGTGGCGGTGACCCTCGAGCCCGAGGGTCTGGTCGTGCCCGTCCTGCGGCAGGCAGACCGACGTTCGCTGCGCGAGCTTGCCGCTGAGCTGCTCGAGCTGGTGAGCAGGGCGCGGGCGGGTCGGCTGAGTCCGGCTGAGATGCAAGGCGGCAGCTTCAGCATCACCAATCTCGGCGCCTACCGCATCGATGGCTTCACGCCCATCCTCAACCCACCCGAAACGGCGATTCTCGGCGTTGGCCGCATCGCCGAGAGGCCGGTCGCCGTCGACGGCGGGATCGTGGCGCGAACCATGTGCACGCTATCGCTGAGCTTCGACCACCGCGTCGTGGACGGTGCGCCTGCCGCCGCGTTCCTTGCCAGAGTGGCCGAGCTGCTCGAGCGGCCCTACGCGCTGCTCGGGATCTGAGTCGCGTTAGCGGCGCGATGGCCACACGGGGGCTGGGCACCGGCAAGCTGCCGCCCGAGCTGCTGCGCAGCCTGGTGCTGGGTCGACTCGGCGCGCCGCGACCCGAGACGCTGGTGCCGGCGGCGTTCGGCGTCGACGCCGCGGCCATCGCCGTCGACACGGACTGGGCGTGCGTTCTGACCTGCGACCCGATCACCACCGCCACGTCGGGCGCCGGCCGCCTGGCGGTCCACGTGGTCTGCAACGACCTGGCGGCGATGGGCGCTGAGCCGCTGGGCGTGCTCGCGACGCTGCTGTTTCCGTCTGGGGTCGACGCCGCGGCGATCGGCGAGCTGATGGCCGACATCGACGCCACCGCTCGACGGCTCAACGTGGAGGTCCTGGGCGGGCACACCGAGGTCGCGCCCGGCATTTCGGCGCCGCTGATCGTCATGAGCGGCGTCGGCAAGGCGCGTCGCGACCGTGTGCTGACCGCCGGTGGCGGGCGGCCAGGCGACGTGCTGGTGCTGACCCGGGCGGCGGCGCTGGAGGGTACCCACGTCCTGGCAGGCGACCTCGGCGCGCGGCTGAACTCCCTGGGCGTGCCCGATTCGGTGCTGGACGAAGCCCGCGCTTATGGCGAGGAGCTCAGCGTGGTGGCCGAGGCGCGCCTGGCGGTCGAGCTGGGCGCCACGGCGATGCACGATCCGACCGAGGGCGGCGTGCTCGGCGCGGTGTGGGAGATGGCCGAAGCCTCTGAACGTGGCTTCTCGGTCTCGGTCGAGTCGATTCCCGTCCGCGGGCCGACGCGCGCGATCTGCCAGGCGCTCGGCGTGGACCCGCTGCGCCTGATCGCCAGCGGCGCGCTGCTGATCGCCTGTCCCGATGCCGAGGCGCTGCTGCGCGGCCTGCGGCAAGCGGGCGTCGAGGCGGCGCGGATCGGGACGCTGACCGACGCCGAGGGTGGCCGCAAGCTGATCCACCCCGATGGACGCGAAGAGTCGATCGACTCCGTCAGCCGCGACGAGCTGTATCGAATCCTGGAGGAAACCTCAGGGCGCTGACGCGAGAGTTCCCCAGAGGGGACCCGTTGGAGCAAGACCGTCCCGACACGGCGCGACCGCGTAGGGAAGGCTTCGAACACGTACCAGGCGCGAACCGTCGGACGACCCTTCCGTCTTTCCCGATCGGGTCCCCTCTGGGAAAAACGACGACAGTTCGTGTTCCTACGGCGACCCGCGTAGGGAAGGCGTCGGACACGTACCAGGCGCGACCGTCGGAAACCCTACCGTCTTTTCTGGATCGGGTCCCCTCTGGGGAAAAACTACGACAGTTTGTGTTCTTGACCGCCCTTGCCGAGGTCGTCGATGTCAAGCGTTTCGATGAACTGCTTGAACACCGACAGCTTCTCTTCGTCGATCTCGGTCGCCTCTTCGGCTTCGATGCCTTCGGCTTCGGTCTCCTCGTTCTCGAACACCAGGCCGGCCTGCTCGAAGACGGACTCTTCGACAAAGATCGGTACCTTGGCGCGAATGGCGAGGGCGATCGCGTCTGAGGGGCGCGCGTCCACCTCCACGTGGCGGCCGTGGGCGTCGACGATCAGCTTGGCGAAGAACGTCTCATCCGCCAGCTCGCTGATCACCACCTGCGTGAGCTTGCCGCCCAACTGCTCGATCACGCCTTTGAGCAGATCGTGTGTCAGCGGCCGCTGCACGGGCACGTTCTGCATCGGAATGGCGATCGCGTCGGCTTCGAAGTGGCCGATCCAGATGGGCAGGTACCGGGGTGAGGTCTTCTCCTTGAGCATCACTACGCGACGGTAGTTCGTCATATTGACGCGGATGCTCTCGACGAAGACTTCAATCACCACTGCGTTCTCCTCTACTCCACCTTCGCGGAGCTCTGGATGCGCAAACATTGTATGCCATGCGTCCGCGGCGTTTGCGCATCAGTATGGTGGCAGGAGGTCGTCGCGGCGGGACGCTTTCCGAGTTGTTGTCGGCGGCTGCGCCACGGTTGGCGCGGCGGGGGCGGACGGCGCGGTTGGCGCCGGGGATGCGACGTCGTCGACAGCGGGCTTGGCGGGAGCGGCCGTCTCCCAGCTCCACTGCGCGGGCGGCGGCTCGGTTGCGCTCGTGCCGTTGGTGCCATTCGTGGCGTTGGTCAGGGCTGGCGCGGCCGCGGTGAGGACTGGCGCGGGCGTGGTCGCCGCCGCGGCGGTGGCGCCGGTGATGGCGGAGTTGATGCTGGCGTGAGCGCCGGTGACCGCGGAGCGGGTGTCGTCGACGATCGACCTGGTTTCCTGGAGCTCGGCCTGGATGGTGCGGTTGAACTCATCGCTCAGCTCGCTCGTCGACCGACGGAAGTCTGCGATCGCCTTACCCACCTGGCCCATGATTTCGGGCAGCTTGGCCGGCCCGAAGACGATGAGGGCCAGGACGACGATCAGCAGGATCTCCAGGGGTCCCAGGCCGAAGATGTTCATCGCTGCGGATTATGCCCTCTGCATCCGTTGAGCGTCGATTAGTGGGGGAGGCACTGTCGCCTGGTGAGGGGCACCCAGCTCGGGGAGTGTCGTAAGCAAGGGGAGACCCCTTGACCCCGCGCTCACGCTGGCTGAACCTGGCCCGCCTCGATCACGAAGCGTTGCGTGCTGGTCGGGAGATGGTCCGCGGCCAGCAGGCCTGGCTCTGTCGTGGTGATCCACACCTGCCGCTGCTCGGATGGCTCGGGCTCGGCGACGCGCTGCAGCACGTATTCGCGCCGTTGCGGATCGAGTTCCGAGAGCACGTCGTCCAGCAATACGACGGGAATCTCCCCGATGGATGACCGCATCCAGTCGGCCTCGGCGAGTTTGAGGGCGAGCACCGCCAGGCGCTGCTGGCCGCGCGAACCGTACGTGTTCAGGTCGACCTCGTCGAGCATGAACGTGAAGTCGTCGCGCTGCGGCCCGATCAGGCTGACGGCCTGTTCGACCTCACGGGTCGCGAGCTGTCGCTGACGTTCCCGAAATGCTGCCGAGATGTCGTCCGTCGACGGCGGGTCAGGCGTTGCGAGCTCGCTGCCGAGCACCGTCGATCGATACACAACCCTGAGTAGCTCCGAGCCGCCTGCCAGGTCGCGAAAGATGCTGGCCAGGCACGCTTGCATCTCGCGCAGCATCTGTAGCCGCGCGTGCAGGATGAGCGCGCCCCAGTCGAGCATCTGCTCGGTCCACGGCTCGAGCGCGGCGGCGGGTTGACGCCGCTCGCGGACCAGCCGGAGGACCTGGTTGCGCTGCAAGAGCACGCGGTTGTACCGCTGGAGTGCCCGCAGGTGATTCGACGACGCCTGGGACAGCGCCAGATTCAGGTACTGGCGACGTGCAGCGGGTGAGCCACCGGCCAGATCGACGTCGTTGGGCGAGAAGTACACGACGGGCAGCTGACCGACAAGACCGGTCGCGCGGGTCGTGAGTCCGTTGACCTTGATCGTGCGGGTCACAGCACCAGGCGAAGCAGGATTGGGGGTTGGCCGCTCGGCTTCGAACGTCAGCTCCAGGTGGATCTCGCCACTGGCGCGACGCACGCGGGCGTCGAGCCGAGCAAACGCTGGCGAGACCGCGGCCAGGTCAGCGTCTTCGGGCGCTCGCCAACTGAGCAGCTCGCGTTCGACGCTGGTGCGCGGTGAGCGGGTGGTGGCCAGGACGTAGACGGCCTCGAGGAGGTTGGTCTTGCCCTGGCCATTGTGTCCGCTCAAGAGCAGGACGCCCGGATGTGGCTCGAGCCGCAAGCCGCGGTAGTTTCTGAAATTGACCAACCGCAGCTGGCTCAGCCACATTCATTCAGTCGTGGCGAGTCGGCGAAGGGATCGAGGGCGCGACGCCGAACCCGGGCGCGCGGTGCTGTTCGACCGAAAACGTGCGGTCGACGACCTCGACTAACCGAGTAATCGCCTCGTCAACCTTGGCAAGGTCCGCTAATTCTTCATCTTTGACGTGCGAAAGATAGGCAACGACCAGATCGCGTGCGATCTCCGCCTTCTTTTCGCTGGTATTCACCTGGATCGGCATGGTGATCGAAGTGTAAGCGGAGCTTGCCTGTATCGGTCCGAGTTGCAGCGCTACACTCCTCACGGCTGGCCATGCGTGGGCGCGTGCTGATTCTGCTGGTCGTGGTCGCGCTCGGCGCCTCGACCCTCAATACGACACAGGTCCAGGCCGTGGTGCTCCGCGCGGAGTCGCCGACCGAGGCTCTGCTGGCGCCGGGTCAGCAACTGGTCCGACGCGGCGATTACACGCAAGCCGAGCAGTTCTACGCCGACCTGGCCAACCAGAACCCGAGCGTCGCGCCACGCGCACTGCTGCTCCAGGCGCGCGCCGCACTGGCCGACGGAGATACCGATGGCTCCGAGGCGCTCCTCCAGCAGTTGCTCAGCGTCTATCCCCGCTCCGACCAGACCGCCAACGCGTACTTTGCCCTCGAGCAGACCCGCCGCGCCGCAGGCGACTGCACGGCGGCGCTGCGCGCCCTGGACGCTTTCGAGAAAGCGTCTACCCCGAATGCGATCGGGCCCTACGCGCAATTGCAGCGGGCGCAGTGCGCAGGGCAGCTGCACCAGTGGTCGACCGAACTGTCGGCGGCGACTGCGGCGTTGGGCATCGACGGCGGCGGGCCGCGACTGACGCGCATCGAAGCGCTCGAGCGCGCCGCCGAGGCCGACCTGCAGCTCGGCCGCGGACAGGACGCCCTGGACACCTACAATCGCTCGCTGGCCCTGGCGGGCACGCCCGCCTACACCACGGAGATGCTGTACACCACGGCGACCATCGCCCGCTCGCTGGGTCAGACGAGTCTGGCCGCCGACCGTTTTCGAGCCATCGTGGTCGGCTACGCCAACCAGGCTCGCGCGCCTGCCGCGCTGGACGCGCTGACCGACATGGGCAGCGGCGACACGATCAGCCCGTTTCAGGCGGGCGTGGTTCGGCTCAACGCGAAGAACTACTGGGCCGCCGTCGCCCAATTCGAACAGGTCGATGCGGCCAGCCCCGACTGGGGCGCCGCGCAGCTCGACCGCGCTGACGCGTTGGCCAAGCTGGGCAGGGACGCCGACGAGCGCGCGGTGCTGCAGTCGGTGATCGACGCGGGCGTGGCGGAGGCAGGCGGCGGGCTGTTGCGGCTCGGGCAGCTCGACGAGCGTGAGGGTGACCAGGCGAGCGCCGAAAGCGATTACCAGCAAATGGCCGCGGCGGCTCCCGACCGCTCCGCCGAGGCGCTGTTCCACGTGGGCTTTACCCGATTCGCGCGTGGCGATCGGCAGGGAGCGTTGTCCGCCTGGCAAGCAGGCGTCGCCAGCGGTCCACCCGCCCCAGAGCTGCAGGCGACGCTGCAGTACTGGATCGGCCGAGCGCAGCCGGACGGTTCGGCTGAGGCGCAAGATGCCTTCAACCGCGCGGCCGCCGCGTCGCCCGAGAGCTACTACGGCTTACGTGCCCAGGACCAGATCGCGGGTGGCCTGAGCATGGCCAGCGTGCCGAACGGCTCAGCCTGGCTGTCGGCCGGCCCTGCGGAGGTCCAGGAGAAGACGGCCTGGTTCGCGGCGCTGAACCTGACTCCCGATCAGGTGGCACGCGAGGTGAATGCGTTGCCCGGGATGCGGCGGGCGGCGACGCTGCTGGACCTTGGACTGCGTACCGAGGCAGGTTGGGAGATCGACGGGGTCGTCGCGCAGTACGCGCAGGCGAAGGACGTCGCGCACATGAACGCCGTAGCCGACTGGACCACCGCGCACGATCTGCCGCAGTTGACGATCC
>Ga0213882_10000780_pt1 | contig 10212 bp, 7 predicted proteins | sample BarmaccoBMER_R09_FD_160106 | JGI IMG/M metagenome (GOLD analysis project Ga0213882, IMG submission 160106) | Barbacenia macrantha exposed rock microbial communities from rupestrian grasslands, the National Park of Serra do Cipo, Brazil - ER_R09 ...
AGCCACGTCCTGTTTGATCAGCGCAAGAAACTGGATGACACTGTACAGGTTCCGCTTCGTCTAATTTGGACACAGGATGAGGATGTCATCGAAGACATCATTCGCGCGACTAACAAGCAGACCGAAATAAGAGCAGACCAATTTTTCGCTCTTACGGAGTTTGGCAAGCAGTTGGAAGCATACTTCCAGAGCGTGCCCGAGCCTCAGCGTCTGTACTACGAGAGAAGGTCGCGCCAGTACGATCGCCTCGCTATTGAGAAGACGCGAGTCGTGGTGCAGACCAACGCGGTCAGAGCATTTGCCGCGATGTTTCTGCAAGATCCACACAGCACGGTTAGGCGCTACAAGTCCCTGTCCGACAGGGTCGGAAACGATATTTTTGTCGAGGGCCACAAGCCCGACTCCTATTATACGGCTGCGTACGCAAACTATTGCTTGGATTTCCTTTGGCGTAATTCAAAGATGGACAATAAGTACAAGGTTGCGAGATACCAACTTTTGCTGGCGTTTAGATTGCTCGCCAATCCTGGGCCTCTGCCTAAATTCAACTCGCATAAGATCGAGACATACTGCGCACCGATAAGAAAGCTTCTTTCTGATATGGAAAAGGCTGGCGATGTATTTGGTAAAGCGGTGGGGATCATCGATGCAGTCGCTGGTTCTAAGTTCGACCGAGACAATATCCACACACTGACATTCACCGAAAACGTGATTAAGCGCTGCAAGGAGCTGACCGGTGAGTAAAACCCCCGGCTCCAGCTCCTCACCAATCTGCAGCGGATGCGCCATCGTCTCGTGGAGCCGGCGATGAGCTCAACTGGTCGAGTCCTAGAATAGCCGGGTCGTGATGGAGAAAGCGTCTTTTGGGACGCGGCATTCGGTCACCGAGCCCGAATCACCCTTCCCTTTTATTCGCCCGTCGGGGCAGATTTCCTACTTCGCGGGTGATGCGCGGTCTCCAGTGGGGCCAAAATCGTGTGCACGAAAAGCCGAAATTTGCTCGGCCGTTCAATGGCAAACCGATCTGTTTCGAGTTCCTGCGAAAATTTCTCTTGCGTTTTTCAGAAATATATGATTAATCCCCGCATCCCGCCTCGATGCAGAGGGCGTTTTGGCCAATCGTCACCGGACGTGAGGCGGGGATGCGATGGACGTGTTGGTCGCGCCGGACGAGCGATGCCGATGCGTACGCCGAAGTCGCGTGGTCCTGACACCCCGACGCTGGTGTCAAGTTGGCGAGAGATGATCTTGCCAATGACGGGGGCAAGAAAGCCCGGTCCCCGGGGAGAGCGCGAAGGACAGCGTTAAGCCCATCGCGCAGGGAATGCCGGATGATTCGGCTGAACCTGTGGTTCCTTCCCCGTGCTTTTTTTATTGCACGGGGGCCATGGGTGAGGCCTTCACCCGGCATTCCCTGCGCCCTCTCACTTTTCGAGGGTGATGTCTGGCAAAGCTCGGGCACGTGCTGCCGCGAGAATGCCGACGGCTATCCTCAGAGCTGTTTGACATGTTGAATAGAATGCGCAATCGCGCGCCATTCTCGGGTATCGTTCCGGACGAGCGAGCGGTCGCGCATCGCGCCGCCAGATCTGGCTCCTGTGAGCCGCATCATTCTCAACCGTCATCGCCGGCTTGACCGGGCGATCCAGTACGCTGCGGCCAATCGGCTCAAGCACTGCTGTCTCTGGAATACTGGGTCGCCCGGTCAAGCCGGGCGACGACAGCGATCGGGTTGTTTGGTGGTCGAATTCGATAGCGGCACCTGCCCGGCCTATTTCGGCACCTGCCCGGCTACTTCGGTGCCTGCAGCGACACACCGTAGCGCGCGTAGATTTTCGCGACCGTGCCGTCGTCACGCAGCTTGTCCATCGCGCCGTCGATCGCATCGCGTAAGCCCTGGTCGGGACGCACCATGCCGACGGCGACGTTCCAGGACAGCGTCGGCTCCGAGTCGTCGAGCGCCAGAACGCGGAAAGTCTTGTCCGGATGGCTCTGGTTGTAATAGCCGGCCATGGTCGGCGTCACGGCCGCGGCGTCGATCTGGTGGTTGGCGAGCGCCTCGAGGCTGTCGGCCTCGAAGCCGAAAGTCGATGTCGGCACCTGGCGCTGGCCGATCACCATCGCCGCCACCGAGCCGACCTGGACTCCCACCTTGGTGTGCGCGTCCAGGCTCTTGAACGAGGTCAGACCGCTCGCCTGGGGCACCGCCAGCGCAACGCCGGTGCGATAATAGGGTTTTGAGATCGCAAGGTTGGTCTCGCCCTGCGCCTCGCGGTCGGCGATCACGTCGAGCACGATGTCGCAGCCGGCGCTGCGCATCTGGTATTGCGTAATGATCCAGTCGAGCCGCAGCGAAACGCCGAGCTCGCGCGCCAGCGCCTGACCGAGCTCGACCTGGAAGCCCGGCGGATCGCCGGCCTTGCTGGCGAACGGCAGCGAGTTCGGGTGGGCGCACAGGCCGATGGTGCCGAGCTCACGGATCGCCGCGAGCGGGCGCGCCGCGGCCTGGCCGATCAGCGCAACGGCGCTGCTGATCAGGAGGAGGATAATCGTCTTCATTGCATGTTGCCCCGCTGCAAGATGCGCCATGGCGGCCTCAACGCGGCTTCAAATCCCTGATGTAGATGATGATCGCGTCGATCTGCTGCTCATTGAAGCTGCCGCCGAAGGCGGGCATCGCGCCCTGCTTGCCGTTCTTGATGCGGTTGCGAAGGAAGTCGTCGTCGTGCTGGTCGCCCATCAGCTGCGGCCCCTTGCCGGCTTCGCGGCCGCCGTCGGAATGGCAGAAGCCGCAGGTCGATGCGAACAGCTGGTTGACGTCGAAGTTGGCGAGATCCTCCGGAGTCTGCGCGCGCGCCGGCATCGCAATTCCCTGCGATGCGACAAGCACCGCCAGCAGAACCACCGCGGCGCAATATTTCAGTTTCATGAAACAGGGCTCCAACTGAATAACGCCTGGTCAACGCGCGAGGAGCGGGCTCGTGCCCGCTCCACGCTCCCTGCTGAGAACAAGATTATTTCAGGCTGTAGACGATCAGCGCGCCGTCATCCCTTGGCATGCTCTTGAAAACACCGCCGAAGTTCGCGGCGTAATCGTCGGACAGCATGCCGCCGAAGCCCGCCGTCACGGCGATATATTGCTTGCCGTTCACGGCGTAGCTGATGATACCGCCCTGGTGTCCGGTGCCATCGGAGTGGCTCCACAGCTCTGAGCCGCTATCGGCATCGTAGGCGTGGATGGTGCCACGGGCGTCAGGCAGGAAGACCAGATTGCCACCGGTCGACAACACGCTGGCAATGGGCGGCTCCGGGAAGCGAACCTCCCATTTCTTGGCGCCGGTCACCGGATCGCGCGCATCGAGATGACCATAGATCTCGCCGCCCGGAGGCGGTGCCATCTTGAAGTCGGCGCCGATGTTGAGCTGGACTTGGGGCGCGACCACCGGCGTGGTCTTCTGGACCTCGAGCGTCATACACCATTCCTGCCCGATCTTGTAGTACAGGCCGGTCTTCGGATTGTACGAACCCGAATTCCAGCTGATGCCGCCACCAATATAGGGGCACAGCGGCGGCGACTCGACCTTGCCCGCGGTGAAGTCGCGGCGACCGATCAGTTCGCCGGTCTTGGGATCGATATCCTTGACGAAATTGATGTTCTGAACCAGCCGCCAGACATTCTTGACCCCGAGATTGCGGTCATAGACGAAGACAAAGCCGCTCTTGTTGGGATGCACCACGAGCTTCTGGCCGTCGCGATCCAGCATCAGGAACTCGCCGACCGCGCTGTCGAAATCCCAGGCGTCGTGCGGCAGCTCCTGATGATAGGATTTCAGTTTGCCGCTATCGAGATCGAGCGCGATCACCGAGGTGGTGTAGAGGTTATCGCCGGGACGCGCGCCCTGCGTCTTGTAGTCGGCGCCCGACCAGTCGTAGAGCGGCGCCGGGTTGGCGGTGCCCCACAGGATCGTGTTGGTCTCGGAGTCGTAGGTGCCGGGCATCCAGCCGCCGCCACCGCCGGTGCGCCAAGAATCATTGCCCCAGGTCTTCTGGGCGTCGTCGGTGCCGGCGACCGTCAGAAACTCCCACTTCTTCTTACCCGTAGCGGCATCGACGGCGAAGATCGGGCCGCGACCCGGCCATTCGCCGCCCTGCGATCCGATGATGACCGTGCCCTTGGCATAAAGCGGCGCGCCGGTGAAGCCGACGGTCAGCTTCTGGGAATCGATCAGCTTGGTGTCCCAGGCGACCTTCCCGCTCTTCATGTCCAATGCGATCAGCCGGCCGTCGACGGTGCCGACATAGACCTTGCCTTCGCCGAGCGCGACGCCGCGATTATACGGCGAGTGGGTCTGGCGGGCGACCAACGCCTCGTCCAGCTCCGGGAAATAGGACCAGAGCACCTCGCCGGTGTCCCCTTTCAACGCGAAGACCCGACTGTAGGAGCCGGTGTAGTAAAGCACGCCGTCCGCCACCAGCGGCGTCGATTGCAGCCCGCGTGTCGACTTACCCGGGATATGGATCCAGGCGACCCCGAGATTGCCGACATTGCTGGCGTTGATCTGGGAGAGCGGACTGTAGTTATAGGACTTGTAGGAACCATGATTGGTGAGCCAGTCGTTCTGACCGCCGGACTCGATGCGCGCGGTGTCCACCGATTGCGCCGACGCCGTGGACGCCGAGAACGCCGCAGCGATGGCAACAGAAGCAAGCGAAGCAAGACAATTTTGTCGTTTCCTCATGGGCACTTCCTCCGTTTTCACTCTTATTATTGGTCGTGTTGGTTTTATTGGTCGTGTTGGTCGTGATCGGTCGTGATCACGGCATTGCCCGGCCGATGGCGACCGATCGCGGCACGATGCGATCGATCGGGGCGCGATCGGCCCAGCAATATCAACATGTCGCTGTCATCGAGACGTCCCCACCCCTGTTCACGCCCCTCGCGGGCCCGCGTCTTGCGTCAATGATATCTGTGGATCGGCACGCCCTGAATGGCGCGGCAAGCAGTGTCTGCGCGAGCGAGGATAGTGGATCGCCGGGCGCCATCGCGATGGTCTGGTTGGTGCTTCGCACAATCGGCCGCAGGCCGCATCTGCGTCCGCGCTGTCGCTACCATCACGTCCAGCTCCCCCGTGAAAACGGTATCCCGCAATGCGAGCAACTTAAGAGAGTCTGAAATCAGGGCCGCAATTGTCACGCCAGAATTGTGGCGAGACAAGGCCCGATGCTCGCATGGCTCGGCCCCCGGCCGCGCGCGCCGCGCATCGCGACGTCACATCAGGGCGTCGAGGCCGCGGGGATCATCTGCTGAGGAAGTCGCGGAAGACCGGCGCGCTGCGGCCGATCATGTGGTCGGCTCCGGCGACGCTCAGATGGGCCGGATGGCTGTAGAGCCACAATCCGTCCTTCACGACCGGGCAGTCCGCGTCGCAAAAATAATCGATCGGACGGATCAGCGCGACGGCTGAAGGCCAAGTGGCCTGGATCTCGGCCTGGATGTCGGCCAGGATCTGATCGGTCGGCGCGACCATCTGTCTCGCCTTGGCGAGGCTGGCCGCCGGACAGGGCAGCCGCGCGTGCGGCAGCGGCCCCTGCTGCAGACGCGGAGGGTTGACGGGGCAGCCGGGATCGATCTGGGTGCCGACCAGCAGCACGCGGTGGCCGCGGGCGACCAGCTCCCGCACGGTCACGCCGAGCGCCACCCGCAATTTGCGATACGATCCGGCGTCGAACTCCGATGGCGTCACGCCCTGGTCATAGTCGATCGAGGCGTCGTCATACATCTGCCAGAACTGGGTGAAGATCACCGGTAGGGTGGAGTGTTCGAGCACCGCGAGCGCCTCGTCGCGCGCCGCGATGCAATCGGCCCTGCGCGGCGATTTCGACAGCGCCGCACCATAAAGGATCGGGCAGCCGGCGCCGCCGAGGCCCTGATAACTGATCCCGAGCTGCCGCAGCGTCGGCATCAGGCCATATTCATACTGGTTGGAAATGGAATCGCCGACGAACTGCACGCCGACCGGCCCTGAAAGTCCTGTCCGGTCGCTGTCCGCCGGAAAGCTCTGCCGATGCACGCGCTCGGCCTCCTCCTGCGGCAGCCGCCAGCCAAAACCCCTGGTCACGAAGGTCGCATGGGTGAGCGCGACCAGCGGCAGCACCACCAGGGCAAAGGCCGTGGCGGTCCTTGCAAAGCGCGGCGCCTCGGCCTGCGAGGCCAAGATGAAGCGGCGCTCGACAAAAAAATACATCGCCGCGGCGACGATCAGCATCAGCGTCGCCTGCGCAAGCGTGGCCCCAATGCCCTCCGCCGCTGCGCCAAAAATGAATTTTGCGAAGAAGATGATCGGCCAGTGGCAGAGGTACAGCGAATAGGAGATCGCGCCGATCGCGACCATCACAGGATTGGCGGTCATGATCGAGACCAGCGGTGCGCGGCCGGCCCAGATCACGCTGGCCGCGCCCAGGCAGGGCAGCAGCAGCGCGACCTGCAGATGCGGCATGTCCGAACGGAACAGCACGACGCTTAAGAGGATGACGATCACGCCGGCGGCCGCGGCGCCTTCGGTGGCGGCTCTGGATCGGCCGATCGTCTGCTCCGCCCGCAGCACGCCCGCGCCGATGGCGAATTCAAAGATCCGGAACGGCATCAGGAAGAAGGCCGCGGATGGATCGGATTTTTCGACCAGGACCGCGGCGGCGAGCGAAGCCAGCCCGACAATCCCGATCGCCGCAAAGGCTCGGCCAAACCGATGCGCCAGCACGATCAGCACAGGCCAGATCAGATAGAACTGCTCTTCCAGCGACAGCGACCAGAAATGCAGCAGCGCGAGCTCATCCGAATTCGCTGCGAAATAGCGCTCGGACTCCCGCCAGTACTGGATGTTGGCAATCGACAGCAGCGCGTGGGTGCACTCCTTGGCGAGGTCGAGGAACATCAAGGGCGAGCACCACAGCGCGCCCGCGACATAGGTCATGACCACCGTGAAGATCAGCGCCGGATAGATGCGCCGCGTGCGGCGGGCATAGAACTGGCCGAACGAAAACCGCCCCAGCCGCAGGTCGGCGAGGATATTACGACTGATCAGGTAGCCGGAGATCACGAAAAAGACGTCGACGCCGACGAACCCGCCGTCAAAGCCGCGGAGCTTGAGATGGAACAAGACGACGCTGACGACCGCGATTGCGCGCAGGCCAGCGATTTCGGAACGAAACTTGTCCGTCATTGCTGCCGGTAGGACACGCGGCGTCTGATCGGGACGACGTCCTCACCACGTCCCACCGCCACGGCGTTCGAGCACCCATCCCTACCAGCCCGCCTTCCGCGTACAGGCTGCCTCGCCGGGAGTCCAGCCCCAAGTACCGTTGAGTACGGTTCAAGAACCGCTCAAGCACCGTCAATCAATTTCGACCTCAATCGAACGTCGCTTCGACCCGTCCCAGTCCCGAGAGTTCCATCAAAACGTGATCGCCGGCCTTCAGCCACACGGTCTTCACCAAGCTTCCCGTCAGCACGATCTGCCCGGCATGGAGGCCGCGACCCTCGATGGCGAGATGATTGGCGAGCCAGGCCAGCGCCTCGCCGGGATGGCCGAGCACGTCGGCGCCACTGCCTTGCCCCGCGTCGACGCCGTTGATCAGCGCCCGGCCCCGCACCGCGCGCAGATCACCCAGATGGGTCCGCGCTACCGGCATACCGAGCACGCATCCGGCCGCGAAGAAATCGTCAGCGATCAATGTCGGCGCGCCGAGCGTCTCCCATTCTTCATAACGATCGTCGACGATTTCGATCGCGGCCTGGCAGGCATCGACCGCCTCGATCACCCACTCGGCCGTGAACGGCTCCTCGCTCGGCGCAAGATCGCGCGCGATCCGCACCGCGATCTCGCATTCGACGCCGACGCGGATGTAATCGCCGCTCGCCAGCTGCGCGCCGCTCTCGTGCACGCCGCGCTCGAACACGCCCCCGCTGCATGGATGCGGGATGCCAAGATAGTCCTGCATCACCCTGCTGGTGCAGCCGATCTTGTAGCCGATCAGCGCCCCCTGATGCGGCAGCACGAGATCATGCAGCGCGCGCTGCACCGCATAGCCTTCCGCCTCGTCGCGAGGTGCGATGTCGCTCTCCAGCGGCGTCAGCGGTGTGCGGATGCGGCGGGCAACCGCAATCCGGTTTGCGGCAGCAAGAATCCTGTCCATGGCCAAACGCCCCGCGATCTCTGGGGCCAATCTTCACGTTGAGCTGAAACCGGAACAAGCCGAAGATCGAGCTCGAGAAGCCCATGGTAAACGAATTGGTTTCAAAGGAAAATCGGCCGCCTGCTGAACCGGCACGCGAGCGCGCCGCTCGCGCGTCGATCGGCGCGAGGTCAATTTTCACCGTCAAACCTCTAGCGGGCCTATTCGTCCCGATAGACTTTTTCGCGCTTCTCGTGGCGCTCCTGCGCCTCCACCGACAGCGTTGCGATTGGGCGGGCTTCGAGCCGCTTCAGCGAGATCGGTTCCCCGGTCTCCTCGCAATAGCCGTAGGTGTTGTCCTCGATGCGCTGCAGCGCAGCGTCGATCTTGGAGATCAGCTTGCGCTGACGGTCACGGGCGCGCAGTTCGATGGCGCGGTCGGTCTCCGAGGAGGCGCGATCCGCGAGATCGGGATGATTGACGTTCTCTTCCTGCAGAGCCTGCAACGTCAATTTCGACTCGCGCAGGATCTCGTCCTTCCAGGACAGGAGCTTGGCGCGAAAATACTCGCGCTGGCGCTCGTTCATGAAAGGCTCTTTTTCGGAGGGTCGATAATTCTTCAACTTTTCCAAGGCCAGCCCATCTTTACTGCCGGCGCCGCCACGATGCGACACCCTGGACGAGCGGAAAACCCCTGCTCGCGGCGGCCTTATATAGCGAGGTGTTGTGACAGACAATATCAACACGGGCTCAAGGTGAACCGTCCCCAACACCTTGGCGTGGCAGTCATATCAGAGCGGCTTGCGGACGGTGGAACTGGCCTGCCGCATGGGCCGATTGTGCCGCGAGGGCGGTGCGCCCCCTCTCGCCGTTCTTACGGGAGAGGGTTGGGGTGAGGGGCAAGCCCAGATTTCCACACGCCGTTGATAGACCCCCTCACCCGGATCGCATCAAGATGCGATCCGACCTCTCCCCGCAGGCGGGGAGAGGTGAACCACCGGTGCGGAAGCACATCGCGCTTCAATACCCGACCGTGAAACGCTGGCGGACATGGGCGGGGCGCTCGATCTCGTCGACCATGGCGACCGCGTAGTCCTCGAAACTGATCCAGCTTTTGCCGTCGGCGGCAGTCAGGAGCTGATCGGTTCCGAGGCGGAACTTGCCCGTGCGCTCGCCATCGACGAACAGCGCCGAGGGCGACAGGAAAGTCCAGTTCAGCTCCTTTTCCTGGCGCAGCAGGTCGAGGAACGCGGCGCCCTTCTCGGCTTCCGCCTTGTACTGCGCCGGAAAGTTCGGCGTCCTCACCAGCTGCACGCCCGGCGCCACCTCGAGGCTGCCGGCGCCACCGACCACCAGATACCGCCCAACCTTGGACTCCTTGGCCGCGCCGATCAGCTTTGCGGGATCGGAGGCGAGGAAGTGGATCGTGGTGATGGCGGCATCATGGCCAGCCAGCAACGCGGCGAGCGCGGCCTGATCATGCGCATCGCCCGGCTTCGCGCTGACGTTCGGCAGTTTTGCGATTTTGTCGGGGTTGCGCGCAATTGCGGTGACGGTGTGGCCGCGGCGGGACAGCTCGGCCACAATGCGCGAACCGGCGCGCCCGGAGGCGCCGACGACAGCGATCTTCATAACGATCTCCATTCCTGGTCGGAGGTGTGGTATAGAATGGTGACTAGATAACGCCGGGAATGTAAGTGTTAAGAGAGCACTTTTGCGTCACCTGATTACGCCGGAGTAACCGCAGATGAGAAATGGCAACGTCTATGCCGCCGCTTGCCCGACCCGCCAGATCCTCGACCGCGTCGGCGACAAATGGGCCGTGCTGATCCTGCTCTTGCTCCGCGACGACACGAGACGCTTCAACCAGCTGCGCCGCGCCATCGAGGGCATTTCGCAAAAAATGCTGTCGCAGGTGCTGAAGAGCCTGGAGCGCGACGGCCTGATCCGCCGCCGCGTCATCGCGACCGTGCCGGTCACGGTCGAATATTCGATGACGCCGCTCGGCACGACCTTGGCCGCGGCAGTCGATCCGCTGCG
>Ga0213882_10000781_pt1 | contig 10206 bp, 10 predicted proteins | sample BarmaccoBMER_R09_FD_160106 | JGI IMG/M metagenome (GOLD analysis project Ga0213882, IMG submission 160106) | Barbacenia macrantha exposed rock microbial communities from rupestrian grasslands, the National Park of Serra do Cipo, Brazil - ER_R09 ...
CACACTGGGAGTTGCGGTACACGTCCTGACAATTGGACGGCACGAGCCGGATGAACCGAGAGGTTCACGTCCGGATCTGTGAGGGCCGGGGGCTGAGATGCCCCCGGCTACTCGGTGATGTGTCGCAAGTAAGACGACGGGTTTTCCATGTATCGCCTCCAGTGGTCGACCAGTTCGAGGTCTTTCCACTCGGTACGACGAGAACCGTGCTCGCCTACTTCGATGATGTCCGCCCCGGGGACCGAGGAGAGAATCGGTGAATGGGTAGCACGGATAACTTGTGCACCAGCGTCTCCCAGTTGGTGCACAAGGCCCACCAGGCGTAGGCATGACGTGAAGGACAAGGCCGCCTCCGGCTCATCCATCAAGTACAACAATGGCTCTTGGGAACATGGTGGAGAACACGGTCAGAAACCCTTCCCCGTGGCTCATCGTGCTGTGTCGTCTCCCCGGTATCCGAGTGTTCCAGATTTTCTTTCAAACAACCCGAGTGCGGTTTCGGCCCGCAGGAAAAAACCTCTCCGCTTGCTACGGTGCCCGCGCAGGACCGCCGCACCCTTGCTGGTTAAATCCAGGTGGAGCACGCTACCGAGCGTGCTCTTCGGTCGGTTGGTCGCATAAGGGCCGAGATTTCGACCACCTCGCCCATCGAACTTGAAGGCCTCGGCGAGCGCCTCGATAAGAGTTGATTTTCCTGAGCCGTTCTCGCCGACGAGAAAAGTGACAGGAGAGGTGAAGCCCAGTCCGTCATCGGCTAATTCCGCAACACAGGGCACCGTGTACGGCCAGACATCACGGCTCACTGGTCGCAACCGTTCAGGTATATACGCGCGTCGGACGAGCATCTGGCATCTTTTACCTCCAGTCGGGTCCACAACCGCCGGCGGGGATGCGGTTGCCCATTGGTATGCAGCTTGGACTGCACGATGGTGGGCACTGGGGGTCGCATGAGCCGGGGGTGCACCCCGCTGCGATCGCGGAGAGTCGCAAGTGTGCCTCTTTCATTCTCGGTACGGTGACGATCTCATCCAAAGGAGTTGTCCGTACGTTCCCGAGTGGTATCCATCGAGCGAATACGCACGGCCATACTTCACCGTCGGCTGCTACAGCCACCTTCCCCCGAGCGCATCCACCACACAGTGGGTCAATATCAGGTCTGTCGTCTCGGGCACCTCGACCGACTTGTCGCAGATCGTCGATTGCGATATCGGCCACACCGAGGGCTTCCAGTTCCATGACGGCTTGTTCCACCCGTTGGTCCGAGTGCGTGTCGATCACACCGACTCGCGGGGGGATAGAGCGACGTAGCGCCTCGATGATATTCCCCTTGGTGCGCGTGCGGCTACCGCGCCGCTTTGTGATTTCTTCGTGCTGCGCGGGGTCATCGGAGTAGTAGCTTGTGGCCAACCGGACTCCGGGCAAGCTGAACATGTCCCATAGCTGCGGTGTCACGCGGACCAGGTTACTGAACACCTCGGCTGTCAATCCACGGCCTAACGCGCGCCGCATCAACCTGGATAAGTCTGGGTGCAACGTCGGCTCACCGCCGATAAATCGCACCATGGTCACGCCGGATGTTCTGGCCTCGTCAATCACCCGTGACCAACCGTCCCCGGTCATCGCTCCATGCGTTCCCGTTGATCCCGAGTCCGCGTAGCAGTGAGTGCGGTGGAGTCGGTATTTTCCCGTGATCTCAAGCCACAAGAAAGACACGTCAGTCCTCATCGCCTCACCCTTTGCTGTGCCTGCATAGGCGACGCGAGGACGTTGACCCGGCCCATATCCGGCACGTCGGCCACCAAGAACCCGGCCGTTTTGGGCGTACCGCGTCGACCGTGACGACATGAAAGACCTGTTCGGACCGTGGGAGCCACAGTCGACCGGCTCGCCCGTTCTACCACCGCGGCCTGCGGGCAACCCGGACGTGACCGCGAGCTTCGACCTGCTGTGGAAGGGTATCGAGGTCACCACCGGCGCACAGCGTGAGCACCGCTACGACGTGCTGTGCAAGCAGGCCGAGGAGAAGGGACTGAGTCTGGAGCCGCTGCGCTCATACCTGGACTGCTTCCGCTTCGGTATGCCACCCACGGCGGCCTCGGCGGGGGGCTCAACCGGATCATAATGGTGCTGCTCGGCCTCGATAGCATCCGCGAGGTGACGTTCCTGTTCCGGGGACCGAACCGCCTCGAACCCTGACGACCCTCACCCGGCGCGTTTTCCTCCACCGGTTCAGGAGATCAGCTTTTCGCTGTGATTTCGGAGAGGTGTTCCACGGTGACACCGTCACGCCACCGGGGGTGGCTCGGCGGCCCGCTGCTCCCGGGTGGCGATCATCGACTCGATCCGCTCCCGGGCGCCGGCGAGGTGTCGCTCGCAGGCTGCGGCGAGCTGCTCGCCGCGCTCCCACAGGGCCAGGGAGTCCTCCAGGCTCAGCCCGCCGGTTTCCAGCCTGCGCACCACCTCGGCCAGCTCGTCCCGAGCGGCCTCGTAGCCCAGTTCCGCAGGGTCATCATGCACGCCGTCATCATCAGCCACCGGTCACCACCGCATGTAGGGCCCCATCGGACAGTCGCACCCGCAGTTCGGTGCCCTCCGGGGCGTCGGTGACCGATCGGAGTATCTGTGCTTGGTCACCCTTGATCCGCTGGACCACGGCGTATCCGCGGGCGAGGGTGGCCGCCGGCCCGAGGGTCGTGAGGCGTGCCGCGGTGTGCTCGAGCCCTTCGCGCGCCGCTCGCAGCCCGCCGAACACGGCTCGGTCGGCGCGGGACCGTAAGTCGGTCACGATCCGGCCGCGTTCGGCCAGTGGACGCATCGGGTTGGCCAGCACCGGGCGAGTTCGCAGCGCCTCGAGGAGCCGCCGCTCCCGGTCCACCCAGCCGTGCAGCGCGCGGCGGCATCGGTTGCGCAGCTGGCGCAGTGTGGCCGTCTCCTCTGAGACGTCGGGTACCACGCACTTGCCGGCGTCGGTGGGGGTGGAGCAGCGCTTGTCCGCGACGTGGTCCACCAACGGGGTGTCCGGCTCGTGGCCGATCGCCGAGACCACCGGGGTGATGCACCGCGATACCGCGCGGCACAGCGCCTCGTCGGAGAACGGCAGCAGGTCCTCCACGCTGCCGCCACCCCGAGCCAGCACGATGACGTCCACCGATGGGTCGGCGTCCAGCGCGGTGAGTGCGTCGATGATCTGGTCCACCGCGAGCGGACCTTGCACCGCCACGTTGCGGACCTGGAAACACACCGCGGGCCAGCGGGCTGTGGCGTTGCTGAGCACGTCGCGTTCGGCCGCGCTGGCCCGGCCGGTGATCAGCCCGACGCAGCCGGGCAGCAACGGCAGCCGGCGCTTTGCCCGGGGGTCGAACAGGCCTTCGGCATCCAGGACCCGTCGGAGCCGCTCGATGCGAGCGAGCAGCTCACCGATGCCGACTGCGCGGATCTCGTCGACGCGCAGGCTCAGCGTGCCGCGCCTGGGGTGCAATGACGGCTTGCCGTGCACCACGACCCGGCAGCCATCCGCCAGCGGCGGCTGTCGGTCGCGCACCAGCGCGATCGGGCAGGTCAGGGTTACCGACACGTCGGCCGCTGGGTCGCGCAGTGTGAGAAACGCTGTTCCGGTGCCCGGCTTGGCGCTGACCTGGGTGATCTGCCCTTCGACCCAGACCGCGCCCAGCCGATCGATCCATGCCGCGATCTTGCGTGCGACGGTGCGGACCGGCCAGGGTGCCTCCGGCGTGGTGGCGGGCTCGGTCACGGGGATTCGGTCATGTGGGAGCGGACCGTGGAGATCCGGTTGGACAGCAGCGTGACGAACGCGGGCCGATCCTGGTGGAGGTGTTCGTACGCCAGCAGTTCCCCCAGCTGGGGCAGTGACAGCCCCCGCAGCCTGCCCCGTAGCTGGGATAGCGACAGCTCGTCGTACCCCGGGCCGGGGACCACCGTCGCACCGTCGTTGGCCTCACCGAACTCGATCACGGTGCCTGTGCCCGCTTCGGCGCCAGGTGGTTTCGGCTCGTCGTCCTCATCGAACCTGGCCCATGCCGGGTTGTCCTCAACCGGGCGGAACAGCGAGAACACCTGATCGCCCTTGATCGCCAGCTCGGTGACCCGCTGCTGCACCCGCATCCCGGCCTGCACGGCACGGCTGGCCGCCGTGACAGGGAGATCGGCGAGCTGCTCTGGCAGTTTGCGGGCCTGCTCCACGGCGGTGACCGCCAAGCCCAGGGCGACCCGGACGGGCAAGGGTACGTGGCTCATGGTCGTCAAGCCTGCCGCGGCCATCGGGCCTGTGCCTACCCGGGTGTGCGACCCGCCTGCCGCGCGGGTGTCACCCGGCCTGCGATGACGCCGCCCGTAGGGTGGAGGGCATGACCAAGCGCGTGCTGCTCGCCAAGCCCCGCGGTTACTGTGCTGGGGTCGATCGCGCGGTGAGCGCCGTCGAGAAGGCTCTCGAGGCACACGGGGCGCCGGTGTACGTGCGTAAGCAGATCGTGCACAACCGGCACGTCGTGAAGACCCTGGAGGGTCGAGGGGTGGTCTTCGTCGATGAGGCCGACGAAGTGCCTGCGGGCGCCATCGTGGTCTTCTCCGCGCATGGGGTGTCCCCAGCGGTGCGCCAGCGGGCCGCGACGCGCGGCCTGCGCTCCATTGACGCCACGTGCCCGCTGGTGACCAAGGTGCACCAGGAGGTCAAGCGGTTCGCCCGCGAGGGCTACGACATCTTGCTGATCGGTCACCAGGGTCACGAGGAGGTCGAGGGCACCGCCGGCGAGGCACCTCGACAGGTTCAGCTCGTCGATGGACCGGACGCGGTGGCTTCGGTGACCGTGCGAGACCCCTCGCGGGTGGTGTGGCTGTCCCAGACGACGCTGTCGGTGGACGAGACCATGCACACCGTGGCACGCCTGCGGGAACGCTTCCCCGAGCTGGCCGACCCGCCTAGCGACGACATCTGTTATGCCACCCAGAACCGGCAGGTGGCGGTGAAGGCGATGGCGGCCGATTGCGACCTGGTTCTCGTCGTGGGGTCGCGGAACTCCTCGAACTCGGTGCGGTTGGTCGAGGTCGCGCTGGGCTCCGGTGCCCGGTCGGCCTACCTGGTGGACTACGCGCGGGAGATCGACCCGGCCTGGCTGGACGGAGTGCACACAGTCGGTGTCACCAGCGGCGCCTCGGTGCCCGAAGTGCTGGTCCTCGGCGTACTGGACTTTCTCGCCGAGTGGGGATACGCCGAGGTGCAGGAGGTCATGACGGCGGAGGAGAAGCTGGTGTTCTCCCTGCCGCGTGAGCTCAAGCGCTCGATCTCCGATACCGGGCCATCCGGAGCCGGGTAGGGTCAGAGGTCATGGCGTGGGGTCGGCCTCCGTTGGATGATCAGCCGGAGGATGCCGATCGTGAGAGTGAGTCCGGTGGTGATCGCCATGACGGGAAAGTCGCTGATCAGGGGAGTGCCGACCGCGAGCGCGGTGGCGATCATCCCCCCGCCGGTGGGGTGCGAGTCAGCCGCCAGGACAGCGCCCGCCACCGCCACCGCCAGGATCAGCGGAGGCTGCACCATCGGTCCGAACAGCCCTTTGCGCTGCACTATCACCACGGCAAGCAGGCAGCCGAGAAAATAGCAAGCCTGGAACACGACGCCCAGCCGGTTGAGCCGCTCGATATCCGCGAATGCGCCGATCGCGGTGAGCCCGAGCGCACATGACATCGCCGCCCACCAGGGTGTCCCGGGGCGATCGGGCAGCAATGAGTGCTCGCCCCACGACCCGCGCTGCGTGGTGCTTCGGGATCGGGTGCCCGTCACTCGTTCACAGTAGACCGCTCCTGCTCGTCGCCTCCCGCCTGGTGCAATGCCTCGGCGACCCAGCCCCAGTCCTCACCGCGGCGCTCGGAGTCCGGTTCCCGGTCCGCGTCCTGCCTGCGCTGCCCCGGCTCCAACCGCTGCCCCGGATGCAGCCGCGGCCCCGGCTCCAGCGCGACGAGCGAGTCCGTCGCGGATGCGAGGAGCTCCACCGCTTGCACGGCACGGGGGCTGCGCTCCACCTGCTCGGGTGTGTCCAGCTGCTCGGCGACCACGCCGAGCTCACCGAACCGGCGGGCGGTGACCAGTACCCGTGACTCCAGCGACGTGACCGTGCGGTTGTAGGCCTCGACCGCACCACCGAGCTGCTTGCCGAGCCGCGCCACATGACCGCCCATCGTGGCCAGCCGGGAGTGCAGCTCACGGCCCAGCTCCTGGACCCGCGCGGCGTTGCGCGCCAGTGCCTCCTGGCGCCAGGTGTAGGCCACCGTCCGCAACAGCGCGATCAGCGTGGTCGGAGTGGAGATCACGACGTTGCGCTCGAAGGCGTGCTCGAGCAGGGCGGGGTCGGACTGCAGCGCCGCCTCGAGAAACGGGTCGCCGGGGACGAACAACACCACGAACTCCGGAGTGGCGTCGAAGCGCTGCCAGTAGGACTTGTGCGCCAGCGAGTCGACGTGCGTGCGCAGGTGCCGGGCGTGCGCGGCCAGCCGGTCGGCCCGGCGGTCCGGGTCGGTGGCGTCGACGGCCTCCAGGTAGGCACCGAAGGGCACCTTGGCGTCCAGCACGATGTGCTTGCCACCGGCCAGGTGCACCACCAGGTCGGGGCGGACCAGGGCGTCGTCGTCGCCGCCGGCGTCGGTGGCGGTGAGCTGCCGGGAGAAGTCGCAGTGTTCGACCATGCCGGCCAGCTCCACGATGCGCTCTAGCTGTAGCTCGCCCCACCTGCCGCGGACCTGCGGGGCGCGCAGCGCGGTGACCAGCTGCCGGGTCTCGCTCTGCAGCTGTTCGGAGGTGCGGTGCATCGCCCCGACCTGCTCGCGCAACCCCGCATAGGCGGCCTCGCGCTCCTTCTCCACCGTGCGCAGCTGACCGTCGAGCCGGTGCAGGCTCTGGGTGATCGGGCCGAGCAGCGCCTCGATGGCCTGCTGACGCTGGGTGGCGTCGCCGTCTGACCTGGCCGACATCGCCGCCGTGACTTTGGTGAACTGTGCCTCGGCGAGCTGGACGAACGCCTCGTTGTTGCGCGAGAGCGCTTGCGCGGACAGTGCCTGGAAGCTGTCCTTGAGCTCGGCCTCGCGGTGGATGAGCAGCCGTTCCCGGTCGGCGGCGGCGGTCCGCTCGGCCTCGAGCACCGCGCGGACGCCGGCCAGGTCCGCCCGCGCCGCCGCGAGCCGCTCACCGGTTTCCTCGGCACGCTGGTGGCACTGCTGCGCCCGGGCCGTCTCGGCGTCCCTGGCCGCAGCGGCGCTCTCGCTTTCCCGACGGGCCGCGACGAGCTCGGCCTCGAGGCCGACCCTGGCGGCGTCCGCCGTCCGCCCGGCCTCGGCCACCGCGGCGCGGCGGAGCGCCGCGCCCACCAGCCAGCCGGCCAGCCCGCCAACCCCCACCCCGACAACCAACCACATCAACAAGGAGTAATCCACGCGTCACACCCTGCAACACCCCCCCGACAAAATCGCCGAGACACGCCGCCCTGGCGCATCGCGCGGGCTCAGCGGGGTAAAGCGGCACCCGATAGCCCCGCTCAGCCCGCTCAATGCGGGGAGCCGTAGGGTTGGTGTCTCGTGAGCCTCAGCCTTGGCATCGTCGGGCTGCCCAACGTGGGCAAGTCCACCCTGTTCAACGCGTTGACCCGCAGCAACGTCCTCGCGGCGAACTACGCCTTCGCCACCATCGAGCTCAACGTGGGGGTGGTGCCATTGCCCGATGAGCGTCTCGGGCGGTTGGCCGAGCTTTTCGACAGCGTCAGGGTGGTGCCGGCGACGGTCTCGTTCGTCGACATCGCGGGGATCGTCGCGGGGGCCTCCGAGGGCGCGGGGCTGGGCAACAAGTTCCTCGCCAACATCCGTGAGGCCAACGCGATCTGCCAGGTCGTGCGGGTCTTCGACGATCCCGACGTACTGCACGTCGACGGGCGGGTCGACCCGGCTGAGGACATCGCCACCGTCGAAACCGAACTGGTGCTGGCCGACCTGCAGACCCTGGACCGGGCGCTGCCCCGGATGGAGAAGGAGGTCCGCACCCACCCCAGGGAGCGACGCGCCGCGCTGGCCGCCGCGCAGGCCGCCAGGGAGGTGCTCGACACCGGGCGGACCCTGTTCGGCGCGCGCACAGAGCTGGACGTCACGGCGCTCGCCGAGCTCAGCCTGCTGACCAGCAAGCCGTTCCTGTATGTCTTCAACGCTGACGAGGGGGTGCTCACCAACCCGGAGCGCCAAGCCGAGCTGCGCAAGCTGGTCGCCCCCGCCGATGCGGTGTTCCTGGACGCCAAGGTGGAGTCCGAGTTGCTCGAGCTCGACGAGGAGTCCGCCCGGGATCTGCTGGACTCGATCGGGCAGCCCGAGCCGGGGCTGCATGCGATGGCTCGCGTCGGGTTCCACACCCTGGGGTTGCGGACGTATCTGACGGCCGGGCCCAAGGAGGCCAGGGCGTGGACGATCCGGGCCGGGGCCACCGCGCCGGAGGCCGCCGGGGTGATCCACAGTGACTTCCAGCGCGGGTTCATCAAGGCCGAGATCGTGTCCTACGACGATCTGGTCGCGGCTGGTTCGATGGCGCGGGCGCGGGCCGCCGGAAAGGTCCGGATGGAAGGCAAGGACTACGTGATGGCCGACGGCGACGTGGTCGAGTTCCGCACCGGACTAACCTCTAGTCTTAACAAGTAGCTGCGCCGTGGGGTGCCGGAAGGGTTTTGGCGAAGTTCTGGCTGTCGATCTCACCGAGCTGCGCAACCGGGGGACCGCGCGACATCCTGATCTGCTGCTGTGACGCGTGCAGTCCGGGTTCCCGGAGGCGCCTACATTCACCCGGCCGGACCTTCTGGGAGCTTACTTGAAACGCTCTGACCTCTTGTTTGAGCTGGTCAGCGCAGTGGAGCGTCTACAGGTCAAGGATGCCCGGACGGCAGATGCTGGCCGTAGCGTCCGCTCTGAGCAAGCTCCACGCGTCTGGCGGATCAGCGATCGGCTGACCGAGAGGGACATACATAGCATTGTCTATAGCTACCGTGTCGGGACGACTGCGCGGGAACTGGCCGAACACTTCAAGATCAGCAAGAGCAGCGTTAAGCAGATTCTCCGTGAGCGAGGCATACGACGGATCTCCCCCGTTACATAACGGCCTCACCCGCACCCCTGGCAGCCAGCCTGCCGGGGCACACCGTCCTGCGTGCTGGGGTTGCCGGATTTTTGGGGCACCTGGCACGCGCTTATTCGAACCGCTGTGACCTGCTGGAACGTCTCCAAGGTGTGCTGGAAAGACTGCCGTGTGGGTCCGGTCGGTGACCGGGCAGTGCATGCGGATTGCACCCGTAGCGCGAGAGGCCGCCGAGTAGGGATGCTGGGGCGCTCACCGACGGTTTGGCGCAGAGCAGGCGACAGCACCGGGTTTGTGCAGCGGTTAGGCGGGTTGGAGAGTCCTGTGGATCGGCGCGTCTGCCTGTCGATCCTCGTGGTCACCGGTGATCGGATGCGATGAGAGCATTTACCGGTGAACCTCGACGATCTGCTGCAGGCCATGGACCGGGCAGCAGCCAACCTGGCGAAGCTCGACGCCCTGTGGGAACGTGCTTGTCCCAATGATCCCGACAGGGCCGAGCCGGGGATCGCCTCGGGAGTACGACGATCTCCGCAGATCATGGAGTTCGCTACTCCCCGGTCTTCCTCCCATCGACGGTTGGCGAGCTTGAGTTCAAACGGTGAGCGCGACACCGGCCTTGACCTGGGGCGAGGGCTCGTAAGCTGGCCCGCGCATCGGGCAGCCTCTGGCCTGCCGCTATTAGCTCGATGTGAGCCCTCGCGAGGGTCCCAGGTCAAGGCCGGTGTCGCGCTCACCACTAGAGACCACCCCTCCCGCTTCGCCACCTGGAACGAGGTCACCGGGCTGATCACGGCTAGCTGACACAACCCCGATCAGGGCACCCCGCACCCCGCGACACCCTCACCACGCTCGACACCCAACAAGTTGACAGACATCCCAGGAGCTTGAATGTCAAGCGGCAGCCTGCTCGACGTGATGTGACCATGCGGTGGCTTCGTCGTAGCAGGTGCGGGTTTTGAGGCAGCCGTGCAGGATGCCCACGAGCCGGTTGGCCAGTTGGCGCAGCGCGGCGTTGTGTTCGGTGCCCCGGGCCTTGAGCTGGTCGTAGTAGGCACGAGCGCCCGGTGAGGCGTTGAGTGCGCTGAAGGCCT
>Ga0213882_10000782_pt1 | contig 10206 bp, 17 predicted proteins | sample BarmaccoBMER_R09_FD_160106 | JGI IMG/M metagenome (GOLD analysis project Ga0213882, IMG submission 160106) | Barbacenia macrantha exposed rock microbial communities from rupestrian grasslands, the National Park of Serra do Cipo, Brazil - ER_R09 ...
TTCGAAGCTTCCTGTCGGCCCCGAGTCACCAGCTCGGGGTCGACTCGTTGGGGACGCTGGAGCATCCGGCCGCGATCACGATCCGCGCGGCTACCGGACGGGCCGGCCTGGCGGGCGCCCGCGAGCATTGTGGTGGAAAGGAGCGAAAACTTCGTCGCGCGCGTGGCGGAGCTCGGCCTAGAGGCGTTGTAGGTCGAGCTGAGCCGCTTGGCGACGCGACCACCGATACCCCAGCGGGATACCAGGCGACCCCCCGGCGGCGCGCGGGCAACTCGCCCAAGCGCAGCTCGAGGCGCTCGACCAACTCGACCCGAAGCCCGAGCTCGATCGGCCAGCGCTCCTAAGCGAGCCGCGGGGCTGGCTCGAAGGCTGACCCTTCGCGCTCCCGGCTCAGTGAGCCCGGGGGGCCCCCGAACAACTGCGATCGCGTCGTCAGCCGATGGTCTGGACCGGCACCTCGTAGAACTCGACCGACGTGCGGCGCTCGCTCGCGCCGGGACTCCCGGCGCTGAGCGCCTCGTCACCGCGGCGCATCGCCTCCTCGCTTTGGAAGAGAGTGATACCGAGTCCCTTGCCGGTCTCGCGGTTGACAAGCATCAGCATCTTCGCGCCCTTGAGCCCTGCTGGCGTGTCACCCGATTCAACTTCCCCGCGAACCATGTCGATCGCGTCGTCCACGCGGGCAGGGTCGCTCTCAAATGTCGCTACTCGGGCGTACAAGGCTCCTCCTTTCGTGAGATCAACGTGAGCCAGCTTACGACGGTTCGCACCCGGGTCACTGGCCCTTCGGCTTCGAGTACCTGAAGCCGTTCCCGAGCAGGGGTGCTGCGTTCCTCTTAGTTCCAGGGGGGTCACGGGATTGTGTTCGGGGCGCACGGCCCGACGGACCGCCCTGTACGCCGTGCCGCGCTGCGCGAGGCGCGGGAATCTGACCCACCTCGGTCCAGCTCCACGTCCCGCGCAGCGTGGCGCCTGCGCCGCCGTCGGCGTACGGCTGATGCGACTAGGGCCAAGCGATCCGTTCGGCCAGCTCGCTGGCGGACAGCTCGACCAGCCGGCTTCGCTGCAACTGCTTGTATTCGCTGGCGTCGAGCCCCAGCCAGTTCACGGTCTTCTCCTGCGGATCGACGATCAGGAGCTCCTCGACCCCGTGGGCGGCGTAGAAGTCGAGCTTCTCCCAGCTCTCGTCCCCTGGCGAGACGATCTCGACCACCAGCGTCGCCGTGTCGTACCAGACGCGATCGGTCCAGCTTCGGTGCACCCCAGCATCGGGCACGCGGAAGTCACGCTCGTCGCAGGGCGCCGATCAAGCCCACGTGGCCAACGGCGTGCGCGAGCTGCGCGCACCAAGCGGGCTCCAGCCCAACATGCCGGTGGTGCCACCGCGCATGCTATGGCGTCGTGGTGGGCTTACTTCCCAGTTGATCACACAGAGGTTCAGCTGCTCCCGAATGCCGCCGGTGAGCTGCTGGCCCCCGATCGCTATGCGATCGCTTCCGGAGAGGAGTCCAGGAGGAAGCGCTACGGAATTCCCTCTCGGGGTTGATGCAGGAAGCTTGTCTGGCGCTACGGTCCACCCTCCTTGCGCACGGTGAAGATGGCGGTCATCATCGTAGCTGTCGATCCTGAAGGTATTGAGATGTGCCGCGAACGGTGGCTGCGACGTTGGTCAGAGAAGCGCGAGGCGAGCCGTCTGCTGTGGGATGAGCTCGAGCACGCCGGGGCCGCTGACCGACCCCGAGGTGACGAGAAAGAGGTCCGAGGTCGTGCTGGAGAAGCGAGAGCAGAGGCCGCTTCAGGCGCCGCCTTGCTCCCGCGGACCATGTCGAGATCCGTGCTGCGCCGTTCACGTGAGAAATGCAAAACGAGCGAGTCGGTGGGAAACAATGGACGAAGACGCCTTCAACATGTCGGTGCGGAAGTTCCTCAAGAAGCTTGGCGTGACCGCGCAACGCGAGATCGAGGTCAGCGTTCGAGAGCAGCTTGAATCCGGCGGGCTGGACGGAGACGAGACGCTCGAGGCAAGAGCGACCATCGTCGTGTCAGGGCTCCCACGCGACGTGGTCGTGACCGGAACGATTTCGCTGACCTGATTTGCCGCGTCAGACCCTGGCGTGGCCTCGTAGCTCAGGTAAAGAACTCGGACGCGCCCTTGGCCACAGCGATCGCCTCCGCGGTCGAGCCGACCAGACTGCACGTCCCTTGGAGCGCGTGGGAGACCAACTGGATCCGCTCCGGGCGCCTTGCCGGCTTCGCTCAGGGCCCGGCTCCCCTCCCGGAGCGCTCAGGCGCTACGGGGCCGCGGCGCTGCAGGATCGCTCTGATCGTACGTAGCGCGAGCGCTACGTCCTCGTCGGTGTTGTAGAAGTGGACCGACAGGCGAGTCGATCCGAACCGCGGTGAGACGATGATCCCGGATTGGTTCAGCCATCCGGCGACCTCCTCGCCGTCTAGGCCAGGGAAGCGAGCGGTCACGATGCCGGTCCGGTGGCCGTCTTCGCGGGTCGAGAGTACCTCCGCCCCCAGCTCCACGAGCCCGTCGTGCAGGACCGCGCCCAGACGCAGGTTGTGCTCTTGGATCTTCTCGACGCCGACAGACCGAACGTAGTCGATCGAGCTCGCGAGCGCCACGCCCGCGCCGTAGGCCATGGTCGAGTACTCAAGGCGCTCCACCGGTGACCTCGCCAACCGCAACCGCGAGGCGTCCATCGTGTAGGGCTCCTGAGCGCTCTTCCAGCCTACGAACGGCGGGTCAAGCCGCTCCAGCAACCGGCGGCCGATGTAGCAGATCGCGGCGCCAAACGGCCCGCACAGCCACTTGTAACCAGCGCACAGCATCGCGTCGATTTGGCCATCTGACAGATCGAGCGAAACCGCCCCCATCGACTGGGTCGCGTCGACGACGAACCACGCCCCGTGGCGCGCGGCCAAATCAGCCAACGCGCCGAGCTCGAACCGGTAGCCGGTCGAATACTGCACGTGGCTGAGCGAAATGACTTCGGTCGCCTCATCGACCACCTCGGCGACGGCCTCGAGGGACAGCTCCCCCGGGTGCTCGCTCGCCGGCACAAGCCGCACCTTCGCGCCCGTCTCACGCGCCACCCGCATCCACGGATATGGGACGCTCGGGAACTCAAAGTCGACCGAGACCACGTTCGTGCCCGTGGGAGGGCGCAGCGACCAAGCGATCTGCGACATCGCCTCGGTCATGCTCGTGGTGATCGCGACCTGCTCCACCGGCGCTTTCAGGAGCGCCGCCGCGGTGCGCCGGGCCGCGTCAAGCGCGCCCACCTCCGTGGGCTCATCGAACCATGTTGTGCCATAGAGGCCGAGCTGGCGGGCGAACCGCTCCGAGGCTAACTGCGCCGACAGCGGCATCAGACCGATCGACGCCGTGTTCAGATAACACATCTCCTCCAGCGCCGGAAACTGGAGATGCCGCCCTCCCGAGACAGCTGATGCCGCGTCGCTCACTGGACTTCAGTATGCGGGTCCAAATCGCTCGCCTGACGACTCACTCGCGACATTCGCTCCCCGGTATATGAACCACTTCGAGCTTTATCCCGTCGGGGTCGTAGAAGAAGACCGCGTAGTAGCCCGGCGCGTAGTCGTACTCCACGGGCCCGCTCTCGATCGTCATCCCCTGCTGGACCACCCATCGCGCCCGCTCGTCGACCGCGGCCCGCGACGGCGCTGCGAACGCGATGTGGTGAACGCCAACCGCGTAGCGGTCATATGCCACGCCGTGGGCATGTGACTGGCGCTCGCGGAGACCAATCGAGTCCCCACCACCGGCTCGCCCCAGGTAGACGACTCGCTCCCCGCGTTCGCCCACGATCGTGCTCTCGCGGACGTATGCCAGCGGCGCCAGCAAGCCGCGGTAGAACGTGAGACTCAGCTCGAGATCAGTTACGACCAGGTCAAGATGGTCGATCCCCTCCACCGACGCGCACCCTATCTCGCCACGGTCGCAGAGTCCCGCCTCCGGGGCAGGTGGCCTGCGATCCTGCGTCTCTGCCGAGCGGTCAGGGCGGGTCGCGCTATGCGTCAGGCGCGGGGTGGTGGACGACGCCGGCCAACGCCTCGGTGACCTTTTCGAGACCTTTGATGTCGCGGGCGGTGACCGTCTCTCGCAACGCCCGCTCCACTTGGTCGAGCACGGTGGTCACTTGCTTGCCGGCCTGCTCGCCAGTCGGAGTGAGGCAGATCACCAATGACCTTCGATCGCGACGGTTGATCTCGCGCCGCACTAGATCTCGCTGCTCAAGGCGATCGACGATGCTGGTCAGCGTCGAGCGCTTGTGCCGGAACTCGCCATGCAGCGTGCCAATCGCCGTCGGGCCATTGCGCGACAGGGTTGCGAGGACGTGGGCTTCGCCCTGCGTAATCCCCAGTTTGCCGGCCGCGTTGTCGAAGTGAGCTCCGATCAAGTGAGCGGCGCGTTCGATCGTCGCAAGCATTTCAACTATATCGTATAATACGTTATCGTACTAACTTCTGCGGAGGTACCACGCATCATGGAGGACGTCGAGCTCATCCCCGCATTCGAAACGAACGCGCTCGCCGCGACAGAGTTTCCCTATGAACGACACGTCCGCGTTGCCTGGGCGCTCGCCCAGCGCTACGGACGCGAGGAGCGCTGAGGAAACTGATCGGCGGGATCCGCGCGATGGCATCACACGCCGGGCGCCCCGACGCCTACCACGTGACGATGACCCAAGCGTGGTTCGAACTGATCGCCAGCGTCGACGACCTTCATGACCGTGAGTGACCGGCTGTTCGATGCGGAATCGGGCGGCGAGACCATCTCGCCCGAGGCGGCGATGCGGATCCTCGATCAGGTGCTCGAGTTCCTGCGCGGAGGGTTCGAGGCGCTCCAGCAACAGTAAGGCGAGCCTGCTACGGCGCTCGGATCCTGGCCGAGCCAGCGGTTGGTACACCCCTTAGGCGCGCGACCACTAGGCTTGCCTCGTGGCTCGCTCTTACCGACCCACGCCATTCCGCCGCGCCGTCAACTCCGCGGTCAAGCCGCTTGCCAAGCGCGGAGTAGCCGGACGACATGTCTATGTCCTCGCCGTCCGCGGGAGAAAAACGGGCAGGCGCTACGAGACCCCTGTCACCCTGATCGAGGACGGCGACCGCTGGCTCGTCTCGCCGTACGGGGAGGTCAACTGGGTGCGCAATGCGCGGGTCGCGGGCGAGGTCGAGCTCACTCGCGCACGCCGCACCGAGACTCTGCGCATTGAAGAGGCGGCGGCAGAGCAAGCCGCCCCTGTGCTCAAGCAGTACCTGAAAGCGGTAGCGGTCGTGCGTCCCTTCTTCGACGTTAAGCCCGCCTCATCGGTTGAGGAATTCGCCCGCGAGGCACCCCGACACCCGGTCTTCCGGCTCACACCGCGGGCGCGGCAGCCTTCTCGCCCACCTCCCTCCTAGCCCCTCTAGTAGCTGAACACGGTCGCGTCGTTGCCGGCCCACTCCCACACCGGGGTCGCGCCCGCGATCTTGGCGTTCGGCACCTTCTCGGCATCGCCGAGGTTGCGTGCGTCAATGCAGATTGGGCAAAGCCACAGCTCTCCGCCGCCGTCTGCGAACTGCTCGAAGAGCCGGTCGAGCGGCGGGCAGCCGTTGCATGCGACGCCAGTGGCCTCGCCCGGCAGCCCGAGCCGGACGGCCTCCTTCGTGGCCCAAATCACGACCTGCTTGCCCTGGCTCAGCGCGGCAGTCGCGACAAGGAAAGCGACGAGGACGCGCTCCGCGTCCTCAAGTCCGGTCGCGAGATTGACCAGTGCCTTGTTATTTGGTGCGCTCTCCATCACTAACTCCTCTGCTAGGACGACCCGATCGTGCTCTGAGCGAAACAGTACGACCCAGGGCGACGTGTGCGAGGCCGCGGTCGGTAATGTCCGCGGGGTGATGGACGAGGGAGAGCTGATCGCCTACGAAGTGCTCGAGCGCGGCGTTTCCGTCTACGCCTCCGGGGGAGAGCAGGTCGGCACGGTCGACCATGTGATCTCGGCGCCGGAGGTGGACATCTTCCATGGGATCGTGATCGGTACCGAGCGCGGCAGGCGGTTCGTCGCCGCCGACCAGATCGTGTCGCTTCACGAGCGAGGGGTCGATCTGGGGATCGACGCGGACCAGGCCGCAACGCTACCCGAGCCGGGTGGCGCGGCACCGGCCTGGCGGGTTCACGAGCCAGGGGTCAGGCCGAGCCGATGGAAGGAGATGGTCGACTTGCTGGGCGGCAAAGGACGGCATCGCCGGGACTGGGACAGGGAAGGCTGAGGCGGCGTTCGGGCCTGCGGTCGGGACGGGCTCTGGCGCGGGCTCGACCGGCCCCGGTCCAGTGATGCAGGGCCGCCACGATTTGTGGAGATCGCCAACTGGCTGCGACAGTAATTCAGCCAGGACGGTCGGCCTCAGCTCGCATCCGCCTGACTGATATGGGGTTTTGTGGATGACCTTGTGGGTCGGTCTTCGGTGGGTTGGGTTGGTGTCGGCGTTGCCGGGGGGCTGGCGGGGCGGCGCGTGCTGAAGGTCCAGTCGGTCGACTGCGGGATCAGACTGATATTCGAGGGCTGCCACCTCAAGACCCGGTATTCGTCGCGGCTCGCTGTCTAGGGTCGGGCGCGACCGGTGGGTGGCCGGCTGCCCATAGTCAGGTCGCGAGTCTTGCGCGACAGTGGTGGGCCTTCGTGTTGCTCGTGCTCGCCCCGGCAGCGTCCCGGGCGCGATGATCGGGGTCGTGTCAGTCAAGTGTTGCGGCCTCCCAAAGAAACGCGGTGAGCTCGCGGGCGACAGCGATCGCGACCAGGCTGGCGGGCTTGTGTCGCTCGGTGTGCAACCGCTGCCAGCGCTGGTGCAGGCGGCGCTGCGCGCGCCAGGAGATCTCGATGATCCTCGGGTCCTGGCCTGTTTGGCGGCGAGCGAGTGTCTCACCGATCGCGGGACGGTAGCGGTAGTGGTGGGCGGCCTCGACCAGCAGCCGGCGGGCGTGCCCGGGACGGCCTTGGTGATCGATCCCTGGCGGCGCTTGAGGTCAGAGGTTCGCTCAGTGGGGACGATTCCGAGAAAGCCGGACAGCAACGTGGGCCTGGGGAAGCGGGCGAAGCTGCCGACCTCGGCGCACACGCCGGCGGCCGACAGCGTCTCGATCCCGCGGAAGCAGCGCAGGCGCGCGATCACTGGCGCATGCGAGCACTCGACTGCCTGCTGCTCGAGCGCGCCCAGCAGCGTGGCGCGACGGCCGCTGAGCAGGTCCACGCTCGCGAGATAGTCGGCGAACGCGACTTGCGAGCACGCGTCATCGAAGCCCAGCGCGTGCAGCCACCGCAGGTGCTTGACGCTCCACGACGACCCCTCCGTGTACCGCTGGGCCCGGCGCAACAGGAACTTCGAGAGGCGATGCCGCGCCCGCATCAGATCGCCACGCACGTCCTCGATGCAGCGGACCAGGTCGCGGAACGCCTCATCCTCAACGGTCGGCACGAACACGAATCGCAATTCCCCAGCAGCGAACAGCCGCACCAGCCGGATCGCGTCACGACGGTCGGTTTTGACCCGGTCGCCGGATCCCTTTGGAATCGACCCCGGCGCGATCACCCGCACATCGATCCCACGTCGGTGCGCCTCGCGCGCGAGCCCGAACCCGGTCGGACCCGCCTCGTACACCGCCACGATCGGACCGGGCAGGCGGTCCAGGAACGCGGCCACCTCCTCCGGCACGCCAACCAGGCGGCGCACCGCAAGCTCACCAGACCGCAGATCGAGTACCGCCGCGTGCGTCTGCCGCGCGTGCACGTCAAGACCGACAAGGCTCGTAGCCTTCGCCTTCATGGTCGGCTCCTCTCCTATGTAGTTGCGGGCCGCCGCGCGAGGACCAGTCGCGCGGCTAAAACGTCCCCAACGCCACGGGAGGGGACCGGCCATGGATTACCAGACCGATCGGATGTCAACCCCCATAGGGTCTAGGTTGCAGGCGCTTGACGAGCTGTAAAGCAGGGTTCTCGGGATCCCAGAGTGCAGGGAACACCTGCAGGGGCCTGAAGCCGCACGCTGCGTAGAACGCACGCGTACGCGCGTATGGCTCGTATTCGACCGTGTCCGCCAGCGTCTTGACCTGCAGATACTCGACCCCATCCGGCGCGAGCAGGAGCTCGGCGCGATCGATCATCGCCCGACCGACTCCTCGGCGGTGATAGCCCGGCTTAACTGCGATCACGTCGATCTCGGCCGCAAACTCGGTGTGCCTGACCAGCGTCAGCAACCCGACCTCGAGACTATTCGCAATCGCGACTACGGCCATCGCTCGCTCCGCCTTGACAACGTACTCGCCGACGGCTCCTGGGATCCCGAACCAGTCGGGAAGTTCATCCAGCAGCTGGCGGCATAACGCGCCCGATCCGGAGGTCCGGATCTCGATCCGCAAACCAAGCTCGCGATCAGGGGTGGACCGCGGGCGCTCGTCTACATCTGATCGCAATCGCTCCATCGGCGCTATCCCAGTGTCTCACCGTCCGGTGGCGGTAGACCCCCGAGCCAGGGCAGCGTGGTCCAAGAGCGTTCACGGTGCCACGAAAGCCCGCGCGGCCCCAGCTTCGCGCCGAAGAAGCGGCTCCATCTACTCCCGCGGGTGTAGGCGGACGATCAAACTACAACCGCGGGAGGCAGGCAACAAGCCTCCCCCGGGCCGATGACAAGAGCAGGCCTTCGGTTCAGCATGCAAGCCGTGACCACAACCGCCCTGTACCCACTCGGAGAGGAGCCTGACATGACCAACCCGTCCCTCTGGGGCCTCGGCTTGGGCCGCGACCCAAAGCCTCGGGCGGCCGACGCCGATCGCGAATCGACCGCCGAGCGCATTCGTCTCAGCCACGCCGAAGGCCGCCTGGATACCGACGAGCTCCAACAGCGACTCGAGCGCTGCTATGAGGCAAAAACGCTCGGCGAACTCGAGGAGCTTGTGATCGACCTGCCGCGGCAGAGTGTTGAGGACCCCACCCCGCGGAGCTGGCGCCACGCGCCTTTGCGCTGGCGCCTTGGGCCATTTATCCCCGCGTTGGTCGCGCTGATCGTGATCAGCGCCGTCAGCGGCCGGCACGCGTTCTGGCTGTTGGTCCCGCTGGTGTTCCTAGCGCCCAGAATCTGCTGGTGGCGCTGCCGGCCATCGCGCATGATCGGGGAAGCACGACCCGGCACCTGGCTTTAGGGAACAGGAGTGCGCTCAACCGACCCGCGTCGAATGCATGATCGCCCTGTTTCGATGCTCTCGCCCACGTGGCGCAGGTCCGGTGCTGACGCGCGTTGGCCTTCTCAAACCACGCGTCGAGCTGCAGGTGAAAGTCGAGGTGGTTGGAAAACCGCCGGCCCGGCTCGAAATTGGTCTCGAAATAGCCCTGCAGCCGTTCGACGACACCCTTGGCCTGCGGATCACCCGGCTCGCAGAACAGCCAATCGACCTTCAGCTGCCCGCAGAAGGCCGCATAGGCTTGGGTCGGGCGGCCGCCGACGGCGTGCAGCGACCCCTCCCGGTCCCACACCAGCACCTGCGGCAGCGCCTGAAGCGACCACAAACACCGAACCATCCCCCAGAGGAGATCCGGCGGTTCCTTGCTGAAGATCAGCGCGCCAGCACCCGCGCGCGAGTACCCAAGCGCCGCAACGACCACGAATCCCTTGCGGGTCTGGCCATGGCCGACCGGCACCTCGCGCGAGGGCTGCCACAAATCGAACTGGCAGATCTCACCCGGGCGATAGACCGTGCGCTGGAAGGTCCGCCTGGGCGAGAACAACGGCCGCACCTCGCGCACGTACTCGTTGACGATCGACTGCCCGCCCACAAACCCCAACGGCTCGATCAACTCCCGCACCCGCACCGCCGGCAGCCGCGGATCGCGGCGCAGCAACTCGTGAATCTCCTCCTTGAAAGGGTCAAGCTTCGACGGACGCTAAGGACACCGAAACGCGGGCGGCCGATCCGAGCGCAGCGCGACCCTGACCGTGTTGCGCGAAATCCCAAACCGGCGGCTGAGCTCCCGAATCCCAACGCCCCGCACGAAGTGCTCCCGCCGCAACTCCGCCCAGCGCTCCACGTCCAGCACCACCTTCCTCCTCGCTCGATCACCTCCAAAACCAAGCGAGGGTCCACACCAAGCCGGACGGCTCAAAGTGGGTCAAATTTCGGTTCTTGCCGATCCAGCGGGGGGT
>Ga0213882_10000783_pt1 | contig 10204 bp, 6 predicted proteins | sample BarmaccoBMER_R09_FD_160106 | JGI IMG/M metagenome (GOLD analysis project Ga0213882, IMG submission 160106) | Barbacenia macrantha exposed rock microbial communities from rupestrian grasslands, the National Park of Serra do Cipo, Brazil - ER_R09 ...
CCGCTCGCGAGTGCGTTGATGAAGCTGTTAACCTGCGCCAGGAAATGCTTTCCGTGGCCGAAGGGCAAAGCGTACATTGCACTGATCACTCCCACATTCCTGACGTCGAAATTGGCAAGTCCTCGGTCCGCACCGAGGTCGAAGGGATTCGAAGCGAGGGCCGGCTCGCCTCCCGAGGTGGTTGCATTCGGGGAATCGCCGTCATCGATCGTCTTTGACCACGTGTAACTTGCACGTAATGAGAAGCCGCCCTGGAGCCGATGATTTAGGTCTACTTGCAACGCGTTGTATGAGCTATCGCCTTCCGAGAAGTAGGTCCACGTGTTCGCAATCGCGGGATTCGCTTTTACCGAGCTGGGGACGTAATAGGTTCCCGGAAAAATGGGCGAATTCGCCAGTGGGGCCGGGAAGTTACTCGGATACATTGCCGGGCAAGGCGAAGCCGGACAGACAACCGGGAATGGCTCGTTCGCATCAATGCCGATCAGTTCGTGATATCCATGCGACCCTAGATAGCCGACCGTTAGAGCTGTGTTCGACGTCAGTTGTTGCTGAATCCGGAAAGACCAGGAGATCAGGGTCGGGGTAAACAGATCGGGTTGAACTCCGCCCGGCACAAGACGCGCGGTCGCCGGAACGGGCGCGGTGCGCGAGATCGGGAACAGGGAAACGGCAGCGTTCGGAAGATTATACGTCGGATTGAAAGGAGCATTCTGATCGGTTCGGTAGCCGAGAGCGTCCTGGATATCGTTGTACCTGCCGAAACCGGCACGGACCACAGTTCGGCCGCTCCAGGGACTCCAGGCGATTCCCACTCTCGGTTGTGGCAGGAACTTGCCCCTGTTGCGAGTAAAGACCGATCCTCCAATCCTGGGTTCACTCGAGATGACCCCGTTCGGGTACGTGTAGTTTGCGGCCCGGTCATGAACCTCGTTCCATCCGGTTGTGAATTCATCGCGGAACCCAAGTGAGAGCGTCAGCTTCGGGTTCAGTCGTATGACGTCTTGGGCATACCAGGCGCCAAAGATCGCCCGCCAGCCCAGCGGAGTTGGAGACGGATCATATAACAGCGAGCTAGCTGTTCCGTGGAGGAATGTTTGCAGACTCGTGAAGGTCGCCTGTCCGTACTGGCTTAACGCAAGCGTTTCGTTTGATTGGAACTGCTGGAACCAGGCCCCGAAGCTGAATTGATGCTTGCCCTTTGTCCAGGAAATGCGGTCTTCGTATGTGAAGATGTTCCTGGCGACGCTTAAATTGCTTCCGTTATTACTCCCGGCGAGCCCGATTTGCGCAGTAGGGTTCGAAGCAGCGCTACCTCCGACTACGATTGCGCCGACCGGATTCCCTTCTAAAAAACCAGGCAGTCCGGCAGCAGGTGTACCCGGTGTCGGCTCACCAGTAAAGAAGTAACTGGCTCTGGAATAGCCGGCCCGCGCAGTATTGACGAGAGAGGGCGAGAAAATGTGTGTCTCTTCGATGCTCGCCACCTGTTCGCGGAGACTCTCGACGTCCGTGCTGTAGGAATTCGTACTCGTCGGAGTGTAATCCGCACTGTCATCTATCGTGTAAACCGCATTTAGGGAATCACTGCTGGAAAAATTGTGATCCAGTCGCATGGTGCCAAAGTCATCCCGGATGGTTTGCAGCGGATTATTGAATGCTTCCGAGATGCCGCCGAAGTCAGGAGCGCCAGGCGTAGGAACCGGCCAGGCATCGATCAACGGAGACACGCCGATAAAGACCAATCCGGAAGCAGGACAAGCTTTAGGAGGAGGGGTAACTAACTTGCAAGGCAGGTATCCCTTTCGTGCATTGGTATCGGGAACAAGATCCACGCCCGTTTCGTGCAGGTGCTGACGGAGTTCCTCATAATTTCCGAACAGAAAGGTTTTGTCCTTTTTAACCGGACCGCTCAATGAACCTCCGAACTGATTGCGTTGAAATCCCGGCGCGGGAGGGCCATCGAAGAAGTTGCGAGCATCTAGAGCATTGTTTCGCAGAAATTCGTACAGAGATCCATGTAATTGATTGGATCCGGATTGCGTGACGATTAACACTTGCGCGCTTGGGTGCTTGCCGTATTCGGCGCTGTAGGAATCGCGAAGCACGTTGAATTCGCGGACCGCATCAACGCCCAGCAACTCCTGGCTGGTCCCGCCCGGTTGCATGTTGTTTTCTGCGGCGCCGGTAAATTCAACTCCATTGAGCAGGTAGAGATTCTGCTGAGGCCTATTGCCGGAAACAGCGAAATTGTTGCCATTTGTTGAATTCGAAACGCCCACACCACCGGTCTTCTGCGACGTGAAATTAACCACGCCGGGATTCAGAGTGAGCAGCTCGTCGTAGCTCCTGCCATTCAGCGGCAAATTCTTCACCTGCCGCTCGCCGATCAAACCGGAAATGTCGGCAGGAGTGACGCTCACGATCGGAGCGTCCGCGTTTACCGTAACCTGCTGGCTGGGCGTTCCGAGCCGCAAAGTCAGATCCACGCTGGCCTCCTGGCCCACCGCCAGATTAATTCCCGCGCGAATCTCCTCGGCAAATCCCGATTGATTTGCTCGAAGCTCATACTGCCCGACAGACAGAGCGGAGAACTGATATCGGCCGAGACTATTGGTGATGCTGTTGCGGGCTGCTCCCGTGTCTTCGTTCTTGACTGTTATTCTGGCGCCGGAGACCACTGCTCCCGAGGGATCAGTGACCGTTCCCGAGAGAGTGGCAGAGGCCTGAGCCCACAGAGGTGATTCGCCTGAAAGAAGTACAAGGCAGCCTAGGACAGGAATTAAGCGCATGTGCCGCTGAGACATCAGGATTGTCTCAATTGCGAGACTATGTAAAGTATAGATGACAGCGTTCCCGTTAAGTACTCGTGCGGGTTCTGCTTGGGCGCGGATGGTCAGTTCACTTCTTCAAGTGCACGATATCGATCTCGCGAAGCAACTTCACAGAACGGGTGGGGCGTTTATCATGCGGCACAACAATACGGAACGGCGCCTCATTCGCGCCGAGGGGTTGCCCGTCACGCTTATCGGCCACAATAATGTCCGAGTCCATAACCGTTGGATCGAACTCGGCAAGGGCATAGACAACTTCATAACCATCATTGGCGACCGCTGTCACATAAGCCGAAAGCTGTTTTCCACGCAGCCCTTTGCCAAAGTCGATGCCGCCCAAAACGAGTACATCATGCAGCAAGGGGCCTTCATAACTTACTTGCTTGCCGTGCTCGTTCAACGCAGCGGTGTGCCGCGGCAGCTTAGTGAGATCTTTGACATCAAGGCTGACCGTCGGCGCGTCATTAATCCGTAACACGATCTGTCCCGATGCTTGGATGCACGCGAATACCAGACAAATGAGAATCAGGCGCATGAGAACACTTTAACTGCCTGTAGGGACATTCGCGATATGCTGATGGGACCACGATTTTTGCACAGGCCGCAGGAGGTCCTTCGATGGGAATGTCCGAGTTTCAGCTCGCAACACGCCGGAAGTTCTTTCACGGACAGGCGGGCGGAATAGCAGCCGCCTTTCTGGCCGCATCGGGAATTCAGACCATCACTCCGCAACGCTTACCGGGCCAAACCCCGTTGAGCCCGGAGTCTGCGCTGGCAGAGCTGATGGCGGGAAACAAACGCTTTACCGCTCGCCGTATGACGGCTGATGCGGAAGATCTGGCGATCTTAAGAGAGAATACGGCCGAAAAGCAGGAACCATTCGTGGCCGTTCTGTCGTGCTCGGACTCCCGCGTTCCGGTCGAAATCATCTTCGACCAAAGCATCGGTCACATCTTCGTCGCCAGAGTTGCCGGAAACGTCGTCTCTCCGGAGATCATTGCTAGCCTCGAATACGGCGCGGCGGTGCTTGGCACTAAAGCGATGCTCGTCCTGGGACATGCCAACTGCGGCGCCGTGAAGGCGACAATTCACGGCAAGGACGCTCCGGGGCAGATCACGGCCCTCTACTCGCGCATCCAGCCCGCGGTCGATCAAGCCGGGTCGAATCTCGAGGAAGCGGTCAAAGCGAATGCGAAGATTCAAAGCGGCCTGCTGCGCAAAGCATCGACCGTGATTTCCGGTTTGGTGAAGGAGAACAAGCTCAAGGTCGTCGCTGGTTATTATGACCTTGCCAGTGGCGCGGTGACGCTTTTGGACTAGGTTAGAACTCGTATCACGTTAGCCTGATTACTGCACGTAGAGCATCGTCCTATATCATCTAGCTGATGAGCACAACAGGCACGCCCGTTCACGAACCGAATCCAGGAATCATATTAGACAACCTAAACGCGTATCAACGATCCGCCGCGTTGAAAGCTGCGATTGAGCTTGACGTGTTCACCCAAATTGCTCGCGGCAACCGCAGTGCCGATGCGATCGCAAAGGCTATCAGCGCGTCTCCTCGCGGCGTACGCATACTCTGTGACTACCTCGCCATCAGCGGTTTTCTTTCGAAAGACGACGGCCAATACTCATTAACGCCTGATTCGGGCACGTTCCTGGATCGGAACTCACCTGCCTATTTCGGTACCGCCGCGCGTTTCCTCCTTGACCCCCGCCTGATCGCTCCGTTTCTCAACCTAACGGAGGTTGTCCGCACCGGACGAACGACCTTGCCGCACGAGGGGACCGTCAGTCACGACAACCCAATCTGGGTAGATTTCGCGAAGCAGATGACGCCGATGGCTTTCCCGACGGCAAAAGAGATCGCAGTTCTCGTTGCGGCCGATGGAGAGATCAGGGTATTGGACATTGCGGCCGGACACGGACTGTTCGGCATCATGATCGCCCAGCAAAATGCGAAGGCGCGAATTACGGCTTTGGATTGGCCTAACGTGCTCGCCGTGGCAACTGAAAACGCGAAGAAGTTCGGCGTCGCTGAGCGTCATTCAATACTGGAAGGCGATGCCTTCGAAGTGGAGTTTGGAGGTCCTTACGATCTCGTTCTGGTTACAAACTTTTTCCATCATTTCGATCCCCCGACTTGCGAGAAGCTGATGCGGAAAATCCTTGCCGCGCTCGCTCCTGGCGGCCGCTGCGTCACACTGGAGTTCGTACCGAATCCGGACCGGATATCGCCGCCGTTCCCGGCGGGTTTTGCCATGATGATGCTGGGCACTACAGCCGCGGGCGACGCCTACACGTTCGCCGAATATGATGTGATGTTCCGCAACGCGGGATTCGCGTCTTCCGAGTTTCACTCCCTCACGAAAGCACCGCAGTCGGTGATTGTAAGCAAGAAGGCGTAAATCGCGGCAAGCGGAGTTTCCGAGTCCCGTCCTACGAAGCAGCCGAGGTCTTCGGGCGCGCGTCCAATCCAAAGTCGCTCTGCACCCGCTCGTACCAAGCCTCGTCGTCCAGCGCGCTCCAGTCAACCCATTGCTCATCCGTCATTCCTGCTCGCCAGTTCAGAAACGGCACGGCGTCCGGACCCGAGGGATAGCGCAGTTGCCACGTGTCACTCTCGACGATGTGGCGAACGATGGTGGCAGTTGTCTCGGGAGGTACCGGATTTGCAAGCGCAACGCGGAAAAACCCTGCCCATCTAGGCACCTGAGCATAAGCTGACGGCACTGGGTTCTCAAGTTCGCGAGCCATTTTCGTGTCCTGCATCCCCGGTTCGACGATCGCAACGCGAATGTTGAAGGGCTTCACTTCGCCGGCGAGAACCTCGCTGATCGCCTCGAGCGCGAATTTCGAAGCGTTGTACGGACCGAACGGCGAGCACGCAATTCGCCCAGCCACAGAGGCGATGTTGATAATACAGCCCTTTCGCGCCTCGCGCATTCTCGGCAGTACCGCCTTGATGCAGCGTACGGCACCGAGGTAGTTTGTGTTCATCGTAGACACAAACGCTTCCATCGGCAGCTCTTCCACTGATCCATGACACTCCACGCCGGCGTTGTTGACGAGCGCGTCTATCGGTTTGCTGATGCCTCGAAAACAATCGCGAACCGATTCATCAGAATCAACATCAAGCGTCCGAATCTCGATGGGCAAGCGCTCGCGTTTCGCGAGCTCTCCAAGTTGTGGAGCGCGGGCCGGGTTACGCATTGTAGCGAACACAGTATGTCCAGCCCGTGCACACTCCAATGCAGTTGCGAATCCTATACCGGAGCTGGTGCCGGTAATCAGCACGCTTGCCATTGCTATCCTCCTCGCGGGAAATGAGTATCGAGCATAACATGGAATTCGTCACGCTGGAGTTTCATCCCGAACCGGATCGCATACCAATTTCTGCCTCACTCTGACGATGCTCGATACGAGCTGTGTAATCAATACGCCGCTCATCACCACCGGGCTCGTTGCACTGGCCGCTGCATACATAACCCACGAGTACCCGCACACTCATTCCTTCGGAGGCTCGGGGACGGGTTGAGAACTGCGTGAGTAGCCATGGATGGCAGATCGCTTCGCACCCGCTGCATGGGCAGCGTCGCTCATCGGGTGCACACCGCTTGCGTCTATCCAGCGATTGTAGAAGTTGAACAATCCGCAAACGGTAATCGCGTAATAGATTGCCTCGTCCGTGTAGCCCTCCGCATGCAGGGCTTCTATGTCGTGCCGCTGAATCGTATGCGACTCACGATTGACCTTTCGAACAAACCGCATCAGGGCTTTTTCCGCATCAGACAAGCGAGACGTCTCTACATCGGCAAGCACGCCCTCAACCAGTTCCTTGCTGCCGAGCAATTCCGCCGCGACCGCGGCGTGCGCTTTCGTTCAAAACGGACAGTGATTCAAATGCGAGGTGTACGCCGCGATCAGCTCACGTAGCCCTGGCGAAAGGGGAGCCGCTTCGCGCATCATCTCCTGCGTGAAGCGCTCGAGGTGAACGGTCGCCTTCATCTTGAAGGAGAACATGTGTAAGATTTGCGGATACTCCGGTGCGGACCGCTTCATCATCTCGATGGCGCGCGTATAGTTGTCGTCGCCTTTGTGCTGCTCGACGTCTTTCAAGAACATCGGTTCCACTGCGCTGGCCTCCTCTGCATTCTCAGTCTCAAAAGAGAAATTTCAAGGCGAGCTGCAGCAGTCGCGGGGGAGCCGCTTGCAAAATTTGGCCGAAGTCCGGGGAAGCCACATCATTTTCCGGCAACATCAAATTGGCATGGTTCAACGTATTGAACGCTTCGGCACGGAACTGGAGACGGGCTCTCTCCGTAACCGGGAAATTCTTGAACAGCGATAGATCTACAGTTGCCAGACCGGGACCGCGAACCGCGTTACGGCCTTCATTGCCGAATTGCCCCGGATTCGCTGCCGGAGTCAGCGTCTGAAACGCATGGCGGCTCACCCATTCGTTCGGAGTATGCGGACCGTTATTGGGATCCGACATCACATTCGGACGGCTCGAATAGAAGCCCGTAATTTCCGGCGCGCTTCCTTGCATCGGTGCGTTGTTGCTGTCGTACACGGTAAACGGCGTGCCAGAAGCGAGCGTCACGATCGTGTTCAATTGCCATCCGTTTACGATCAGGCCGGCCACGCGCGGCGCCGTGCGCCAACTTGGCAGCATGTACGTCCCGCTGAATACAAATCGATGGTTTGCGTCAAACAACGAGGGACCATGTTCGGCTCGAAGATCGAACGGGTTCTGGGCCAGATCGTTTTCCCCTGCCACCAGCGTCGGCGCCGATCCTGCAATATTCAGCGACGAAACATAATCCAGGCTCTTCGACCACCAGTACGACGCCTGGAACGCCAAACCCGTGGTCAACTGTTTCGAGAATGAGACCTGGAGCGCGTGGTACGTCGAGCTGTTGTTATTCGCAATCAAGCCAACCGAGGCAAAAGCACAGGATCCCGAAGTATCGCAATCCGCATACTGACGCCGTTGATCGGCATTGCTCGTCGTTGCTCCAGGCCCATAGATCGCTGGATTCGCCTCGATAAACCGGGGCAAGTGTGTTCCTTTGTTTCCCACATACCGAAGGTCCAGCAGATAGGAGTTTGCAAACACATGTTCAATGGAGAAGTCCCAATTCTGTGAGTAAGGCGGGCGCATTCCCGATTGAACAGTGAGTATCGTCGCGGGACGCACGAACTGTTGCAGCACGAATGGCGGAGTGCTGCCATTATACGGATCGGCAAAGTTCATGCCGGGTCCGGGCAACTGATACGCCTCCGTCCATGGCAGCGCACTCACCGCAGCTTGTAACGGGCCGCCCGTCCCATTTGTGTAGCCGTCGTAAAAAATGCCGTAGCCGGCACGAATGGTGGTCTTGGCATCACCGGTCGGGTCCCAAGCCAAGCCCACGCGCGGCATAAATTCGTGGTAGTCGATAGGCGCAATGCCTGCGGGAACGCCCGGATCACCCGGGAATAGAAGCCCTGTGGGCGCGCTCGGGTTTACGATTGATTGCTTGCCGGGCGCCCATGCATTCAGCCGGTTGCGGATCTCAGTGTAGGGCGTGTTCACTTCATAGCGCAATCCATACGTCAGGGTCAGCCTCGGATTCACCCGCCATTCGTCCTGCGCGTATCCCGCCACAATCCATTTCCGTAAGCCCCGATTGAAATCGCCTCCTCCTTGGAAGAACTGCACTGGTTGCCCAACCAAAAAGCTTGCAAAGGAATCATTCACCGGAAATGGCGCGAACACAAAGAAACCGTTTGTCGCAATGCCTAACAGTACATTAATCTGCTGGCGATCGATGTCCCCGCCGAACTTTAAGTTATGTGCGCCATGCGTCCAGGCGAGCGAGTAGTAGCCCTGATAATCGTTCTGATATGTGTTCTGCGGACCTGTAATCGGGTTGCCGATATCCGTATACCCGCTGATGATCAGATACGGATAGCCGAGCGCTGAGGGCAACGTCGGCTGATAGCTGAATCCCAAATCACTCGCCGGACTGTGGTTCGCTGCTGCCCCTTCCAAAAAGACGTTACGGAAGAAGGCCACTCGCGCTGTTTGCACCAGCGATGGCGAGAACAGATGCACATACGAAGCAGTAGCCGAATTCGTCGTGATGTCGTTCGTCACGGGAAAGCCCGGAACGCCCGATCCGTTTATCGGAAGAGGGTCCAATTCGTGCACGGAGGACGTTGCGTAACGCGCAGAGATCTGATCGCTGTTGCCGAAGTAGTGATCTAAGCGAAATCCGCCCTGGTCATAGTCGTTCGTCAATAACTGCGCCAAAGAAAAAAGTGATGGACCGATGTTGGGCGAGGGGATAAGGGATTCCGCTTTCAGGGAGATCGGGCTCAACATATACGGCGGAATCTGGCCCATCACGCCGTTGAAGCTGATGGGTTGGCCGGTGAACTCATTGATCAGAGGCTGCGGATTGCCGCTGCCGTCCGTCAGACCGGAAAAGTCGCCCCTGCGTTCGGCAGTCGTCGGCACAATCGCTGTGCGGGTTTCGCCCTGGTGATCTCGCTGACCTTCGTAGTATGCGAAGAAGAAATCCTTTTCGCGGCGAATCGGCCCGCCAAGCGTCGCGCCAAACTGATTCTGGTGCAGTGGCTCGGTTGAGGCAGCGAAGAAATTGCGCGCGTCGAAGGCGTTATTGCGCAGGAAATCGTAGACAGCTCCGTGAAACTCGTTGGTTCCCGACCGCGTGACGACACTGGTAGTCGCCCCGCTCGTTTCGCCATACTCAGCGGGTGCGTTCGAGGTGAGAATACGGAACTCAGTCACCGCATCTGGCGGAGTGCGCAGTGCAAAGCCGCCATTGACGCAATCGACGTTCGTTACGCCATCGAGCAAATAGTTGTTACTCTCCGGCGGCTCACCATTCACCGCGTAAGCCTGATTTGCGCGTGCGATTCCACCCGCTTGCAATAAGCCGAAGGTCACCGGTGAAACGCCGGGCTGCAGCAGCCCCAATTGCGTTAGATTCCGGCCATTCAGAGGCAGGTCCACAGCATCATGCGCAGTCACAACGTTGCCGATCGTAGAACTCACATCCACCGTTGCAGCGAGCGCGTTAATCTCGACGGCTTCCTTTTTGCCGGCCAGCGTTAGACTGACCGGCAGATTCATCACTCGGTCGACGTCAACATGAATATTGGTGGCGTCGAAACTGGCAAAGCTTTTCTCCGACACATGCAGGGTGTAGCTGCCGACCGGCAAATAAGAAAAACGGAACCCGCCCGCTCCTGATGTCCGCTGGCCAGTGGAGAACCCCGTGGCCGAGTTCGTGATGGTTACCGTCGCATTCGGGATCACGGCCCCGGTTGGATCGGCAACTTGCCCTTCCACCACT
>Ga0213882_10000784_pt1 | contig 10184 bp, 12 predicted proteins | sample BarmaccoBMER_R09_FD_160106 | JGI IMG/M metagenome (GOLD analysis project Ga0213882, IMG submission 160106) | Barbacenia macrantha exposed rock microbial communities from rupestrian grasslands, the National Park of Serra do Cipo, Brazil - ER_R09 ...
CTTCGGGCGGCGGTTCTGGGCCTCGGCATCCACCGGTTCCTGCCGGCGCGTGCGCTGCGCCGGGTCGCGCCCGAGTTCTGGTCGCCCGACCACGACATCGACACCGGCTGGCTCAACTTCGCCGCGCTGGCGATTCGCGCCGACCTGTTCCGCGAGCTCGGCGGCTGCTGGGCGATGGAGTACGGCGAGGACGAGGACCTCGCGTTCCGTGCACAGCGGCGCGGCTACCGCGTGCGGTACGTGAGCGCGGCGCGCGTGATGCACGTCGGCAATTTCTCGTTCGGTCAGCAGCGGTCCGACATCGAGCGAGCGGTGCGGGTCGCCCGGGCCGAGCTCACCTTCCTACGCACGCATTACACGCGACCGCGCGCGACCGCGATACGCGCGATCGTCGGCGCAGGCTACGCGGCGCGTGCGCTCGTGCTCGGATGGCTCGGTCGGCCGGCACGTGCCTCGGTCTACCGGTCGATGGCCCGCACATACGCGACCTTCCGGGCACCGGCGGTGCGATACGGAGCGGGACCCGATCAGCCCGGGTTGTGATCGCGCCACAGCCGCGCGACCTTGCCGCCCGACACGCGGCGGACGTTGACATACGCGTTCCCGATGACGACCTTGACGTCACGCCACACGGTTCGCCTGTGTGCGAGGAACGACAGCTCGATCTGCCGACGCCCGCTCGCCCGGGGAACCACCACGGTCCACTGTTTGGCTCCAGTTCGCGGCCGGGCGAGTGCCCGGCCATTTCCGCGAAGCTCCCACGCGCCGGAGGCTGCTAGACGGACACACGACGCACCACCGCAGGCTACCTAGAGCTCGTCCTCGAGCTTGAGGGTCTTGACCGCGGCGCGAATGTGCTCGTGCACCTCGGCGGGCGGTCGGGTGCCATCGAACCGGCGGAGCAGGCCGAGCTCCTCGTAGTGCTCGGCGAGCGGCTCCGTCTGCTTGCGGTAGACGTCGAGGCGCTTCCTCACGGTCTCGGGCTTGTCGTCGTCGCGCTGGATGAGCTCCGAGCCATCGTCGTCGCAGACGCCCTCCCTCTTCGGCGGGTCGAACTCGACGTGGTACAGGTGCTGGTTCGCGACGCAGATGCGGCGCCCGGACAGGCGGCGGACGACGTCTTCGTCGGGCGCCTCGATCAGGAGCGCGGCCGAGAGGCGGCGGCCGCGGCGGCCGAGCGCCTGCTCGAGCGTCTCCGCCTGCCCGATCGTGCGCGGGAACCCGTCGAGCAGAAACCCGTCGGCTGCCTCCGGCGAGTCAACCCGCTCCATGATCGCGCCGCAGATCACCTCATCGGGCACGAGGTCGCCCTGGTCCATGTAGCTCTTGGCCTCCCTACCGAGCTCGGACCCGTTCTTCACCGCCTCCCGGAGGATGTCGCCGGTTGCGTAGTAGGGCAGGTCGAAGTCGTCGACCAGCCGCTGCGCCTGGGTCCCTTTCCCGGCCCCGGGCGGGCCAAGCAGGATGAGATTGAGCTCCCCCACGAGCGGCGGAAGGCTATCCAGCGCGAACGCCGGCAGGCGCTCAGGAAGGCTCCAGCACCCTGCGGAGGCGAGTAGGGTCGAGGCGAGCGGTACCCGCGACGTAGACGAAAACGGCCGTCACCATCTCTGTTGCGGTCGTGAGGAGCATCGGCCGAAGTGGGCGCGTGAAGAGAATGTACGAATAGCCCGCGAGCACCGAGGCGGCGAGTGCGCCAAAGCGCCCCCTCTCCAGCAGCACCGTCCAGATGCCGCCAGCTGCAAAGCCGAGCACGAGCAAGAGCCCGAGCGCCCCGCCGAAGCGAAGGTTCCACCAAGCCTCGCCAGGAAGCGTGAATGGACTGCCGGCCTTCGCCGTCGGGCTGTACAGCACCGCCGCCCTGCCTCGTGCGCGCCGATCGCAAGTGCGGCCAGGGACAAATGAATTAGACCCAGTAGGCCGGTGACGAGCCGCGAGCCGAGCCAGATCGACGCCTGCCGAGTCCCGGCCGCGGTCTCGCGCGCGCTACTGGATAGGCCCATTGTCGCGCCGCCTCATCGCGGCCCTGAGGGTGTCGAATCCCTCCCCGAGAACCCACGATGGGTCCGAGATCAGCCAATCCGGACCTTCGTGTCGGAGAGTCATCGCGAGAAACCCGTCGCTCTCATGCGCGAGGTCATGCCCCACCGGCGTCTTGAACCGCAATCTCAGAAAGACGAGGGCGCGCCCACGCCCGGGATGTTCCACCCGCTCCACCCGAGGCCGGCCAGTCTGTAACCAGGGCCCGAGATAGCGGACAAGCAGGGTTGCGTATCCGGCTCGCTCGAGTTTCGCCCGGGCGTCGCAGCTGAAGAGCCTGAGGCTCTCGGCCGCGGCGCGGTACTGTGCCAATTGCCACCATCTGACGACCGTCCGCTCGGACTTCCGGGACGCGTTCGAGCGACCTCCGCGGACGTTAGGAGCGCATAGATCTTGGTGTTGTTGATCGGTCGCGGAGCGACCGCCGTGTCGGTCCCGCACCCCGCGGGGATGGCCACAAGAGAGTCCAGCGAGCGTGAGGCCAGCGGTCCGCACACGCAACCGGCGCCTCATAGTCGCGGACACGATATTGCGGGCGTTCAGGTTGTTGGACTCAGTGTCGCGGCCGGGATACTCCTGACTAAGACGAACAGAGCGCGACGCTCCCCGACGAGACGACGCGCATCAACCACGGCTTCTGCGACCGATCGCGGGGGATCGTGAGGTGCCGGACCATTCGAGGCGGAACCTCGCCAACTTGAACCGAAGCGGTCGACGGCGCGAAGCGCCGCACAAAGACGCTCGCCGGTGAGCCGCTCGTCCGGATCGAGGCATTGGCTGGACCTACCGCGACCCAATCGTGTCGGTGCATCACGCGGCAGCCCGCCGCACGAGGCGGCGATGCTGGCATGGCTTCGAGCCTTGGGCGAACGATCGCTGTCAGGGTCGCATCCAGAGCCTGTCCTGCGCCGGGGCCTAGCGAGCGCAAAACGCGCAGCGGAACCGGCTCGCTTCCGACCACCCGCACCGCGTGGTTGAAGCCCGCCTCGTCGAAGTGGCCGAGGAAGAGGCTGGTGGCGGGCACCCCGCCAGGAAATCGATTGGCGGTAATCGCCGCATGTGGCGTACCTGCTGCTAGCTCTACGGCCGCGAGACGTCCTCTCACCGCGTCGCTGACGGTCCTGATCGTGGTTCCTGCGTCCCGCATGACAATCGCGTTCGTAACCACGCCGCACAGCAACACAGCGGCGCCGAGCCAAACGGCACGGGTCCCCCCGCGACTCACGAGCAATTGGGCAGCGAGTAGGACAATGAACACGACACTGGCGTAGACGTAGCGCGACTGCGCCGCCGAGTAGCTCTGGTTTAGCTGGGCGAATCGCTGGGTGACGTAGTCGGCGAACTCGGTGCCGACGCCGAAGGTAGGACCGTTCGGGCCGGTCGCGCTTCGTCCGAGCCCGATCAGCGCCCATGTGGCGAGCGGAAGCGAGATCAGGGCGTAGGTCTCGGCCGTCCTGAGGGACCGTCGCGTTGCAAGCTCGTAGCCGATGCCGATTGCGCCGACGAGGGCGATCAGCCGGCCCCAGGCAATCCCGAGGCCAGTGAGAGTGGCCACGCCCGCCGCGGCGGAGTCCGCGACGAACTGTGGGGTGTCTGCCAGGTTCTCGAGCGTCAACTGGTCATTGGAGCTGTATCCGACGCGCCATGCGAGGTAGGCGACGATCGGGACCGCGGCAACCCACAGCCGGCGCCGTGTAGCAGGCGCAACGGCGAGCCAGACCCCGATCGCAAGGGCAAAAGCGACGCCGAGGCTGAAGCTGAAGACAGATAGCAGCAAGAGTGCACAGACCACGATGTCGCGTCCTCGCTGGGCCTGGGCTCGCTCCAGAACCAGGATGGCGCTCATCCCGGCTACGAGCGATGCGACCGAACTCGCGACGCTGAACCAGAGCGTGGCGTGGCCCGGAACGAACAAGACCGGCCCGGCTAGGACAGTGGCACCCCATCCGCCAAGGCGGCGCCGCGCAAAAATGAACACGCACACCGCAAGGGCGACTTGCAAGAGGACCATCGCGACCCGGTAGGCACCGAAGTGCCAGCCAGCCGTCGCGCGGAGGAGCTCATACAGCAGGACGTCGGTCCCAACGAGGTGGTAGGCGTGAGGGGCAAGAATCGTGTCCGGCGAGAGACCGAACCGGCCCAACATGAAATCCCAATCGTCGGCCCACAAGAACGTCCCGCGGCCGACGTACAGGATCAGGCCGCTTGCGATCAAGCACAATGTCGCGAACAAGACGACCGGCAGCCAGCCGCTTTCGCGCGCCCGCCGAGTCCCCTGATCCCACCTCGCGCGGGTGGTGGCTCCCGTCCGTGTCCGCGCCCCCCGCCGGGCCGCTATTTCAAGAACCCCTCGTAGTTGCGCATCATCATCTGTGCCTCGAGCTGCTTCATCGTGTCCAGCGCCACGCCGATGACGATCAGGATCGAGGTCCCCCCGAAGAAGAAGTTCGCGCTCGTCTGATTGATCAACACGGTCGGCAGCGCCGCGATCGCGGCCAGGTAGAGGGCACCCGGGAAGGTCAACCGGGCGAGGATTCGATCGAGGAACTCGGCCGTCGGCCGGCCCGGTCTCACCCCGGGGATGAACCCCCCGTACTTCTTGAGGTTGTCCGCCTGCTCCACGGGGTTGAAAGTGACCGCCGTGTAGAAGTACGTGAAGACGATGATCAGGAGGGACTCTCCGATCACGTACGCGGTCCCGTTGGGGTTGAGGAAGTTCGCGAAGTCCTTGGCCCAGCCCTTCTGCACCAGCTGTCCGATCGTCGGTGGGAATGCCATCAGCGAAGCGGCGAAGATCACCGGGATGACGCCGGCCATGTTCACGCGCAGCGGCAGGTAGGTCGAACCGCCGCCGGCCATCCGGCGCCCCACCACCCGCTTCGCGTACTGGACCGGGATCCGCCGCTGGCCCTCCTGGATGAAGACCACGCCCGCGATCACGGCCATGGCGATGATCGGCATCATCACCTTGAACACCTGGTCGGGGTTCGTCCACCACGCCTGGACCCCGTGCGGGATCCGCGAGATGATGCTGGCGAAGATCATCAGCGAGATGCCGTTGCCGATCCCGCGCTGGGTGATCAGCTCGCCGAACCACATCAGGAGGACGGTGCCCGCGGTGAGCGCCAGGACGATCACGAACACGTGGACGAACGTGAAGCCCCCGTGGATGATGTCTGCCTTCTTGTTGCCGGTCTGGCTGGCGAACGTCTTGAACAGGAACACGTACCCGATCGACTGGAAGAAGGCGAGCCCGACGGTCAGGTAGCGCGTGTACTGGGTGATCTTCTGCTGCCCGACCTCCCCCTCCTTGCGCAGCTTCTCCAGCGAGGGCACGACCACCTGCAGGAGCTGCAGGATGATCGACGCCGTGATGTAGGGCATGATCCCGAGCGCGAACACGGCAAAGCGCGACAGGCTCCCGCCCGAGAAGAGGTTGAGGAAGCCGAGGACGTTCGACCCGGCGAAGTTCTTGGCGATCGCGTTGACCGTGCCGGTGTCGATGCCGGGCGCCGGGATGTAGGCGCCAAGGCGGTACAGCGCGAGCATCGCCGCCGTGAAGAGCAGCTTCTTGCGGATCTCCGGGACCCGCACGGAGTTGACCATCGTCGCGATCACGACGCGCCCGGCCCCTTACTCCTCGACGACCGTGCAGCTTCCGCCCGCGGCCTCGATCTTCTCGCGCGCGGTCTTCGAGAACGCGTGCGCGGTGACCGCGAGCTTCACGTCGATCTCGCCCTGGCCGAGGATCTTGACCCGGATGTCCTTCCGGGTGGCGAGCCCGCGAGCCCTGAGGCTGCCCGGCGTCACCTCGTCCCCGTCGGCGAATCGCTGAGCGAGGTCGCGCAGGTTGACGGGCTGCGTGTGGGTCCGGAACCGCTCGAACGGCATCGACTTCTTCATGTGCGGCCCGCGCAGCTTGCGCATCCGCATGTGGATCGGCATCTGGCCGCCCTCCGCGGCTGGACGCGACTTCGCACCGCTTCGGGCGCCGGCGCCCTTCTGGCCCCGACCCGATGTCTTGCCGACCCCGGACCCCTCGCCTCGTCCGACACGCTTGCGGGGGTGCCGTGAGCCGGGCGTCGGCCTGAGGCTGTGTAGGCCGATCTCCTGTCCCATCAGGCCTCCACCTGGCCCATCACTCCTCCACCTTCACGAGGTGGCGGACGGTCCGCAGGGCGCCCCGCAGCGTAGGGTGGTCCGGCCGCTCGACCCTCCGGCCAATGCGCCCCAGGCCAAGCGTGCGCAGCGTCTCGCGCTGCCTCGGGTTGGCGCCATTCGCCGAGCGGCATTGCGTTATCCGCAGCGTCCCGGACACGTCAGGTGGCCTCCGCGCCGACCGGCCCGCCCTCGGCCTCGCCATCGACCGCGGCGGCGGTCTCCTCAGGCGCGCCCTCCGGGGCTGCGCCGCCTCCGTTCGGACCGGCGCCCGCCGATCCGTCGAGGCCCAGGACCTCCTGGACGGTGAGTCCGCGCAACTCCGCGACCTCCCGGGGGCTTCTGAGCATCTGCAGCGCGGTCACCGTGGCCTTCACGAGGTTGATCGGGTTCTGGCTGCCGAGCGACTTCGACAGCACGTCGTGGATGCCTGCGAGCTCGAGCACCGCGCGCACCCCGCCGCCCGCGATCACACCGGTTCCCTCGGAGGCGGGACGGAGCAGGACCCTGCCCGCGCCGTAGATTCCGGTCACCCGATGCGGAATCGTGGTGCCGTGCATAGGCACCTTGAAGAGGTTGCGGCGAGCGTGCTCGACGCCCTTCTGGATCGCGAGGGGAACCTCGTTCGCCTTCCCGTAGCCGACTCCGACCATGGAGCGCTCGTCACCGACCACGACTAGGGCGGTGAAGGAGAAGCGCCGGCCGCCCTTGACGACCTTGGCCACGCGGTTGATCTCGACGACCCGTTCCTGCAGGTCGCCGCCCGCGCCAGATGAGCGATCGCGTTCCCTGGCCACGAACGGCCGAGGGTATCGAACCCGCATTCCCACGCTCGATCGAGGCCCGCTCCGGGATGCCGGTGGGCCGCCGGCGGCATTTTGCCGCTGGGCCGGCGGTTAGCATCGTTCGGGTCAACGGTTCGAGCGAGGAGGCTGATGAGCGTGACAGCGGCCAGGAAGCGGACAGGCATGGCGTTCGTCGTGGCGCTCGTGCTGTGGGGGGCCGTGGCGGCCTCGGCGGTCGCGGCCACCTCCACGATCACCCGCGCGGATTGCCTGAACGGCCGGATCACGCGCAACGGCGCTCCGGTGCCCCAGGCCGAATGCCTGCGGCACGTGGGACAGGGCGTCAACCTCGCCCATACTGGCTTCGACGTGTGGATCGTCGCCCTGGCCGGCGGCGCCTGCCTCGCCGGGGCGGCCTTGCTGCGGCTGCGCCCGCGGCAACGGACGAGCCGCGCCTGACCGATCCGTCGGGGCGTTCCGTCTGGGCCGTGAAAGGCGCTCGGCTCTGAGATGGGTCGAATTGCGTCCCGCATCTCGCCGCAAGTCGGCCGACCCAGCGGGGTTCCGCCTCCGCTTTAACCTCGCCGGCGCGTGAGCATCTCCGAAGAAGAGCGGCTGCGACGCCGGCTCGAGGCATCCGGCGGTCGGGGGGACCTCGGCATCAACGATCTGCTGTCCGCTTTCGGGGTCCGCAAGGCGACGCCACAGGCGCGGCGTCAGGTCGAGGCCGCGCTCGTCGCAGCGGGAATCGCGGTTGAGCCGAGCCTCGAGTCAGCGACACCACGGACCCGCGTGACGCTCGAGCTCGTGGATCGCGCCGCCGGCGCCGGGGAGGCGGAGGACACGGCGCCTGCGGCCGAGGACCCCGATGGCGTCGAGCCTGCGTCCGACGACCTTCAAACCGTCATCACCGAGATGGTCGCGGCCGAGAAGGAGGTCACCGGGCCCGACCTCGCCGGGGCCGTTCACGACGTGGCCGGCGTCTCGATCGCGACCGCAACAGACGCGATCGAGATGCTCGAGCGCGATGGTCAGCTCGTCACGGGCACCCGCGACTCGCAACGGGTGTACCGGGTGCCCGCGCCGGATCCCTGGTCGGTGCCGGCGCCCGAAGACCGGCCGCGGCGCGCGGCCGGGCGCGGCACGGGACCGCCGCCGGCCCCGGACCTCGCCCGCGAGCTCCCTCCGCCGCCAGTCGAGGCCGTCCCCGCGCCCGAGCCGGGGCCAGCGGCCGGCCCGGAGGCCCACTACCAGTCCGAGCTCGAGAGCGAGCCCGAGCCCGAGCCCTACAGCGAACCCGAGCTCGAGGCGCAGCCGCCGCCGGAGCCCGAGCCCCACAGCGACGAGCTCGAGGCCCAGCCGGAGCCCGAGCCCGAGCCCTACGACGAACCCGAGCTCGAGGCGCAGCCGGCGCCGGAGCCCGAGCCCGAATCCGAACCCGAGCATCCGGATCCGACCCCGGACGCCGCTCCGCCGCCAGCTGCGCGCCGGCGCGAGCTCTCGCCACTCCGTCGCTGGGTCGCCAACGTCCTGGCCGTCGCGGGCATCCTGCTCGTCGCCGAAGCTGTCGTCACGGTTCTGTGGAAGGAGCCCTTCACGGCCTTCGAGGCAAGCCAGTCGCAGGACAGCCTCGCGAGCGAGCTGAGGGCGGTGAACGCACGCCAGGGAATAGCCCTGACGAGCGGCCAGGCCCGCCGCATCGCCGCCGAGCACGACGCCCTCATCCGCCAGCAGCGGCGCATGGCCTACCTCGCGCAGGCACTCAACGCCGGCACGCCACCAGGGAAGCCGCTGGGCCGGATCCGGATCCCCTGGATCGGGATCGACGCCATCTTCGTGCAGGGGACGGGCACGTCCAGCTTGGAGATGGGGCCTGCCCACTACACCGAGACGTCCCTGCCCGGCCAGCCCGGGACGGTTGGCATCGCCGGCCACCGCACGACGTACGGCGCCTGGTTCCGCAACATCGACGACCTCAAGAAGGGCGACAAGATCGTCGTGACGATGCCCTACGGCCGGTTCACGTACACGGTCGAGCGCCAGCGGATCGTCCCATCCGCCGAGAAGCACGCCTTCGACGGCGCGGGCTACGACCGCCTAGTGCTCTCCGCGTGCCACCCTCTCTTCAGCGCGACCGACCGGATCCTCGTCGAGGCGCGGCTGACCAAGACCGTCGCGCTCGGCGCCGCGCGGAGCGACGCCCGGGCACCCGCTCCCGCGCCGCCGAGCGCCAACCGGCCGCCGCCCGGCAAGGTCAACCTCGGCACCCGGGACCTGGGGCCGGGCTCGACGGGGGACGCCGTGCGCGCGCTCCAGCGCCTTCTCCACGTGCAGGTCACCGGCTACTACGGCACGCAGACGCAGCAGGCGGTAACCGCCTTCCAGCGAAAGCACAACCTGCCCGCGGTCGGCAAGGTCGGGCCGCAGACGCGCAGGGCGCTGACGGCCGGCGGTTAGGAACGCTCGCCGCCGCAGCTTCATCATCCTGCCTGACCCCCGCGTGGAGGGGGTTATCCAGGATGCTGCACCATCGAACGGTGCCGCGGGTCCGGCAGCGCGTCAGCCGCCGCGCGGCACCCAACCCGTCAGAAGCGCAAGCCCGCCTCGCGCGCGGAATCCGCCAGCGCCCTGACCCGGCCGTGGTAGAGGTAGCCGCCGCGGTCGAAGACCACGGCCTCCGCCCCTGCCTCCTTCGCCCGGCCCGCTATGAGCTCGCCGGCCTTGCGCGCCTGCTCCATCGGACCGAGGTCGCGGAGCTCGGGCTCCGTCCAGTTGACGGCGGCCAGGGTGTGGCCGCGGTCGTCGTCAACAAGCTGGACGCGGATGCCTCGGTTCGAGCGGAAGATCGAAAGGCGCGGCCGCTCGGCCGACCCTCGCACCTTGGCGCGGACCCGCCGGCGGCGACGGAGGCGCCGGGCCTCACGGGTGCGCACGCTCATGCGCGCTTGCCCACCTTGCGCGCCACGTACTCGTCGCGGTAGCGGATGCCCTTGCCCTTGTAGGGCTCCGGCGGACGCACCTTTCGGATGCGAGCCGCGATCTCCCCGACCGCTTGCTTCGAGCTGCCGCGCACGACGATCTGGTTCGGCGCCGGGACCTCGAACTCGATGCCGTCCGGCGCCTTGATCGAGACCGGATGCGAATACCCCACCGCCAGCTCGATGTCCTTGCCCCGCAGCTGAGCCCGATATCCGACCCCCT
>Ga0213882_10000785_pt1 | contig 10178 bp, 18 predicted proteins | sample BarmaccoBMER_R09_FD_160106 | JGI IMG/M metagenome (GOLD analysis project Ga0213882, IMG submission 160106) | Barbacenia macrantha exposed rock microbial communities from rupestrian grasslands, the National Park of Serra do Cipo, Brazil - ER_R09 ...
CGTGTGCGGTCCGGTGGAGGGCAAGGACCCCGAGATCACGCACGCGTGTGTGGCCTACGGCGACCGGATCATCCACGATCCGAACCGTGCCAGGGAGGGGATCAAGGAGATCACCCACCGCTGGTTCCTGGTCCCCACCAACTGGCCCCACAACCTGAGGCCGGTCAGCAACGTTCCCTGGCGATGGTGGAAGGACTGGCTCTTCCTCGTCGCGGTGGGGCTCGGGGCGAGCGCCCTGCTGGCGCTCATGATCGCCCTCGCGGGCTGATCGTATGGCGATAATCTACGGTTTGGCAGATCCCGATACGTTAGAAACGCGTTACGTCGGAGAAACTAATCGTCCGATGTGGCGACGGTGGGCCGCCCATCTCGGAACATTCTCTCGATCTGCTGCGACCGGAGTGCGTGGATGGATCGAAGACCTGCTCAAGCAGGGAAAGACCCCGATCATCTACACGATCGAAGATCTTGGGGAGATGCCATCACGTAAAGAACGGATGAAGATCGAGCAGGTCTACATCCGTATCTTGCGCGGCTGGGGTTGCGACCTGCTGAACATGCAGATCGGTCAAGGTCCGAAGGGTCGCCCACTCTCTGATGAACACAAACGGCAGCAGGTAGCCACCGCCCGATCTAAGGATTCTTACAGGAAGGGCTGGGAGATTAGACGCTCAACGAGCGCGAGCGAGACACCTGCGTCGAGCGGTTGACAGCAACGTGGTCTTGTCGCTGTCGACGACCACACTATAGTCCGTGCGACCCCACCCGGGGATCACGTGCGGGTAGCCGGGGACGTACACCTCACCGTCACCGCAGAGCTGCCACTCGGAGATCTCGTCGATCTTGATCCCGTACTGGTCCATGGGGACCATGTGCGGCGTGTAGGCCGGGTTGCACACCGCGTCCTGGCCATAGTGTGCGTCCCTGATCTCGAGGTCCCGGAAGATGCCTCGGCCGTACAGGCCCACCCGGACCCCCGGCCACCGACGCTTCACCGTGGAGATGAAGTCCTCGGTGCACTTCCGCACCTCGTCGGCCAGCCGTTGCTTGGTGGCGTGGTCCAGGTTTGCGAGCTTGCCTGGGGCCCAGTGTCCCTGCCCTCCCTCCTCGACGTCCACCCACGGCATCAGCCCCCACTCCCCCAGGCCGCCGGCCTTGTCGACCAGGTCGCAGAAGTACTCGGCCTGCGCGCCGCCCGGCGACTGGAACCGCAGGAAGTGGTAGGCCCCCGGGAAGAACTCCGCAGACGCGTGCTGCCGCAGCAGCGGAAAGTTGCGGAGGAACCACGCCTGGCCCGACCAGCCGGTGGCCTCGGATGCCTTGAGGTAGCATCCCACGACCTCCTTGCCCTCCACGTGCTGTCCCGGCAGGACCCCGAAGTTGGGGGTCGGGCCGAGGTCGTCCGGGTAGATGTCCGGGATCAGGAACGTCCCCTGCCGGTCGGGCAACGGGGCCGTCGGCTGGGCCTGCGGAGGGGCCGCCACGGGCGTCTGAGGCACCTCCGGGGCGGGCGGTGGGGAGACAGGTGGGGCCGGCGGTTGGCCCTCCGTAGACTTCTTGGCCTGCTCCACGGTGGAGATGACCTGGCGGATGATGTCCCAGATGTTGCTCATGCTGGTACGTAGCGGACCGGTGGTATGATCGCTCCATGGACCACGCCAACGTCCCGTCCGCGATGGACGAGCCGATCCGGATCACGTTCACGATGTACCGGCAGAGCTGGGACGCCCTGCCGGTCTTCACGGAGAGGCACTTCGGCGCCGTCTACTGCGAGTACATCGAGGAGTACGAGCTGAGCTCCCCAGAGGTCTCGCTCACCGGTCCGATGCGGCTCTCCCTCGCGGAGAAGCACGGAACCGGCAGACGTTTCGAGCTGCTGGAGTCCATGACGCTGGAGCAGTTCCTGAGGGACGTGCCCACTGTGGCGGAGCAGCTCATGGACGCCCCGTACGTGACCTGGGTCCCCGCCGACGGGCGCCTGGTCGTGCTGAACCCCGCCTCGCGTGAGGTGCTGCTGATGAGGGAGCTCGTATGATCGACGACGACGATGACCCGCTTGCCGCCATCGGCCGGACCGTGCTGCGCACCATGGACGAGATCGTCCGGGGGGAGCGTGACTCCAGGCGACCCAAGATCGAGGACGTGGCCCGCGTGCTGGACCAGACCTTCGAGCAGATGACCGCCAACGGCGAGATCGAGGTCGTGCCCGTCCTGCGGGGACCCGAGTTCTGGAGCTGGACCAACATGCGCATGCAGCGTGCCGGCTTCGAGCACGTCTATCACCTCGGTCCGTCGACCATGCCGGGTGCCGAGGGCTACCCGCTGCTCACGATCAGGAAGTCGGTGGCGCCGATCTTCGACGCGCAGCTCACATTCAGCGGCCTGATCTTCGGGCCGGATGACGACCAGATCGCACACGCCGTGGCGATGCTGATCACGAATCACAACGCCGCCTTCCTCGGCCTGAAGGACTCGGTGGTCATGCAGTCTCGGCGGGGCACCGACGCCGCCATCGACGCGGTCAGGGAGAAGGTCCGTGAGGGCGACACGCCAGTGGATCGAAAGCGCGACCCGGGGGATCTGAATTGAACGCCCCCATCAACCCGTGGGAGGAGCACCTGAGGGACATCCCCGGGTGGGAGACCCTAGACTTGGGCGAGGACGGTCCGGTGGTGAAGCGGCTCAAGGTCCCCGGCGGATGGCTGTACCTCGTGGGCAAGCACCCGCCGACATACGTCCCAGAATGAGGCACCACGTCGAGGGCCACGCCTTCGTGTGGCACTGTAGGGACTGCGGCAACGAGCAGCGCGAGGACGTCGAGCCGTATGACGAGGACTGCTGGGGCGGGTGTCGACGGGTGTACTACTTCTGCAACAACGTCGACTGCAAGTCCGGGCCCATGGCCCGCTGGCTGAGGGAGCAGCTCCGTAAGGACCGTTGTCATATGTGCAAGTCGGTCGGGGTGATCGTCACCATGGACGGCGACGAGATGCCCTGTCCGGTGGACGAGTGCCTGGCCGCGGAGCTCCTGCTGAAGGACTACGCCGCAGAGCGCATCTTCTCCCCCTCCTACCATCGCGACGGGATGGGGATCACGTACACGTTACCGGGAAGGGTGGATCCGATGGGCGAGAACAAGGTCGTGAACCGACACCACCGTGAACCGGACGGCGGGCCGATCAAGATGGGACCGGGCTGCGTTTACATCGGCAGGGGGTCCCTGTTCGGGAACCCGTTCACCCACCAGAACCTCGCGACGACCGGCGCCGTGGTGAAGGTTGACACCCGTGAGGAGGCGGTCGAGTCGTTCCGCCTCTGGATGACCAGCGACCTGGAGATTCCCGAGTGGACCAAACCCACCCGCGAGCAGGTCATCTCCCTTTACGGGAAGACGCTCGCCTGCTGGTGCGCGCCGAAGCCTTGCCACGGCGACGTGCTTTTGGAGCTGGCCGCCGCCTGGCGTGCCGAAGCTGAAGCATCTCGGTGATCTCCATCGCCACGTCGCCGTAGGCGTCGGCCCTCACCTCCTCGGCCACCGGGCGCTTCTTGCGCACGCCGGTGATGTGTCCCATCTCATGGCCCAGCATGTGGGCCACCAGGCGGTCGGAGATGCGGTCCTGCGCGTACCAGTGGATGGTGGCCTCGCCCCTGACGATCCGGACGAAGGCCCACCGCCCGAACTTCCTGATCTCCCTGACGAAGTCCTCCAGCGTGTGGCTGTCCCCGAACACGTCCTTGAAGCTGGGCTTACCCTCCATAAACTCTTGGACAATCGTCCGCGGATCGTGGTGGCGGACGTACGTGTGTGGGAGCGAGGACGGGTGGAGGACCTTCGATGCCATCAAGGAGAGGTAGGCCACGTCCGCGGCGGCCTATTCACTCCGTGCCGTCAGACAAGATCCACATCCGTGTGCACCACGGGGACACGTCCGCGGTGGTCTGCGCGCCCCACGGGCACGACTACTTCACCGCCGAGATCGTCGAGGAGATCTGCCGGATCACCGGCCTGGCCGGCGTGACCGTGAGACACCTCCAGGATCCGCGTGACGCGGACAGGCGGGTCAACGTGAACCGACCCACCGAGGGCGCCGGCCTGGAACCGTTGGACGAGCACCCCACGATCGAGGCCGCCGAGGCGTACGCCGACTACCTCGCCGCGGTGGTGGAGGCGGGGAGGGGGAGCCTCCCGCTCTACGTCGAGGTCCACGGCAACGAGACCCAGGCCCACGTAGAGGTGGCGACGGTCGGCCTCGGCCGTGAGCGCCTCGCGATCAAGAGCACGCTCTCCGCGCTGCCGTGCGGCGCGCTGGTCGAGGGCATCGACGAGATCGTCAAGAACGGCGCCGCGGCCAAGCAGCACGGCGTCTTCCGCTTCGTACCCCGCGGCGTCCAGATCGAGCTCCCCGAGTCGGTCCGCGAGTCCAGGCAGGGACGTGCCATGGCGGCGCACTGCATCGCGAAGATGCTTCTCGCCCTCCTCAGCACGAAGGTCGGTCCGACGCTCGCGCGCCTGTTCAGGGCTCCCTGATCAGTACTCGATGTCGCCGACGTGGTCGCTCGTGCAGCCGGGCTGGCCGCACATGTCGCACTGGCACGACGCGTAGTACTCGTGGAAGCTGGGCGGCAGGTCGCAGTTCGGCGGTGCCCCGTCGAACAGCTCCGCCACCTCGCGGACGTAGAAGCCCGCGATGCCACACCCCACCTCGCTGACGAAGAAGCGGAGCTGGGGGTTGAGCCGCGCGTAGCGGATGAAGTTGTCCACCGCGTCCCTGAGCGTGTCCAGGTCCACCGGCAGGCCCGGGGCGAAGCACGTGGGGAGCGCGTAGGTCCGACCCGTCGGACCCTCCCCCACGCCCATCTCGGCGCCGAGCTTGCTGTGGGCGTACCACGCGGCGCCCGCGCCGTGCTGCCCGAGGAAGTTGGAGCCGAACACGAAGATGCGCTCGTCCTCCGGCTTGTGGTGGTGGTTCGGGTCGATGCCCGCCGCGGCGGGGTTCTCGCGCAGCGCGCCGATGAGGTCCTCGAATGCCATGTCGTCGAATCCTTCCATGTTGCCTCCTACGGCCGGTCCAACGCCGGCCCATCCACGGGTGTTATAAAGCTCCAGTTCCCACTCCAGAGTGTTAGAAGTTGACGGCCTTGGTGGCCACCACCCCACTTTATGACACTCTGTGGTGAAATCTGAAGTCACCGCCGGTTCGGTCTGAGCGATAGGAACTCGACCAACCGGTCGACGTCTGCCTTGTACCAGCCGGCGGAGTTCAGGTTGTTGACCTCGATGATCTTGTAGCCGTCCGGCGTCTCCGCGATGTCGATCACGTGCGCCTCGTTCGGACGCCACAGTAGGTCCTCGACGAAGTCCGTCATGCGGTGGTCGGTCTCCCACGGCTCCCGGTAGCGCTTGAGGGTGCCGACCTTGTACCCAGAGGAGGTGATGACGCGACCGTCCACCACCCAGAAGCGGGTCTCGGAGTAGATCTCCTTCTTGGAACACACCATGACCGGCGTGGCGAGGGTGAGGAGGTTCACCCCCAGCGGGTCGTACACCGGGTCCGCCAGCTCCGGACATCTCAAGAGGCCGTCCACCCACTGCGTGTACTGGCCCCAGTCCAGTACCAGACCCGTGAAGGCCTTGGTGTCGTGCACCGGCCGCAGGAAGAACGGTTTCTCCTGGAAGGGTACCTCATCGAACCGACAGACCAGGGCGTCGGAGTTCAGCATCTTGGTGCCCCAGTGTTCCAGCTGGACCCTGAAGTCCAGGTTGTCGAGGAACGAGCCGGGCCGCCAGCCCCTGTCACGGGCCACCCTGGAGAGGGTGTACGAGCCCATGACGATGGCCTCCCCGCCGCCTGAGGGAAGCTCACCCTGCACGGCCTCCAGGTCGCCGACGAACGGGACCACCTTCACGTGGACGATGTCACAGCCCCGCCGCTCGAGCGCCGTGAGGAGCCGGGCGAACCCCTCCTCCTCGTAGATGTTGTTCTGCAGGACCCACTTCATCTCGTCCTCCACGTCGAGCCGTCCTGGTAGAACCAACGGCCCTTGAGCTTGGGGTTGCCGACCACACAGCCAGACATCTTGAGACCGTCGGGTACCCAGAGAGCCCAGGTGTTACCGCGCCGGGTGATGTACCTCGCCAGAGTGTCCCTCATTCCTCGTGTTCCCTCTGTCCGTGATGGTCCACGGGCTCGTACTCGCGCTCGGCCATCTCCTTCTGGAGCTGGTCGAAGCTGACCGGCTGGTACCCGTACACGTCCACCCCGACGTCCTGCCGGAGGGAGTGCCTATCCTCGGGGAGGGAGCCGTGGCTGTGGCCGTGGAGGTTCCAGGCGCCGCGGTGACTCTGGTTCCAGGTGAGCATGGCGTAGTGACAGAGGACGATCCTCTGGTCGCCGACCTGGATGGACTCCAGGTCCTTGGCCCAGACCCAGTGACCTAGGAACTCCTTCTCCTTCCGCAGCCGCTTGTCATGGTTGCCGAAGATGAGGTACTTCTGACCCGTGAGACGCCTGAGGATCTGCGAGGCCTTCTCTGGGGTGGTGAAGGCGAAGTCCCCGAGGTGGTAGACCAGGTCGCCCGGCCTTACCACCGCGTTCCAGTTCTTGATCATCATCTCGTTCATCTCGTTGACGTCCGCGAAGGGACGGTTCGAGTACTGGATGACGTTCGAGTGGCCGTAGTGGGTGTCGCTCGTGAACCAGACCGTCATGGCTTTAGCTCCTCCAATGCACGTCTCAGCTTCGCGAGCCTGACGTTCTGCTTCCACCTCAGTCTCCGCTGGGACTTGATGATCGCGCGAATGTACTCGTCAGGAGTCAGCCTGGGCGCCGCCACGATGTCGATCCTTCCCATCACCAGCTTGGAGACGAGGTCGGTGTCGATCATTTGTCGTCCCCGTTGTTGCTGGCGAAGTAACAGCACGCGCAGGTGTCACAGATGAGGAACGCGCCGTGGTCGTTGTTCGCCTCGAAGCGGAAGGTGCCGGTGCACTTCGCACATGGACACGGGATCGGAGGACAGGGCGAGAAGCCCATGTTGAAGTGGTCACCGCAACGCCTGCACACGCCGGTGTTACCGTCCTCCTTGTGGCCGAGGGCGCGACAGAGAATGCTCATGTTTATTGGTCTCCCGGTAGTTCCTCGACGATACAGCCGCCGAAACGGTTCTTGATAACGACCACAGATCCGTCGGTGTTGACCTTGGCGTACCAGTCGAGCTCTCGCACTATGTCAGTGGCGAACCCCTTGCTGTTTCCCGTGAAACAGAGGGACCCACTGTGACGCATCCCGACGTACGAGACCTCTTCGCCCTTGCCGTGGAACAGCCTGAGATGGGAGCTGTCCCTCATCTTGGACAGGAGGACTTCGTAGTCGCTCTGTCCGTTGACCCTCACCTTGCGAAGGGAGGGTCGGTCGCAGTCACGTGGACAGAACACACCCGTGAAGAGGTCCTTCACGGGACCCCCGCATGACGGGCAGTTCATGGGAAACAGTGTCCCTGCACCGACAGTTGTAGTGCCTTGATTCGATAGGACTGCTTGAACTCAGCGTGAGCCTTCTCCCAGCCGTTGTCCTGGTCGGAGTCCCAGTAGCCGGCCCCGTTGTTGCCGCGGGCCATGCGCCTGGCCTCCCAGTCCACGCCCCGGTAGAAGTCCGGGTGGACGAGCTCCACGTGCTGGAGCAGCATGATCCAGACGTCCCACTCGCGCTCTGCCTCGAAGCGATAGTCGCAGCACGCCGCCGCGATCTGTCGGATGGTGCGGATGTTGTTCCGCTTGGCGGCCTTCTCGTTGTCTTCGCTGAGGGACTTCATCATACGGACTCCTCCAGCTCGTCGGGATTGAACCACGCGGTGGCCCCGTTGTGGAAGGTCACCTCGTAGCAGAGGCCGTGGCTATCACTGCGGTCCGTCACGACGCCGACCATCTCATTGTAGAGGATGCGCTCGTGGCGGGCCTGCTCGGTGTAACCGCGCTGCTCGTGATCGACGATCACGGCGCGGACGTGTGTTCCTTTGTTCATTAGTCGAGCTCGATGGGCATGGGGGCCTCGCCGTCGGTGACCGCCTTGGGGAGGGCCGGGACGATGGCGATGGGAGCGTCCGGCGCGGGCGGGGGGTTCTTCATCCAGAAGGTCCGGCGGCCCTTGACCTTCTCGTCCATCATCTCGTGGCCGTCACGTGCCATCGACTTGACGGCCATCTCGAGGCCGGCACGCCACATGCCGCCGGTCGTGCCGGCGGGGCCGAGGTCGAAGTCGTAGAAGTTTAGCTTCTTGCCCTCCATGAGGAGCTCGACTGCCTTGTCGCGGGTCCGCTCGAGGGCGTTGCGGGCGCCCATGAGACCCTCCTGGGGAGAGAGAGGGGCGGGCACGCCGACGCTGATGCTCTTTGCACCGATGTTCACCGGCACCTGGAAGCCCGCCCGGCCGTGCCGGTTCTTGCGAACCTCGAGGAAGCGCTCCGCCGTCTTGGCGTTCGTCTTCATGTGGAGGTGGATGTCCACGAGGTGGGCGAGGGCCGCCGCGCCGGCGTGGTCGTTACCGGTTTTGGAGACGTGTGACACCGCGATGACGATGCCGTTGTTGGAGCAGACCTGGCCGACGATCATCTCGAGGGCCTCGAACTGGGCGTCGTACTTGCGGCTGCCGCCGAGGGAGAGAGTCTGGATGGAGTCCACGACCACCCGCTCGAGCTCCCGGTCCTGGTCACCGCTCAGGTTACGGATGTCGTCCAGGGCCTTCTCCGCCTCCTTGAGGGGGGAGAGGAACATGTCGCGCGGCTCCTTGCCCTTGATGCGCTCCGCCCGTTTCTTCACGCTACGGGCCTTCTCCTCGCCGTGGAGGTACAGGCTCTCGCCGATGGCCGCGAGGCCCATCGTGGTGGCGATCGTGGACTTGCCTCCGCCGGGCATGCCCGACAGGAGGATGCTCGTGCCAAGAGGCACGCCGGGCAAAGAGTCCTCCGACCCGTCGGCCAGGCACTCGTCGAGGCCGGTGACGCCGGTGGGGACCCGCTTGTCCTCGGGACCGATCTCGACGGCCGAGAGGCGCTGCAGGGTGTCGTGCTTCTTCTTGGTCTCCTCGCTCATTCCTTGTCCTTTGCTGGGTGTTTAACGGAAGAGAGGGACGAACGACGAATGGGGCACGCCCATGGGGCGCACCCTCTTCGCGGCCCGACCTGTTCAGTTGCCGAGGGAGGCGTACAGGAACTGTTTCGCACGCTCGCTCTGGGTGTCGACGTCCGCCCACTGACTGAACTGGAACTCGGGCTCCGGGTTCAGCGTGAGGTCCCAGATGCGCTTGCTCGCCGCGTCGAGGACCGACAGGACGTCCTCGTGCTTCCGCTCCGCCGCGTCGTTGAAGGGCGCGGCCGAGAGGTTGCCGATGGCGAAGTTGCCACCGAAATTGAACTGCGTGTTCGCCTCGTCCACGATGAAGGCCGTACAGATGGCCTCGACCTGGCCGTACCCACGGTTGTCCGCCGCGATGCCACCGCAGACGTTCACACGCCCGGTGTCACCGGTGTAGCCGAAGACCTCCTGCAGGGCCAGGCCCATGGCGCCGTGGATGCAAAACTCCTCGGCCCCCTTGTACCCGGCGTTGAGCGCGCCCTTGACCCATCCGTCCTGGATGAGGTCCCTGGTGCGGTCGACCACCGAGGCGGCCAGCGTGAGCACCGTATCGTCCACCGAAATCCTCTGAGTCATCTTCTCTCCTTTGGGGGTAGTTCCCACCGTAGTTATCAAATGTACCACTGTAGACTCACCTGGTACACCCTGAAATTTATGGAGTTGACCTCGTCACGACGTCGAAGCCCGCACGGTAGTACGGACACCCCTGCGTCTGGCAGCGATGGACCGTCGCACGGCGGCTGTTCGGTCGCACCCGGCCTCTGCAAAGAGGACAGACCGGGTACTGCGACCAGTACGGCGTGCAGGACATACAGTTGTCCTGTATGACGCCGGCCTGGTGTGCCTGGCCGTCGCAGCTCACCCAGTCGGGAGTCATAGGTCCTCCATGGCGGAGATGAGGCGCTGTCGTAGCTCCTTTTGGCAGGCCACCACCGCGGCGCGGAGGAGCACCCTCATCGGCACCGGGATCGTGAGGGGCGGGTTGTAGCTCTCGTACGTCCAGGGCTTTCCCTGCTCGACGATCTCCCTGCCGTAGCACTTGGCCATC
>Ga0213882_10000786_pt1 | contig 10170 bp, 6 predicted proteins | sample BarmaccoBMER_R09_FD_160106 | JGI IMG/M metagenome (GOLD analysis project Ga0213882, IMG submission 160106) | Barbacenia macrantha exposed rock microbial communities from rupestrian grasslands, the National Park of Serra do Cipo, Brazil - ER_R09 ...
CGGTCCTGCCTCCGGTTGTCGGGGGCATTGCTCTGCTGATCACCTTCGGGCGCTTCGGGCTGCTTGGTCGCTACCTTAGCCCCTTGGGGATTACGCTGCCTTTTACCACTGTGGCCGTCGTGATGGCTCAGATGTTTGTCTCCGCCCCCTTCTTTGTGAACAGTGCCAAAGCGGGTCTTGAGCAGTTGGACCCACGCTATGAAATGGCTGCCTACACGTTGCGAGCGTCGCCCTTCTATGCCTTTCGCAGAGTTGTCTTGCCGCTCATTCGCCCTGTCCTGCTTTCGGGCGCAGGTCTGGCGTGGGCACGCGCCCTTGGGGAATTCGGTGCGACCATTACTTTTGCTGGTAACTTTCCAGGAACTACCGAGACTACCCCTATCGCGGTGTATGTTGCAGCCGAAAGCAACCTAGAATCAGCGGTCTCGCTGGCGGTTGTATTGCTGGCAGTTTCGTTCGGGGTGTTGCTCGCCTTACGGCTAGGTCGCAGCAGAAGCCAAAAATGAGTGGACATATCAGTTGTAAGCTCGTGCTTCAGTTGCTTTGAACGCCGCGTAGATAAGCTTGCCCTCTTGCAGCTCCAAACGTGCCGTTGAGGCTTCGGTTATCTCGGCAATCAAAGGAAGCGTCGTGGTTTCCGGCATAACGCTGACGCGCACGCGCCCATCGTGGAAAGGCATTGTTCCGTTAGCTGCACTTTCCATGCGCAAAATCTGCACAATTTCGCCTCGAAAGACATTCGAGGCTGAACTGTCAGATGCAGCTAATGAGAGGGTGATACTACGTGGATCAACGACCATGTATACCTCCTCTCCCTCACGTGGTCCCTGATTGGATGATGGTTGTCTCTCCTCCAAGGTGGCCTTGATTTCGATTGCCTGCTTGCCATCATCCTGTACCCGCACAGTGCAAATGGCCTGTGATTCGCGTCGTGTCAGAAACCCGCGAAAGAAATTTGTTCCCACGAGTTCGGCAATATACGATGAGCGGGGATGCTCAAGCAGGTCGCGCTGATTGCCTTGCTGCAGTATGCTCCCTGCCTCCAGAACCACAATTTGATGACCAAAAAGCAATGCCTCTAGGTACTGGTGTGTCACCATGACGGTCGTGATGCCCAATTGTGAGAGGATGCGGCGCAACTCCTGTCGTACCTCACGTCGCGTCTGTACATCGAGCGCAGATAGTGGCTCATCAAGCAGCAGAAGCTGTGGCTGCAACACCAGCGCACGGGCAATAGCTACACGTTGCTGCTGTCCGCCTGAAAGCTGTGCGGGACGGCGCTGGTCGAGGCCAGACAAGTGAACTTTTTCCAATGCTTCTCCGACTCGCTGTACAATCAGCCGTCGCGGCAGGCGCTGAGCACGTAAACCGAAAGCCACGTTCTCGAACACGGTCAGATGAGGAAAGAGCACGTAATCCTGGAAGACATAGCCAAACGGGCGCTCCTGTGGTGGAATAGAAATGTGCCGTCCACTATCGAAGTAGGTCACGCCATCCAATGTGACATGCCCCTGTGCTGGCTGAAGTAGCCCAGCCAGCAACCGCAGCACTGTCGTTTTTCCCGAGCCACTCTCGCCGAGCAGAACCGTGGTTTTCCCCGCCTCCGCAGTCAGATGCAGTGCAAGATGAAAGCTACCGAGGGACGTATCGAAGCTACCTGTAAGCATGGGTCTTCTCCTCCAAGCGCTTTTTCCACGATTATAACGATTTTTGATCTGCACGTGCAGCCCAACAGTTTTATTATTCTACGCTCTTGCCAATTATTCGGCAAGTTCTCTCTGACTTACACGAGCTATAGATGATATAAATAAAAGAAATAGCAAGTTAGCGAGGAGGAGCTTCTCAATGGCACATTTTATACTGAGTTTAGATCAAGGCACTAGCAGCTCGCGAGCAATTGTCTTCGACCATAACGGCTCCGTCGTCAGCATCGTACAGCAGGAATTCCCACAGATGTATCCAGCGCCTGGACTGGTGGAGCATGATCCAGAAGCGATCTGGTCGAGCCAGTTGGCAGTGGCGCAAGAGGCAATAAAGAAAGCAGGAGCTACTGCACACGATATTGCAGCACTTGGCATTACCAACCAACGTGAGACGACTATTGTGTGGGACAAGGCCAGCGGGAAACCTGTCTTCAACGCGATTGTGTGGCAGAGTCGCTTGACGGTTCCTCTTTGTAACGCACTGGCGGCAAAGGGCTTTGATAAGGAGATTCGTGCCCGCACTGGTCTAGTCACTGATGCCTATTTCTCTGCCACCAAGGTGCAGTGGATTCTTGACAACGTAGCAGGCGTACGTGAGAAAGCCGAGCGCGGCGAAGTACTCTTTGGCAACGTCGATACCTTCCTCATGTGGCGTCTCTCTAAGGGCCGTGTCCACGTCACCGACCCCTCTAACGCCTCGCGCACCATGCTCTACAACATCTATCAAGGAGACTGGGACGATGTTATCCTCAAAGAGCTAGCAGTGCCACGTGCCATGCTGCCCAAGGTCATGCCATCGAGCGCAGTGTATGGCGAGACCGACCCAGAGTTCTTCGGTGCAGCAATCAAGATGGCAGGCGATGCAGGTGACCAGCAGGCGGCAACTTTCGGTCAGGCTTGCTACGAAGTCGGTATGGTCAAGAACACCTATGGTACTGGCTGCTTCATGCTGATGAACACTGGAAACAGGGGCGTACCCTCCAAGAGTGGATTGCTCACCACTCTTGGCTGGGGGATTGGCAATGAGATCGTCTATTGCTTGGAAGGGAGTATTTTCATCACAGGTGCAGCCGTGCAGTGGTTGCGTGACGGCTTGAAGGTTATTACCAAGAGTGCTGATGTTGAGGGGCTGGCAGCAAGCGTGCCGGACAATGGAGGTGTCTATATGGTTCCTGCCTTCGTCGGTCTAGGTGCGCCCTACTGGGATCCCTACGCGCGCGGCAGCATCGTAGGCTTAACACGCGGCTCAACGGTCGCACATGTGGCACGTGCGACGCTTGAGTCGATGTGCTACCAGACACGCGATGTGCTTGAGGCGATGAGCGCCGATAGCGGCGTGCAAGTCAAGACGCTGCGTGTCGATGGCGGCGCAGTTGTGAATAACCTGCTCATGCAGTTCCAGGCCGACATTCTTGGTGTTGCCGTCCAGCGCCCAAAGGTAGCGGAGACGACAGCTCTGGGTGCAGCCTACCTCGCAGGACTGGCCGTCGGCTTCTGGAGCAGTCAGCAAGAAGTCGCAGAGCAGTGGGCGCTCGACCGCAGCTTCGAGCCGCAGATGAGTGCCGCGCAACGTGACGAACTGTACGCGGGCTGGAAGAAAGCCGTGCAGCGCTCACTAAGGTGGGCTGAGTAACTATGCAACCGCTCTCATCACACGCGCGCAGGCAAAATCTTGCTCACCTACATAAGAGTGGCGATCCCTCGCGGTCGCCATTTGACGTGTTGGTCATCGGTGGTGGGGTCACTGGAGCAGGTGTCGCCCTGGATGCTGCTGCACGCGGCTACAAGGTAGCACTCGTTGAGAAGACCGACTTTGCTAGCGGCGCGAGCAGCAAATCAACCAAGCTCATTCATGGTGGCATTCGCTACCTGCCCAACTTTGATTTCGCCTTAGTGCATCAAGGGTTAGTTGAGCGTGGCCTGCTGCTACAAAACGCGCCCTTTCTGGTTGAGCCATTAGCCTTCGTGCTACCCATCTATGCAGGTGACCGTCATCCGGTGGGAATGCCCTTTACTCCACCAAGGGGCATTGGACTCGGTCAACTGCTAGATCTCGGCTTGAGCTTTTATGATGGCTTCGCCGGACGCCGTAACGTAAAGCGCCATCGTCATCTCAGCCGCGAGCAGGTACTCAAGTTCGCGCCAGCACTGGTCACTGAGAGACTCAAAGAAGGATTCATATACTATGATGCTCAAACCAATGATGTGCGTCTGACGCTGGCACTGCTGCGCACTGCGGCACAGTTTGGTGCCACTATCGTTAACTATGCTGAAGTGACCTCTTTTATGAAGAAAGACGGCACAATTACAGGCGTGTGTGTCTGTGATCGGTTGCGTAACCAGGAGGTGATGGTGTGCGCGCGCCATATCGTCAATGCTACGGGCGTTTTCTCGCAGCAGGTTGAGGCACTCACAGGTGCTACACCTCTGGTTCAGGTTGAACCTAGCAAAGGTGTTCACTTGGTATTCTCACGTGAAGACCTACAGCTTGCAGATGCAGCGCTTGTACTACCAGAGACAGACGATAGGCGTCTTCTCTTCGTTATCCCCTGGCAGTCACGAGTCATTCTGGGCACCACCGACACAGGAGCGGATGACCTAGACCATCCAACAGTGACTCACGCTGACGTAGCATACTTGCTGAATCATCTTAACCGCTACTTCTCCACACATCTTACGACAGAGCATATCATCAGTACCTACGCTGGCTACCGTCCGTTAGTGAAATCACGCACTGCTGGCGCTGCAACAGCCAAGCTCTCACGTAACCATACAGTGCTGCAGAGTCCATCGGGGCTAGTCACCATTGTCGGGGGCAAACTCACGACTTACCGACGTATGGCACAAGATACCGTTGATGTGCTGAGCCGTCGCGATGGTTATAGGCTAGTACATCCCACGGAGAACTTACCGTTACAAGGAAGCGTGGGCTGCCCAAAGCTGCAGCAGGAGATACTGAGCACAAGCAGAAGCGCTCTAGGTACACTGGACGAAGAAATCGTAGCACACCTAGGCAGAAGTTACGGTACAGAAGCGCATAAGGTGCTACAATTGATAGCAGAAGACACTTCGTTGGCCAAAAGACTCGTCGACGATCTTCCTTATGTGCGCGCCGAAGTACTCTATGCCTGCCGCTATGAAATGGCAATGACACCTTACGACGTGCTAGCGCGCCGCACCTCCATCACCCTGGAGGATCGTCAACGCGGCCTGGGCGTCGTTGATACGATAGCGCAACTCATGGCACGCGAGCATAGTTGGACGACAGAGCAACGGGCAGAACTAGTTGTCGCCTATCGCGCTGCTATTGAGCAGCAAATGGCCGCAGAAACAACCTGAGGAGAAGAAGCATGAAGAAGCTTATCAACAAGGTCGAAGATGTCGTCAACGATTCGCTAGCGGGTATGGGAGCGGCACACGCCAACCTTTTGCGCGTTGACCTGGAGAGCCAAATCGTGGTCCGCAAGAACGCTCCGGTCCAGAGCAAAGTAGGCATTCTCTCTGGCGGTGGCAGTGGACACGAACCGATGCACGGCGGCTACGTTGGCATCGGTATGCTGGATGCGGCTTGTCCTGGTGCCATCTTCACCTCACCCGTGCCAGACCAGATGTTAGCCGCCACACGAGCAGTCAATGGCCAAGCAGGAGTGCTGCACATCATTAAGAACTATACAGGTGATGTGCTAAACTTCGAGATGGCCGCCGAACTAGCCGAGTTAGACGGCATCAAGATTGAGAGCGTGGTGACTAACGACGATGTGGCTGTGCAAGACAGCCTCTACACAGCAGGGCGTCGTGGCGTAGGTGTAACGGTACTACTAGAGAAGATAGTGGGGGGGCTGGCGGAGACGGGAGCGCCATTAGAGCAGGTAGCGGCCCTGGCCAGAAAAGTCAACAGCCACGGACGCAGTATGGGAATGGCTCTCACTGCCTGCACTGTGCCAGCGGCAGGTGAGCCTACCTTTGACTTAAGCGAGGACGAGATGGAGATCGGTATCGGCATTCATGGTGAGCCAGGACGCCGCCGCCTCAAACTAGCCTCAGCCGCCCAGATCACCGAGATGCTAGCAACGCCGATCATCGAAGACCTTGAACTCAAAGCAGGCGAACAGGTACTCGCCTTCGTTAACGGTATGGGCGGCACACCGCTCATCGAGCTATACATTATCTACGACTCGCTCAATCGTATTTTAACAGGCAAAAACATCAAGATTGTACGCAACCTAATAGGCAACTACATCACCTCATTGGAGATGGCAGGCTGTTCTATCACATTGCTACGCCTTGATGATGAGATCACCCGCTATTGGGACGCACCTGTGTACACGCCCGCACTGCGCTGGGGTATGTAAACAATTTTCGTAGGGGCCCGATTTATCGTGCCCACGATTTATCGCACCCACGGGGAGGAAAAGTAGTCATGACCAACCAAGACATCATACGCTGGCTAGATCGTATAGCAGACGAGCTAAGAGCAAACACGCACTACCTAACGCAACTCGACTCGCCCATAGGAGATGCAGATCATGGCACGAACATGAATCGTGGTTTTAGTGCCGTTCATGCTAAATTTCCAACTATGACAGCGATGGATATAGCAACTCAGTTGCAGACAGTCGGCACAACTCTTGTCTCGACCGTAGGTGGTGCAAGTGGACCGTTATATGGAACAGCATTTTTGCGAGCAGGCAGCGCAGTTGCAAGTAAGCAAGAACTGACTGCAAGCGATATCGTTGCCATGCTTGAGGCATTCCTGGGTGGTATCACAGCGCGAGGCAAAGCACAAGTGGGAGAGAAAACGATGGTGGATGCCTTGACGCCTGCTCTACACGCGGCAAGGCAAGAGCTAGACCAGGGAGCGAGTATCGCAGACATTACGGCAAAGGCGGCTGCGGCGGCTGAAGAAGGGATGAAGGCGACGATTCCAATGTTGGCAATCAAGGGCCGCGCTAGCTATCTCGCAGAGCGCAGTATCGGTCATCAAGACCCGGGTGCAACATCAAGCTGGATCATGCTGCGTTGTTTAGCTGAGGTTTGCGCAGACCAGTAGGGAGAACATCAATGACCGTGGCACTCGTCATTGTCTCGCACAGCACTCAACTTGCGAGCGGTGTTGCGGAACTTGCACGCCAGACGACAAAAGGAGTAGTGCCCATTGCTGCGGCTGGGGGCAGCGGACAGTTGGGCCACAGCAATGAAGATATGCTAGGGACATCCGCCGATATCATCCTCGCAGCCATGCAATCCGTTGCTGGGCCAGACGGAGTCCTGGTGCTGTTCGACATGGGCAGCGCCTTGCTATCTGCTGAGATGGCTCTTGAACTGCTTGATGAGCAGCAGCGTGCAACTGTTATGTTGACCTATGCCCCACTGGTAGAAGGAACCATCGCCGCCGCCGTAGAAGCTTCTTTAGGGCGCTCACTCACGGATGTGAAACGAGCGGCGGAGCAGACGGCACAAGTCGAGCAACTCAGAAAACTGAAACCAATAACACAGGACGAGACCAGACCGGAGCAGACAGAAGAGTCTGAGACAATACCTATGGTGGGCGAGGTGCATGAGATCAGTCTAACACTGCACAATCCTGCAGGGCTGCATATGCGACCAGCCAGCCTGTTTGTGCAGACCGCCGCTCGCTTTCGGGCGACCATTCACGTACAAGCACAGGGAAAACAGGCAGATGCCACTAGCATTATGAGCGTGCTCTCGCTAGGTGCCCGGCAAGGAGACACCATCGTGCTACGTGCCAGTGGAGTGGACGCTCAGGCAGTGCTAGAGGCGATAAGTACACTCGTACATGCCGACTTCTATGAAACTCCCTCCACTCCATCGACTGCAAGCAGTGTTTCTCAGTCCTCCCCTGCCGCTGCTACCTCCACCCCGCAGCAGCCCAATACGTGGCAAGGTATCTCAGCCTCGGCTGGCGTCGCCATTGGTCTAGCGTTCCTCTACACATCAACCGTGCTGGACCTGAGTACGGTGCAGCAACGTACTGTTGCACCCACATCCATTGCTACAGAGCAGCAACGACTACAAGAGGCACTGCAGGCTACGGCTCATGATCTGGACTTACTAGCACAGCAACTGCAGGACCGTGTAGGAAAAGCAGAGGCCGCTATCTTTGTAGCACAGGCTCTGATAGTGCGCGACCCTGCATTGCACGAGACTGCAACACACTTGATTGAAGATCAGCACCTCGATGCTTCCTCTGCTCTTGCAGTTGCAGCAGAACAGTATGCCTCCCAACTGGCAAAACTGGATAACCCTGTGTTGGCAGCCAGGGCTGTCGATGTGCATGACGCAACTAGTCGAGCCGTACAACGTCTGGGCGGCCAACACACAGCGCAGCAAGACCTCAGCAGCTTAAGCAACCCAATTATTCTTGTCGCCCGTGATCTCACTCCATCGGACACCGCACAACTGCAGCCTGAAATCTTGCTGGGCATCTGTACCATACAGGGAGGTGCAACCTCCCACGCCGCTATTCTCGCACGCGCACTAGGTATACCCGCCATCGCCGGACTCGACGAATCGCTTCTGCAACGTATTCACTCCAACGACGAACTCGGCCTGGATGCCGACAAGGGCCTGCTCTACCTGCATCCCAACGACGAGGTACGTAATGCACTCACGCAGCGCATTACTGAGCGGCGACAACAGCAGAGCGTGCTACAAGCAGCAGTACAGAGCAACATAGCTCCCTTGAGCATTGGGGGACGGCGCATTCTGCTACGAGCGAATGTGGGCAGCAAAGCAGAGGCCGAGGCAGCAAGGCTGTGGGGAGCCGAAGGTATAGGCTTGTTGCGCACCGAGTTTCTCTTCGCAGGTGCCACCACCCTACCGGATGAGCAAGAGCAGCGCATACACTACACACGCGTCTTTCAAGCATTTCGTGGAGATCGCGAAGCCTCTACAGTAGGACCTATCGTCGTACGCACACTTGACGCTGGAGCCGATAAACCGCTGCCAGCACTAGAACGCATCATCGGTACAGTTACAGAAGCCAATCCTGCGCTGGGATTGCGTGGTATCCGTATCCACCTCGCCCATCAGCATTTGCTCAAGCGGCAACTCCGCGCTCTGCTGCTTGCAGCCAGTGATACGGGAATCGAGTTACACATTATGTTTCCCATGATGAGCACCGTCGAAGAGCTACGCACGATCCGCACCCTCTTCACGGACGTGCAGGCAGAACTGACACAACGTCAGGCCCTCACACCCACTGCTTCCTCACACATCCCTCTCGGCATCATGATTGAGGTACCAGCCGCCGCCGTGATGGCCACCGAACTGGTGGAGCTTGCCGACTTCTTCAGCATCGGTGCCAACGACCTGCTACAGTACACTCTGGCTGCCGACCGTACCAACGCCACCGTTGCCAATCTCTACACTCCCATGCAGCCCTCTCTTGTGCGGCTCATCCAACAGATAGCCAACGCAGGACACCGTGCAGGCAAACCTGTAGCCGTCTGCGGTGAGATTGCTAGTGATCCACGCCTCGCCCCTCTACTCGTCGCGCTCGGCGTTGACGAGTTGAGTATGACTCCCACCGCACTGTCAGCAGTCCGAAGTGCTCTCATAGGTCGAACCGCTCAGGAACTAGCGATGCTGGCGGAGAGAGCTGTTAACGCTAAGACGGTGGCGGAAGTGGAGGCGATTTGCGGGGCCAAGTGGCTAACTTAGGGGCCATAACATTTTGCCTTGAGAGCACGGTGTGCGCTTATCTGAAACAGCTTCGATTGCAGTCCGTCGGTTATCACATAGAATAGCTCTTGCATATGATGCTATTGTTGTGCTATGATAGTGATATGGAAGCACAAACAACCTGCACGATCTGATACAAGCGTCGGGTCACCCTCGCAAAGGGCGTCAGGCGCGCAGTATATTTTTTGTGGGAATTGTAAATGGCGTTCAACAGATCGTGCCTGCCATCTAGAAAGAGGTGCATGCTATGAAGAGATTGTTCTGGGGTCTACTCATGAGCCTCATTTTCCTGACATTCTTCTTTACGATCGGAATCAAAGTCCTCTATCGGATCGCGGCACTCCTCGGGAAAACCTGGCCTTGTCCGTTAGCGATTGCTTGGGTGCTTGAGTTGCCCGTCCGTCTGCGTACTGTGCCACGTGTGCTTGACGAGATTGGCATTCAAGGGGGAGAGCGCGTGTTAGAGCTAGGGCCTGGGCCAGGAGCGTTCACTGTAGATGCCTCCCAGCGTGTTGGACGAGATGGGCAGCTTATTGCTGTAGATATCCAGCCTGGAATGATTGCACGTGTGAGGCAAAAACTCCAGGAGGCTCATGTCAGCAATACTGAAACGCATGTCGCGGATGCCTACCATCTTCCCTTAGATAATGAGAGCATAGATCGAGCTTTTCTTGTGACGGTATTGCCGGAGATCCCAGATAGAGGTCGCGCGCTTGCCGAATTGCGCCGTGTGCTGAAGCCCAACGGAATACTCTCTATTACC
>Ga0213882_10000787_pt1 | contig 10169 bp, 7 predicted proteins | sample BarmaccoBMER_R09_FD_160106 | JGI IMG/M metagenome (GOLD analysis project Ga0213882, IMG submission 160106) | Barbacenia macrantha exposed rock microbial communities from rupestrian grasslands, the National Park of Serra do Cipo, Brazil - ER_R09 ...
CAAGCATGCGCTAATTAATTCGTTGGGAAGCGCTTCAAGCGCTGGCATACCTCTGGTGAAAGGAATTTGTTCGGTGGCAAGCTGGCTGGGGCTTTGCATGGTGTGAGTCTGCCTTTCAAAATGTTGTAAATAGTAGAGTCCTTCTGAATCTCTTTCATGCCAGTTTTCGGGAAATAATGATTGTCAACCGTCCCCAATTTGGGGACGGTTGTGTACTATCCCAACTCTTTCTGTCGATAGTTTTGCATCCAAAAATCGTGCAATTTCGTCGTTTCCTCTGCACGCAGGAGAACTGGGTTGCCAATTTGTTTGGCAATCGTGTACACTTTGGCGTTGTCTTCGAGCGCATGAGCAGCGGCGAATGCTTGTGCCAAACCAACGCCTACCACCATAACCCCATGATTTCCCCAAATCACTGCAAAACCATCTCCTAAGACCTCGGCAATCCCTTCAGCAAACTCTGTGGTTCCAGACATGCGATATGGCGCGATAGGTACCTCTCCACCCAAACACAGAGCAGAATCAGACAGCACAATCGGAATCTTTTGATACACAACACCAAAGGCAGTTGCGTAAGGTGAATGTGTATGCATGACACAGTGAATATCTCGACGCCTACGCAAAATGAGCGTATGCAGCGGTGTCTCAATAGAAGGCCGCCACTTGCCCTCGACCACATTGCCCTCTTCATCTACAATGACTATATCTTCTGCCGTCAGCGTTTGATAATCAGCACCGCTGGGAGTGATACAGATCAGACCACTCTTGCGATCACGAATACTGACGTTTCCTTGGGTAGCCTGGACCAAATGGCTCTCGTACATTTTTCTTGCGTAGGAGACAAGCTCCATAGGTAATTCTATGTTATACATTAAGCATCTCTCAAATAGAGTAGTACAATGTAAAATTACATTTTTACTGGTTTACTCGCTTTACAGAGAGAGTATAGAGTTGTGTTATATGGTGGACGTGCTATTCCCATATCAGTGATAATAGCAGACACGTACATATGAGGGGTAACATCAAAAGCAGGATTTGCTGCCTCCACACCGACAGGAGCGATGTGCTGACCATGCATGGATGTTACCTCTTGCGGGTCACGCTGCTCAATAGGGATGTGTTCCCCAGAAGGAAGATCAAGATCGATGGTTGAGCGTGGCGCTACTACATAGAAGGGAATATAGTGGGCATGTGCTAAGACAGCAAGACCGTAGGTTCCTATTTTGTTTGCCACATCACCATTACAGGTGATACAATCTGCTCCGACAAAAATGGCCTTGATGCCTCCATGTCGCATGAAATGCCCTGCCATATTGTCGGTAATCAAGGTCAGAGGGATTCCTTCTTGTTGCAACTCCCAGGCAGTGAGCCGCGCCCCTTGCAGGACAGGCCGTGTCTCATCGACAAAGACATGTATGCGTTTGCCAGCTCTATGAGCTGCGTATATGGGCGCGAGAGCTGTTCCCCAGCCTACGGTTGCTAGCGTCCCTGCATTACAGTGGGTGAGTAGGATATCTCCATCTGCAATAAGGTCGACTCCATATGCTCCCATTCTGAGACACGCAGCAAAATCTTCATCTGCCATGTTTTGAGCCTCATGATACAACTTTTGCGCTAGATACTGTAAAGAACCCTGCTCCCGTAGCACAGTTTTCGCGCAATGCTGCATATGCTCAACAGCCGCAAAAAGATTCACTGCTGTCGGACGGGTATGGCGGAATAGTTCACATACGGTCACTAAGTGCTTTTGCATATCGATAGTGCTCAGGCTTTCGCCGTGCTCGTGAAACAAACGAGAGAAAGCTAACGCCATGCCAAAAGCAGCAGTAATACCGATTACTGGTGCTCCCCGTACTTTCAATGCCTTGATTGCATTAGCAACCTGTTGCTCATGAGTGTGTCTGAGATAGACAACTTGGTGAGGGAGAAGTGATTGGTCAAGCATACAAATTGTTGGCTCAGGAGACTCTTCCCACCAGATAGTTTGCACCTTTGGCTGCATCTTTTCTTTCGTCATGGATTCGCTCTCTATCTTACTACTGCCTGATTGTCGGCAGCTATGGTACCCACATTGTACCGCATCGCGGCGCTTCAGCAAAACATGGGTATCCTTGTTCTGCGTTCTGACGCTTTCCTCATAAGTATATGATATACTCATTCTTAGCATTTAAGAGTTGACTATTGAGTCCAGCACACGGTACCCTAAGAAAGCAAAAAGGAGTACACTCCATGGCTCGTGTCCAGTTTGAGCACGTCTACAAACGCTTCAACAACGTTGAAGTCGTCCACGATATAAGTATCGACATCAAAGACAAGGAATTCCTCGTACTGGTTGGTCCTTCCGGTTGTGGCAAGAGCACCTGCCTACGCATGGTAGCGGGTCTGGAAGAAGTCACTGAAGGCGAAATCTACATTGGGAATCGACTGGTCAATGGCGTCGATCCGAAAGACCGTGACATCGCTATGGTCTTCCAGAACTACGCCCTCTATCCCCACATGAGTGTTTATGACAACATGGCCTTTGGCCTCAAGCTACGGCACTTCCCCAAGAACGAAATCAAGAAACGCGTAGAAGAGGCCGCCACTATGCTCGGCCTAGAGCTTTTGCTCAAGCGCAAGCCGAAGGAACTTTCCGGTGGACAGCGCCAGCGTGTCGCGCTCGGGCGCGCCATTGTTCGCGAGCCGCAGGTCTTCTTGATGGACGAACCCCTCTCCAACCTAGACGCGAAGCTGCGCGTCGCTACTCGTGCTGAGATCATCAAGCTCCGCCAGCGTATCCAGACGACAGTCATCTATGTGACCCACGACCAGATTGAAGCTATGACAATGGGAGACCGTATCGCCGTGTTGGACGACGGTCGTATTCAACAGCTTGGTGAGCCGCAGGAACTCTACGATCATCCTGCTAACATGTTTGTTGCTGGCTTCATCGGCTCGCCTGCCATGAACTTCTTTCCCGATGTGCAGGTTGCCGCCGACGATGGGAATACCAAGCTCGTGCTGGACAACATCGGGCAAGTAAACGTACCCCAGAAGTATGTAGAGTCCGCTAGGGCGGCTGTAGGCAAAAAGCTCACTTTTGGCATACGACCAGCTCACTTGGAGGATGTTACCATCATTCGCGAGAGCAGTGCTCATGGCAACGTTACTTCTACTATCGAAGGAAATGTGGATGTGGTTGAGAACTTAGGCAGTGAGCTGCAAGTCTACCTCACCTGTGGTAGTAAGAATATCATCGCTACGCTTGACCCACGCTCCAAAGTAAGAGCAGGTCAAAAGGTCTTGCTTCACGTGGAAAGCGACAATATCCATCTCTTCGAGAGCGATACAGGCAAGGCTTTTTTCTAGCAAGTACCGTTCAACTTTTTAGAATTGCCCTTCGGCCTGTGATCTTTAACTTACCCTTTCACCGAACCAGCCAGGATACCGCGTACAAAGTAGCGTTGTAAGGAGAAAAAGACGATCAGCGGTAGCGCCATGGAGACGAAAGCTGCCGCCGTCAGCACTTGATAGTTCGAACCAAATGAGTTCACTAGGTCAGCGACCGCTAGCGTCATCGGCGCATGCTCCGGATTGCCTCCTAGAAAGATCAGAGCTACCAGCAGGTCATTCCAGACCCACATAAACTGGAAGATAGCTAGCGAGGCTAGTGCTGGCAACGACAGCGGCATAATGATAGTCCAGAAAATGCGCATGTATCCGGCACCGTCAATACGGGCCGACTCCATCAGGTCGGACGGCAGTGAGGCGAAGAAGTTGCGCAGCAAGTAGATAGCAAAAGGGAGACCAAACGCTGTATGGGCCAGCCAGACTGCTGCATACTGGCCTGTCAGGCCAATCATCGTAAACATGGTGAGGATAGGCACCAACGTAATTTGTAGTGGGACAATCATGAGCGCCACGATACTAAAGAATATCCAGTCGCGCCCCGGAAACTTCATCCAGGCAAAGGCGTAGGCCGCAAACGCGGCAATGAGGATAGGAAATATCGTCCCTGGTATGGCAATGATCAGGCTATTGAGAAAGGCTTGGCCCATTCCTTGTGCCAGCAACACCTGTTGGTAGTTTTCAATCGTAAAGGTCCACGGTGGCACCAGTCCCGTCCACCAGCCAGTCGAAGCAATCAGTGAGGCCGGGCGGAATGAGCTAATAAACAAACCTAGAGTCGGGATCGACCACAAACATCCTATCAGCACCGCTATTGCCGTTACGCTGCTCCTACTGAGACTTTGTACCAGATAACTGCCTAGCGTACGCTCTTTCTCGCTAGTATATGTGGCAGCGGGTGTGGACAAGGTCGTAGACGCCGAGCGTTTCGAGTCTCTTATACTCACCGTATCTTCTCCTGTTGCCGTATTTGACGGATGTTGAAATACATCACTGGTATAATTGCAATCATGAGGAGTACAGCCAGCGCGCTCGCTTGACCATAGTTGCCGAAAATGAACAACTGATTGTAGAACTCTACTCCCACCACACTCGAATGATAATTTCCACCAGTCATGACATAGACGATATCAAAGATTTTTAGGATATTGATCACCATAGTGATCGTTACGACCGTAAGTGTCGCAGAGATCATCGGCACCATAATGCGCCAGAATATGGTGAAGCGCCCTGCCCCATCCATTTTGGCGGCTTCGAGAATCTCGTCCGGGATGCTTTTCAATGCTGCTGACAGGATAACCATGCTGAAACCGGTCATCATCCAGACGTAGACCGCGATCATCGCCAAAGTATTAAAACGCGGATCTAGCAACCAAACCTGCGGCCCAATACCAAAAAAGCCCAGGATAGCGTTGAGTAGACCTATCTGCGGTTGGCCGGGTGGCTGGTAAACGAAGACAAAGCGCCAGATGACACTCGCGCCCACAAACGAGACAGCCATGGGCAAAAAGAGGGCGGACTTGATCACGCGCTCAATCTTGACCCGGTCTACCAGCACTGCGACAAGCAGTCCCAGCCCCACCGTCAGCACAGTGGCAAGTACCAGCCAGATCAGGTTATTTCTCAGCACCTCCAGCAGGCTAGGGTCGGTAAAAATACGCTGGTAATTTCTCAGTCCCACATAGCTGGTTGACGTTTTGTTAAAAAAACTGAGCCAGAGGGTGTTCAGCACAGGGTAGATAAAAAAAACTAGTTCTAACACCAGCGCTGGCCCAACCCACACCCATGCTAGCCAAGAGATGTTCCTTTGCCTTCCATGTGGAGAGGCAGAGGTTTTCTGTACGGCTATTACTGCCATATGCCACGCCCTTTGCCATTACAGTACATTACGATAAAGGTTAGTATTGTCTCTTCAGGACTGGTATGCCTGTTGGGCTGTGATCTCCAGAGAACTGAGCACGCTGTCCAACTGCTTGGGATCTCCTATGTAGGTCAGCAATCCCTTCCAGTATGCCGACTGCAAGGAAGCGGGTATCAAGTCGCCCACACTGAGTTGGACCGCCGTGGCATTGGTGAGAATCCGGGCAGACTGGCGTGCTACAGGGTTAGGATAATCGGTCAAGTTGACCGACTTATTCAACGAACTTGTGCCACCTCGCTTCACCCAAATGGTTTGCGCCTCGGCGGTGGCCAGGAATTGCATAAACTGACGTGAGCCGTTGTTATCCTTCATCGCTACCATAATACTAGCGCTAGCAGTAATCGCGTCCTTATACTGAGCGTTGATCATGGGGAAGGGGAAGAAGTTGAAATCCGTACCGGCCTTGAGCGTCTTAAACTGGCTGGTGATGAAGCCAGCCGTGAAATCGCCCAGATAATACATATACGCCTGGGGTGGTGATGTAAATGGCTGGTAGGAGGCATCTTGGAAATTTGTTGCCAGGATCGACTGCGGTGCACCATTAATGTAGTGCTTGCCGTGTGCAATCTGACCGAACATCTGAATGGCATCTTTGATGCTGGCATGCGTCCAGGGGATTTTGTGCTGCACCCATTGATTGTACATGTCCGGGCCGTACTTGTTGATATAAATCTCAGAAATCCAGTCGGCGGCAGGCCAGCCGCTGGAGGATGAGCTTTCTACACCCATCGCCCAGGGATATTTGCCAGCACTGGCAAACTTGTCCGAGATGGCAATCAAATCGTCCCAGGTCTGGGGGATCGTTCCACCCGCAGCCTGGAACTGCTTGGGATTGTACCAGACGGTGGCTTTGTTGCCCCCACCGGGCAGAACGCCGTACAGGGTTCTCTTCCATGAGGCTAAGTCAATCCAGGTCTGGGCATAGTCCTGCTTGTACTTATTCATATCAATGAACTTGTCCAACGGTACTAACTTCCCTTGGTCGGCCAACTGGTGCATCAAATCAAGATTGGGCATGCCCACGATATCGGGCGGGTTATTTCCCCTAACCCGCGTCTGCAGTATTGCCGACAGGTCGCGTGTCGACTCGACGTTAACTTTGATGCCCGTTTTCTGGGTGAAAGCCGCGTTAATGGCATTGAAGGAATCCAATTCTGAGCCGCCCCACTCGGTCAGAGCATCAATAGCAGTGACCTTAGTAGGGCTGCCACCGCAGGCTGCTAGCAAGGCAGAGGCGGCGCTGACGCTTAGCCCGGCAGCAGTTGCTTGCTGTAGGAACGTGCGCCGCGACAGAGTATACTGCGTAGTGTACTCCTCTACCAAAGTATCCAGTGCTTGACGAGTATGACGATGAAAGGTGGGCATAAAAAATCTCCTTACGCATAGAGTGCAAACTCACCTTAAGCCGCTCGCAAGTTTTTGTCAAGCACATCCAGAGGCTGCATTCATCTTTCCTCTTGAAGACAACGGTATTTTTTGATATACTCATATGCGAATCGGGCAATTGTATTCATGCACGTTAAGGCAGCACGTGCAGCGAGGCTGCAAACAACTAGAGGTGTTGTTCGTATATTGGTAATAAGGATCGCCAATGAGCAGTTCACCGCCTTCTCCACCTTTCCTTGGTCGTTTTTGGCCCCTACTCCTGCGTGTATTGGCTGCCTTTGTTGTCCCTGCAGCAACTGTTGCTATTTTTCCTCGCTTTGTCACAGAGTATCCCCTGCCCGCATTCCTTATAGGAGTACTTTACGAGTTAGCTGTCTTCATATCCGGTTTTGTAGGTAAAGCCTGCCAGATACTGAAGGATCAATGGGCTGAGCGGACCGCCGAGTGGTTCGATCATTGGGTCCAAGACATCATATCCTACTATCCGAAACGGTACTACCACTACCTTCGCTATCGGCATCAATATCTGGACGTGAAAGGGTTGAGCATTCAGGGTCCCCACGCGCTAGAATTGGACCAGATCTTTGTGGAACCGAGTATTAACCCCACCACACTACATACGGCGACTCCCAACCCCATCCAGATATCCCCAGCCCTGCCTGAAGGGATTCATGCCATCCAGTATTATCTGGTATCTGCCCCCCTACGCAATCAGCACCTCGTGATTATTGGTCCACCTGGCAGTGGCAAAACGACACTTTTGAAGTACATCACGCTTACACTGGTCCCCTATCAGAAGGCGCACCCCCGACATCACCGGACCAGGATATCGCACAAACTGCCCATCTTGCTCTTCCTGCGCGATCATGCCAATGAGATCGAAAAGCAACCCGATTTCTCGCTAGTGGATGCCGTGCATGAACATCTGAAGAAATGGGATCAGCCCTCTCCACCACTGGGATGGGTCCAACAGCAGTTGACCAAGGGAGGGTGCATTGTCATGTTGGACGGCCTAGACGAAGTGGCCGATCCCAAGATTCGCCAGGTAGTGGCGGATTGGGTTCAGCGACAAATGGTCGCCTATTGCCAGAATCGCTTTATTGTGACCTCTCGTCCCTTTGGGTATCGCAGCAACCTACTAAGTGGGGTGACCGTACTGGAAGTGCGACTTTTCACGCCCAAGCAGGTCGAACAGTTCGTCGACAAATGGTATCTTGCCAACGAAATCATGAGTTGCCAGAAGGATGGCTTAGATGTACATACAAGTGCAAGGTTCAAGGCCAGAGAATTGGTTCAGCAACTAGGCAATGTACCTGCTCTCTTCGAACTCACTGTCAATCCATTGCTGCTCACTATGATCGCTACGGTCCACCGTTATGGAAGGGAATTGCCAGACAATCGTGTAGCTTTGTATGCCGAGATCTGCAAGGTCTTTCTCGGCGGCCGCCAGAGAGCGCTAGGGCAGGTTCTAGAAATAACTCCTGTACAGATGCAGGTGGTTTTGGAGCGACTTGCCTATCACTTGATGATCAAAGGCACTCGTGATATTCCACTCGATGAGGTGCGAAAGGTGATTCAGGAGCCATTGGAGCGTTTGTCAATGTCGCCCGAGGCATTCTTGCAACTGGTAGAAAATATCAGCGGTTTGCTGTTAGAGCGGGAGAACGGCATCTATAGCTTCGCTCACCAGACTTTTCAAGAGTACCTGGCTGCCATGTATATACAAAGAAACCAAATGGGACACACTCTGGCAGTGCGAGTGAAAGCGACTTGGTGGCGGGAAACGATTCGTTTGTACTGCGCTATGGCAGATGCAACGCCAATCATCAATGCCTGCCTGACTGATGATTATCCGTCGGCAACTTCTATAGAACTTGCTATTGATTGTGACAAAGAGGCACTCCAGGTACAGCCAGAAGCGAGAGCTAGGCTGGGAACGCTGCTCAAAGAGGGCGTAGAGGATCTTGACCCTGAACGACAACATGTGATCGCCGGAGCATTGCTGGCCAGACGGTTACGCCGAATGGTTCATCTCCACAATGAGACTTATGGGGATACCTCATTCATCACCTGTGCTGAGTACCAGGTGTTCCTTGATGAACAGCGAACACGAGGTCACTGTCTTCAGCCCGATCACTGGACATCATATCGTTTCCTACCTGGTCAGGGAAATGCCCCGGTGCTGGGTGTACGTTTATCGGAAGCTATAGCGTTCTGTGGATGGTTAACAGAACGCGAAGCAGGCCCTTGGCATTATCGACTACCAGCAGCAGGTGAACTCGAAGGTGAAGGTATACCTGACAGGCTGCCGACAGGTACCGGCTACTGGCTCATGGGGGGTCAAAGATTTGCCAGGACAAAGGAAGTTCCGATACTATCGGTTAGCGTTCTAGAAGAATTAGTAAGGGATGTCTTCGCCAAGGACGGTAACCTTGACCGTGTCCTCGACCAGGTTGGCGGCATCCTCCACACTCTCAAACGCGCCCTTCATGCCCTTGACCGCGACTCTGACCCCATTTACAACTTCGATCCTGTTCGCACCCTTGATCGCGCTCGTGCCCTTGATCGTGTCCTCGAGCGTGCCTATGTTGTCGTTCACGAGCTCACCGATGCGCTCGCCCATCCCCTCGATCGCGTACGCGCGCGTCCCCTCGCGCTCGCGCTCGCTCTTGGCCTTGCTGGTGATCTTGCATGTCCCCTCGACCGCATCCTAGACTACATTCACAACCATGCGCACCCAGGTCCTCTCACCCTCACTCTTGACCCTACTCTCGACCGCATTTTTCCTTATTATCACGGAATGCCACCTTCTCGAAGACAGACGCGGCAACTCTCCCCATTTGGTCATACCACAAGACGAGAGGAAGACGCGATACAACATCCTATTGATAATCTGCTCAATATCTATATGAACCTAGTAATAGTGGAGGGACGCATTCGGGGACAACTTCCGGCCTGTGAGGGCATTCTCATCGTGAAGGAACATAAGTAACCCAATGTGCAAACAGGCAATGAAGGTTAAAATTTATGTCCATTCTCTATCTTACCCTTTACGTGGCAACTTATCATGATAGACCAACGAAGCCAGTACGTCAACGATCACACGCAGAGCGATGAGCGCGGTCGTGTCACTCACATCGTATGGAGGGGACACTTCCACGACCTCCATCGCACAGAGACCTTCCTTGGCGATGAGCTGTACTAGTTTGAGTGCCTCACGAGGAGTAAAGCCACCCGGCTCAGGCCAGCCTGTGCCAGGGACAAAGCCAGCATCAAGGCTATCAATATCAAAGCTCAGATAGACCGCTTTGGCATTCTTCCAAGCCAGCTCTAGAGCAATCTCTGCAATCTTCTCAATGCCTAGACGCTCCACATCACTCATGCTGATCACATTCGTTTTGCGCTCACGCCCAACTTTCACGCCAGCGCGAGGAACCTGCCAGCCGCCGATACCAACCTGCACTAGATTGCTTGG
>Ga0213882_10000788_pt1 | contig 10152 bp, 8 predicted proteins | sample BarmaccoBMER_R09_FD_160106 | JGI IMG/M metagenome (GOLD analysis project Ga0213882, IMG submission 160106) | Barbacenia macrantha exposed rock microbial communities from rupestrian grasslands, the National Park of Serra do Cipo, Brazil - ER_R09 ...
AGCAGCAACGAGAGCAGCCGGGTCCAAACCACTTCAGCGCCGAGCGCGGTGAGGCCCGAGAGTGCGATCGCAGTGTAGACCAGCCTTGCTCCTTCAACGCGGACCGGCGCCTTAGGTTCGCGGCGCGGAATAGATCGCTGGTTTACGGGCGCGCGAGCTAACAGCATGGCGCCGAGTGCGACCAGGGCATTAAGGGCGGCCGCTGCGTAGGTCGCGGTCGCCATATCGAACACGCGCAGCAAATAGAATCCGGCGATCAAACATCCCGCGACTGCTCCCGCGATGTTGGCGCTGTAAAGGAAGCCCATGCGGGAAATCCCGGGGCGCGATGTTCCCACCCAGCGCGCGACCGCCGGAAGCGATGCGCCCATCAGCAGCGTCGGAGGAAGCAGAGAAACAGCGGCAACCAGCCCCCGAGCGATCAATCCAGTCGGCCCGGCGAGATAGAGCCGCCCGATTATCGGAATTCCAAACAAAACCGCGAAGCCTAGGATGCCGATGCCCGCTTCAAGACCTGCGTAAACACGGAGAGGATTCCGATCTGGGGGAACAAATCGCGCAAGAAGCGCGCTTCCCGCGCACAGCCCTCCCATGTACGCGGCAAGCAGGAGACCAAGCGAAACAGCCGACGACCCGATAACGAGTTGTAGAAGTTGCAGCCAGACGATCTCGTATATCAGCGCCGCGCAGCCGCTAGCGGCCATTAAAACGGCTAGCCCGACAAAAATCACCTTTTAAAGCTACACGACGAGCGCTGTATGTTGCGCGGAAAACCACGTTTACAGATGGTCGTGAATTGTTTTGTCGGCCCGGTCAATACCGGATCTTCTGACGCAAACTTTAGTTCTGCCGCACCTTAGATGTGTGACTAAACCTGTACGAACAGCAAGTGTTTAGGGTGTTTTCTCCTTTTCTTTGTCAGCAAAAAAATATAAGGCACTTGAAACGAATACCTGGCGCGGGGCCTCTTACAGGCGACTACGTTGAATCGCAATAGATTGATCGGGATTTTGTTCTATTGCGAGCCGTTCGAGGCAGCCGGATTTTCTACTGCGAGGCCCCCAGCTCGCAGTCAGATTCCGTGCTGCCTGTCCGTCAAAGCGCACCCGGGGCAAACACCCCGGGTACGCTTGAGTCGTCACCGCAATCACGTTCTCCGGGCGGGACCGGCAGCGAAGGGCTGATTCCACCGACACGCCAACAGCTCGCCCGCCCGGCTTTTTCAAATGCGAACTCGCAAGTGAAGGCCAGATGCGTGTTGCGCAGTTCACGCGCAGTGTGGGCCTCATAGAACGCTACACTGAAAGTTGCCGAACCGGCTAGCATCCGAAAAAAGCCCGTATCTTCTACAGCACGCGCACAACCCCGTCGACTGGTATCCATGGGGAGATGAGGCCTTCGACAAGGCCAAGCGCGAAGACAAGCCCGTGTTCCTTTCCATCGGCTATTCCACCTGTCACTGGTGCCATGTGATGGAGCACGAATCTTTCGAGAGCGAAGAGATCGCGGCCCTGCTGAACCGCCATTTCGTTTCCATCAAAGTGGATCGCGAGGAGCGCCCGGACATCGATCGCATTTATATGCTGTTCGTTCAGGCTTCGACGGGCAGCGGCGGATGGCCGATGTCCGTGTGGCTGACCCCGGACCGCAAACCTTTCTACGGCGGCACTTACTTTCCGCCCGATAACCGGTACGGAAGGCCTGGGTTCGCGGCGATTCTCCAGAGCCTGGCAGGGGCGTGGCTCAATGACCACGCGCGCATCGAGCAATCCGGCGCTCAGGTTATCGAGCAATTGAAGCAATACTCGAACGTCGACGGCGGAAGTTACCAGCCCGGCCGTGACGTGCTCGATTCGGCATATTATGTGTTCCGCCGGATGTTCGATTCGCGGCTGGGCGGATTCGGCGATGCTCCCAAGTTCCCCCGGCCCAGCATTCATAACTTTTTGCTGCGGTATTACGCCGAAACGCAAACCGGCGAAGCGCTGGAAATGGTTCTGCTGACGCTGCGGGAAATGGCTAAAGGCGGAATGCACGACCAGCTCGGCGGCGGCTTTCACAGGTACTCGGTCGACGAACGATGGTTCGTCCCGCACTTCGAAAAAATGCTTTACGATCAGGCGCAGCTTGCGACTTCATATCTGGAAGCTTTCCAGATTACGCATGATCCGCAATATGCGGAAACCGCGCGCGACATATTTGAGTACGTGCTGCGGGATCTATCGCATCCCGAAGGCGGTTTCTATTCCGCCGAAGACGCGGACAGCGCTCCCGATCCGGAAAAACCCAAAGAGAAAAGCGAGGGAGCTTTTTACATTTGGAGCTACAAGGAACTACGCTCGGTTCTCGGCGCTGATGAAGCGGAGGCATTTGCGCGCGCTTACGGGATTGAAGAGCGCGGCAACGTGGATAACGACCCTCACGGCGAATTCTCCGGCCGCAATATTCTGTACCGCGCCGGATCCACCGCTGGTCTCGAAAACGCGCGCGAGATCTTGCTTCGCATACGGGAGAAACGTCCGCGTCCGCACCTGGACGATAAAGTCCTGTCCGGATGGAACGGCATGATGATCTCGGCCTTCGCGAAAGGCGCGCAGATTCTGAATGAGCCCCGGTACGAACAGGCCGCGCGGCGCGCGCTCGATTTCATCCGGACAAATTTGTGGCGCGAAGCGGACTCCACGCTATTGCGCGGTTACCGTGAAGGACCTGGCGCCGTGGAAGGCTTCCTCGACGATTATGCATTCGTCGCCCTCGCATTGATGGATACGTATGAAACCAGCTTCGCCGCTGCGGATCTCGAATGGGCAATGAAGCTGGTGGAGCGGGCCGTGGAGTTGTTCGAGGATCGCGAACAGGGAGGATTCTTCGGCACGCGCGCGACCCCCGATCTGGTGCTGCGTTTGAAAGAAGACTACGACGGCGCCGAGCCTTCGGGTAATTCAGCCATCGCGCTTGCGCTGCTGCGCCTGGCCCGCTACACGGGCCGCGACGATTTCCGAGACACCGCGGAGCGCACGTTGCGCGCATTCGGAAGACGGCTAAGCGCCGCTCCTTCAGCAATGCCCCAGATGTTGGTTGCAAGCATGCTCGCGGCGGCTCCGCCCATGGAGATCGTTCTGGCGGGGCCTGGCGAAACCGCGATGCTACAAACGATTCGCGAACGATTCCTGCCACGAGCCGTCGTTATGCGCGCCGAACAATCGCCCGTCCGGATGGCGCCGCTCGACGGCCAAGCCACCGCTTACGTCTGCGAAAATTATGCGTGCCGGCTTCCGGTGACCGATCCCGCTGCGCTCGCCGATTTGCTCCGTGTTCCGGTTCGAGCTTAAAGCCGTCTGCAGCGAGACGGGCGCGCGTGCCGGCATGCTGCACACCGCCCACGGCGATGTCGAGACCCCGGTTTTCATGCCGGTGGGCACGCAGGCCGCGATCAAGGGTGTTCTAGCGCGCGATCTTATTCAAGATCTCGACGCGAAAATCATCCTGAGCAATACTTACCATTTGTTTTTGCGCCCGGGCCATGAAGGCATCCGCAAGCTGGGCGGGTTGCAGAAGTTCATGGCGTGGCCGCGGGCGATCCTGACGGACTCGGGTGGATTCCAGGTTTTCAGTCTGGACAGCCTGCGCAAGGTCACCGATCACGGCGTCCTGTTTCGCTCGCATCTTAATGGCGACTCGCATATGTTCACGCCGGAATCGACGCTCGACGTTCAGATGGCGCTCGGCAGCGACATCATGATGGTGCTTGATGAGTGCCTCGCGTATCCCGCCAGCCACGAAGCGGCGCGGGTTTCTACAGAGCGCACCGTGCGCTGGGCTCGCGAAGCCTACCAGTACTATCGCGAGCGTCACTCGGACGGCCTGCGTGCGTGCTTTCCAATTGTGCAAGGATCGATGTTTGCCAGCCTCCGCCGCCACTGCGCGGAGGAGTTGGTGAGCCTGGATGCGGACGGGTACGCGATCGGCGGCTTATCGGTGGGCGAGCCGCGAGCGCTCAGCTTGGAGATGACGGAAGCCACCGCGCCGCTTTTGCCTCCGGACCGTCCGCGCTACGTGATGGGCGTCGGAATGCCGGACGAAATTCCCGAATACGTCGCGCGTGGAATTGACATGATGGATTGCGTCCTGCCCTCGCGCAATGCTCGCAACGGCTACTTCTTCACGTCCGCCGGGCGGGTGATCATTAAGCAGACGCAATTTAAGGATGACCCTCGTCCCGTAGAGGAAAAGTGCGAATGCTACTGCTGCCGAAATTTTTCACGCGCTTACCTGCGCCATCTTTTCCTCGCCGGGGAAATGACGTTTTCGACGCTGGCCACGCTCCACAATTTGAAGCACTATTTAGACCTGATGCGGCGCATGCGTGAGGCTATTCTCGAAGGAAGATTCCCAGAATACTTGCGGGCGCGCAGAGCGAGCGCCGCGGACGACCATTCGGCGTAAGATCATTCAGCAAGATGTTCTTCACGAAATTCGAGACGTTGTTGATCGGCCAATCCGGACCTGAAACATCAGAATGATCGCGATGCTATCACTTTCAGAATTATTTGGCAGGTCGTCACATTATTTGGCATAGCCGCCGCACCCAGAGACCGCGGCGGAACGGGTTGTGCAACCACCCGGCAAAGAGCTGCACGCGAGTAGCGTTTCGCCTTTAGTTTTTCGATGGCCGCTCGACCTTTTCTATGACGAGATTTTCCACCGCAACTTTCTGTGGCTCCAACTTTAGCCCGAGTTGATCCTCAACCGCCTCGCGCAGCTGGGTGAATAGATCGATCTGGCCGGGGCGACCGTCGGGAGTTTCGATTGCATTTCCGGGGGGAGTTAGATCGATCGTGAAATCGTATGAGGCCCTCGATCCAGTCATATCCACCACGGGCTGTTTAGCAGTGCCAGCGATATAGTTCAACAAGCCGGCGATGGGCATCTTTCGGAAGGCTCTGACTTGCCCGTTTGTCGTAAAACCAAGTGTCTCGTCGTCACTGGCCACCTTCAGCTTAGGACCTCCCTGTCGACAACGAGACCAAACCCACTGCGCTCCTTCGTATCGCGATGTGATGTCAGCCCAAACCGATCCGCAAGCAACGCTTGCAGCATCAACATGACCCGGTCCTTGGTGATGTTGGGGTCCTCAGCGTTGGCGATCACGTCAAAACGGTCGGAATCGGAATCACACCAAGCCGGGCATCCTGAAATCTGGTCACGTTGCAGATCGTATGCCTGCTGGACGAGGTCCTTCAAGGTGACTGCCTCGAATGCTAGTCTGCCGTGGCTCAGCGCGGCACTTAGCGAGATGGCCCGGGCACCTGCTGGCGGATTCCGATTCAGCTTAATCGTTGCAACCTCAAACGACGCTGCCGTGGTCGGCTGGGCGGAGGCTGGCGGCATGGCGACGCGGACGAGCACAATGCCAAAGCACACTAGACACGGGATCGTGTGGATCAACTCCATACAGGGCCGGTAGCCCCGCCTTAGCGTGGATACGCTTTGCCAGAATCGGGGATGCCGGTTTCATCCGCGATATAGCCATCGAGCGACGAAGGCATAAAGTAGATCAGTTTGGGCATTGTGCAGCCTCAGTATCGCATCACTGGAACGGCCAATTCTGATGGGCGAGTGCTGGAGCGCAATAGGACAGTCGCGGCTCGCAGTTCGGAACGGTTTCCGGCGTCCGCTTTCCCGTCGCTTCGCTACCGCTGAGGGCGCGAAGCTTTCGGCGGCGGAGCAGTGGCTTGCTTGGCAAGCAACTCCACCTCGCGCGACGCCGCTACGCGGTAGTCTCGCGTGTAAAGCTCGTGGTTGTGCTCCAAATCGCTAAGCCGGTAGCGATAGTTGACGGTTATGGCAGCGGAGCGGTCCATTCCGGCTTTCGATATGTCGCCGAGCCAGTTGATTCGCTCCAGCCGCGCGCCATTCCGCAAGTGGAATCTCGCCACTGTATCGAGGGGCTCCTTGCCGCGCTTAGCTCGCATTAAATAGTAAGCGCAGAGGGGGACCAGCACTTCTTGCATCTCCTGCCGCAACTTGGGGTCCTCGGACCATTTAGGATGGTCGAGACCGGCGAGGACAGCAGCAGGCGCCAGCGATGCCCCGTTTTGCCGGAGCCATTCGCAGAAGCCGGGAACCGGCGAAAGCGTTGCAAAGCGGCGGATGCGCGGAAATTCGCGGCCGATATCCTCGACAACCTGCTTAATAAGGAAACTCCCCATCGGAACGCCGCGCAATCCTTCCTGGCAGTTCGTGATCGAGTAAAAAATCGCGGAGTCGGCGGTTTCGGGGTTGACTATGGCGGAATCCGGATCGAGCAGCGGCTGCACCTTATCGCTCATCCCCTGCGTAAGCGCGGCTTCTACGAAGATGATAGGTTCTTCGGGCAGCGCGGGATGGAAGAATGCGTAGCAGCGCCGGTCATCGGCAAGCCGTCTGCGCAGATCATGGAAGCCCTGGATTTGGTGCACGGCTTCGTACTGGATGAGTTTTTCCAGAATCGTGGCGGAAGTCCGCCAATCAATGCGTTGGAGCACCAGAAAACCGCGATTGAACCAGGAAGTTAGAAGATGCTTCAGGTCCCCGGCAATGGGTGCTCGCGCCGAGTCCGGACCAGCGTCTTTTAGAAGGTGCCCGCGCATTTCGACCAGCACGCGCGTGCCTCCAGGCGCCACGTTAAGGCGGCGGAAAAGCTCCTGCCGCGGAGGTTCAACGGCCCGCTGCAAGCGCGCCAGATTCTCGGGGGACGGATCCTTACGGTACGCATCTCCCGCTAATCCGACTTTTTGAGGATCGGGAGAAAACTCCTTCGCTAAGCGGTCGAAGAACGCCTCGCGGCCCGCCTTGTCGAGTGCGCGGTACGTCGAGAGGACTTCACTTGCCATCCGGCTGACAGACACCTCGCCGCGCTCCGATAACAACCCGCGGCAGGCTTGCATCAGGGAGGAGATCGCGCGGCCGCCGCTCCGTACCGACGCCCCGTTCCGCTTGGATAATCCGAAGAACTCTGCGATTTTCAAGGTTCCACTCCCGGCGCGCCTAAGCTTCTATTCGACCGAAGACCCCATCTCCGTTAGATGCTTATTTTAGCCCGTGTGCTACTCGCTTGGAACGATATCAACGGAATTGATATTAAATTCCAGTTCCGCGATGCACAAACAGGAAACTTCCCGGAGCTCTTGGTCGTAGACGTACAGCCGCCGCGATTCCGGATCCACTAGCCAGATATGAGCAACACCCCAGGCGCGGTACTCTTGAACTTTTTCGAGTACATCCTGCATGCGGTCGTCGTGGGATAGCACCTCAACCGCGACCAGTGGAGGGAAATCGGGGACATCGGGCGGCTCAGCTCCTAAGAATACCGCGACATCCGAAACCAGATATTGGCCCTTGCGAATTTTCGTCCGTGTCTCGACAGACGTGTAGATCGGATATTTTGAGCTCAGCGTCTCGAACCGCATGCCAATGCGGAGTTGTGTCCGCCCGTGTTTAAAAGTAGGCAAAGATCGCTCCACCAGCTCGCCATCCCGAAACTCGGGGTCTGGGTTGTCGAAACTGGTTGTCAGGTACTCTTGTTCCGTTAATGCCGTCCGGGTAGCCATGCCTACAGCCCCATCTTCTCAAGTTTCCGGTACAGCGTCTTCCTCTCGATCCCCAGGATCTTAGCCGCCCGGCTCTTATTACCGTTTGTCGCAGCCATCACACGGCGGATTTGGTCGGTCTCAGTGTCGGCCAGAGTCTCGCTTGTGCTCTCGCGTGAATCGCCCTGCTCGATTGCCTGCTGGACGGCGCCGGTATCGATGCGGCCGTGCGGCGCCAGGATCGTCAGCCGCTCCATCATATGCTGAAGCTGCCGGATGTTGCCGGGCCAGCTATATTCCAGCAGCACCTTCAGTCCGGAGTCGATCAGGCGTGTGTGCAAGCGGTAGCGTTCATTGTACCGTTTTAGGAAATAGTGCACCAGGAGCGGTATATCGGCCGTGCGCTCGCATAGCGGCGGAAGCAGCAGCCGAACGACGTTCAACCGGTACCAAAGGTCCTCGCGGAATTTGCCGTCGTCCACCATCTTCTGCACGTCGCGATTGGTAGCGGCGATAACCCGGACATCCACCTTTTTCACGCGCGGCGATCCGAGTGGCCGGACCTCGCGCTCCTGCAGAAACCGCAGAAGCTTGGATTGGAAGCCTAAGTCAATGTCGCCGATTTCGTCCAGAAATACGGTGCCCCCATGGGCCGCTTCGAAGACGCCCATCCGGTCGCGGTCCGCGCCGGTGTATGCGCCCTTAAGAGCGCCGAACAGCTCGCTTTCTAGCAGCGAAGGCGCGATCGATCCGCAATCGACAGGAACAAACGCGTGGTTCGCCCGCAGGCTGTTCTTGTGAATCATGCGCGCGATCAGTTCCTTTCCCGTACCCGTTTCCCCCTCAATCAGGACGGTGGCATCTGTCGGCGCGACGCGCGAAATGGTCTTGTAGATCTCAACCATCGTCTTCGAACTGCCGATCATCTCCGTCTCGGGAATGTCGTCGATGGACGCGGCTTCGTTTTCCCCGGTTGCCTCGAGGGATTTTTCGGCGCGTTTGATGGTGTCAATCATCTGCGCCATTTCGAACGGCTTCGCGAGATAATCGAACGCCCCGCCGGCGGTGGCCGCCATTACAGTCTCCATGCTGCCGCGTCCGGTCATCAGAATGACGGCGCATTCGGGATTCTGGCGGCGCGCGCTTTTGAGGACGTCGATCCCGGTGCGCTCATCCAGATAAATGTCGGAGATGACGATCGGAAAAGATTTTCTTTCGAGCGTGTCGAGCGCCTCGCGAGTGGAGGAAACCGCTTCCACTTCGTACCCTTCCAGTTCCAGGCACGTGGTCATCGTAGTGCGGACAGCCGAGTCATCCTCAACGATCAGCAACTTGGTGACGGATGGATGGGGAGTCATGATGCGCTTTGATTACTATCGTAAAACAAGAACCTTTTCCGGGCTGACTTGTAACATCAATTCGTCCGCCGTGGCGCGTAATAATTTGTTCCACAATGGAAAGGCCGATTCCGGTTCCGGCCTCCCCGGACGCTTCCGCGCGCCTGGTGCGATAGAATTTTTTGAAAATATTTTTAAGCTCCTTGGCGTCCATGCCGATGCCCTGATCGCGCACGGCCAGCCGGAACTCGCCTTCATTTAATCGAGAAAAAACGTGAATATGCGTTTCGGCGGGCGAATATTTCACCGCGTTCGTCAGCAAATTATAGAACGCATATTCCATTAATTCGCGGTCGCCGACGAATTCGCCATCGATTTCGTTATCGACGGCTATTGAGATCTTTTTGCGGTCCGCTAGCGGCGCCACGCGCTTCATGCAAGCATCCACGATTTCTGCCGCGGCGAAGCGCTCGCCTTTCAATTCCATTTCGCCCGCGCCCAGCCGTTCCACATCTAAGAACGTTTGAATGATCCGCGCCAGCCGCTTCGATTCCGAGTTGATCATTTCAGTCAACTGCGTTCGCTTGGCGTCGGGCAGATTATAGCGGGCCATGATCTCGCTGGAGCCCTGTATCGCCGTAAGAGGCGTTCGCATTTCATGCGCGGCCCAGTGGATGGCTTGCTGGTAGCGCGAACGCTCGGATTCGGAACGCTTCAATTGCCGGCGCACGAAGAAGTGCTGGTACGTGGCCGCGCCCGCCGAGCATAGCCACGCCACGGCAATAGGCCCAAACGCCGGCAGGACAACGTTATGGCGAAAGAACAGAACAGGAACGTAAACTGCCGCCGCGAGTAAAAGCGCATCCAAAATATATGCAAGCCAGCCCGAGAGCATCCTGAAGATCAGGCCGGCGGCGACTGCAAATCCAACGCAAACCAGGAACAACGTGTCATCGCGCGAGTCTGTAAGGAATTCTCCATGCGACAGAGTTTCGAAGGCCTGCGCATGGCCTTCCACCCCGGAGATTGTCTCGTTGTACGGCGTCACCACTCGGTCACGCGCGGCGGAGAGCGCGGTCACACCAAGGAATACAGTCTTTCCGCGGATTTCAGCCGCCCGCTTGCTAATATCCGGTACCGGGATCACGGGAATCATATTTTGCGGCAAGTATCGAATGTAAAGTGGCCGGCCAGTGGAGCGTGGAGCCGGTATGGTTTCATTGCCCACCTCGATGCCATCGGGT
>Ga0213882_10000789_pt1 | contig 10141 bp, 6 predicted proteins | sample BarmaccoBMER_R09_FD_160106 | JGI IMG/M metagenome (GOLD analysis project Ga0213882, IMG submission 160106) | Barbacenia macrantha exposed rock microbial communities from rupestrian grasslands, the National Park of Serra do Cipo, Brazil - ER_R09 ...
GTAGCGGCCCGGTAGGATGCGAATTCCGCTTGCGAACGGAAGGCGATCACGGTTAACGGAACCTGCTGGCCTTGCATTTGGGCGGGTCCTGCAATTTGCAGAAATTGACGCACCTGCCATAGAGTTTTTAGAGTATTGCGAGCGGCGTTTTCATCACAATCCGTGTCGATTTGTAGAGAACGGTCCTGGAGTTGAATCCATCGCTCAGCCCCAAGGCCGTGAGTAGCCAGCCCGAATGAGAGCAGCAGAATGCATCCGAGAAGCCGCAGAAGCAAGCGGCTAGGCCGAGAATTTATCTCTCCAATCGGAACGTGTAGGTAATAAGGCATCAGACGAGCGGAATAGGTTTTCGGCTTGTATCCCGCTCATCGGCGCAAAATGGATGAGATTTAAGACAAATCTGGCTGCGATTTCCTGGCTGAGGCCTTTTGAAAGACGTACACTGGAAAGTACTTACCTCGGCTGCGGAGGGCCGAGGCACAAACACAGAATATTGCGCCGAGAACAGGTAGGCTGTTCAGCAGTCATCGTGATATCGATGCTGCTTGCGGGTTGCGCTCGCACTTCCCAAGAGATCAGCAACCATTTATCCGAAAGAGCAGTTGCTAAGGAGGAGCGGATACCGCGCAAAGTGTACCGCTATTCCGTGATTCCAGGCGGAGCTTACTCGGGCGAAGAACTGGCGAGAGCGAGGCGAACCGATTCGGTTGTCGCGACGCACTACGCCGGATTTGGCGACCACGTTCGGGTGCAACTCTCGTCCGGCACGCTGTACTACATGTCCTACCGCAAGGGCGACCGGGTCTACTGGACCTCAAGGAAGCACCATGTAGCCAAAGGCGAGGCCTTGCTGAGTGACGGCAAGCACTTGGCGCGTACGCGCTGCGGAAACCGGCTGGCTCTGGAACCGCAGCTTCCAACTTTGACGATGGACGAACCGAACGAAAAAGATCTGGGCGGAGTTCAGCCGCCCGATAACCCGCTTGCGGACGGTCCAGAGATGCCGCTCCTTTCGCGCGGCTTAGACGTACCGGAATTTCCCGAAAGTGTGCCTGGCCCTACAACGCGGACAGGAGCGGGAGAGCCCCCTTCGGCACCTTTGCTCTCGCCATTCTTCTCGCCACTATACTCACCGTTCGGGCCGTTCATTCCGATCGGTTACGGAGGGACTACACCGGTAAAGACACCCGGCGCACCGCCGGGAACGGGCACAAGTGGCGGGGGAACAACCACAGGCGTACCGGTTGAAACGATCGCGACCGTTCCGGAGCCGGGCAGTTTCTTTTTACTGCTCGCTGCAGTTCTTCCGATGCTTGCTGTTTTGATGTCCCGGACTCTCTTTCGTTCCGAAGTGTCGTCATAGGATCCAACGTGGCTCGCGCCGGTCTTTATGATAATGGTGGCCACTTGGATTTCTCTAGTTGGCGCGTTCAAATTTCAGCGGCTTAATGGTGCGCAGGGTGCCTCCCCGATTGAGTGCATGCTTCCGCAATGTCGCGCACGACTCGTCAACCTGTGAAAATCGATCTATGGCAACGAACCCAGCCACCCAAGCTTCGGATGCCATTCATCGCCGCCGCATTCTTAGCGGGCTGAGGTTCATAGTTAGTCTCGCCCTGCTCGCCGTTGTTGTTCTGTGCCTGGTCCTCTCCTGGACCACGCGCGACGTTATGAGTAGCCTTCCGTTTTTCAAGCGAGGAGCCAATAAACCCAGTGCCGTCACTCAAAACGCGCCTGTCGATGTGCGCCCCTGGCAGACGGCACAGGCCCTTGCGGCTTTGGCCGTTACGGCGGAGGAGATCGAATACGCGCGTGACGCCGAGCGTTTGGCGGACCATGAAGTCGACCAGGCTTTCGCTTCAGCTCTCCGTAGAGCCGGGGCAAAACCCCGTCGGCTAACTGGCGCGGCGCTCACTCTGTCACGGAAAATCGAGCATCTCCAGCAGATCGTGAAAGAGGACCAAGCTGCCGTCCAGAAACTCACGCAATCTCCCGCTCCGGAGGCCCGGCGTGCGGCGCCCTCGGGCGCGGACGATCTCGCTATAGCAAAAGCCCAGCTCGGCCTCGATTCGGATGAACTGGCCGATGCCCAGCGAGATTTGGCTCGTGCTGTAGGTGATGAGCGCGCCACGATTCAGCAGCAGCTCGCCGCGCATGAGGCCGCCATGCGTAATTACGATGCTCAGGTTCGCAGCCCCCAACCCGTCGCTCTCGTTTCGGCTCGGCAAGAAGGGACGGTTGCTACACGCCTGAGGGCTTGGCTAGATCAACGTACACGCTACGAGCTGATCCAGCAGGCCCTCCATGAAATGCAAGCAGATGCGGTCGCGCTCACTGCTCAGCACGACCAGCTCGAGAACCAGGCGAGCGCAGGCGCCTCCCCAGTTATCGCTAATTCACCACAGGTCAGCCCAAGCACTGCACCGGCTCCCCCGCCAGACAAGGCGTCCATGCTTAGCGCACTGTTGAGCAGAACCGCGCAGGGCGAGCTTCTCAGCATCTACGACGACCGTATCCAAACCGAACAACAGCTCGCCTCCGTTTACGGCAAATGGTCCGCTCAGGTGCTTCTGCAGCATCGCATCGTGCTGCATTTGCTACTGCAATCCTTTGCGCTGATTGCGTTTATTCTCCTTTGCGTGATCTTCTTCGATACCCTTGCGCGGTATTTCGTACGGCGCCTTGAGGTCGACCAGCGCAGCATGTATACCTGGCGTATCCTCCTCACCTTGGGTATACAGATTATCGGCCTCCTGCTGATCCTGGTGATTGTTTTTGGAATGCCGCGCCAGATGCCTACCATTGTTGGCCTCACCACGGCCGGGCTGACAGTGGTCCTGCAGGACTTCATACTTGCCTTCTTCGGCTGGTTCGTCCTGATGGGTAAGAATGGTATCCGGGTCGGCGACTGGGTAGAGATCAACGGCGTTGGAGGCGAGGTCGTCGACGTCGGACTCCTCCGCACCACCCTGCTCGAAACCGGGAACTGGACGGATAAGGGCCACCCCACTGGGCGTCGCGTGACCTTTATGAATAGCTTTGCTATCAAAGGCCAATACTTTAACTTTTCCACCACCGGGCAGTGGATGTGGGATGAGATCATGTTCAGCATTCCCTCGACTGGGGATGCCTACGCCGTAATCGAGCTCATCTATCAAGCTGTGGTGAAGGAAACGGAACAGGAGGCCCGGCAGGCGGAAGAAGAGTGGAAGCACGTTACGCGGAAGAACGAGTTGAGCCGGTTCACTGCTGACCCAGCAGTAAGCCTGCGCCCCGGCGCCTACGGAATCGAGATTGTCGTACGCTACGTCACGCGTGCGTCAGCCCGTTTCGAAGTGCGCAATCGACTGTATCACTGTGTGATTGGTCTCCTGCAAAAACCAGTCGCCTCCCGATCTGAGGCGCCTCCATTGAAATTGCATCAGCCGCAAACACCAGTCTCGGCCTGAACATTTTCTTGGGCCGAGTAGACCTTGCAGCCTTAGGGCGGCCAAAACGCGTATCATTCGGACACAAAGAAGCATCGGGGGCTTGTGATCCAGGCGAGATTGGTTTCGGGTTGCAATGATCCGACCAAAATCGATCAGAACGGCATGCTTAAGACTCTGACCGCCTTAGGACTTGATGCTTGTTCGCAGCCCACGATGCATCTGTGAGCATCAAGCCAGGTTATCGATAATCCCCTTGTACTCGTCTTCTGTAAACGCACGGCAGGTCTCAGTGATGAAATTTCCCTGAGATCTAGAGACCAGAATCGCTTTTGCGACCGCTACATCATCGGGAGCTTCCAAAACCGCGATCATGTCGTACTGGCCGGTGACCATCCAGAAATGCGGCATTTTAATACCTGCGGATTCATAAGCCTTCCGCGCTGCATCCAGCCGGGAAGGACTCTGCTTAACGTTTTGAAGCCCCTGCGAAGTCCATTTGGACATGACAATGTAGGTCGGCATAGCATCTCCTAACGTCGCATTCTATGCCAGTTCGGTCCCGGCTGAAAGCGTTATGGCGCCGGGCAGTTCTGACACGCCTAGATTCCCTTAGAGCATGCGCCGACAGCCATAGTTAATCGGAATAGCAGTTTACTTGATCAGACCAAAAATAGCGACACTGTTCGTCGTGCCAACAATAACTCGCCCATCAGCAATGGTTGGGGTGATGAATTTGTTACCAGGGCCAAACAGATCGCGGCTGGAATTGGCTTGTTTGCTGTTGTAGAGCTCCATCGCAAGATTGGTGGCATCGTAGGCATGCAAAACAGCGGGATTCGCGTTTTCGACCGCCCACAGAATCGCGTCACTAGTTCCGTTCGCTGAAATTGACGGTGTCGCGCCCGGGTACCCGAACAAAGTATCAGTGCTCGATACGGCCTGAGATTCCAACATGGCCCCATTCACACTGAACGCGCGAATGCTATCTCCGACAGCGCCATAATAAACAGTTCCGTTGAACCATGCTGGAGAGGCGAAGACAGGCCCGCCAAGCGCTGCAGGAAGCTCCTGATACAGCGCATTGTTGTTCTGCGGGTTGAACTTGCCCATGTTCCCTCGATTAAACACGTAAAGCCGCCCGTCTTTGCCGGCGGCTGTTCCAAGCTGAGTCACTTGTCCGGCTGCGTTCTGCAGGTCTGGCAGCAATATCACGCCCCCAGATCCGAGATCCTGATCTTGAGCGGATTCGGCGACAGTGTTACTCATTGTCCAGTAGTCTTCTAAAGTCAATTGGCCATTCGCCGTGTTTAGCTTGACAAATGCATTTCCAAAATCGCGCTTATCGGGAAAGCTCTTTGCATCGAGATTTGTGTCGAAGGTACCGTTCGAAACGGCAACAAAGATCCGCCCAGTGACGGAATCGGCGGCGATCCCACCACCTGAATTCCAAAGGGCAGCTTCACTCCCCTCAGGAGCAAAATTGAATACTCGCACCTGCTTGAGAGTTAATCGCTCGTAACCGATCAACCAGCCTGTGTACGGACGGAAATCGCAATGCGATCCCCAGCCTGTGTACACAACTCCATTGAGCAGAAGCAGGCCCGGACGGGCTTTATATTGCTTTGGATCAAAGACAACTTGGCCATTGCTGCTGTTATCGCCAGAGCCCGGATAGGTGGCGGCTATATCCATTGGACCGGCGAATTCCTCCTGTCCGGTTGTGATGTCCAAGGCATGCAGACGATGGTGATAGTTACCGCTATCATCTTTACTCATTGCCACTACGTAAATGGTCCCGTGAGGCCCGGCAGTGAGGTCGATGACTGGCGTGGCGGTGATCCCGATTTCAGGAGTCACCTGCGAGCAACCTCTATCATCAGAGGGACTCTCTCCAGCACCCAATAGCGATACCCGCCACAGAACCTCACCGGTATTCGCGTCGATCGTGTAGACCGAATCGTGCTCGGTCGCGGCATAGACAACGGAACGGGTGCCTTGACCCGCAAAAACCACCTGCGAGACATACAAAGGTTGCGCGTCGACCTTCCCATCCACGGGAACGGAGAGGAGCTTTCCGAAGGAGGACGAGTTCACGTTGGCGTGAGTCAGAACGGTTTCTGTCAAATTCTGGCCCGTTCGTGCTATGTCATTGTGATACGTCAGCACGTTCGTGTTGGTCTGGGGAGGGGGAGCAGGAACCGTGGGTGCGATCTGGACTTGCTGGGAGGAGGAACCTCCGCATCCAACGCTCAGTAACACTGCTGCCAATGGCAGCAACAGGCTGATTATGGCGAGGTCAACTCGGATCCCCATACTTTGCTACATTAGCGCCAGTTTGGGGCGCGACGGCTTAGAGATTGAAGATTTCTATTAGCGTACTCTTGCCATCAGAATTCATCTGACATGAACTCACTGCTCTTTTATGGACACTCGCTTAGCCAGTGTGAAAAGGGCTTTATTTCCGAGGTGCGCTGAGGAGGATTTCCTGGTGCTTGCTGTTTTGCGAAGGCGATAAGGCCCGAATCGCAGCGTCCTGCGCGTCAAGTCGACAAATACCCGCCCCTCCACGCACCGCTTCAGCAGTGCCGGCCCGGTGATATACTCACTCAACCATACGATAGGCAGGAGGCAGTTATGGACGACGACTCTGTTTCGGCAGTTGCCGTAAACGCACCCGAGAATCTGAAAGCTTTTTTTGATCGCGTCTTGGACAGCGCGCCCGATGAGCCTGGCCCCGCGTACCAGCATTTTGAAGAAGCGCTACAACAGCTCGATCGCTTCAGCCAGGAACCTGAATTTCCCGTTGTGAGGAGCCTGGTCGTCGGGCTCTGTCTGCAGAATCAAGGGGCCTACGCTGTTTCCACAGCCGACTTCGGAACCGCGGCAGTGGTTCTAGAACAAGCGAGCGACGAGTTTGCGCAAGCCGGAGTGACTAATTGGGCCGACGTCTGCAAGGGTCTCCAGATGGTAGCGCAAGCGAACGTCGAGTTGCGGCAACAGAACTTCGGGGCAGGGCAGAAGCTGATAACCGATGCGCAACGACTGCTTGCAAAAGATCCCCGACTCAGTTTGAAGTACGCTCCCCTGATCGACGACATCACATGCGGAAGCCTTGGTCTCGGGACACTTCAGGCCGCGCAGATGATGAACTTTTCAGAGGCGCAGGTGCTGAGCGAGGCTGCGTCCACCAAAGCCGAGGCTTTCGCGCACAAGTACCTCACCGAAGGCACGCCGATGCACTTCTATTACCTCGGTATGGCCAAGCTCTGGCGCGCCTGCTTCCAGTTCTTCAAAGCCCAGTCGGATTTCGGGGCGTTCTCCTTCCAGGACATGCTGGCCGAAGGCGATCTGGCCCGCACTGCGCGGGAAGCACGAGCGCTGCTGACCCAAGCGGCTGGCTTGGCAATTGCTGCCGACGCTTATAATCTCAGCGGGGCTTTTTGCGGAATGCTCGAGGTCCTGCCCAGTGCGGCAAAGCTGGCAAGCGCCCTCTTGTATGGCCAACCCACTCCGCGAGTAGACTACACGACTTTGCAAGCGCATCTAGGGGCAGCCAAGGACGCGGCGGCGGCCGGCGGAAAGAGCGCCCTTTCTCTCTTTCGCTTCTGCGAAAGGTTCGCCGAGATGATTGGAAATCTGCGCAAATTCGACTTGGACCGCCCTAAGCCGATCGCACGTCCAGCGGATCCGAATTCCCCGATTCACATCTTCATCATTATGCCCTTCGCCGAGCAGAGCAAAATCGTGGAGCAGGCGTTGCGCGCCGTGCTCGAAGATGACCCGTATTGGTTCAAAATCACGTTGGCTCGGGATTCGACGCTTGCGCCCAACCTCCTCGACAACGTGAAGGCCCACATGTATTTGGCTGATGCATTTCTGGCGGACATCAGCGGGCTCAATCCCAACGTGATGATGGAACTGGGTATGGTCGAGAGCGATCCAGCGCAAAGGCCGGTCTTCGTCCTGAAGCGGCAAGTGGATAAGAAGGATAAGAAAGAAGCCGACGTTCCGAGCGATCTCAAAGGCAGGCTCTACGTGGAGTACGGATTGGTTGCAACGGCGAGCAGTGAAGAAAAGGTACGCCTTCTTGTTAACGATCTGAGAACCAGATTGAGTAGCCTGTCGGAACTCACCGGCCTTACGAGTCGATCCCACACTCGTTACACGAGCGCTCAGTACATCGAGCGGAAACTGCAGGAGAAGAAGATGCGGCTTAGCCCGGAAGAAGTCGCCTCCCTCCAGAAGAGTTTCCCGAGCCTCGAAGAATTTGAGTCTGCGACACCCAAACAGGTCGTTCTGAAGACCGGTTTCGATGAGGACATCGCGCGCGCTGTGATGAATGCTTTTTCGGCAAATAATGGTGCGGCGGCGGCAAGTCAAGCGGGCAGCCCTTGAGAAGAAATTGTGAGCTCCAATGGAATGCGGGCGCTCGGCTTTTGCAATCAAGGGCATGATTCATCAGTGGCTCGCCATCCAGGATTAAGCGCGATTTCTATTTCACATCTTCAGTGAAAGGCGTCCAGACGCGCGCTATTCCGAGCGGCGAAAGCCGATTTGGGTTCGTTTCGCAAAAACGAGATCAGCGGTCGGATCGCGCGCATTGGGTTCGTTTCGTAAAATGACGGCGCCTTTCAAGAGGCTTCACTCCGCAGAATGTGGTGCTACCAGCCCGTGGTTAAAAAACGCTCCGGTGAAGACGCTAAGAAGCCAGACGTGGGCGTCGGCGCGGATTTGAAGATCCGCCCTTGGCGTCTTCATGGCCATAGGTGGACCCAAGGTCGATCGATCGGAACCCTACTGTACGAGCCGGCGCTGTTTCCGCAGAATCGCCGGCATATCATAGTCATCGACCGGATGCATCTCTTCGTCTGGTTCCGGCTCCGCGGTTTGGACAACCACGGGCGGTTCGGGTGCTGGAGCGGGAGCGGGGACCTCATGCTGATCCGGGATGCTCGATGCCGTGAACGGGAAGTGCGGACCGCGCCGGTCGATTTCGGGCAGCGAGTCGCGTTGGAACCCTGTCGCGATCACCGTGATTTTCACCTTATCCGACATCTTCTCGTCGAGGACGATTCCAAAGTTGATCTGCACGTCATCGTTCTGGGTTGCAGTGCGGATGAGGTTGCACGCTTCGTTCACATCATGAATCCCCAACTGGCTGGAAGCGGTGATGTTGATGAGCACGCCACGCGCGCCAAGCACTCCGCCTTCCTCCATCAGCGGACTGTTGATGGCTTTGTGGGCGGCTTCGACCGGGGCATTCTCGCCGGAAGCCACGGCGGTTCCCATCATGGCGTAACCCATTCCGACCATGATGGTCCTGATATCGGAGAAATCGCGATTGATCAGGCCAGGAGTGGTGATGATGTCGGCGATGCCTTGGACAGCCTGACGAAGGATATCGTCGGCCATGCGGAAGGATTGAATAAAGCTGGTTCCTTTTGGGGCAAGGCCGAGGAGTTTTTCGTTGGGAATGCTGATGACGGTGTCGCAACTGCCGGCCAGTTCGGCGAGACCGCGCTCGGCTTGCCTCATCCGGCGCGGTCCCTCAAAGGAGAACGGCTTTGTGACCACTGCCACCGTGAGCGCGTTCAACTCTTTTGCAAGCGAAGCCACCACGGGCGCAGCACCTGTCCCAGTGCCACCTCCGAGCCCCGCGGTGACGAAGACCATATCGGCGCCTTCAAGAATTTCGATAATCTTTTCGGTATCTTCGAGCGCCGCCTGACGCCCGATGGCTGGATCGGAACCGGCGCCAAGGCCGCTGGTGAGCTTCTTTCCTATGGCGAGTTTGTTCGCCACGGGCGAGGCTGCAAGCGCCTGTTTATCGGTGTTTAATACATAGAAATCAATTCCGCCCAACGCTTCCTGAAGCATCCGGCCGACGGCGTTTGAACCGCCGCCTCCCACGCCGATCACCTTAATCCGGGTGCCCAAATCCAATTCTTCTTCGATCAGAAATTTCAAATCCTCTGCTGTTGACATTAGTTCCTCGCTGTGTACGGTGTCCTATCTCAAGGCCAGTTTGGCCAAACCTGTGGGGGCGCGTTTCCAATCGCGCTTCAGTTTCAATCTGCCGGAGTACATCGCCAGACCGGCCGCTGCTGTCCAAATGGGGTTATCCAACTCTCGCGGCCAGTCCTCAAGGCCAGTGACCAAGCCGTTACGGGCCTGGCAATTCAGGATTCGCTCGGCAACATCGCACATGCCGGGCAAGAGGGCACCGCCGCCAGTAAGAACTGCGCCTTCGAGGAGCGACTGCTCCATGCCAACGCGCAGGATTTCGGCGTAGACGCGCTCAAAGATCTGTTCGGCGCGGGCTTCCAGGATTTCATTCAACTGTCTGCGGGCCGCTTCGCGCATAGCGCGGCCTTCGGCGGACGGGATTTCGACCAGACTGTTATCGGAGACTGTTCCGGTCAACGCGCACCCGTACTCGCGTTTGAGGTTTTCCGCGTCGTCGTAGTTGACCTTGAGCAGCCAAGAAACGTCGCGCGTGAAATGATCGCCGCCCACGGGCAGCGAGGTTGCAAGCAGAAGGGCGTCGCCATCGTAGACGGCGATCTGAGTAGTTTGCGCTCCGATATCGATCAGGGCGACACCGCGGGCGCGATCTTCGGGCAACACGGCGGCATAGGCTCCAGCAATGGCTTCGAAAATGGACTCTTCGACGCCGAGATGCGAGTGATGCAGAGCCGTGATCAGGCCCT
>Ga0213882_10000790_pt1 | contig 10132 bp, 7 predicted proteins | sample BarmaccoBMER_R09_FD_160106 | JGI IMG/M metagenome (GOLD analysis project Ga0213882, IMG submission 160106) | Barbacenia macrantha exposed rock microbial communities from rupestrian grasslands, the National Park of Serra do Cipo, Brazil - ER_R09 ...
AGTCTGCGCACGCGCTCGGCGCGGGCGACCGCCACCATGGCGGCCGCCGCCGCTCCGGCGGCGACCACCAGGACCGCCAGCACGATCGCCCCCTGCGTCTCGCGATGGCCCAGCGAGCCCTCGAGCGTCTGGACCGAGCCGAGCTGGCTCGCGACCGCCGCCGGCACCGCCCCGGCCAGCACCACCACGAGCGCCCCGCGAAGCTGGGACCTGGTGGGGCTGAGCGCCGCCAGGATCAGGCCCCCGACGATCAGCGACGCGTAGGCGCCACGCGAGAGCGTCAGGTAGAAGCCGGTGCCGAGCGGCGCGGCCCAGACCGCGGCAGCCGCTCGCAGCCACACGGGCCTCGAGACGTCGCCGGCGAGTCGCGCGCTGAGGACGATCCCGATCGCGGCCAGGGCGCCCATCGCGTTCCAGTAGGTGAGGGGCTGCTCGAGCCGACCGGTCGCGCCCACGCTCTCCTGGAAGTGCAGGAGGCCGGGAAGCAGCCGCTCCGACAGGCCGTAGGTGATCACGACCGCGGTGCCGAGTGCGAGCGCGGGCTCCACCGCCGTCAGGACCGCGCGCCCACGGAGAAGCGCCGCCGCCGCCACCAGCACGCCGAGGTACACGAGGACCCGCTCGAGGTCGGCGTACGCGTCGTTCCCGATCGGCGCCCAGATGATCGAGAGCCCGGTCCAGAGGACGAACAGGGCCATCGCCGCGATCGTCAGGCGGCCGCTGGCCGACCGCGGCAGCGGGCGCGGGGCCACGAGCGCAGCGAGCAGGACGAGACCGCCCGCCACGACGCCCGCGGTCAGCCTCGGGCCCTCGAAGTAGCCGCCCGTGAAGAACGCGAGCGCGGTCGGGCCGGCGAGGAGCGCCCCGCTCCCTAGCGTGGTGAGGGGCGGCCGCACCGGCGCCAGACTACCCTCCCGGCCGATGCAGGCACTGGTCCTCGCCGGCGGCGAGGGAACACGACTGCGGCCGCTGACGCTCTCGGTCCCGAAGCCGGTCATGCCGCTCGCCGGACGGCCCTTCCTGACCTTCATGCTGGACTGGCTGTCCGAGCACGGAGTGGAGGAGGCGATCCTGTCCTGCGGGTTCCTCTCCGACGGGGTCGAGAAGGTGCTCGGCCACCGTCACGGGTCGATGACGATCGAGTACGTGGTGGAGAGCGAGCCGCTCGGTACGGCGGGGCCCGTCCGGCTGGCCCACGACCGCGGCCTGCTGGCGGACCGGTTCCTCGTCCTGAACGGCGACGCCCTGACGGACCTCGACCTGACCGCGGAGATCGCGCAGCACGAACGAACCGGGGCCGCGGCGACGCTGGCGCTGATCGCGGTGGACGACACGTCGAGCTACGGCGTCGTCCCGACCGCTGCGGATGGGCGGGTGGAGGCGTTCCTCGAGAAGAGCCCGGGACCCGCCCCGACCAACAGGATCAACGCCGGCGCGTACGTGCTGGAGCGGGAGGTCGTGGTGCGAATCCCGCCGGAGCGGGCGGTCTCCTTCGAGCGCGAGGTCTTCCCGTCGATGATCGGCGAGGGCCTCTACGGCTACATGGCCGCGGGCTACTGGATCGACATCGGCACGCCGGAGCGCTACCTCGAGGCGACCTACGACCTCCTCGCCGACCGGGTGCGCAGCACGCTGCCGCCCCGCGACGAGACGGGTTCGCTCGTAGGCGAGGGCTGCATCACGAGCGGCGCTCGCATCGGTCCGATGTCGGTGCTGGGCCGGCACTGCTCCGTAGGCGACGAGTCGGTGGTCGAGCGCTCGGTGCTGCTGGACGACGTGCGGGTGGGGAGCGAGTGCGTCGTGACGGGCGCCGTGCTGGCCGAGGGCGTGCGCGTGGAGGATGGCGCTCGGGTCGACGAGATGGCGATCGTGGGCGCGGGCGCGACCGTGGCGAGCGGCTCGCGCGTCGCCGCGGGCACCCGGATCGAGCCGGGGGTGCGGGTCGACGCCGGGGCGCGCGTCCGGTGAACAACCTGACGAGGGGGGCGATCTCCGCGGTCGATGCGCGGGGCATGCTCGGCGACGTCCTCGACCAGCCCGGGCAGATCGAGGACGCGCTCTGGCGCGCCGATTCCGCCCGGCTCCCGCGGGACGAGGCCGCCGGAGGGCTGGTCGTGGCCGGCATGGGAGGCTCAGCGATCGGCGGGGACCTGGCGGCGGCCATAGTCGGCGACCGTGCGCGGGCGCCAATCCGGACGGTCCGCGACTACCGGCTCCCCTCGTGGCTCGGCCCGGACACGCTGGTCCTCTGCGCCAGCTATTCGGGCTCGACCGAGGAGACGCTGAGCGCCTACGGCGCCGCCGGCGAGCTCGGCTGCCGCCGCGCGGCAGCCACGACCGGCGGCGAGCTCGGCGAGCGGGCCCGTGCCGACGGCGTGCCGGTGATCGGCGTCCCGTCCGGGATGCTCCCTCGCGCCGCCGTCCAGTACATGACCGCGGCGGCGCTGGAGTGCGCGACCGCCTGCGGGGCCTCGCCGCCGCTGCGGCCGGAGCTCGAGGCCGCGGCCGACCTGCTTCGCGGCCTCGCCGAGGAATGGGGCCCGGACGCGCCCGACCAGTCCCAGGCCAAGGGGCTGGCCGCGCGGCTCCACCGCGCGGTGCCGGTCGTGTACGGGGCGGGCCGCACGGCCGCCGTGGCGCGCCGCTGGAAGGCCCAGTTCAACGAGAACCCGTCGATTCAGGCCTTCGCGTCCGAGCTGCCGGAGGCGGATCACAACGAGGTGTGCGGCTACGCGTCGGCGGAGTCGCCGTTCGCCGCGGTGTTCCTCGACGATCCCGGGCTGGATCCCCGGCTCAGGCGGCGAATCGATCTCACCGCCGACGTGCTCCAGGCTGGCGCGGCCGCGGTCGAACGGGTGACGGCGCGCGGCGAGGCGCCGGCCGAGCGCGTCCTCTCGCTCGTGCTCCTGGGCGATCTGGTCTCCATCTATCTCTCCACCCTTCTGGGGGTCGATCCGAGCCCGATGGAGGCGATCGACCGCCTCAAGGCGCTGCTCGGCGCTAATGTCGAAGCGCCCGAAAGCGCGCAAGGAGAGCCGATTTGAACGCACCAACCGCCACCGCATCGGACACCGCCCTCGACCACCGGGTGGCCGACCTGTCGCTCGCGGCCTTCGGACGCAAGGAGATCCGGCTCGCCGAGCACGAGATGCCGGGGCTCGTGGCGATGCGCGAGGAGTACGGGCCCGAGCAGCCCCTCCGCGGAGCGCGGATCACCGGGTCTCTCCACATGACGGTGCAGACCGCCGTTCTGATCGAGACGCTGGTGGCGCTCGGAGCGCGCGTCCGCTGGGCCAGCTGCAACATCTTCTCTACGCAGGATCACGCGGCGGCGGCGGTCGTCGTCGGCCCGGAGGGGACGCCGGAGGAGCCGGGGGGGGTGCCGGTGTACGCCTGGAAGGGCGAGACGCTCGAGGAGTACTGGTGGTGCACCGAGCAGGCCCTGCGCTGGCCGGGCGAAAGCGGCCCGAACATGATCCTCGACGACGGTGGCGACGCCACGCTGCTCGTCCACAAGGGCGTGGAGTACGAGCGCGCGGGGGCCGTCCCCGCACCGGCCAAGACCGACGCGGAGGAGATGCGGGTGGTCCTCGCCCTCCTGGAGCGCTCGCTCGAGGCGGACCCGCAGCGGTGGACCACGATCGCCTCGGGCATCCGGGGCGTGACCGAGGAGACGACCACGGGCGTGAACCGCCTCTACCAGATGCAGGAGGGCGGCGAGCTCCTCTTCCCGGCGATCAACGTCAACAACTCGGTCACGAAGTCGAAGTTCGACAACATCTACGGCTGCCGCCACTCGCTCGTCGACGGCATCAACCGTGCGACCGACGTGATGCTCGCCGGCAAGGTCTGCGTCGTGTGCGGCTTTGGAGACGTGGGGAAGGGCTGCGCGGCGGCGCTGAGCGGCCAGGGCGCCCGGGTCGTCATCACCGAGATCGATCCGATCTGCGCGCTCCAGGCGTGCATGGAGGGCTACACCGTCCTCACCCTCGACGACGTGGTGGAGACCGCGGACGTGTTCGTGACCGCCACCGGCAACCGCGACATCATCACCGCCGACCACATGGCGCGGATGAAGCACCAGGCGATCGTGGGCAACATCGGGCACTTCGACAACGAGGTCGACATGGCCGGGCTGGCGGCGGTGGACGGCATCGAAAGGATCAACATCAAGCCGCAGGTCGACGAGTGGGTCTTCCCCGACGGCCATTCGGTGATCGTGCTCTCGGAGGGGCGCCTGCTCAACCTCGGCAACGCGACCGGCCACCCGAGCTTCGTCATGTCGAGCTCCTTCACGAACCAGACGATCGCCCAGGTCGAGCTGTTCACGCGCGCGGACGAGTACGAGAAGCGCGTGTACGTGCTGCCAAAGCACCTCGACGAGAAGGTCGCCCGGCTGCACCTGTCCGCGCTCGGAGCGAACCTCACCGAGCTGACGCCCGAGCAGGCGGCCTACATCGGGGTCTCAACCGAGGGCCCGTTCAAGCCGGACCACTACCGGTACTAGCGCCCTCCGCCGTCGCGTCGCGGGCCGGACGCGCCCCGGCGCCCCCTGAAACGGCGAGGCCCCGCCGGTGGCGGGGCCTCGACCGGCCGGCTTCCTGCCGGCTGCGTCCGTGCGCGCCTCACTGCGCATTGCTGGAGACGTGCACTGGCGCCTCCGGCTGCATAAACGTCGACTGACCCCAAAAGTTGTGCCGAACGCCCGCCGATCGGCCACCGGCCACCAGGTTGGCGAAGGTGGCGGGATGGCCCCTACGCCGGGGCCGCGTCCTCGAGCCGCTCCCGCCTCCGCTCCTCCTCCTCCGACTGCGCAAGGAAGCGCACGAACAGGATGGCCAGCGCCGTGAGGAGGACGATCGACTGCTCTACCAGCATGAGCGCCCCGCCGGCGTTCTGGTCGTCGACCGCGGAGAGCCCCCAGATTCGGGGGACGCGCTCGTAGTAGGTGAAGACGACGGTCGTGGACCACGTGAGGTAGATCCCAAGCGCGGCCAGCCCAAGCTTCGCGGCGAAGATGTAGCGGAAGGGAGCGAGGCCGGTGAGCCGCCGGCGCATCGGGACGGGCTGGACGAGCGGCCACCAGACGGCGACGCCGGCGCAGAAGAAGCAGAGGTGCTGCACGGCGTGGATCAGGGGGTGCCTGAGCGCCGCGTCGTACAGCGCCGGGACATGCCAGAGGTAGATGAGCACGAGCCAGAGGGCGATAAGAGCCGCCGGGCTTGCGAGCGCGCCGAGGCGCCGCTCGAGGCTCATGAAGCGGCGCGTGGCCGGGCGCATGATCACGCGCGAGAGCGACAGCAGGAGCAGGAGCGGCGCGAGGTCGCCGAGGAGGATGTGCTGCACCATGTGGGCTGAGAAGAGGTACCGCTCGCCCAGGTCGTCGAGCGGCGAAACGAGCGCCGCCGCGAGCACGAGGATGCACCCGGCGAAAGCGGCCGCCTGCGCCGCGCCGGCGCCGCGCCCGCCCGCTTCGGCCCGCGCGGCCCGGAACCGGCGTGCGTAGATCGCGCTCCCGGACGCGATGGCCGCGATCGGCCCGGGGTCGAATGTCCAATGAAGATGCGGCTCCGTCGCGTGATTGTGGCAGTCGTCGCGCGCCCGTCACACGGTCGATGCGAACCTCGCTGGATGAATCTCCGCCGCTGCATCGAGGTGGTCGCGCCGCCGCTCTGCGCCGCCTGCGCGGCCGCCGCCGGCCGGATCGAGCCGCTGTGTGCGACGTGCCGCGCCGAGCTCCGCTGGCTCGGGGATGCGGTGGACGTCGCGGAGCTGCGCCTGTGGGCGCCCGTCGCCTACGAGGGCCCGGCGCGCGGGCTCGTCACCGCCCTCAAGTTCCGCGGCGCGTACCGGGCGGCGGAGGCCATGGCCTCGCAGATCGCGGCAAACGCACCGCCAGGCCTGCTCGATGGGGCCCATCTCGTCCCCGTACCGCTCCATCCGCGCCGCCTGCGGAGGCGCGGCTTCAACCAGGCCGAGCTGCTCGGGCGCGCGCTGGCCGAGCGCGCCGGCCTGCCCCTGTCGGCGTGCCTCGAACGGGTCGGCCCGAGCGCGACCCAGGTTGGCCGCGATCGCGCGAAGCGGCTCCTCGCTCCCGCCGGGACGGTGCGGATCCGGAGGGGCGCGAAGCCGCCCGAGAAGGCGATCCTGGTCGACGACGTGGCGACCACCGGCGGCACGCTCGCCGCGTGCGCGGGCGTCCTGCGGGATGCCGGGACCGCTGTGATGTGGGCGGTGGCGTACGCGCGCACCCCGGGCCGCTGAGCGGTGCGCGGGCGGCCGAGGCGGGGGTTGGCACCCGACCCGCGCCAGCCGTACCATCAGGGAACCACGGCGGCGACGGGAAGGAGAGCCGGATGCGGATCGAGGTGAAGGGCCGCAACTGCGCGGTCGACGCGGAGCTTCGCCAACGCGTCGAGAAACGCTTCGAGAAGGTCGCCCGCCAGGTCTCTGAACTCGCCCGCCTCGAGCTCGAGCTGATCGAGGAGCGCAATCCTGCGATTCCCGATTCCCAGGTTGCCGAGGCGACGCTTTACCTGAAGGGCGCGACCCTGCGCGCGCGGGAGGCTTCGGCCAGCATGCAGCACGCGATCCACGAGGTCGCCGACGAGATCAGCCGGCAGGTCAAGAGGCATCGAGAGAAGCGGCGTGCGCGCCGCCCGAGCGCGAAGACCGAGCCGCGCGCGGCCGCGCCGTAGCACGACATCGGTCGAGGTCGCGCACACGGCGAGCGCGCGAAACGAGGCGCGCCGCGCAGCTCTTGCTCACCCGGTCGACGGTTGCGGCAGCCGCCGCGTCCAGTGGGCGTCGGTCCGGTACGGGATCACCACCCGCCCCGGGTCCGGCAGCTCGCGCTCGAGGATCGTCCGCGCGTCGGCGAGCAGCGCCTCGCGCTCGGGTTCGTCGAGCGCCGCCACGAAGCTCCAGGTGGAGATGTGCAGGAGTAGGCCGTCGAGGTCGGTGACCTGCTCGTGGCGCACCTCGACCTCGCGTAACGGCTCGAACAGCCCGCACCGGTCGAATGGCTCGCGCCACGCTCCCGACTGGTAGCGCTCCTCGCGCGTGGCGCCCCCGGCGCGCCGCGAGCCGATGAGCTCGCCGACCGGACGTATCCCCGGGTCGTCGCCGCCCCACTGGTGGACGTTCCACAGGAGTGCGAGTCCGCCGCCGGGGCGAAGCACGCGCGCGATCTCGGCGACCGCCGGCTGGGTGGCGAACCAGTGGAATGCCTCGGCGACGAAGACGGCGTCCGCGGACGCGTCCGCCAGGGGGATGGCCTCTGCGGTCCCGTCGAGCGCCTGCGCGCCCGGGACGAGCGCGGCAAGCTGGCGCCGCATCGCCTCGGACGGCTCGACGGCGACAACCCGCCCGGCCCGCGGGACCAGCTCGCGGGTCAGCTTCCCGGTGCCCGCGGCGAGGTCGACCACCGTGGACTCCCTCCCCACGTCGAGCTCGCGGGCGAGCGCGTCGACGACCTCGCCCGGCCACCCCGGCCGCGCCAGCTCGTACTCCTCGGCACGGGTTCCAAAACCGCGTTCCGCCAGCGGCTCGAGGGGCATCCCGAGACCTTAGAGAGGGTCCTCGTGCATATCCTCGAACACCCCTCACGACGCACGATGACCGCTGCTAGTCTCGAATTCGTGCCCAACCGGGACGGCGAAAGATGGCCCTGATCGAGCGTGCCCTGCGCATCGGCGAGGGGAAGAAGTTCAGGGACTTCGAGAAGCGCGTCGGCCGGATCAACGACTTCGAGCCCGAGCTCGAGCTCGACACAGACTCCGAGCTGCGCGAGCGCGCCGACCACCTACGTGAGCGCGCCCGCAACGGGGAGTCGCTCGACGCGCTCCTGCCCGAGTCCTTCGCCATCACCCGTGAGGCCTCGAAGCGGACGCTCGGCCAGCGCCACTTCGACGTCCAGCTGATCGGGGGGATGGTCCTCCACGACGGCTCGATCGCGGAGATGAAGACGGGGGAGGGCAAGACGCTGACGGCCACCCTGCCGATCGTCCTCAACTCGCTGGCGGGCAACGGCGTGCACCTCGTGACGGTGAACGATTACCTCGCGCGCCGTGACGCCGAGTGGATGCGCCCGATCTACGAGATGCTCGGCGTCTCGGTGGGCGTCATCCAGGCCGAGGAGCGTGACGATCTGAAGCACGCCGCCTACGCCGCCGACGTCACCTACGGGACGAACTCGGAGTTCGGGTTCGACTACCTGCGCGACAACCTCGCGATCGCCGTCGAGGACAAGTACCAGCGCGGCCACCACTTCGCGATCGTCGACGAGGTGGACAACATCCTCATCGACGAGGCCCGCACGCCGCTGATCATCTCCGGCGCGCCCGAGCAGGCCGCCGACCTGTACTACCGGTTCGCCAAGCTCGCCCCGATGCTGGAGCCGGGCAAGAAGCCCGAGGGCCTCGAGGCCAAGTCGAAGGACTGGATCGCGGACTTCGACTACGAGCCGGACGAGAAGCACAAGACGGTCGCGATCACCGAGCGTGGCGTCGAGAAGGCCGAGAAGTTCCTCGGCGTGGGCAACCTCTACCTGGCCGAGCACGGCAACCTCGTCAACCACCTGATCCAGGCCCTCAAGGCGGAGTCGCTGTACAAGCGGGACGTCGATTACGCCGTGATCGATGGCGAGGTGAAGATCATCGACGAGTTCACCGGGCGCATCCTCGAAGGCCGGCGCTGGTCGGAGGGCCTCCACCAGGCGATCGAGGCGAAGGAGGGCGTGGCGATCCAGGAGGAGAACCAGACCGTCGCGACGATCACCTACCAGAACTACTTCCGCCGCTACGGCAAGCTCGCGGGCATGACCGGCACGGCGCTGACCGAGGCGACCGAGTTCATGAAGATCTACGAGCTCCAGGTCGTGGACATCCCCACGAACCGGCCGATGGTCCGGGACGACCGCAACGACCAGATCTACAAGACCAAGGACGGCAAGTGGAAGTCGGTCGTCACCGAGATCGAGGAGCGCCACCGCAAGGAGCAGCCGGTGCTCGTCGGGACGATCTCGGTCGAGGTGTCGGAGCTCTTGTCGGGCAGGCTCCGGCAGAAGGGCGTCCCGCACACCGTGCTGAACGCCAAGCCCGAGCACGCCGAGCGCGAGGGCGAGATCATCGCCGAGGCCGGGAGGCCTGGTGCGGTCACGATCGCGACGAACATGGCGGGCCGCGGCGTCGACATCAAGCTCGGGGGCAACGCCGAGCACCTGACCCAGCAGGAGCTCGCTGGGCGCGGGGTGGATCCCGGCACGCCCGAGTACGACCGCGCCTGGGACGAGGCGTTCCCGGGGATCGAGCGCGACGTCCAGGCCGCCCACGACAAGGTCGTCGGCCTGGGCGGCCTCTACATCCTCGGCACCGAGCGGCACGAGTCGCGGCGGATCGACAACCAGCTGCGGGGCCGGTCCGGACGCCAGGGCGACCCCGGCGAGTCGCGCTTCTACCTGTCCGCGGAGGACGACCTGGTGCGACTCTTCGCGGGCGACCGCATCTACAAGATCCTCGACCGGCTCGGCCCCGTGACGAAGGAGGGGGAGGAGCAGCCGATCGAGGCCGGCATGCTGTCGAAGCAGATCGAGAACGCCCAGAAGAAGGTCGAGGAGCAGAACTTCCTGATCCGCAAGCGCGTCCTCGAGTACGACGACGTGATGAACCAGCAGCGCGAGGTGATCTACGAGATCCGCGACCGAATCCTCGAGGGCGAGGACATGTCGGAGACCGCCCGCAACCAGATCGCCGACGCGGTCGAGCGGCTGTGCGAGGCGTACCTCGTCGGCGACTACGTGGAGGACTGGGACATCGACTCGCTGCTCACGCAGCTCGAGCAGATGTACCCGGTGGCGCTGGCGCCGGAGGAGTTCGATCCGCAGACCGCGGACCGCGCCTCGATCATCGCCGAGCTTCGCGAGGACGTCGTCAAGGCCTACGACGAGCGCGAGGCGGAGCTCGGGGCCGAGCTCATGCGGGCGCTCGAGCGCTACATCCTGCTCCAGATCATCGACGACCGGTGGCGGGAGCACCTGCACGACATGGATTACCTGCGTGAGGGCATCCACCTCCGCGGGTTTGCCCAGATCGACCCGCTCGTGGCCTACAAGAACGAGGGGTTCGAGATGTTC
>Ga0213882_10000791_pt1 | contig 10129 bp, 4 predicted proteins | sample BarmaccoBMER_R09_FD_160106 | JGI IMG/M metagenome (GOLD analysis project Ga0213882, IMG submission 160106) | Barbacenia macrantha exposed rock microbial communities from rupestrian grasslands, the National Park of Serra do Cipo, Brazil - ER_R09 ...
ATCACGCGAACGGGCGGGCTTTGATGTGCGTGATGTGCATCAGTCGCACTATGGGCGCATTTGCCCGATTGAGACGCCGGAAGGGCCGAATATTGGGCTGATTGGGAATTTGGCGACGTATGGACAGATTAATCCGTATGGCTTCATTGAGACGCCTTATCGCAAGGTGTATAAACGCTTGGCGGCCAATGATCGCCGTTTGATTGGCCGTGAGTTCCGCGGCGTGGTTGGGCGTGAACGTGAAGCGGTGACGATGGCTGATGGAGAGGTGCTGGTTGCTGCTCGCGCGCGGGTGCGGGTGGATGAGGCGCTCTTTGCGCAATTGGCCGCCTCTCTGGGCGAGACTCAGGTGCGCGTACGCCCTTTTGTGACTAATGAGGTGGACTATCGCACTGCCGACGATGAGGAGCATTTCTGGATTGCTCAGGCCAATGCGCAGTTGACCAAGGAGAATGAGTTTGCTGAGGAGCGGGTGCTGGCACGCTATCAGGGCGAGTTCTTTATTGAAAGTTCTGACAATTTGGATTACATGGATGTGTCGCCGCGACAGACGGTGTCGGTGGCGACGGCGCTTATTCCGTTCCTGGAGCACGATGATGTGAACCGCGCGCTGATGGGGGCGAATATGCAGCGCCAGGCGGTGCCGCTCCTGCGGCCGCAGTCGCCGATTTGTGGCACAGGCATTGAGCGGCAAGTGGCGATTGACTCGGGCCAGGTGGCGGTGAGTACGGTGGCGGGCGAGGTGGTCTCGGCGACAGCGCGCCGCATTGAGATTGTGGATGCCCAGGGCGAGGTTCATACCTATCGGCTACGCAAGTTTGTGCGCTCGAATGCGGGGACGTGCATTAATCAGCGACCGATTGTGCGCAAGGGCGATACGGTTTCTGTGGGACAGGTGATTGCCGATAGTTCGTCGACGGAGGATGGCGAGTTGGCGCTGGGGCAGAATATTCTGGTGGCGTTTATGAGTTGGGAGGGCGGCAATTTTGAGGATGCGATTCTGATTAGTGAACGGATTGTGCGCGAGGATTTGTTTACGTCTATTCATATTGAGAAGTATGAGGTGGACGCACGCGATACGAAGCTGGGGCCGGAGGAGATTACGCGCGATATTCCGAATGTGGGTGAGGAGGGGCTGCGCAATTTGGATGAGCACGGCATCATTTATGTGGGCGCTGAGGTGGGGCCACAGGATATTCTGGTGGGCAAGATTACCCCGAAGGGGGAGACGGAACTGACGGCGGAGGAGAAGTTGCTGCGGGCGATTTTCGGTGAGAAGGCACGCGAGGTAAAGGATACGTCGCTGCGGGTGCCGCATGGGGAGCGCGGCAAGATTGTGGAGGTGAAGGTGTTCTCGCGCGAGGCGAGCGAGGAGCTGCCCCCTGGGGTGAACCAGTTGGTGCGAGTGAGTATTGCGCAGAAGCGCAAGATTGGCGCGGGCGATAAGATGGCTGGTCGCCACGGCAATAAGGGGGTCATTTCGCGCGTGCTGCCGATGAGCGATATGCCGTTCCTGCCTGATGGGACGCCAGTTGATATTATTCTGAACCCGCTCGGCGTGCCGCACCGCATGAATATTGGGCAGATTATGGAGACACATTTGGGCTGGGCGGCCAATATGTTGGGTTTTAAGATTGCGACTCCGGTCTTTGATGGGGCGACTGAGGAGGATATTGAGGAGCTGCTGCGCCACGCTCATCTGCCGGAGACGGGCAAGGTGCAGTTGTTCGATGGGCGTACGGGTGAGCCGTTTGACCATCCAGTGACGGTGGGCTATACGTATATGTTGAAGCTGGCACACTTGGTGGAGGATAAGGTGCATGCCCGCTCGACGGGTCCGTACAGTTTGATTACGCAGCAACCTCTGGGCGGCAAGGCGCAGTTCGGGGGACAGCGCTTTGGGGAAATGGAGGTGTGGGCGTTGGAGGCGTATGGCGCGGCTAATATTCTGCAGGAAATTCTGACGGTCAAGTCTGACGATGTGGTCGGGCGCGTGAAGACGTACGAGGCGATTGTCAAGGGCGAGAATATTCTGGAGCCGGGGGTGCCGGAGTCGTTCAAGGTGCTGGTGAAGGAATTGCAGAGTCTGGGGATTAATGTGGAGGTGCTCAATGAGGATGAGCAGAAGATTCAGTTTGTGGAGGATACGTCTAGCGATATCTTGCCAGAACTGGGGATCAATCTGTCCGGTTTCGAAGGAGACCAATAAGCAACGGAGGGACTATGCTCGAAGTCAATGATTTTAATGCCATCCGTATCAGCCTTGCCAGTCCAGAGCAGATTCGTGGTTGGAGCTATGGCGAGGTGACGAAACCGGAGACGATCAATTATCGGACGCTTAAGCCGGAGAAGGATGGGCTGTTCTGTGAGCGCATCTTTGGTCCGACGAAGGATTGGGAGTGCTATTGCGGCAAGTATAAGCGGGTGCGCTTTAAGGGCATTGTGTGCGATAAGTGTGGCGTGGAGGTGGCCCGCTCGAAGGTGCGGCGCGAACGGATGGGCCATATTGAGCTGGCGTCTCCGGTCTCGCACATTTGGTACTTTAAGGGGACGCCGAGCCGCATTGGGCTGTTGCTGGATCTGTCGCCACGCAATTTGGAGCGCATTCTGTACTTTGCGCTCTATGTGGTGACGCATATTGATGAGGAGGCGCGCGTGCGTGCACTGGCGCGTGTGGGTGAGGAGCTGGCGGCTCTGGAGCAGGATATCGATGCGTCGGTCGCCCAGCGCATTACGACGCTGCAGAGGCATCGCGATGCGGAGATTTCGCAGGTGCGGACACAGTTTTCGACTGCGGGTCGTGTGGAGATTGAGCAGCGACGCGCCCAGGATTTGGAGGCGGCGCGCCAGGCTGAGAGCGAGACGAGGGCGCAGGTACGCGAGACGATCGGGCAGGCGACACCCGACGATATTGTGTTTGCGCCGACGGATGCGGTGATTGCTAAGGCGGGCGAGGAGGTGTCGCCACGCCATTTGGAGGTGTTGGAACGGACGGCGGAAACGGCGCGCAATGCGATTGCTGAGGCTGCACGACGTGAGCTGGAGGCTGCGCAATCGGAGAGCCAGCGTGAAGAGTCTCGCCTTGATGTGGACTATCAGGGCCGCATCGATTCGGCACAGTCGCAGTTGGAGAAGGAGCGCAATGAGGCGCGCCAACGTTTGGAACAGGTACGACGCGATTTGGAAGATGTGAAGCGGATGGATTTGCTGCAGGAGAGCCGCTACCGCGAGTTGAAGGATGCCTTTGGGGAGGTGTTCCGTGCAGGGATGGGCGCGGAGGCGGTGCGCGAGCTGATTGCGAGTATCAATTTGGAGAAGTTGTCTACCGATCTGCGCCAGGAGATCAGTTCGACGGTGGGGCAGCGACGCAAGAAGGCGACGAAGCGACTGAAGGTGCTGGAGGCGTTTCGTACGTCGAATACGGAGCCGGCGTGGATGATTCTGACCGTGCTGCCGGTGCTGCCGCCTGATTTGCGCCCGATGGTGCAGTTGGACGGTGGACGCTTTGCGACCTCCGATTTGAATGATTTGTATCGGCGGGTGATTAACCGCAATAATCGACTGAAACGCCTGTTGGAGCTGGGTGCGCCGGAGATTATTATTCGCAATGAGAAACGGATGCTGCAGGAGGCATGCGATGCGCTGATTGACAATGGGCGACGTGGCCGTGCGGTGGCTGGTTCGGGCAATCATAAGCTGAAGAGTTTGTCGGATATGCTTAAGGGCAAGCAGGGACGCTTCCGCCAGAATTTGCTGGGCAAGCGCGTGGACTATTCGGGCCGCTCGGTGATTGTGGTGGGGCCAGAGTTGAAGCTGCATCAGTGTGGTCTGCCGAAGCGGATGGCTTTGGAGTTGTTTAAGCCGTTTGTGATGCGCAAGCTGGTGGAGCAGAATTTTGCGCACAATATTAAGAGTGCGAAACGCTTTGTGGAGCGGGTGAAGCCGGAGGTGTGGGATGTGTTGGAGGATGTGATTAAGGATCATCCGGTGCTGCTCAACCGCGCGCCGACGCTGCATCGCTTGGGGATCCAGGCGTTTGAGGCGGTGTTGGTGGAGGGCAGTGCGATTCAGTTGCATCCGCTGGTGTGCTCGGCGTTTAATGCGGACTTCGATGGGGATCAGATGGCGGTGCATGTGCCACTGTCGGAGAAGGCGCAGGATGAGGCACGGCGGTTTATGATGTCGACGCGCAATTTGCTCTCACCAGCTTCGGGTGAGCCGTCGATTGGGGCGAGTCAGGATATGGTGCTGGGGTGCTTCTACTTGACGCAGGAGCGCCCGAACCAGAAGGGCATGGGGCGGGTGTTTACTGATGCCAATGAGGCGCGCTTGGCGTATGAGCACGGGGTGATTGATCTGCAAGCACGGATTAAGGTGCGCTTGGGCGAGGTGGATGTGTATGATCAGCCACCACCGGAGAAGATGACGATGAGTGCGCAGGGCAAGCTGGTTGAGACGACGATTGGGCGGATCATTTTCAATGATGCGCTGCCGGAGCGCATTCGTTTCAAGAATTATGCGATGAAGAAGGAGAATTTGCGCCAGATCATTGGGGAGTGCTTTAAGGAGTATGGTCGGGTGAAGACGACGGAGCTGGCCGATGAGATTAAGCGCTTGGGCTTCTTCTATGCCACCAAGGCAGGTGCGACGATTGCGATTAGCGATGTGAAGGTGCCGGTTGGCAAGCGCGATGTGCTCGCGAAGGCCGATGGCAAAGTGGCTGAATTGGAGGAGCAGTACCGCGATGGGCTGATTACGGATAATGAGAAGTATCAGCAGACGGTGGACATCTGGAATGAGGCGACCGAGGCGGTGACGAAGATGGTGGAGGCGACGCTGGATCCGTATGGCTCGATTTATACGATTGCGAAGTCTGGCGCGACGAAGGCGAAGTTCCAACAGATTCGCCAGTTGTCGGGCATGCGTGGCTTGATGGCCAGCCCATCTGGCAAGATTATTGCGATTCCGATTAAGGGCAATTTCCGTGAGGGGCTGTCGGTGCTGGAGTACTTCATCAGTAGCCACGGGGCACGGAAGGGTCTGGCTGATACGGCGCTGCGTACGGCTGAATCTGGCTACCTGACCCGTCGCTTGATTGACGTGGCGCAGGATGTGATTGTGACGGAGGAGGATTGTGGTACCTCCGATGGGGTGCTGATGATAGAGGCCGATAGCAAGGAGATGGGTCTGGACAGCATTCGTAGCCGCTTGATTGGGCGTGTGCTGGCCGACAAGATTCCCGGGTGTGCGCTCGACCCTGGCGATGAACTGAGCGATGAACTGGTTGATGAGATTGTGAGCGCGGGCATCAAGGCGGTGCGGGTGCGTTCGGTGCTGACGTGCCTGGCCAAGCGTGGCATCTGCCGAAAGTGCTATGGACGTGACCTTGCGGCCAATGCGCTGGTGGAGATAGGTGCAGCGGTCGGGATCATTGCAGCGCAATCGATCGGTGAGCCTGGAACCCAACTGACGATGCGTACGTTCCATACTGGGGGGATTGCAGGGGCGCAAGGGGATATTACGCAGGGTCTGCCACGTGTGGAGGAGTTGTTTGAGGCGCGTGTGCCCAAGGATAAGACGGAGATCAGTGAGATTGATGGGGTGGTTGAGATCATCAAGGATGAGAATACGAGCGCACGGACGGTGCGTGTGGTGTCGACGAATGTGTTCTTCGATGAGTATCCGCTGCCAGCAGGCAGTACGCTGCTGCTGGATGATCACGAACGTGTGCAGAAAGACCGGGCGATTGCGCTGATGCCGGCAGAGGATGGCGGTGAACAGGTACCGGTGCTGGCACGCACGGAAGGTGAGGCGAATGTGGGCGCTGATGGCTTGCTCTCTATTCGCTTTGAGGAGCGCGAGGAGCGCTCATACACGATTGCAGCCGCACGCGATATTACGGTGGAGCAGGGACATTCGATCCAGGCGGGGACGCCGATTACGTCTGGTCAGCGCGACCCCCAGGATGTGTTGCGCATTCTGGGTCGCGAGGCGGTGCAACTGTACTTGGTGAAGGAGGTCCAGCGCGTCTATCGGAATACGGGTGTGTATATTAACGATAAGCATATTGAGATTATTGTGCGTCAGATGCTGCGGCGTGTGCGGGTGGATGATCCAGGTGATACGGAGATGCTGCCCAATGATCTGGTGGATCGGTTTGTCTATGCGGATACGAATGCGCGGGTGCTGGCCGAGGGCGGCGAACCAGCGACGGCGCAGACGGTGCTGCTGGGGGTGACGAAGGCGTCGCTCAATACGGATAGCTTTTTGGCGGCGGCGTCCTTCCAGGAGACGACGCGTGTGTTGACGGAGGCAGCGATCGAGGCACAGACAGATCATCTGGTGGGTCTGAAGGAAAATGTGATCATTGGTAAGCTCATCCCAGCGGGTTCTGGGATTGCCCAGCGTCGGCGGGAACAACTGGCCCGTCAGCAGCAAGCGAATGCTGCTCGCGTTGCAGCTACTCCGGTGGTTGCTAGCATTGCTGTCGGAAGTAGTGTCGGAGCGAATGGCCTGGGTATAACACTTGACAGTAAAGGCGATGAGTGATATCATAAGCACTCGCATGAGTAGATGCATTTTTATTCTCGCCGCCGAAGGGCGGCGAGAAAGGACTGAGAGGATCTTTCCTTGCCGACAATTAATCAACTGATTCGTAAGGGTCGTTCACACAAGCAGAAAAAAGTGAAAGCGCCTGCGTTATTATACTCGTACAATGCGTTAAAGAATAAAACCTCTCGCTTGCGTGGCTCGCCGCAAAAGCGTGGTGTTTGTACACAGGTACGTACAATGACGCCCAAGAAGCCGAACTCGGCAATGCGTAAAATTGCTCGTGTTCACTTGTCAAATCAGATGGAAGTTACTGCTTACATTCCCGGTGAGGGGCATAATCTACAAGAGCATTCAGTGGTGCTCATTCGTGGCGGTCGTGTGAAGGATCTGCCAAGTGTGCGTTACCATATTGTCCGTGGTACTTTAGATAGTGACGGTGTCTCAAAACGCCGTCGAGGTCGCTCAAAGTATGGTGCCAAGCGTCCGAAACCGGGACAGGCGGCTGCGCCAGCTAAGGGTGGCAAGAAGTAGGGCTTCGATTAAAAAGTTAGGTACCGTATACAGTGTATTAGGTACTGCAAAATCGCGCATCGTCGCATGATATTAATGTTATGCGACGACAGTCGGGTGTTCTCCTCTATGAGGAAAGGCGTCCGAGTGTAGGCGTCCGTAGAAGATTGTGGAAAAGTTTTCCACTCTCGAAAGCGACGCCTTTTCTGGTGCCTGCTTATTCTTTTCTTTTTTGTCCGCCACTCTAGACGGCGAAAGAGGGAAAAATGAGCAGTAAGCACATCTACTCAGAAGGGGGCAGAGCTTGCCAAGACGTAAGAGAGTCGTGCGACGGCCAGATGTGCCGGACGCTAAATACAAGAGTCGCAATGTCGCACGCTTTGTAAACAAAATCATGTTGGACGGAAAACGCAGCCTTGCTGAGCGTATTGTTTATCAGTCCTTTGACGCCATTGAGGCCAAGCTGAAACGTCCACCGCTCGATGTGTTTGAGCAGGCGTTGAAGAACGCCACTCCTACCATTGAGGTTAAGCCCCGCCGTGTCGGTGGCTCGACGTATCAAGTTCCTGTTGATGTTCGCAGAGATCGGGGCAATGCCCTTGCCATACGTTGGCTTATTCGCTATGCACGCGCACGTACTGGTAGGTCTATGGCCGAAAAACTGGCAAACGAGTTGATGGACGCAGCATCAGGGCAGGGAGCGACTATTAAAAAACGTGAGGAAACCCATAAGATGGCAGAGTCCAATAGGGCCTTTGCTCATTATCGCTGGTAGATAACATAACATGCCTAGAGAATTCCCACTCGAAAAAACTCGAAATATTGGTATTATCGCTCATATAGATGCTGGTAAAACCACCACTACAGAGCGCATCCTCTTCTACACTAAGAAAATACACCGTATCGGTGAGGTGCATGAAGGGGCTGCTACTATGGACTGGATGCCACAGGAACAGGAGCGCGGTATTACTATTACATCTGCCGCCACTACGTGTTTCTGGCAGGACCATCGTATTAACATCATTGATACTCCCGGTCACGTTGATTTCACGGCTGAAGTCGAGCGGTCTTTGCGTGTCCTTGATGGTGGCGTCGTCGTCTTCGATGCTGTTGCTGGTGTCGAGCCACAGTCTGAGACAGTATGGCGTCAAGCAAATAAGTATAATGTCCCTCGTATCTGCTTTGTGAACAAGATGGACCGTCTCGGTGCTGACTTCTGGCGTACCGTGGAGATGATCCGAGACCGACTGGGCGCTGTTCCTGTGCCAATCCAGATTCCTATAGGGAGCGAAAACAATTTTAAGGGTTTTGTCGACCTGATTGAGCAACAGGGGGTCATCTTCACTGATGATTTGGGAACAAAGTCAGACCGTACCGAAGTGCCCACAGGCATGGAGTCAGAGTTTGAACGGTATCGTGAACTGCTCATAGAGCGTGTTGCCGAGACCAGCGAGGAACTGACTCTCAAGTACCTTGAGGGTGAAGAGATTAGCAGGGAAGAATTGATTACCGCCCTGCGCAAGGCAACTATCATTGGCAAACTTGTGCCGGTTCTTTGTGGCAGCGCTCTAAAAAATAAGGGCGTGCAGGCTATGCTAGATGCTGTGGTGACATTCCTTCCCTCGCCACTGGATATTCCTCCACCAACAGGAACTCAACCCGATAGCGGTGAGACGATTACACGAGAAGTAGATGACGCTGCGCCTCTTAGTGCGCTCGTCTTTAAAATTGTTTCTGATCCCTTCGTTGGTCGCCTCTCTTATATACGTATCTACTCCGGCACAATCACGAAAGGTGCTTCGATAGAGAATAGTACGAAAGGGAAATCTGAACGCATCGGTCGGCTCCTGCGTATGCATGCTAATCACCGCGAGGATATCGACGAAATTCGCGCTGGCGACATTTGTGCTGCGGTAGGCTTGCGTAACACCTTCACCGGTGATACGTTATGCGATCCTCAGCATCCAATTGTGTTAGAGTCTATTGTCTTCCCACAGCCCGTCATTGAGATTGCCATTGAGCCAAAGACGCGTGCCGACCAGGACAAGATGGCCATAGCACTGAACAAATTGGCCGAAGAGGACCCCACCTTCCAGATACACACAGATGCGGACAGTGGCCAGACCATCATTAATGGTATGGGCGAACTGCATCTAGAGGTCATCGTAGACCGCATGTTCCGTGAGTTTAAGGTCGAGGCGAACGTGGGACGCCCACAGGTTGCCTATCGTGAGACAATTACCCGTGAGACCCAAGCTCAAGGCAAGCACGTTCGACAATCAGGCGGTCATGGCCAGTACGGTGACGTGTGGCTACGGGTAGCACCTAACGAACGTGGCAAGGGCTTTGAGTTTACCAATGCCATTGTCGGTGGTACAGTGCCTAAAGAATATATCAAACCAGTCGAAAATGGCGTTAAGGAAACATTGGACAACGGCATTATCGCTGGTTATCCGATGATCGACGTGCAGGTGACCCTCTACGATGGGTCATATCACGAAGTTGACTCGAACGAAATGGCCTTTAGGACTGCTGGCTCGATAGCGATCAAAGAGGCAGCACGCAAAGCAGCTCCTATCCTATTGGAACCTGTGATGTTGGTGGAAGTGACCACTTCAGAAGAGTTCTACGGGGATGTTATCGGCGACCTCAATCGACGCCGTGGAACCATCCTGGGTATGGAGAGTCGTGGGACGCAGCACGTGGTACGTGCTCATGTTCCCCTCGCCGAAATGTTCGGCTATGTCAATGATCTCCGTTCTATGACTAGCGGTCGTGCTAATTATTCAATGGAGTTTGCACACTACGACCCTGTACCAAAGCACATTGCCGATGAGATTATGGCGAAAGCCCATCGGTAAGATGACCTTCGCGGTCACCTTAGAAAATATAGAGAGTGCCATAGCAAAGATGCAACCCTAACGCACTTGCACTGAGCACTGCTTCAAAGAGGAAACGAATGGCAAAGAAGAAGTTTGAGAGAACGAAACCGCACGTGAACGTGGGCACGATTGGGCACATCGACCATGGCAAAACCACGCTGACTGCGGCCATCACCAAGGTCCTG
>Ga0213882_10000792_pt1 | contig 10124 bp, 7 predicted proteins | sample BarmaccoBMER_R09_FD_160106 | JGI IMG/M metagenome (GOLD analysis project Ga0213882, IMG submission 160106) | Barbacenia macrantha exposed rock microbial communities from rupestrian grasslands, the National Park of Serra do Cipo, Brazil - ER_R09 ...
TTTTGCGTCCGCCCCGGCGCCGTTCGTCCGCACGAGAAACTCGCGCGCGGCGCCAATGCGTCCATCGCATCCCCGCCTCACGTGTCGTGACGATCGCGATACGTCCCTCTGCATCGAGGCGGGATGGCGCGGATGATACTTCTGATTTGCCGAATCCGGCAATACCTGCAGCCTGCGACAAACTGGCACGACGGGCAATTTGCGCATGCCGTTCATGCGCGTTTTGCCCTTCGTGCAAGGCCGTTCTTGCCGCAACTATTGCCCGATCCCCGCAGTCTCTTACGACGCCAAAATTCCTGTATGACCGCTACAGGCCCGATTCCGTCACCTTTCCGGCCTCGTTATTGCGCCACTCCATGCCGCGCCCGCGGACGGATGATCCAATCAACCGATGAATTTCGGATCGCAATGGCACGGCGGATACGAGAAGGATAAATTCAGCGACTGGGCCCGTGGGCGCAAGATCAGAGACGCTCGCGGAAGCCAAAGGGCCGATGACTCGTGAAAGGGAGAGCTCAGCCATGAAATCATCATCTCTGCTCATCGCAGCCTTGACTGCAGCCACCAACACCTCGATCCATGCAGCCAAGCCGCCCCAAGTCGGCGATGTCATCACGCTACAGGACCAAATGCTCGCCTGCTTCGATCTCGATAACACGAAGGAGCTGGAACGCACACGCGCGATGGATGGCCTTTCGGCGGCGCTGCATTTTGTCGACCGCCACCCTCTGCCGGACAACCCCGCCGCGGGGACCGGCATGTTCAACAACGTGTGCAGCCACTTCGGACCAAGCGGTACGATGTACCGGGTCAAAAAAGTTTACGACTGGACGAGCGGCGGGCTGACCCTGTTTTGCATTGATCCGGCGAGAAAATGGACTCTCGGTTCCCCGGGCGACAAGAAAGAACCGCCAGCCGAGTCGGCCGACGATTGCTGGTGGGGGCGGCTGGATTATTGAGGGCAACATCGATGCTCCGCACCGGCAAGCCGAATGCCGCCACAAGGACATGCACCGCGGGCAACGAGGCAAACGTTGTGACGTCCGCGTTTGGATCCCCCGACACTTGCGCTCATGGCCAAGGCTGCCGACGCGGTGCTAAATCGCCGCGCATTTCTCTTAGTGGCCCACACCGACGAAATCCGGCGCTCGCCCGTGTGTCGGCTGTCGGCGGGTGCACCAGACGTGCCTGACGTGCAGCCAAACCGTCTGGCCCATCGCGTCGTTTCGCTGCTATTCAATAATACCTCGGCTAACGGGGCGGAGTGGACTCTGCCAAGCGGTCTGCCCGGCGCGTCTATAGATTCACGGCCTCGCCGGCCGGCGCATCCAACCCCTCCGGCAGCGCGATCCAGAGCACCGTCTGTTGTTCGCCGGAATGACGGGTGATGTGGCCCTTGCCATGGATGTCCTCCACCAGCACCATCCGGCCCGGTCTGACATAGCGCACCGCGCCATCGCTGGTCTGGTATTCGGCGCCGCCATTGAGGCGGACCGTCAGCGCCCGCTCCGGCACCGTATGCCAGCCGACCTCGGGGCGGCCCGGCGGAATGCGGATGAAATGGATGCGTGATGCCGGATAATCAGCCGAAATCTCGAACCGTGCGAGGCCGGATATCGTCGGCCCGTGCGGGGTCGGGATATCAACTTCATCGAAATGGGATTCGCCGTCGGCCGTGGCATAGATCTGCAGGCACTTCATCTGAGCGGGCTCCGGCCGTAACGAAAGATGGGTGAAGCGTGGTTGCCGATCACCCCATCGCAGCCGCGCTGGTGCGACCGGCATGGGCACGCCGATCGAGCCAATAGGTCGACAGTGCGAGGAAGACCCAGCCGAGATTGTAGATCAGGCCGCAACCAAGCACGGCCCAGCCGGGGATCGGCCCGATCTCGGCGCGGTCGACGAATTCGCTGAAATGCGATGCCATCTGCGGATGGATGGCCAGCTTGCCGAAATAGGCCGAAGTCTGAATGGCGATGATCCAGATGTAGGTGCGCCGGACCCTGCGGCCGGCGGCGCGAAAGAAGCTGATGTGATGGCGCGGATGCAGGTAGTCGTCGGCGAGGACGACCCGCCAGTCGCCATCGCCGGCGGCGTACTTGCCGCGCAGGATCTGCGCGTACAGATGCGTTTCCATGTAGCGCGCCCGCGCCCGCCAAACGTTGAAATAGCGGTAACGGCGCGCCTCCAGGCCGAGAAACACCGCAAGCAGCATGCCGATCAGGATCAGCGGCAGGCCTGAGGCCTCGCGCGAGGAGAATGTGGTCGACAGCGCGATCCCCATGGTGACGATCGACCAGTTGGTCGTGTTGTCGAGCCGCGTCCGCCAGATCGTGCTGCGATAGATCTCGCCGCGATAGAGGTGCGCAATCGCGCCCAGTTCGGCCGCGTTGAAATCCTGAGTGTCCTTTGGGGTTTCGACGGGACTGAGCATGGTGAGCACCGGATGGGCCGCGACCAGCGCGAAGAACTTGGGACGACAGGGAATCGGCAACGGCACGGGTCGCGCATGCGCGTACCGACACCAGGCGATCGACCGTACCATGTTTCTACCGCCCGGTCCCCCGGCACATGATGAATGACGTGCCTTCGCGCTGCCGATCATCTCGCGTTCGCGAAACATCGGCAGCTCGACGCGCCTGCCAGCCTGATACCGTCGCAGACAGCAGCGCTCACTTTTTCAACTCGACGTTTTCATGCATACTCCGCAGCATCGTTCGGAAGGAACGCGCGCATGGCCCAGGTCCTTCAGGCTGAGGAGAGCCCGCGGCACTATCCCCAAAAGCTGCCCGCTGCCGCGGTGCTGACCGCGCTCGGGGTCGTCTACGGCGACATCGGCACCTCGACGCTGTACGGGCTGAAACAGGCCGTCGACGCCGGCGGAGCGCCCACGCCGGAAACCGTGATCGGCACCGTGTCGCTGATCTTCTGGGCGCTGCTTCTCATCGTCGGGCTCAAATACGCCATTCTGATCCTGCGCGCCGACAATCGCGGCGAGGGCGGCATCGTCGCGCTGCTGGCGCTGCTCGATGCAAGGCACGCGCCGCGCGGCAGCGCACGGGCCTCCCTGCTCGTGGTCGGCCTGATCGGCGCCGCGCTGCTCTATGGCGACGGCGTGATCACGCCGGCAATCTCGGTGCTCAGCGCGGTCGAAGGGTTGAAGATCGATGCGCCCGCGCTGGCGCCGATGGTCGTTCCCATCACCATCGCGATCCTGGTCGGCCTGTTCCTGGTGCAGCGCAAGGGAACGGAGTTCGTCGGCACCATCTTTGGGCCTGTCATGCTGGTGTGGTTCCTGGCCATTGCAGTCCTCGGCCTCAAGGGCATCGTGCAAAGCCCGGCCATCCTCGCCGCGATCAGCCCGCATCATGCCGTGCTCTACCTCGGTCATGCCGGCCCCGGCATCGCCTTCGCCGTGCTCGGCGCCGCGTTCCTGACCCTGACCGGCGCGGAGGCCATGTATGCCGACATGGGTCATTTCGGCCGGCTGCCGATCCAGTTCGGCTGGTTTGCGATCGTCTCGCCGGCGTTGATGCTCAATTATCTCGGCCAGGGCGGGCTGCTGCTGGCCGATCCGCAGGCGGCCGAGAACCCGTTCTATCTGCTGGTGCCGCGCTGGGCGCATTACCCGATGGTGGCGTTCGCGACGCTCGCCACCGTGATCGCCTCCCAGGCCATCATTTCGGGCGCCTATTCGCTGACGCAGCAGGCCATGCAGCTCGGCTTCCTGCCGCGCATGCGCGTGAACCACACCGCGAGCCACGAGAAGGGGCAGATCTACATCCCGCTGGTCAACTGGCTGCTGGCGGGTGGCACGCTCAGCGCCGTGCTGCTGTTCCGCTCGTCGGACGCCCTCGGCGGCGCCTATGGCATCGCGGTCGCGATGCTGATGGCGATCACCACCGTGCTGGCGGCATTGGTGGCCCTGAAATGGGGCTACAACCCGCTTCTGGTGGTGGCGGTCAACGGATTCTTCCTCGTCATCGAACTGGTGTTCGTCGCCGCGAACATGACCAAGCTGGTTGAGGGCGGCTGGTTCCCGCTGCTGCTCGCCGCCGTGATCGCGTTTCTGATGCTGACCTGGCGCACGGGGTGGCAACTGCTCGAACAGGAGCGCTCAAAGCTGCGCCAGCCGGAGGACGCGTTCGTCGAGTGGGTCATCAACACGCCGCCGATCCGGCTGCCCGGGGCGGCGGCGATCTTCACCGCGGCGACCACGGGTATCCCGCTCTGTCTGACCCATCATCTGCGGCACAATCGCGTCCTGCACGAGCGCGTGCTGTTCATCGCCTCCATCATCGTCGACGCGCCGCGGGTCGACGCCAGCGAGCGCGTCACGTTCGTTCCGGTCGGCGGGGGCATCACGCGCGTGCTGTTCCATTTCGGCTTCATGGAAACCCCTGATGTGATGGCGGCGCTGCGGCTCGCCTGCCGCAGGCCCGAGCTTGCCGGCATCGATCCGGAAAACATCACCTACTACTTTCGGCGTGTGATGGTGATCGCGAGCGACAGGATTGCCGGCATGGCGGTCTGGAGAAAAGCCCTGTTCGCCATGATGCATCTCAACGCCAATCTCCCGGCGGCGTATTTTGGCGTCCCGCCCTCCCAGGTCGTCGAAGTCGGCCTCGAGGTCGAGATCTGACGTAGCGCGCAGGGCGGGTAGAGCGTGCGCGCTCTCCCCACCCTGCGCATCTGCGCATCGAAGCTATCCACCCAAGACGTCGAGCACGCAGCAGTCTTGGCGCCGCAATGGGCCATCGTGTACGCGGCGGCGTGAGCGCCGGTGATGACGATGGGCTGGACCAGCGCAGCTTCCCTCCTGGGACGGTCTGCCGCATCCGCATCACTAGGAACGGATGGCGCATCGAAACATTGCCAGACGTCGAAGCCACAACTCCTGCGGAAAGGATATGACCATGAAGAAGATCACGACGATCGCTTTGGCGATGTTCTTTGCTCTCGGTTCAACGGTCGCGCTCGCTCAAAGCGGCGGCGGCGGTGGTGGCGGAGGGAGTGGAGGCGGAACTGGTAGCGGCGGCTCCGGCGCAAGCAGCGGCTCCGGCGGCACGGGCATGGGCGGTGCGAGTGGCACGAGTGGCGCCGGAACGGCCGGCAGCGGGACGACGGGATCCGCAGCCGGCACCGGGACCGGCGCGAGCGGCGGGTCCGGCGGTTCATACGGCGGCGGTCCCGTCACGCCCAACGACAAAAACGGGGACATCACCTCCCCAAGGCGCCGCTGAGCCGATCAAGGTAAGGTGGGCGAAGGCGCGTGCGCGCCGTGCCCACCCTTCGCACCTGGCGCGCTCCATGGTGGGCACGCTTCGCTTTGCCCACCCTACTCGTCGATAGGTCGGAGCTACCCGCCGGCCCAGACGTCGAGCACGTAGCGGTTCTCTGTGCCGAGATCGGCGATCCATCGTGCGGCTGCATCGGCATCCGAGCCGGTGCAGTCGCGATGGATCTGCATCAGCGCCGCCTTGACGTCGGGCTCCATTTTCGAGCCGTCGCCACAGACAAAGATGACCGCACCCTGCTCGATCAGCTCCCAGACCCGCGCCTTCTGCGCCGCGAGCAGATGCTGCACATAGGTTTTAGGCCCGTCACTGCGTGAGAACGCTACAAAGAGCTCGGTGATGCAGTCGTCGGCGAACGCCTTCAGCTCGTCGGCGTAGATGAAATCCTGCTCGGGATGGCGACAGCCGAAGAACAGCATCGCGGGCCCGAGCGTCGCGCCGCCGGCCTTTTGCGCGGCGCGCGCCTGCAGGAAACCGCGGAACGGCGCAAGCCCCGTGCCCGGGCCGATCATGATGATCGGCACCGATGGATCGTCGGGTAAGCGGAAGCCGGCCTTGGTCTCGCGCACGGTCGCAAAGATGGTTTCGCCCTCGCGGCGCGAGGCGAGATAATTGGAGCAGACGCCGCGATAAAGTCCGCGCCCTGAGGCCGCCGGGCCTTCCACCACACCGACGGTGGCGCTGCAGCGGCCCGCATCATGCGCGGGCGCGGACGAGATCGAATAATAGCGAGGCGAGCACTGAGAGCATTTCGAGATAGGCGTGGAATGGCAGCTCGCAGGCCGGAAATTCCTCCAGGAGGTCGTAGACCGATTTGCGCTTCGACAGGATGTCGGCGCGATAGCGCTCGCTCGCCTGTGCATCGTCGCCGACATAGGCCAAGAGTTTCGGCTTGGTCACCGGGCAGCGCGTGTGCTCGGACATGATCTGGATCTGCTTGCGGGTCGCCACCTGCTGCAGTTCGAGGTAGTCAGTGAGGAGCTGGCCGACCGAGACCGTCTCGCCCACCGGCAATTGCGCGCGGCGGCCTTCGGCAACAGCGAGCCGGATCTGGTCGGCCGGCAGGAAGCCGAAGCGACGCGCCACCCGGTCGACCAGCGCTGCGTCATTGCGGGGTACGACACTCAGGTGATCCCCGACGCGGTAGGTCATGCCATCAGGCAGTTGCACCTCGATATGCCGCGTCGAGCGTTCCGACGCGGCGCCCGACTTGTTCTGCAGCTCGCGATTGACCAGGACCTTCATCGGCACGGTGCCGCCGAGCGCCGCCACCGCGTTGACGGCGCTGGGCGCGACCGGCTCGACGGAATAGAGCGGCGTGTCCTCCGCGCTGCGCGAAAAATTCTGGTCGAGGCCGAATTCCTTGACTGCCGCCTGGCCGAGCGCGGCGAACCAGCTCTCGAACTGGCCGTCGAGATCGCTGCGCGCATCGCCCTCGCCGCGCGGATAGACGCGCTTTGCGCCGTGCGCCGCCAGCGCCTCGTCGATCAGGCGCGGCACCGACTGATAGGTCGCCGCCCAGTCGCGGTTGCCGCAGCCGAACACGGCGTAGCGCACCTTGGCGAACGCATCGTTCGGCAACTCGCCGCGCAGCCAGTTCACAAAATTCGTCGCATTGTCCGGCGGGGCGCCATTATAGGACGCGCAGAAGATCAGCACGCCGCCGCTGTCCGGCAACTGGCCGGCAAAATCGTCGAGCGGCGCAAGCCGCGTGGCAAAGCCGTTGACCTCGGCGAGATCGGCGACGCGCGTCGCGAGCTCCTCGGCGGTGCCGAGATTGGAGCCATAGAGCACCACGAGCGGCGTGTTGTGCCCGGGCCGGGTCCGCGCCCGCGGCGTCGCCGCACCCGCCGCACCCGCTGCCGCGACGGCGTCAGCATGGATGGTGCGGTCGCGACCGGTGCGCAACCGCACCTTGATCTTGAATCCATCCGGCTTGATGGTCAGCGTCTCCTTGAGCCTGATCTGATAGCGCTGATGATCCACCAGCTTGAAGCGCTGCAGGATCATGCCGAGCGCGAGCGCCGCCTCGTGCATGGCAAAGCCACGCCCGATGCAGGCGCGCTGGCCGTTGCCGAACGGCTTAAAGGCATTGACCGGACGCTTTGCTTCGGCCGCGGGGTTGAAATTTTCCGGATCGAACAAATCGGGGTTCAGTCCCCAGACGCTGGGGTCGCGGTGCAGCGCGGTCACCAAAATGGTGATGAACTGGTTCTTCTTCAGCGTGTATTTGCCGCCGATAGTCTCGTCCTTGAGCGGGGCGATGCCATAGGCCGGCGCCGGCGGCCATAGCCGCAGCGCCTCCTTCAGGATCTGCGTGATGTAGGTGAGCTGCGTGACCTGCTGATAGCTTGGCCTGGCGTCGACGTCAGGACCGAAGACGCGATCGACCTCCTCATAGGCCTTCGTCAGCACGTCCGGATGCTTGAGCAGGGCATAGATCGCGTAGGACAATAGCCCGCTGGTGGTCTCGTGCCCCGCGATCAGAAAGGTGTTGATCTGGTAGCGAATGTTGACGTCGTCGAGCTGCTCGCCGGTTGAACGGTCGACGCCGCTCATCATGGCGTTCAGCATGTCCTTCTTGCCGTCGGAGGCGTCAGCCGCCTTGCGCCGCTCGGCGACGATGTCGTCGACCATCCTGTTCATGAAATCGACGTCCTTGGCGAGATCGCCGCGGCGCCGGCGCATCCAGAGGTTTTCCAGCGGCAGGCCGCGGATCATCATGATGGTTTCCAGCGAGCGCACCAGCGATTCCACGAAGGGATGATAGTCGCGCCGGTAGAACGAATTGAAGCGGTAGTCGAAGCCGCACAGGCCGATGGTGTCCAGCGTCAGCGCCGTCATGTCGTGGACGACGTCGATCTCGTCATCGGCATTGAGCCGTTCCCACTTCTTCACCAGCTGCTCGGCGATGTCGACCATGCTCGGATGATAGGACTGCATGGCGCGGTTGCCGAACGGCTGCAGCAGGATGTTGTGCGCCTTGCTCCAGTTCGGCTCCGATGTATCGGCCGTGAACAGGCCGTCGCCGCCGATCGCGCGCACCCGCCGCAGCGCGCCGCGCACCACCTTGTCGAACCGCGTCTCGTCGGAAAGTTCGTCGACGAGCTCATAGCCCGAGACGATGACGAGCGGCGCACCCATCATGTCGAGCCAGAAGATCGGGCCGAGCTCCTTTGCGAGCCGGGTCAGGTCCTGCACGGGCGCGGCGGAATCGAGCGACAGCATGTTGCCGACCACCGGCTTCGTCGGCGGCTGCGGGATCGGGCTCAGTCTGTTGTTGGAAGCCATTTTGATTTTCCCCACCCCTCACCTGTCATTCCGGGGCGCGCGCAGCGCGAACCATGGTGCGCAATTGCGCACCTGAGAATCTCGAGATTCCGGATTCGGTCCTTCGGACCGCCCCGGAATGACGGCGTCATTGCCACCCAAACCGCCGTCTCCGCCATTCGATCAGCTTCGCCGAAACCTCCTCGGGCTGCTCCTGCTGCGTCCAGTGGCCGCTATCCCTGACCAGGTATTTTTCCAGGTCCGGGACCAGCTTCTCCATGCCGTCGGCCGACGACGGCGGCAGTACAGCGTCGTTCTCCGCCATGATCATCAGCGACGGCACCCGCACGGTGTGATCGAGATTTTCCGAGCGCTGCCAGTTGCGCGAAAAGTTGCGATACCAGTTGATCCCGCCGGTGAAGCCGGTTTTGGTAAACGTGTCGACGAACACTTTTTTCTCCTCATCCGACAGGATCGGCCTGCGCGGATCGTGACGGGCGTCGTAATTGGCGATCATCTGCGGAAAGGCAAGATTGAGCCGCGGCGACGCGCCGACGCCTGCAACCGGCTGCTCTGCCGGCGCGCCAGCAGGACGCGGCGCCGGCTTGCGCATGAAGGCATCAAAGGTCTGCTCGACGCGACTGTCGAAAATCCTGTCAGCTTCGCGCGCCGGGTTCTGGAACTGCACGATGTACATGTGCTCGCCAAAGCGCTGCTTGAACAGCTCGATCGGATCGATCGGCGCGCGCGGCAGATGCGGCGTGTTGACGCCGACGACGCCGGCGACACGGTCGATGTGTCGCAATGGCATCTGCCAGACGACAAAACCGCCCCAGTCATGGCCGACGAAGATCGCCTTGTCGATGTTCAGATGATCGAGCAGCCCGACGAGGTCGCCGGTCAGGTGCTCCATGTCGTAGTCCTCGACCGCTCCCGGCCGGTCCGTCGCGCCATAGCCGCGCTGGTCCGGCGCGATGACGCGGATGCCGGCCGCGCTCAAGGCCTCGATCTGGTGCCGCCAGGAAAACGCGATTTCCGGCCAGCCATGGCAGAGCACCAGCGGCGGCCTGTCGTCCTTCGGACCTGCTTCGTAATAGCCCATGCGGATGCCGTTGGTCTGGGCGAACTGAAGCGGCGGCATGTTGATCATGATTGTTTCCTACTCAAAACATCGGCGCAGATATTGCCGCATCGTCATGGCCGGGCTTGTCCCGGCCATCCACGTCTGATCCAGGAAAGAAAGACGTGGATGCCCGGCACAAGGCCGGGCATGGCGAGCTTGCGGTAACGATCAGCTCCATACGCAAATCGAACTTACGGAATAAACCAAACTCAAACGCCGACACTTCAGCCCGCTGCGCTCTGGCGCTCGGGCGCGAACGCCTGCTCCAGGAGCTCGAACTCCTCGGGCAGCATGTCGCAGAGCACCTGCACATGCGGGATGATGTTGGCGCCGGCGATGAAGCCAAAATCGAGCTGGTCGCGATAGGACTGCACGGTGATATTCAGGGCGATGCCATGGGTCGAGATCGAGACCGGGAAGATGTGCAAGAGTTC
>Ga0213882_10000794_pt1 | contig 10101 bp, 5 predicted proteins | sample BarmaccoBMER_R09_FD_160106 | JGI IMG/M metagenome (GOLD analysis project Ga0213882, IMG submission 160106) | Barbacenia macrantha exposed rock microbial communities from rupestrian grasslands, the National Park of Serra do Cipo, Brazil - ER_R09 ...
GCCTTTCCTTCCATTGCGTTGGCCCAGTTCGTTCCATCAGGGGACATTTCGTACTTGAAAGAGTACGAAGCGGGTGAGAGGATCTTCATGGTGAATCTGCCTTTGATCACCTGACCCCCCATTTTTTCGTCGCCGGTCCACGTCCAGGTATCGCCTTCGAATGCGCCTGTCGAGTGCTCTGCTTCGCCAAAGCTGTTGTACTCGTCGTATGTGTAGACCTTGTCACTGGAGTTGTACCCCATAACCGAAAGTCCGCTGCCGCTCCCCATACTGCCAGCAGCAAAATCGGAATGGCATACGAGGAAGGACTCCGGAGTAAGCCATTCGCAATGTTCATGCATGGCCATCTTGCCGCCTGGCCCGGCAGGCCCAGGTTTCATATCGCCGTCCAGGGTCCAGCTTCCAAGAAAGTAGGCGATATTTTTTAGCTCCGGAGCCGGTTGCGGTTTAGGCGGTTGCGCGCTTGCAATGACACCCAAAATAAGTACACAAGATACAGCAAATCCCCGCTTCATAAGTAACGCCTCCTAGGAAGGCTATTAGATCACGAAAACCTGGCAACATGCCGCATGCGGGCTTGCTAGGCTATATAGTATTCGATATATATGGCCAACTTACGAATAACCTGGATCGATCAGTTTGGGCAGGATTTCCGGTACGCCCTGCGCGGTCTCATGAGCAGGCCGCTCTTTACCGGAACAGCGCTTCTTTGCCTGGCGTTGGGGATAGGCGCGAACTCGGCGGTGTTCAGCTTGTTGAATTTTGTGTATTTGCGGCCGTTACCGGTTCATGATCAGGAACGGCTGGTCATAGTTCGGCGCGCCGGGCCTTTGCTCTCGTATCCGGAGTACATCGATTTGCGAGACCGGTCGCGATCTCTAGCCGGTGTTGCGGTTACGAATCCAACCGAATCAAGCTTGGATTTCGACAACGAGAGTCACCCGGCGGGAGCAGAAGCTGTATCAGCCAATTACGCTCGCGTGATTGGCGTGGGCACATTTATGGGCCGCTGGTTTTCAAGTGAGGACGAATCCGCGGCCGTTCTCGGCTACAGCACATGGCAAAACTTGTTTCACAGCGATCCACACGTCCTGGGCAAAGTCGTGCGGTCGGAGAAACAATGGTACACGATTGTGGGAGTCGCGCCGCGGGATTTTGGTGGTACGTATTTGCCGCTGCGAATGGATCTCTGGCTCCCCTTAGGAACATGGGCGCGACAATATCAGAACATTCAGGCCGAAATGCGCGATCGCCGGCAAGCGCGCTTTATGGTGTTCGGACACCTACGGCCGCATGTCACGGCGGCTCAGGCCGCGGCTGAGTTAAATGGGATCCAGCAACAGAGGCGACGCGATCTCGGGGATGCGGGCCAGGCAGATACGCCGCTCACGGTGGAACTTGTTCGTGGAATTCCGAACGTGAATAGCCGCCGGCAGTCGCTCCCCGTAATGGCGCTCCTGATGAGTGTGGTGGCGCTCGTCCTACTGATCGCGTGCGTGAATGTGGGCAATCTATTGATGGCTCGCGGAGCAGCCCGCGGCAAGGAGTTTGCGATTCGCCTTTTCCTAGGCGCGAGCCGGGGGCGAGTTTTGAGGCAGGTTGTGACGGAGAGTCTGCTGATTGCCCTATCCGGGAGTGCACTCGGCCTTGCATTTGGCGCAGCACTTTGCCGGGCTTTCGAAGCGGCGCTTCCAGCGATCCCCGTGGACGCGTCGCTGTGGCTGAATCTCTCTTTGGACTGGCGGGTCGTGCTCTTTACGACGGCATTGTCGGTAGCGACGCCTCTATTCTTCGGTGTGGCCCCGGCGTGGTGGGCGAGCCGCACCGAAGCGGTCGGTGCCATGAACGATGAGAGGCGCCCAATCCGTCGCTTGCGGTTACGGCAATTCTCGACGGCAACGCAAGTTTGCCTGTCGATGGTTTTGCTGCTGATCAGTGGGCTGTTTGTCCGGGCTTTATCGCGATTGAGCACGGCCGATCCCGGATTTCGCGTGCAGAATCGAATCTACGCCACTACCTATGTCGCACCTCCCGAGTACGACTCAAGGAGCGGACTTCAGTTTTATAACGCCTTGCTTGATCTATTGCGTGCTGTTCCCGGCGTGCGCAGTGCCGGTCTAACGCGCACGCTTCCCCTCACGCCGATCAACGCCGATTGTGCTGTGAACGATTCCGGACTAAAGATAGCGGCTACGACCGGCACGATCGGCGCGGGCTTTCTCGCCACCATGCAGATCCCGCTCCTGGCCGGCCGCGACTTCGACGCGCGAGACCGCCCAACGGGAACGCGTGTGGCGATTGTAAACGAGAGCTGTGCTCGAAGGCTCTGGCCCGGGCGGGCCGCAATCGGAGAGCGCATTCGAATCGGCTGTCGCGAGCAGCAGGCGGCGGAAGTCGTCGGATTGACACGCGATTTTCAGGTGCGATCGTTGGGCGAGACGCCGGAGCCGAACGTGTACTTGCCGTTTTCGCAGAACTATGAAGGCCTTGTCAATATCGTTGTCGAGGTCGAAAACCTGGAGAGCGGTTTGCGCTCTCTCCGCCAGGTGTTGCGGAGTTCCGGCGCAGGGCTGCGGGTGTTTGGATTAAAACCATTGCGCGATCACGTGGAGGCATCGTATTGGCAAGTACGCTGGGAAACGTCGCTGCTCACTGCCTTCGGAGCGCTTGCGATTTTGCTCGCCGCGATCGGATTGTACGGTGTAATGGCTTACCACGTAGTGCAACGTACGCGCGAGATCGGCATTCGCATGGCGATCGGCGCAACGGCATCGGAAATTTCAGCGATGGTGCTGCGGCAGGGATTTCGAACTGTAGCTTGGGGGATTCTACCCGGCCTCGCGATTACGGCGGCGCTGGGCCGAGGGCTTACGGGTCTGCTATACGGCATGAGTTCAATAGATCCGCTGACGTACGTCACCGCTGTGCTGGTGTGGTGCGCCCTGGCGCTGCTAGCCTCTTATGGCCCTGCACGCCGCGCAGCGCGGATCGCTCCGATAATTGCTCTTCGGCACGAATAGTTTCCAGTCGTTACGCTTCAATCCATTGCCTGGAACCTTCCGAGAGCGCTCGTTGCTTACTAGTCTCGCGATCCGTCTTGTGTGCCCCTGACGCGACCGTGCCTGTGTGTGCTTGGATGATCAATCGTGATTCGCCATCAACGGACGGGAAATGAACGGTAGACGAACAACCCAGCTCGTTCGCTTGAGATCGAGGCTGACTTTCGCCGGAATCTCGACTACTTGGACGAAGGGGCACTTCATGTTCTCTTAGATGCGCGATGATGTCCTTCGAAATATCGCCGGCGGTCTTCTTGATCGTCTTCTCCGGCGCATTCTTTTCCATTACGAACTTTGCTGCCGCCAGATAGGGATTCATCGTGATCGCTGCCCCTGGCTTTTTCCCGCTCTCTCCAGACGTAGCGGCTGTATAGAGAGGCTGATCCGGCCGGGATAGATCGTTCATCGTCACGTAGAGGTCCATTTTTGCCTGGCCGGCGCCAAACCCGATAACTGCACGTTGCCTGCGATTTCCTTCATTTAATTCCGTGAACACGCCATGCACCCACACGCCCTCTGACGGACGCGCATCTGTAGCCGCCAAGCGCTGGGCTTTGTAACCAGCTTTCGTCAGATTTTGAACGATATCGGTTGCCATGAGATTCACCAACTCCCGGGCCTGGGTCGCAGGATCTTTGCTTTGTCGAAGTGGCCCGTTCACAACATGAGGACGCTGGTGCGCTCTCTGCATACTTTGATCGGCCTGGAAATTCTCCGAATCGAGCCCAAAATCACTCACATAGATGACAGTGTTGGCCGGTGAGAAAACGAACGGTGCTTGTTTGCCCGGTTCAGCGCTCCCTTGTTGTCCTAAAACGCTGGTTACGGGAACGGCAAGAATTGCCGGAAATACAAGAGCAAAAAGACGAAGAGGGGAGTTTTCCATAAACATCTTTCGGGAGTGAATTACGTTAACGCGGCGGCTGCGCAGCGGTACCGCGTCCACAGATTCATGACGTAAATACGGTACAACGGCTGGATGCAGCATTGGACCCGAGTCACTCTTAAAACGCGCAGATCGGTTAACGAAGATCCGATCCGACGTGCTTGGTCAAAAAGCCTGCCGCATATATGGTTGTCCAGCGGATTGGAATCATCTAGCCTGATGTCCTGTATGTACCGCATTCCTCTCGCGTGCATCTCTCGGCTCAGTTTGCTTACATCGCCCCAATCGCCGAAATGCGCATTCACGCGGTTATCATTCTGTGCCCAATAATTTTCATAACGGACTTAGTAGGTATCGTGAATTCTGACCAGCCCGCCGATCACGCCCACATAGGCCGTCTTGCCCTCGGGGCCGACATACACGGACGAATAGTTGCTGTTGTAGAGGATGCCGGTGCCTGCGAGCACCTTATACACCGTCTCGCTCGTATGAAAATCGACAGCTGTGAAATACCATGCATCGGTGGCCCCCGGTCCGGGATCTTTAGTGTATGTGTACTCGAGGCCGCTAACCAGGGAAAGCTGAGACACGACATTAGGCACGCTTTCCTTGTTATTAGTCCATACCGTGTGGCAGCCATTCAGGCCAGCATCAAGATCGATACGCGTAATGCCGGGCTGGGTTGTCCCGCCTAGAAAAGTCGCAAGCACATCGCTGTACCCGTAGTTGTTTTCGACCGAAATGGACCGGTTGGTAGCAATCAGCGAGTTGAAGGTGTCGCTCCTGAATGCTTGGAATACCGGCTCCGAGCAGACCAGCCGCGCCTTGTCCGTCTGGACTGCTCGCCGGTATACATTCACGTGCATGCGGGGATCTGCGTTGTCGGCGATCGTCACAAACTGTGTGCCCATCAAAGTGGGTGTCGTGCCTGAGCCCTGCGTGATTTGGCCCGGCTTTACGCGAACTCCCCGGTCGTATTGTTCCGCCCAAGTCGGCAGAGGACTTCCATCCGCAGTCGCATCGAAGCGGTAAAGCTGATGGTCCGACACGATGAACACGCCGCCGCGCGACGGATCCGGGTCGACGGCGAAGGATTTGACGATCGCTTCGCCGGAAGGAAGCGTGTACAGCCGGACGGTGCAATGATCGCTGTTCGAAGGATCGGGCTGGGCAGTGCCAACCATGGCGGGTTCGTCAGAGGGATCCGTACCGCCGCTCGTAGTGAACCAAAGCAGCCCATGAGCGTCCGGGAGTGTCGACAAAATCGACTGATCGTTCGGGATCACGCTTGGCAGGTCGTCAGCGCAGGTGTGGTCCTTCACGAGCTGAAGCCCGCTCGGTCCATTTACCTCCTTGATCCTCCAGATATCGCGACCGCGAGTGGGAATGACGGCTCGGTCCTCATTATCAAGAAAGAAGTAGCCGCCCGCTCCAAATCCACCCGTGCCCCCCTGCGCGGGCAAATTGAACTTTGCAAGAGTTTCGAGTGAGACAGGATCCAGAATGTAGGCTGCTATTCGATTCTTAGCCGCACAGACGACGATGATACGGCCATGCTTATCGAAAGTCACCGTGCCACATTCGGCAGCCAGGAATGTAGAGCTGACCTCGGGTGAATGGCCAAGCGGTCCGGCGATTGGGTAGGTGTCGCTTTGGTAGGCATCGAGGTGCACACCGCTGCGCCCGTTTGGTGCCATGAATGGATCCTCTGGCACCGGCTCCGCAGGAAACGGTTTCGCAACCGCCGGGGCACCGATAAACGGCGGCAGGCACATCGTGGACGCACCCGCGGTGCACACTGGCAGTGCGAAGATTTGCTGCGGGATCTTTATTACTCTCGTCGCCGCGTCTTGTGCACCAGCAGTTGCCGTTAAGAGCACTATGCCTGCTAGAAACGAAAGATGATGAATACGTCTCATTTCGACTCCTTTATCCAGCCTTGGGCTGTCAGTGTTTTGGTGATTTCTTTTGCGACGGCTTTCGCCATGCCGTACCCTATCGCCTTCGGGCGCCCTGTTTAGGTCGTACGAACCGACATTGGTGAGCTAGATTGGCAGATTTGCTGCACGAACCCAAGTGTCAGACCGTAATTACGAACCGAAGGATACGATATCAAAAGGTAGATTAGGTGCGGAGATCGTCGCCGGCATTCATGACAGCCGCGGAGGGCCGAGCGCGAAGGCCCTCCGCTTCTTCAGTGGCCGTTTTTCTGTGGCCGTCTGCGCTCTAGAACCCCCAGCCATAACTGAGCAGCTTTTGCAGAAGGTCCCGGCTCGACTGCGAGTTCGAAGGCTGCTGCGCCGCGATAAATGCGGACCAGGCGAGGTGAGCTCTTTTTGAGATCGCCTGTGCCACCCCGAGCGCGCCAGGCAGTCGCTCCTGCAACTCATTCGGCACGATGTTGTGGATCAGGTTTTGATACAGGTCGTGAACTCGTGGATCGTTTGGATCGCTATCCAACTCGAGGAACCCACGCTCTGAAGAGTAATCGTAGAATTCTTTTTGTACCGGCCCCACGATGCGAGAAGTTAAAGGGAACCAGTGCGCATAGGCTCCCAACTTGCTTTCTTCGAGTCGAAGACCCAAAACATGGAAAGGGGATTTGTTGAAGTTGAGGTACTCGAATACTATTTCGTCTGTGGCAAACAGCACGTAACGGCGTCCAGGCGCGCTTGAAGACCTCAGCATCGAGACCATGTCGTGGCGGTCACCGTATATCGCCGCAAGATGGTCTTGTCTCATCCACTCATTCGTGCCTCGGTATCCGATGCTCACCAGCATGTTGAACAAATCGACTGACGAGGTAAGCCCGTTGCGTATATCATCGATGTCATCTGTGAAGCGTCCGCTCGGATCCACCACGATCAGAGGAACGTGCCAGGCCTCTTCATAAACGGTGCCCATTTTGCCTTGGAGCATGCCGTGCGCTCCGGAATACTCGCCATGGTCGGATACAAATACGATTACCGTGTTGTCGACTACGCTATCCGGCAACGAATGCAGCGCCTCGAGCACTCGCCCGATCTGGCGATCGACAATTTGCATAATTTGCGTATAGCTGTCCAAACCCCGCTGCCAGTAGCTGAAAGGCATTTTCGAGATGCCAAGGTGTTGCGTATTCTGACCCGGATACGGCTCGATGCTGGGCGTATCCTGCGTCTCATCATCGGTAGCGCCGCCCCATACGCCTTGCTGGAAATCGTGGATAAACAGTTGAGTGGATGGCTTGTTGTTCTTCAGATCCTCCCGCCTTTCCCAGTTCGGTGGGAGCGTGGGGTATCCGTAAGACTTGGGGGATTTTAGCTTGTTTTCGTCCCACGAGACGACAGGGGGATTTTTCTCAGTTCCATAGCCGGCCTGCATTTGGGTCAGGCCATCCGGATTGGTTGCAGGAGAAGCGAATAGCTCGGCAACGGTCTTAAATTCCGTGCCCGCGGGGAAGAACTCGCGGTCGTGCGGATTAACCAGGCTCACAGTCAAACACCACGGCGTGTTTACCGGTGCCTGCTCAGTTAGCCAAGTTACCGCCTGCGAGGCGGAATAGGCGTCGTTGTGAAAAGCCGGTTCCTGCCCATACGTCCCCTGAAGATTGAACCCTACCGGATCGTAATAAGTCATGAAATCAAAGCCATATTGCTGAAGCGAGCCGTTGCCGGGCGGAATGGAAACGTGCCATTTGCCAATGTACGGAGTGATATAGCCATTCGAGCGTAGCAGCTTGCCATAAGTTGGATAAGCCGGATCCAACACCGGCTGCTTTTGAGGCTTCGTCGCCAGGGGAGAGGACGTAATGGTTGTCATCAGCCAGTTCTGCTGCGAATACAGGCCGGTGATCATGACACCTCGCGACGGCGTGCAGGCGTTGGCGGCATTATGATACTCCCCGAACTTTACGCCGCGCCTCCATAAGCTGTGGACGTGCGGCATGAACCTCTCTAGAAACTGTTGCGGCGTTTTGATGTCGTCCGGGAATACAGTCGGGTAGCGTAATTCATCTACCAGAATGAAAAGAATATTTGGCTTATCTCCCGGCACTGGCGTACGTTCCGGGATTCCATCGGCTGACGCTTTGTAAAGCCCGGAAAAAATTCCGCCCGTTATGGCGGTTGTGGTCTTGAGAAAATCTCTGCGCTTCATGTAAACTGTGCTCCTCTTAAAGGCCTCCTAACTGTTTCAAGCAATAAAACGTTCCGAAACTTGCCACGTTTGCCTAAGGAATGACCAAAAAAGGACCTACTGGATGTCTGATTCGGCGGCAGCAAAGCATCCATGCCAGCCCTCATTGATCAAAACTTGCTTCCCGCAGTACACCGCGCGCGGATAGTACCCCTGCATGACTTTGTGAGCGCACGCGGCCGCCCGAACTTCCTCCTCTCTGCTCGGAGAACTTCCGTTGTTGATAACACATCCCTTATCTAGGGCCGCTTGCACTGAGTGAGTGAAAGTTGAATCGGGCAGCATGTTGCGGAGGATAAGAACATTGGGGGTAATTCGCGAACCCCATGGGAGCCAGGTGGCGTCAGGCGGAATCCAGGAAGGGGGATGCGCCGGGTCGTTTTGCTCGGGCTGCGAGACCACGTAAGTGTAGTAGCCTTCTGCATCCAGATTCGTTTTGTAATCGGCGGAGCATCCGACAACGGGGTAGGGCGGCCGTTCGTTGTTGTTGCACATCGACCAGTAACGCATCATTACTCCAGGTGGCTCCCAGATCGGGTTGCCATTGAAGGTGTCGGGAAAAATAGCTCCTTTGCCTCGAACCACTACGACTCGGTCCGGTTGGAAACAGAGTCCCGGAACGGCTATGTACTTATTGGCTGGGTTCGGGAAGTATCCGCCTGTATTCTTCGGTATCAACGAGAGCAGCGGCGTCGGCTGACATGACGCTTTCGCGGATACCGGCGCCTGCACAGGACGCAATATTTCCCGAAGGCCGGCTTCCACATCCAAGCCTTGGCTCGCAAGGGTTTTCGTAAGTTCGGTGATCGTATCATTAGCGCTATTCGCGTGACACTGTGGCAGCAAGTAAGAGCGGCCATCATGATCGATGACCGTAATAGAAGGCAGCGGAACGCCCGCATTTCGCTCCAAACCCTTATTGGGGACATAGATTCGATAAAGGATCCAAGCCAAACGGGTATTGCCGAGCTGGAGGAAATTGCTTTCGTTGTCTGCGGGAGGATATCGGCTGGCGGTAACCGTATAGTAATGTGTGCTGCCGTCATCTGCGTGCTCGCGGAACGGGTTAGTGCTGCCTTGAGAGGGATTGATATCTACATCGTTGAGCGCTTCGTTGTTTACGACAGCGCCGTGAGCGAGGTAAGGGATAAAGGAGAAGTAGCGGGATTCCGGATACGTTCCACTGATCACGATCAACTTCCAGCGGGTCGAATCGAAGGGCATGATCCAATAAGTTGCGTTGGTGTCGGGATACGCAAAGTTGGTAATCCCGCTGCCCGTAGTTTCTGCCGGCCAGCTACATGGCAAGGCCTGCGCTGTTGCAGAAACGCTCATTAAGGTCATAGCGGCGACTAGCGTCGCAGCGCCCAGAAACGTAGTCTCGGACTGCATACTGATTTCAAGTCCCCCCTACTCGCTCAAGCAATAAAGCATGGTGAAACTTGCCACGGCTGATACTGAAAGCAGCCAAACGAGCGCAAGTTTTTTTGATAAAGTGTTGGGCAGTTTACTCCCCGAGGCATGGATTCCGAGCTCTGGAAACGAATCGAACACGCCTACTACAGCGTGCTCGCCACTCCATTGACGAATCGGGCGGCATTGCTGGATGAATTGTGTTCGGATGATGAGGACGTGCGGCAGGAGGTGGAGTCCCTGCTAAACGCTAGAGAACAGGCCGGAACTTTTCTTTCGGGTAAAGTCCATCTCTTGGAGCTGGCCTCCGAGCCGGATCTAACCGGGCGCACGCTCGGTCATTACCAGGTTCTTTTCGCACTCGGCTCCGGTGCGATGGGCGAAGTCTACTCGGCTCGAGATAACAGGCTCGGGCGTCAAGTGGCGCTGAAAGTTCTCCCGGCACGGTTCACCCGGGATGGTGAGCGAGTGGCCCGTTTCCGGCGGGAAGCCCAAATCGCTTCCGCGCTCAACCATCCGAACATCATGACGATTTACGACATCGGGGAAATCGGCGAGACTTGGTTC
>Ga0213882_10000795_pt1 | contig 10097 bp, 6 predicted proteins | sample BarmaccoBMER_R09_FD_160106 | JGI IMG/M metagenome (GOLD analysis project Ga0213882, IMG submission 160106) | Barbacenia macrantha exposed rock microbial communities from rupestrian grasslands, the National Park of Serra do Cipo, Brazil - ER_R09 ...
TGTCCGAGGAGCATGACATCACGCTGCACGGGCAGGCCAATCGTCGGGATCTCTCGGATCCGGATGATCGGTTTTTTCTGCGGGTTGAGGTCGCGCACGCCTGCCGCTCCTCGGATGACACGTCCCGGCGGTTGCGGGATGCCCTGGAAGACCGCGCCCGGGCGGGGCGTCCGCACTCGTCGGGGCAGCGTCCGTATGGGTATGCCGCGGACGCGGTGACCGTCCTTGAGCTGGAGGCGGTGATCGTTCGCGAGATTTACACCCGGTATTTGGAGGGGGCCAGCCCGGGTGTGATCGCCCGGGAGTTGAACGACCGTGGGGAGGTCACGGTCAGTGGGGTGGCGTGGCAGCCCTATGCAGTACGAGCGGTGCTGGCCTCCCGACACGTCACCGGGGTCCGGGTGTTCCGGGGCGAGGAGGCCGGGGAGGGAGACTGGCCACCGATCATCGACCGGGGCACCTGGGCTGAGGTTCAGGAGCGCCGCTCCTACCGGGCTTCGGCCTATGACCGGCGGGGATGGCGGTTTTACCTGCTGCGCGGGTTGGTGGTGTGCAAGCGATGCGGCTGGCGGATGGCCGGATCCACCAGTAAAGACGCCTGCTACATGTGCGCCCGGCATACCTATCTCGGTGCTGAGCGCTGCCACCGGCGGATCGGGGCGGCCCGGCTGGAGGAATTCGTCTCCGATGCCGCCGTGGAATTACTGACCCAGTTGGATGTCAGCGGTGCCCCTCGCGCGGCGACCGCGCTCTCGGCCGCTGATGAGGCGGCGATCAGCGCCGATGAGGTGGAGTTGGCGGAGCTGAAGGACATGTGGACCCACCGGGAGATCTCCACCCGGGAGTACCGCCAGATGCGCAAAACCATCGAAGACCGGATCAGCGCGCTGTACCGCAAGACCATTGTGCGCCCCACCGTCGAGGTCCTGACCGGCCTCGTCGGAGCTGACGCCCGCGCCGTGTGGAATCAACTGGCCGACCGGGGAGAGGTGGAACGGCTCAACGCGGTGCTGCGTTTTCTGTTCGCTGCGGTGATCATCGATGAGCACCGGGCCCCGCGGGGCGGCTTCGACTACAGCCGCATCGACATCGAACCCAACCCCCTCTAGCCCCCCAGCCACCCGGGCGCACCCGTCACAACCCGGGGTAGACCTGTCGCAGTGGTGTGACGGGTAGCGCGGTGTCCTGTGACGGGTTGATAGTGCTTTGACCTGGGAAAAAGGTGGTGTGACGGGTGTGAGGGGTTGGTGGGCGACCCGTCACACCCGTCACAGAACGGGTGGGAAGGGCTGTTATGATGATTCGTCGGTGCTCACGCGAAGAAGCCGCGCGAGCCGGTGGGCGCTCTGGGTGCTGAGCGTGGTCGGGAACCGGGCGCACACCCTCGCCAGGTGGTAGGCACGGTCACTCCGGCGCGCCGGATCGGCGGCCGGGTGGGGGTCGTGCTCACGTCCTGGCGGGTGGTGGGTGCTGGTGGGGGCGGTTATGGCCGGGGTGGCAGGGGATCACCTCCTGATGGTCGGAGTGGTCGTGCGGGCGCGGTATTCTAGCGCATCACCGATGGAATAGCACCTATTTACACCCAGTTGAATGATTCGTGTTGGGCGTGGGGTGGCTGAGCACACCCGCTACGGGCACTGCGGGGTCACTCGCCGGGGTAGCGGGGAGTCTCTACGTGGGTAGAGCCCCCGGGTAATGGGCCCTGACCAGCACGGTAGCGGGGGTAGACCCCGCCAGTGTCCCCGCCACCAGACCCCCGTGACCGCGCCTCCAGACCGCTGACCGTCCCGATCCCTCACCGCAGGGTGCAGAAGGTAGAGGGCGGTGGGATTTCGTCCGGGGACTGTCCGTGACTCGCGCGCCTGCGCGCGTAGGGGGGCGTTCGCGCACCGCAAACGCCCGCGCGGACGACCGTCATCTCCTCGTGGCAGTCGTCATTGGTGCCGCCGGCGGGTGACACAGCGCCCCATAGGCCCTGCCCGACCGCCGGACAATCGTCAGCCGCGCCCTTCCAGCACGCTCCGCGACTGCGACAGTGAACACGAAGAGCGACGAGGGGACCGGGGACCTGCCGCGGGGACCCGCCCGGGGACCCGGGGAGTTCTCCCCACCCCCATCCCCGCCCTGCCTTCCCTACCCAAGCAGCCCAAACCCTTCCGGGTGGGCTGGGCTGTGCACGGGCAGTGCCACCAGCGGGGGCTGGGCAGGCGCAGCGTGCCGAACAGGCTGCGCACCACGATGCCCCTGACGTCTTTATGCCGGCGAGGCCGCCCGCAGCGCGGGCATCCCACCTGGGCGGCCACCCCCGCGGTGACCTGCTCGGTGACCAGCGTGCCCTGCACGGCGGCGAGCAGATCCTTGGCATCCCCCAGGTTCTCGGGTGTCAGCGCACCCCGGTCCAGGTGAAACACCTCGTGCACCACGGCCTCGGTACCGTCATCGGCGTGCAGCACGACCCGCACGCTGAATTTCATGCCACGCCCGGCTCGGTCATAACCCGCCGGTCCACGGCTCGGGTGGCAGCCCGGCGATCGAAACGCTCCAGACCACGCAGCAGGTCAAGGATGGGGACCGATGTCACAGCGGGTTCAGCCATGGCCCCATCCTTGCCGGTGGCCCCGGCGACCACACCACCCAGAGCGACCCAGCGGCTCACCAGTGCCCCGAACGGTGATCACCGGAATCGCCGAAGTCCCCATCTGTGCACCCCGTCCCTGAAGCGGCAGCCAGCCTCCCCCAGTTTTTCCCGCTCTCCGATCAGTGGCGGGGCAAGCCGATCCTGGTGCGCACCGACTCCGCCGGCGCCTCTCACCGCTGATCAACGAGATGACCGCCTTGGGTGTGGAGTACTCGCTCGGATTCCCGGTCATCGAGACGATCTTCCTGGTCCCTTCAGATGACCTCCGCCGGACCCATTTCTCCCCGAAGGCAGTGTCGACGGGACTTTTGCACCGCGGTGATCAGGGCGGCGGCTGCTGTTGGTAACGCAACGCCAGAGGGAGGTACACCCGGTGTTGAATGGACCGAGACTCCTGGGATTAGCGCATGGTCGGGTTGGAGGCCTGTGGGGTGTGTGAGTAGCGTAGTTGGCGCAGCTTGGACTTGCCGAATGTTCCGGCGCTGATGCCGAGGATGCCGGCGGCGGTGCCCCATAACAGGTGGCCCTGGATGTAGAAGCCCATTCCGGAGATCACCGTGGGCAGTGACGATAGGGCGAGGTTGTGCAGGAACGGGTTGATCAGGTTGACCAGGAGGATGAGGGGGGCCAGTCCGATCATGGTCCACGGGTGGCGTCGGATGAAGGTCGCCGTGGCGGCGAGGTCGACGAGGAGCCCGGCGATCAGGTAGGGCGCCACGTGCACGCCCATGGTGGGGTCGAAGAAAAGGATCCCGGCGCTGGATGCGGCGGCGACCCCTAGGGCGGTGCCGGGTCGGTCGATGGCCCACCGTGCGGCGATGAGCGTGCTGAGCCAGAATACGCCGCGGTGGCCGGGCAGTCCCCAGGGGGTGTGCACGAGCTGCTGCAAAATGATGCCGGCGACGGCGAGTGACACGATCACCGAGACGACCGTCGGGCCCGCGATCGGGCGTGGAATGTGGGTGGGGCGAGCCTCGACGTCGGCGAGGTCGCGGGCTTCGATCAATGCGCTAGTCATGCATCGAACGATAGTTCGCTTGCATCTTATGGGCGACCCCTATTAGGGTGATAGCGGTCCGTAAACGCGGATAATACGCACATCAAGTAGCTTTCAGTTGCCCTGATGGGTGAACAGAGGTCAAACAAATGCACAAGTGGGTGAACAAAGGTCAAAGCGGGGTTGCTGCTGCCGACGAAAGACTGCTCGGTCAGTCCAGGGTGCTGGTGGGCATCGACGATACCGACAACCTCACGAGCCCGGGCACCGGCTGGCTCGCCCAGCGCCTGCTGAAGGAGCTGGCCTCCGCGGGTCTCGGTGAGGCCCTCGGGGTGACCCGTCACCAGCTGCTCGTGGACCCCCGGGTGCCCTACACGTCCCACAACTCCAGCGCCTGCCTCGCCCTGGCCACGCCAGGGGCTCCGAACCTTGATGCCGTCGAAGGGTGCGCCGCGCACTTCCTGCGTCAGCACGCCGCCGAGGGCTCTGACCCGGGGTTGGCCGTGGTGCCCACCGACGTGGCGCCGCTCGACCGGGAAGCGCTAAGCGAGTTCGGAACCGCGGTCAAACGCGAGATCATCGACCAGGCCACCGCCCGCACGCTCGCGCCCCAGCACGGAGTGCGCCTATCCGGCCACGGAGGCACCGAGGATGGCGTGATCGGCGCCCTCGCCGCGGTCGGGCTGCACCTACACGGCAGCGACGGGTTCTTCCTCTGGATGCCCAGTATCCGCGACCTGCGCCCCGGCTGGTGCAGCTACCAGCACCTGATCCACACCCTGCCGGTGGACGACGCCCGCACACTCGACGGAGACCGACCCAGGCCAGAGACCACCGTCGAGGTCAGCCCCTGGATCAGACCGCTGCTGCTCGGCGGCCACGCAGTCCTCCTACTCGAGCGCATCGAGCTGACCGACGCCCCACCGACATGGCGGATGGCCCCCCGCGACGTCGTGAAAAAACACTAGTGCCCACCAGCAGCCGGTGGCCCGCCGCGCTGGCCGCCACGCTCGTGACGCTGATCGGTGGATGTGGCCAGGCGGCGCCCCACCCGACGGCACCGCAGTTAGCCCTGGACACCAGCACACCGTCGCCGTCGAATTCAGCTAGCCCCACTAGCGCTACCGACAGCCCGACCTCCTCTCCCCCGGCCGATACCGCGCCGCCCGGTGGCAGCAACACCAACCCACCCTCGACGACGGGGGCGCCACCAAACGCGCCTGGCGCACCCAGCGCACCGGGCGCGCTAAGCGCGCCGGGACATGGCAGTCCCCCACCCGCGGCGCACTCCACCCCGCCTCCGGTTCCCGCCCCGTGCCCCACGTTCACCTTCGCCGCTCCGGGCGTGCATACGGTCACGGTGACGTTCACCTCGCCCACCACCCCGGCTTCGGTGAACCTGGTCTTCGTCGGAGCCGGTGGTGGGGGTGGACGAGGACCGGGTCCGGGCGGCACCGGGCAGCCGCCCGCACCCGGAGGCCCCGGCGGTGGAGGAGGCGGCGGCGGAGGGGCCGGCGGCACGGTCGCGCGGACGGCCCAGCCACTCCCGCCCGGTAATGGAGCTGTCCAGCTGACGGTGTCCGTGGGCAAAGGAGGGACCGGCGGTACCGGAGGCGGCGGCCCGGCGATGCCCAACGCCCACGGCGGCGATGGTCAGCCGACCACGCTGCACGGCGAGGGGTTGACCCTGACAGCCAATGGTGGCGCCGGTGGCTCCAGCGGACAGGGCGGCAAAGCCGGCGCCGGTGGCGGCGCCGGTGGCGCCGGCGGGAGCGCATCGCCTAGCGGTACCACCGGTGCCGCCGGCAACGCCGGCGGGCCGGGCAGTCCCGGACACGGCGGTGTCCCCGGTGCCGGGGGCAGCGGAGCCCACGGGGCCGGTGGCGCCGGTGGCCTCGGTGGCGCCGTGGCGGGTGGAGCCCACGACGGCGCGGTGGGCGCCGATGGCTACGCCTCGCTGACCGTGTGTGCGGCGGCGAAGGCCGGCGCGTGACACGCCCACCCACCTGGGCGGTGGCGGCCGCGATCGTCCTGGCCACCACCGCAGGATGCAGCGCAAGACCCCCCACACCGCCCGTAACAACCACCTGCGCTCCGCCGATCACAAACCAGTCCGCGCGCAGTCCGGTCGCCGCCACGGCGACCGGATGCACCTCCCTGAAGTTCACCGCTGCGGGCACCTACACCGTCACCGTGGAATTCACCGCCCCCGGCGCGGACGCCTCGATCGACTACACCCTCGTCGGCGCCGGCGGCGGAGGAGGCCGAGGCCCCGGCCCCGGCGGGGGCGGCTCGGCTATCGGCCCCAGCACCACCGGAGGCGGTGGGGGCGGCGGCGGTGGCGCGGGCACCACCATCACCGCTTCCGGGACACCACTACCCGCCGGCACCGACCCAGCCACACTCACCATCGTTATCGGCGCCGGCGGCAGTGGCGGCATCGGCGGAGGCGGACCCGCAATGACCGGCGCGAAAGGACACGACGGAACAACCACCACCCTGCGCGGCGACGGCCTGGCACTCACCGCCGCAGGCGGCAGCGGCGGCACCGCTGGCCAAGGCGGAGCAGTCGGAGCACGCGGCGGAAAGGGCGGACCAGGCAACCCCCCCGGCGCCAACGGAAGACCAGGCAGCCACGACACCGCAGGACTACCCGGTGCAGGGGGTAAAGCCGCACACGGATCCGGTGGCGCCGGCGGTGAAGGCGGTGCCCAACCCGGCGGGGCGCACAACGGAACACCCGGACAAAACGGCTACGCAGTCCTGACGATCCATGGCGCCGCGGCCGTCACCTCGTCACCACGTTAATCACATCCACCCCAGCGGTCCCCCTGGTCACCAACGGCGGAAACCTGCTCACCCAGGTCGTGCTTACGCAAGGCGAGTCAGTGGACCGACCCGCAGAGCGCTGCGCGGGCTCGATCACTCCGTCCAATCCCGATGACCGCGATCGGCTGCTGGTCACCCTAGCTGTCTGTCGTGAGGGTGATGGCCATCCCTTGGTCGCTTGCTGGACTCCTGGTGTTCGTCTGCGGGTCGCAGCGTCCCCGGAATGACATCCGTACGTGTGGAGCGTGCTCCAGGTGAGCGACCTCATCTACGATGGGCTGGCGCCGTGTTCGGTTGTCCGCTTGCTCGGCACTGCGAGCGGGTGGCCCCGCGGTGATCGTGGGGTCCTACCTCGGTGAGCGCGCACCAGTAGCCATGGCGGACCGACCTGTCCCCGTGTTTCCCCATCTCGGCCGGTGGAGGGGTGCCGCGGTGCGGGCGTGGTCGCGGCGCTGGGCCCCGCGCACCCCAGGCGGTGAGGCCTCGGCTCCGGGATCGAAGGTGGGGATCTCGCAGGGGCGTCGGGCAGTCTTGGTGGGTGTGTCGGCGCCGCTGGTGCTCGCCACCGCGGTGGTGACGGTGACGCTGGGGCCCGCCGCCACAAGCGCAGCCGCACAGACACCAACCACCCCAGTGAACGTGACGGTGCAGACACCGGGGGCGACCCGCGGACCGGCCTCCGGGCTTTCGGAGATCAAGACCAATGCCGGCTGCGGCCGTGGTGCGCTGATCTCCGGTGGCGGGATCAACCAGACCATCGACACCGCAACAGCCTCCAACGGCAACCATGTCAACGGCACCGAGCCCAGCCCCGACGGGAGCACCGAGTCCACCGGCACACCAGGGGTGGTCGCCACCGACGTGGCGCGTTGGCTGGCCCTCGGTGGAAGTGGCGCCATGGTCGACTCGTCGTTTTCCACCACCGCCTTCGCGCTGTGCCTGACCAGCAACCTGATCACCCACACCCAGGTCGTGATGAACAGGCTGACCGGCCCCACCACCGCGTCCACACCGGCCGTGGCGGTGGCCAGCTGCCCGACCACCACGGTGCTACTCGGGGGCGGTGCGCGCACCACCCCGGCCAACACCGGCAGCCTCAAACCGATCGCCAGCTACCCCACCTTCCACAACGCCGCCCACGACTTCGGCCACAAGGCCGCCGTTGATGGCGACACCCATCCCGACTCCTGGGCCGCGGTCGGGCTCAACGGCGGCGGAAGCGGCACCACCCCCAACACCACCTACGCCTACGCGATCTGCAGCCAGCCCGGCATCGACACCACCGGCGTGACCGTCACCGTCCGCTCCCACGAAGTCAGCGGCCCCACCACCGCCACCACCAGCCAGACCACCACCACCAGCTGCGGCCCCGCGGACGGCACCCTGATCAGCGGCGGCGCGGCCATCAGCGGCGGCAACCCCACCACCACCGACTTCACCGCACCCGGTTCACAAGGTGACCACCTCAACGGCAGCTTCCCCAGCAACACCACAGGCACCCCGGTCGGTAACGGCACCACCACAGCCGCATCCTGGACCGCGTTCACCCACACCGGCGGAGCCGACTCACCCCACACCTACTCCGACGTCTGGGCACTGTGCGCCCACACCAGCTCCGGACCAGCACCCAGACCTATCCCAGCACCGGGAGCGATCCCAGCACCAAGACCTGTCCTAGGATCAACCCCTGTCCCAGGGGGAACCACGCTCCCAAGGCTTCCGGGACCAATCACTATCCCAGCACCAATACCCGGGGGGGTAACCACCCCGACGACCGCACTTACCGTGATCGAGGTACCACTGCCGTTGGGACTGGGTGGTATCGCGATCCCGATCACGCACGTGGCGCTATCTGACGGGACGGGAACCGTCCAGTCTCAGGACGGCAGCACCACCCTCGGCGGACCAACGCCGGTCATCGCCGGCCTTGCCTTCGGGCCCATCTGCGTGCTGCCCACAGGCTCACACTCGCTGACCGCCGTGTTCACCCCCACGAACCCGACCAACGTCGCGCCCCTGACGTCGAACACCGTGACGCTCAGCTTCTAATCCCCCGATCCCTTGCTGGGCGGTCCTTTAGCTGTCCGTTGTGGGGGTGGTGGTCATCCCTTGGTCACTTGTTGGACGTGGGGTGTTGGTCTGCGGGTCGCAGTGTCCCGGGGATGAATTCCGTGCGCGCGGTGAGTGTCCCGGGTCAGGGACCTCATCTGCGGTGGGCTAGCCCCCGTTCTCCCGGTGGCGCTCTCGCCCACCGCTGGCCCGGCGCCGCCACCCGTGGGTGGTGTCGCACGGGAGTACCTGAGTGCCCGAAGCGCGACCCGGGCCTGTCCTTAAGTGCAAAGGAGTAGCCATGCCAAACCCACACATTCCCTCATCCCGACACCGCGAGCGGCGCTGGGGTGCTGCGTTGCGGGCCTGGCTGCGGGGCGGGACGCAACGCACCCCGGGCCGGGTGTCGCTGGATCGCCGGGGTGCCTCGCTGGTGATCTCGACGCTGATGGTGATCGCCGCCGGGGTGGTGACGGTGACGCTGGGACCGGTCGCTGCCAACGCGGCCACCGCCAGCCCCGGGTTACCGGACGTGACGATCCATACGACGACGACCCCGATGACCAACGCCGCCGGCACGGCCATCAACGTGACCGCCAACTGCCCCTCGGGCACGACGCTATTCGGCGGCGGCGCCTTCCTGGGAAAGATCCCCCCCGACACCACCACTCCAGGCAACGGGCTCAAGCTCAACGGCACCATCCCCTCCGACGCCGCCGGCAACCCCGTTACCGACGGGGCCCCCACGCCCTCGAACTGGACGGCGGTGGCGGGCTTCGGCGGCCAGGCCGACACCGGTGACCAGGCCAGCGCCTTCGCCGACTGCGCCACCGGAGGACCCACCGCGACCACGGTCAAGGTCTCTACGCCGGTGGGGGTCACCACCCAGGGAAACGCGCCCCTCAAGGCGACCGCCACCTGCCCGTCGGGCACGCGCCTGCTCTCCGGTGGTGCCCTAGGTGTCCCACCCAGCGAGCCGAGCTTCAAGCCGATCGCCAGCTACCCCTCCAACGCCTCGGGCACCCCCGTCACTGACGGCACGACCAACCCCGACTCCTGGAGCGCCTACGGCTCCACCGGTGTAAGCGCCGCCGACGAGCAGGTGACCGCCTTCGCTGTCTGCTCGACCGACGCCACCGTCAACGTCACAGTCGCCCGCGTCGACGCTCCGGGCCCCCAGACGGGTTCAGCGTTCACCACCACCACCGCCCCCTGCGTCGCGGGTGACCGCCTGCTCGGCGGCGGCGTCCTGACCGATCAAGGTCCCAACGTCGAACCGCAGCAGGGCGTGCACCTGCGCGGCAGCTTCCCCTCCGACGCCACGGGCACCGCCGTCAACGACGGAGCGCTCAACCCGAACTCGTGGACCGGCGTCGTACAGGCCGGCGGCCAGAACACGCCAAGCACCAACGCCCGGGTCTTCGCCATGTGCGCCACCCCAACACCCACACCCACCCCGACTCCGACGCCGGTGGTGACACCCACACCCACCCCGGTGGTGACACCCACACCCACCCCGGTGGTGACACCCACACCCACCCCGGTGGTGACACCCACACCCACCCCGGTGGTGACACCCACACC
>Ga0213882_10000797_pt1 | contig 10091 bp, 8 predicted proteins | sample BarmaccoBMER_R09_FD_160106 | JGI IMG/M metagenome (GOLD analysis project Ga0213882, IMG submission 160106) | Barbacenia macrantha exposed rock microbial communities from rupestrian grasslands, the National Park of Serra do Cipo, Brazil - ER_R09 ...
CGAGCTCGTTGGTGACGAATTGCAAATTCTTCAACCAAGAGAAGCGTTGCTGCGCGTGCTGGCGAATGGCCGTGTCCGTTTGAGCCGAGTCCGCTGTCGAGGCGAATGCAGCGGCGTAGTCCGAAACGGACTCGCAACGTGTCACGCCCTCCGGCGCCGATTCGCCAAAGGTGCTCGCCACCGCGGGCGAGGCCAGCACACGCTTGCCCATCGCGAGGGCTTCCAATACCTTGTTCTGCACTCCGCGCGCGATCCGCAGAGGAGCGACCATCGCTCGGGCGTTTGCGAGATACGGCCGCACGTCGGAGACGCCGCCGGTAACGGCTATTCCCGGCGAATTTGCCAGCCGCCGAATCGAGTTGTCGGGATCGCGCCCCACGATTACGAACTCCAGATTCGGCCACCTTGACCGCAGGCTTCCGAAGACGTTTTCCGCGAACCAGCAGCACGCATCCACGTTGGGGAAATAATTCATCTGCCCCACGAACACTAAATATTGCCGCTTGGCCAATTCCGCGTTCGCGGGCGTGGTCCGCGGGTCGAAGCGCTCAAAATCGACGCCGTTAATCCAGTACTCCACTCGGGCGCGCGGCGCAATTTTTTGCAGCAGCTTCTGCTCGCGCGGCGTCGTCAAAAACGTGCACTCGGCGCGATTCGCGTACTCGGCTTCCAGCTTGCGGAATCTCCGGCCTTCCAGTTTGTAAATCGCGCCCGGCCAGCGGCGCTCGCCGTATTCCAGCCACTTCTCCGAGTCCACATCCACCATATCGATCCAAAGCGGAACATCGGAAGGGGCGAACTGTACCACGGCGGACGAGTAAGCCAGTGTCGCCGTCAGCGGAAGCGACCTCAATTCGCCGACGTGGGCCTGCATCCTTGAGCTACGGTAGAAAGACGTATTCAGGCAGCCACCGAATGCGAACCGCATCGCCGCTGCCGCAAGCGCCTTCCGAGGCGAAATCAGTTCCGCGAAAACGGAAGCGCAAACATCCTGCATCTCCCCCGCCTTGTCGACCTCCGCGGCTGTTCTCGCAAAGCAGGCCAGATGCACGCGATGCTTTGCGGCCAATGCGTTCAGTTCGTGCCATGCCCGAATCTTCTCCCCTTTATCCGGAGGATTGGGAACGCAATGCGATAAAAACAGAATGTCCATGGAATTGGTAGGCGGAGCAGGGATTGAACGCTGCAACCTCCTCTGTGTTTAATAGAGGCGCTCTACCATTGAGCTATCCGCCTATAGATCATCGCCGCCGACCTACGGAACCAACGAAACGAGCCGCGGCCCCAGGACTTTCGTTAATCCCAGAGGAAGCCGCTGCCATAACAGAATCGGCAGCCGGAAAGCTGAGTTTTCCGGCGAGTAATTGGGCAATTTTTTGCGCTTTACCAAGTGTACTTCGTACGGCAATGCCCGTTCCACCATCCCCCAATGCGATTTGAAATCATACGACCCCTTCACGCGCTTGCTGCGGCCGAAATCGAACACGCGATAGCCGTTCTGGCCGCCCCAGCGCATCAGATCGTAGTACATGAAATTGTTCGGCTGCGCGGCGTTATACGCAGGATCCGAAGCGCCGTAATAAGGCAGTACCTGATCGCGGAAATAGAAGCTCAGAACCGCCGCCACTACCTTCCCGGAAAGCGTGATCTCCCGTATACTCGCCATGCCCCCGAATTTTTCGAGCAGGGTAGAAAAATGACGCGCCGGAAAACACGGCGTACCCAGCCTGCGAAGATTGCGCGAATACAAATTCTCAAACGCTGCGATATTCGAGAATTCCTGCCGGCTCCCCAAATCCTCCTTCAAAGATTTCCGAACTGCCGCCCGAGTCTTGCGGGGAATCGAGTTCAAAATCGTTTCCTCGTCCGGGCCGATTTCCTGCGTGAACGTCACATAGCGCGAAATCCGCGGCAACCCGCTGCACTGCGCTTCCCAGGCATTTCGCAGCTCGATGTCCTGCACTTGTAGCCGCTCTCCAATTGCCTTCGCCCGTTCGAGCAGAGCCAACTGGGCCTCCTCCGAGTCCGCCAGAATTCCGCCGTAAACGGCAAACGGCGAGGAGATCAGCCGCTTTCCCGTCAGTAGATTGCTGACGAGGAAAAGAGGCAGAACGCCGCACACGCGGTCCTGCCGCACCGCCATCAGGCAAACTCCCCGGTACCCGAATGTGGTTTCGATGCTTTCCTTCCATGCCGTCAGGTGAAAAGGGCTGCCATGCGGATGTTCCAGGACGAACCGGTCCCATGCGGCGTAATCCTGGCGCTCCAGATCCCGGACCAGGGTAACCTCTCGCTCGATCTCAGTCTCCATTCGGCAGGATTAACGCACGTCCCTTGCCACCAGTATGGATTCGCCCAAAACACGCGCCTTTGAATCTGTTGAATCCCAAACTTCTGTCATGAATCCAAAGCGTGGGGAATCAGCAGCTTCCGGCTCACCTTCTCGTATACTAGCGCTTATGATTCGCGTGTTGAAATGGGGTGTTGCGCTGCTGGTCTTGCCGGTTGTGCTTCTCGTTACAACGCCGCTGGCGGATCTTTATAGCCAACCGCTCATCGTCTCTGTCCAGCCGCGGAAGAGCGATGTAATCGTACTCATGTCCAGCGGGTTGATCGAGCCCGACTGGCTTACCCCGGATGGCGCGCAGAGGACCTGGGGTGCTTTGCGACTGTACAAGGAGCAATATGCTCCATATATCCTCAGCGTTGGCCAGAAGCAGGCTCTCATCCAGGCCGGCATGCTCGAACTCGCAGGCGTGCCGCGCGACGCAATTCTGGTGGATCAGCCCGCCAATACATACTGGTCAGGGATCGCGGTAACCCGGATTATGCGGGAACATGGATGGACGTCCGCCGTGGTTGTCACGTCGGAGATGGATGTGCCGCGGGTCCGCTTAGTGTTTGCAAAATTGGGAATGGCGCCCTCCTTTCTCGCGGTTCCGGAATTCCGTAAGCCGACGTATTTCCATTTTTTCCGCAATTCCGCCTCGGATATCGCCTACCATGCGACCTATGAATATGCGGGTTTGATCTGGTACAAGCTGAACGGCTGGATTTGAGGCGCCGTCGGCATAATTTTTTCTTCCCGGCAGCATGCTAAAACGGATGTACATCCATCCGATACGGTGCGCATTTTATTTCTGTCGCCGCGCCAGTGCTGGCCACCTCACGGCGGGGCGAAAATACGGGAGTATCATTTTCTACGAACGCTCGCGGCGCTCGGCGAGGTCACTTATACATATTTTGCCGATCGTGGATCGGCGCCTCTAAGCCGCGATGATTTGCCTTTCGTGGCCGAAATCGTGGCAGTTCCCAAGCCGAAAGCTTATGAAATCGGTCAGCTTGTCCGCGGCATCGCCGGACGGTGGCCATTATCGGTACTCAATTACAGTTCGCCGGAGATGAAAGCCTGTGTTGAGCGGCTGACTCACGCCGGACCATTCGATGTGACGCACGTCGATAGCATTCATCTGCTGCGGTACGCGAATCACAATTGCAAACGGGTAGTCTACAACTGGCACAACATTGAATCGGAGGCCATGCGGCGCTACGGCGAGAGCGTTCGCTCGCCCGCGCGGCGCTGGTACTCCTCAATCACTGCGGCAAAGCTACACGCACTCGAGCGCGACATCCTTGGCGAGGCATTTGGACATGTCGTCTGCAGCGAGCGCGAACGGTGCGTGCTGCACAAGATCGCGCCGAACGCTCGCATAGCCGTCATCGAGAACGGAGTCGATTGCGCTTACTTTTCCGAACCGGACGGCAGCACGCCGCTCGATTCCCTCGTCTTCATAGCACGTCTGGAGAATGTGGCGAACGCGCTCGCGGCCAGTACTTTTGCGCGCACCATCTGGCCGCGGATTCGCGAACGCATGCCGCGGTTGCGGCTGATGCTGGTTGGCGCGGAGCCCCTTCCAGCGGTACAGCAATTGGCCAGTCTGCCCGGTGTCGAGGTAACCGGGACAGTTGCCGATGTGCGGCCGTATTACCGGCGTGCGGTCGCGGCGGTTGTACCTTTGCTATCGGGTTCGGGAACGCGCCTCAAGATTCTCGAAGCCATGGCGGCGCGCGTCCCCGTTATCTCGACAGCAGTGGGAGCCGAGGGTTTGGACGCAATTTCGGGAAAGCACCTCCTGATCGCAGAGCCGGAAGATCCCGAAGCCTGGACCCGGCACATCACAGCTATCGCGGCAAATGAGTCCCGGGATCGGATCTGCGAGGCAGCGCTCGAGTTTGTGAAAGCCCGGTACGACTGGGACATGCTCGAGCGAAAGCTGAAGACCACATATGAGAACTGGTTTCGGGAAAAGACTTGATGCGCGTTCTGGCAGTGATCGAGGCGGAATCCCTGACGGGTCCGGCCAAGAACCTTCTCGAATTCGCTCTGTTGGCGCGTCCGCGCGGAATCGAAGTTATTTTGGCCGTGTTTGCGCGCAGCGGCGCAACTAGCCCATTCATCAAAGCGGCACGAGACGCGGACGTAAAAATCGAGGCAATCAACGAGCGCCGCGCATTTGACACCGCTGTCATCGCAGCCTTGCGCGACGCCGTCGCACGTTCTCGGCCAGATATCCTTCAAACACATGCCGTCAAATCGCACTTCCTGGCGCGGTCCAGCGGCCTGCACAAGCTGGCGGCCTGGGTCGCGTTCCACCACGGCTACACCCGGCCCGCCGCGCGAGTGCTGCTTTATAACCAGCTCGATCGCTGGTCGCTTCGCGCCGCGCGAAGAGTGATCACCGTTAGTACTCCCTTCCGGGATCAGCTCATCGCGCGCGGCGTGCCCAAAGATGGAATCGACATCGTTCACAATGCGATTGCCTCGGATTGGGGCTTGTCAGCCCGGCAAGACGCAGCCGCGGTGCGTTCGAGTTTGGACATCCCGCCGGACGCTCGCATAATTCTCAGCGCCGGGCGGCTATCGAAGGAAAAGGACCACCTCACATTGCTCAAAGCTGTGCGGCGTTTGCCGGCCGCTCACGTGTTGATCGTGGGCGACGGACCGGAGCGCCCCGCGATCGAGAAGGCGATCAAGCAATTGGGACTGAAAGGACGCGCGACGCTTGCAGGCCACCAACCATCGGTCGCCGCCTACTACGCCATCGCCGATACCGTGGTGCTGTCCTCGCGAACCGAAGGCTCGCCTAACGTCCTTCTGGAAGCGATGGTGTCCGGCGTTCCCGTCGTTGCGACGCGCGTAGGCGGCGTTCCCGAGCACGTAGAGGATGGCGAGACCGCGCTTTTGGTGGATCCCGGCGACGATGCCGCGATGGGCTCCGCGATCGCGCGTTTGCTCGAACCCGGCAACAAACTGCGCACCCGCCTGATTGAGCGCGCCGACGCCCTTGTACGTGAGCGCCATGCGCCTGAAGCGCGCGTACAAACGCTCACAAAAATCTACGAATCGCTTCTCCGTCAGCGCCGATTCGTGCTACGCTAGCGCCTTCGGCTATGGCAAGCATTCTCAAGGCGCTCCTGCTCTCATCCCTTTCCCTCGTCCCTCTTCTCGCTCAAGGCAACTATGAGGTGCAAGTTTATCCAGGACAGGTTCAAGATCCTGGAACAACCATGTTCGAACTCCACAGCAATTTCACGGTCCAGGGCAGCAAGGGCGAGGTCAACGGTGTACTCGGTACCGAGCACCAATTGCACGAGACATTGGAAATAACCCGCGGTATCACGCCGTGGTTCGAGACCGGATTTTATGTTTTTAGTTCCGCCCAGGCGGGCCAGGGGTGGCAATGGGTAGGCGATCACATACGTCCGCGAATTGCCGCGCCCGAAGAATGGAAATGGCCTGTAGGCGCGAGCCTGTCGCTTGAATTTGGTTATCAACGCTACCATTTTTCACCGGATACGTGGACCCTTGAAATACGGCCGATAATCGATAAGCAGATCGGCCGAATGTATGTAGCGTTTAATCCGACATTCGACAGATCGTTTCATGGACCCAGCGTCAGCCAGGGAGTAGTGTTCTCGCCCAATTTCAAAATGGGTTGGGATTTTACCAAAAAAATCAATGTGGGATTCGAATATTACGGCTCGCTCGGTCCGGTTACCGGTTTCGACCTCTTACGCGAGCAGGAACAACAGATCGTCCCAGCAATCGATCTCAACTTGTCGCCGGAATGGGAGTTCAATTTTGGCGTAGGCATCGGGATGACCCAGTCTACGGATCATCTGCTGATCAAGATGATTCTAGGCCGGCGCTTCGGAAAAGTCTCGAAGGGCGGCACCAATTGATTGCCGCCCTATAAGCCCGCAGCTTGTTATTTAGCCGAAAAGGCAAGGAACACGTTACCCGCCATCCCGCCGAACTGCGCGTAGCCGGAGTTCACGAACACCATGCCGCTAACTACCGCCGGTCCGGCGGCATCGAGTGAGCCGCCGTGAGCCGGCTTGCCGTTTACCGTTTCGAACTCGCGCTCCGTATCGGTGTCCCATAGGATCTCGCCCGTGGAAGCCGAATAGGCCCGCAAGTGGCCATCCAGGGAGCCGGAGAAGACCACTCCCGGAATCGCACTGACGGCCGCCGATTGCGCGGGCGAACAGTCCGTTCTTGTATCCGCGCATGGTATGGGTTTCGTACTCCACTGGATCTTGCCCGTCTTGAGGTCCAAACCGTGGAGGCCTCCGCCCTTCTTTGGATCGAGAGTCAGGCGGAAGCCCACCGGCGACTTTGGGTCCGCTACGCCGCCGATTGCAACGTCGGAGATCGCGACATAAACCTTCCGTCCATCCGCGGCCGACCCCCATTGGCTCCCGCCCAAAGGGCTGCCTTGTCCCACACGCGTTTGCCATAAGATTTCGCCCTTTCTGTCGGGATCGATAGCGTGCACCATGCCGGACTTTTGGCCAATTACCAGCGCCCGCTTGCCGCCGCCCAGGCTCACCAGGATCGGCGGCTGCCCGAAATCATGATCCGGTCCCGCCGTCTCCGGGCAATTGGTGCGCTGCGGCACGGAGCAACCGGTGTTGAAGGCATCCTTCTCGGTCAGTTGCCTGGTCCACAGTAGCTCACCTGTTTTTAGACTCAGTGCGAGGATCGCGTCACTCGTGTTTGTCGGCGGGTCCGAGTAATTGTCGCCCGTAGCGACGTACAGAACTCCAAGCCGTTCGTCGATCGTCGGAGTGGACCATACACCCGCCCCCGAAGGCCCACGCCGTTGGGTTCCGCCCGCGTCTTTCGCAGTCGGCTTGGCGGGCTCGGAAATCGTGAAGGTCTGCCAGATTTTCTTGCCCGTGGCGGCATCGAGCGCTACAACGCTTCCCCGGAACGTGCAGCACTCAAATTTGGGGTCGGGCGCCAGTGCTTCTTCGATAGAGGAGAACGGCTGATAAACCACTCCCTTATAGAAACGCGCAGTCGCGGTTACGGTAGTGCCGAAATGGCTTTCCGGCTGGACCTTCCAAATCAATTCGCCGGACTCGGCATTGAGCGCGTATAGATTTGCTCCTCCGTCGCCGAAAAACACAGCCGCGACACCGTTCGCCTCCCCGATCGTCATGCCGGAGCGGATTCCAACAGCGGCTTTAAATCCCCAGTAAGTGCATCCGGTCTCGCGGTCGAGCGAATATACGGCCCCGGTCTGACTGGCGATGAACACGCGCCCACCGGCTACGGCGGGCTGAGAGCGCGCCACGGGGATATCGCCCAAGTTGAACGCCCATTTCAATTTGAGCTTGGGAACGTTGGCCACCGTAAGCCCCGCCGCGGACGCATCCTGGTACCGCGAGTTCGTGGCGCTCGTGCTCCAGCCGTTCCACTGGGGGGAATTCTGTGTGAATTTAAACGGGACGTCGCTCTTGCAGGTGCGCGTGAAGGAAGCGGCGGCTTGCCCGCTCGTCGGAGCGATATAGCCGATCAAGGCGAAGATTTCGGGGGTGGAAAGCCCTTCCGCCCGGCTCTTCATAACACCGCTCGTAAGCGCGACATAAACAGCCTCCGGCGTCATAGCCTTAATTGCGCTCAGCGCCGGAGCTCGACCCTCAGGCATATCGTGGCAAATGGCGCACCGCTCTTTGTAAATCGCGCTTCCGTCCTGAGCCGACAGAATCGGCACGATTAACGTAATTAGACACACGTATCGCATAGCATTCTCCTTGTTGAATTTCAGATGGACCTAAGTTAGAACAAGCTGAAGCTTGTCCTACACGAAATCCTGTTTTCGCGATTGAACGTAAAGCGTTAGCCCCAGCAGAACCGCCGCCAACGCGAACTCGACACCCAACACCGTCAGTACCGCGGAATTCCACACCGGCGCTGGTTTTGTCATCCCGGCCGTTAACGCCGAGTTACGGGTCATGAAGTACCAAATAAGACCGTAGGACGAACTGCATGCCACATTCGCCGCAATCCCCCATCCCTCCGTTTCGCCGATCAGAGCGGCGGCTGTCATCACCCAGAACGCCACGAGCGGCATGAAAGCCAGAATCAGCAGCATGGGAATCGCTCCGCGCGGAATAATGTGGCGAGTCTCAATTACCAAGATTGCCGCCCCTACTAGCGTCAGCCAGGGGGCCAGGAACATCCCGAACGTGGAAATAATCTTGGCTATGGTGTATTGAACCGACGAGACGGGGAGACTCATCACGAATGCTAGATTCTGTTTTTTTCTTTCGTTCACGATTCCCCCGATGGGCAGCATCGTTCCCACCATGATCAGGGAAATGAAAAACCACACGCTCCCCACCACCAAAGCCGGCTCGCTTCCCCATTGACACACTCCTAATGCCACCGCTCCAGCGGCTAAAGTTATATAAATTTGCTGCCGGTGCAATCGCAAATCCTTCAAAATCAGATGCCGAATAATAGTGCCCTTCATGCCTCCACCTCCTCACGGCTATGCTCGACATTGGCGACGAAAATCTCTTCGAGCGTCATGTCCTCCACGGCCTGTACGCGGGCGCCGGAGCTCTCATACGCATTCGGAAGATCGGGAACAAATGCGTTCGCGATCGCCACGGCAAGCCGTCCGGTGCGCTTGATTCCAATGATGCCCGGCAGCGCCGGTATTTCGATTCCGGACGGGACCTCCAGGCGGAGGCGTTTCCAACGATCCAAATAGATCTCCTTGTCCATCGAATCGATGATCCGGCCCCGGTCGATGAAGGTGATCCGGTCGGAAATCTGCTCCACATCCTGCGTGTGATGCGAGGAAAACAGGATCGTTCGGTCCTCGTCCTCCATCACGGCCGTCAATTCGCGCAGGATCTCGTGGCGCGCTACGGGGTCGAGTCCCGTCGTCGGCTCGTCCAACACCAGCAGCTTCGGGCGCCGCGCCAAAACCAGCAGCAGCGCAGCCTTGACGCGCTGCCCGTGCGAGAGGCCTTTAATCTTCTGCTCGGCTCGTACGCCGAAGCGCTTCAGCAATACCTGGGCATATGCGGTATCCCACGTTGGATAAATCGACTGTATGAAGCTCATGTGCCAGCCCAAGGTCATGCCATCGTAGAGCCGCATATCTTCCGAGGCGAATCCGATGTCCCACTTCGCGGCCACTTGCTCGGCGGGCATGCGACGGCCAAGCACCTGCACATCGCCGCAGTCCTGATGGACCAGACCCATCAGGATGCGAATCGTTGTGGACTTCCCGGCTCCATTGGGCCCGATCAGACCCATGATGGTTCCCCGGGGTATTTTCAAGCAAATCTTTTCCAGCTGGAAGAAGCGATACTTTTTCCCGACGCCATCCAACTTCACGGCGAGATCCGTCATACGAATTCCTCCTCACTTCGGGCCAGCCGGTCCTGCGCCGCGCGCAGCCGTTTTTCGAGATCCTCCGGACCTAGCCCCATCAGCGTGCCGAGCCGCGCCGCCTGCGCCAGATGCTGATCCAGTTCCTGTTCCCGTATCTTTGTCCCCAGACCCGCGTTCGAACCCACGTGCGAGCCTTTGCCCTGATGCGTCACAATGACGCCTTCGCGCTCCAACTCCAGATAGGCTCGCTTCACGGTGATAACGCTGACTCCTGCATCCGCGGCAAGCTGGCGAATCGAGGGAATGCCCTGGCCTTCGGTCCAGTCACCTACGGCAATGCGCTGTTTGATCTGTTCCATGATCTGGAGATAGATCGGCCTCTTGTCGGTTT
>Ga0213882_10000798_pt1 | contig 10086 bp, 11 predicted proteins | sample BarmaccoBMER_R09_FD_160106 | JGI IMG/M metagenome (GOLD analysis project Ga0213882, IMG submission 160106) | Barbacenia macrantha exposed rock microbial communities from rupestrian grasslands, the National Park of Serra do Cipo, Brazil - ER_R09 ...
GATCTGCTCGGCCTGCCATCCCTTCTACACCGGGCGGCAGAAGCTGGTGGACACCGGCGGGCGGGTCGAGCGGTTCCAGCGCCGCGTCGCCAAAGGACGGCGGGCCGCCCAAGCCCCGTCCTAGGGAGCGCGGCGACGGCCGCCCGTTGGCGGCGTGGAGCGCGGCCCTACCGACTGGCCGGCTGCGGGTCGGGGCGGACCAGCACGGTGTCGGCGATCGGGATGATCTCGTCCACGGGTAGATCGGCGAGCGAGGAGTGCTTGCGGATCGCTTGCGGGCTCGTGGCCTCGTAGATGCAGACGGTTCCCACAGAGCCGCCGCCCTCCTCGAGCACATAACTGCGGATCCACCGCACCTCGTCTGGCATCTGCTCGTTTCCCACCTCCGTTGAACGCGCGGCGGCCTGCTCGAGCTCCTCGCCCGAACGCCACCCGCTTCGTCGCAAGATTGCGTAAAGCTGCATCGGACCCTCCTTCGGCCGTTTGCTGGGGCCGACCCTACGGGTGGCGGGTCCTCGATGCAAGCAGGGCGCCTGCGAGATCGCACCTACACTCACCATCAGATGATCGACGAGCTGGTCTCCGACATCGAAGAGCGCTTCGGCGAGCTCGAGCGCGAGCTTGCCGACCCCGCCGTGATCGCGGATCGGGCGCGGTTCGCGCAGGTGAGCCGCGCCTACCGAGACCTCGAGCGCCCCGCGAAGCTGGCAGCCGAGTACCGGCGCACCGCCGACGACGTCGCGGGCGCGCGTGAGTTGCTGGCCGAGGACGGCGATGATCCCGAATTGCGGGCGCTGCTCTCGTCCGCGCGGGAGCGGCTCTCTTCGCTCGAGCACGAGATCCGGCTCGCGATGGTCGAACCCGACCCCAACGACGCCAAGAACGTGATCGTGGAGATCAGGCCCGGCACCGGCGGTGAGGAGGCGAGCCTATGGGCCGGTGATCTGTACCGGATGCTCACGCGCTATGCGGAACGCCTGCGCTTCGAGGTCGAGCCTCTGTCGATCGGCGAAGGCAGCTACACGTTCGCCGTCAAAGGGGACGGCGCCTACTCCGTGTTTAAGTTCGAGGGCGGTACGCATCGGGTTCAGCGCGTGCCGCAGACCGAGTCACAGGGGCGCATTCACACCTCAACGGCGACCGTGGCCGCGTTGCCGGAAGCCGAGGACGTCGAGGTGGAGATCGACCCTGCCGACCTCCAGATCGACGTCTACCGCTCCTCGGGCCCGGGCGGTCAGTCGGTCAACACGACCGACTCGGCCGTGCGCGTGACGCATCGCCCGACCGGCATGGTGGTCTCGATGCAGGACGAGAAGTCTCAGCTCCAGAACCGCGAGCGAGCGCTCAGAGTGCTCCGCGCCCGGCTGTACGAGCGCGCCCGGGCGCAACAGCAGGCCGCCGTGGCTGCGAACAGGCAGGCGCAGGTGGGGACTGGGGAGCGGGCCGAGAAAATCCGCACGTACAACTTCCCCGACCGGCGCGTCAAGGATCATCGCGTCAACCTCCTCTCTCACGATCTCGACGGCATCCTCATGGGCGACCTCGAGCAGTTCACCGCTGCCCTCCAAGATCAAGAGAAGCGCCAAACGCTTGCGGAGCAGCCGCTTGGCTGAGTTGGTCGCCGCCGCGCGGACCACCAGGCAGGCGATTGCGGAGGGATCCCAACGGCTGGCGACCGCGGGCTGCGACAGTCCGCGGCTGGACGCCGAGGTGCTGCTCGCGCACGCGCTTGGTCACGATTCCCGTGCGCGGCTGGTGCTCGATGCACACCGCTCGCCGGACCCGGGTCAGCTCGCATGCTTTCAACGGCTGCTCGCCCGCCGCGAACGCCGCGAGCCGGTCGCCTACATCCTCGGTTTCAAGTGGTTCAGAGGGATCTGTGTGCGCGTTGACAGCCGCGTGCTGATCCCCCGCCCAGAGACCGAGCTGCTGGTCGAGGTCGCGCTCTCCCTCCCCCGCGGGGCCCGTGTCGCCGACGTGGGCTCGGGCTCGGGCGCAGTCGCGCTGGCGCTCAAGATGGAGCGGCCGGACCTTGCGGTCACCGGGATCGAGGTCAGCGAGGAAGCGCTGGCTGTCGCGCGCGAGAACCGCGACCGCTTGGACGTCGAGGTCGAGTTCGTGCGCGCGGACCTGCTCGACGGCGACCGCTATGACGCAGTGGTCGCGAATCTCCCCTACGTCGCCCGCAGCGCAAGGCTCGCTCCCGAGATCGCCTTGTACGAGCCGCCGGAGGCCGTTTACGCGGGCGAGGATGGGCTCGCCTCTTTGCGCCGCCTGGCGGCCGGGCTCAAAGCGACCGAGGCCGTTCGCTTTGCAGCTCTGGAGGTCGGCCAGGACCAGGCGCGCGCCGCCCGCGACCTGCTGCGGAGCGCCGCCTTCACCGCGATCGAGACGCGCGGCGATCTAGCCGGCCACGAACGCGTGGTGATCGGTCGGCGGTGAGGAGCCCGCCCGCCCCCCGACACGCCGAGGCCCCGCGCGGCCGGTGAACGGCGACGCGCGCCGCGACCCGACGGAGGCCGATAGCGCACTGGCCGACGAGTATGCCCGCTGCCTGGCCGCGGGTGGGCTTGCGATCTTTCCCGCCGACACCGTCTATGGGCTCGCCTGTGACCCCCGCAACAGGCTGGCGGTGGAGCGCCTATACCTGCTCAAGCGCAGACCCCGGAACAAGGCCGCGGCGGTGATGTTCTTCGCGCTCGACCCGGCCCTGGCGGCGCTCCCCGAGCTCGGCCCGCGCACGCGCGAGGCGATCGGGCGGCTTTTGCCCGGCGCCGTGACAGTGTTGCTCCCGAATCCCGCCGCCAGGTTCCCGCTGGCGTGCGGCGGCGACACAGCCACGCTTGGATTGAGGGTGCCCGGCCGCCCCGAATTTACCGCCGTCCGCCGGCCCGCCCTCCAATCGAGCGCTAACCGGTCCGGGGGCCCGGACCCCCGGTCCTTGGAGGAGGTGCCCGAGCTGCTGCGCGCGGCTGCCGACCTGGTGATCGACGGCGGCAAGCTGCCCGGCACCCCCTCCACAGTCGTCGACCTGCGGTCCTACGAGCAGGACGGTTCGTGGTCGATTGCTCGCCAAGGCGCCACGGACGAGGCCGCGGTGAAGACAGCGCTCGAAGGCCAGTTCCACTTCGATCCCAAGACTTATCTGACGGAGATCAAGCGGGACATTCCCGTTTTCGACCGCCTACAAGAGGAGCTTGTAGCTGCCAGCGGATCAGGCGCCCGACGCATACTCGAACTGGGGACCGGCACCGGCGAGACGACGCGGCGGTTGCTCGCGCGCCATCCCCAAGCGTCAGTGGTCGGCATCGACGCCAGCGAGCCGATGCTCGCCGCGGCGCGCGCCGCGTTGCCGCCCCAGCGGGTGCAGCTGCACGTGGCCCGGCTGGAAGATCCGCTGCCGCCCGGTCCGTTCGACCTCGTCGCCTCAGCGCTTGCCATCCACCACCTCGAGCACGGCGACAAGGCTGACCTTTTCTGCCGGGTCGCCGCGGTCCTCCGGCCGGGCGGAAGGTTCGTGCTGGCGGACGTGGTAGCCCCTCTCGACCCGGCCAATGCGGTCACCACGCTGACACCGGACTTCGACCGTCCGAGCCCTGTGGCCGACCAGCTCGAGTGGCTCTCCGAGTGCGATCTGAATCCTCGCGTGACCTTCTCCGTGCGCGATCTGGCCGTCATCGCCGCCGAGAAGCCCCGTTTCTGAGTCAGTCGGAGAGCCGCCCACTCCGCTGGTATCGTCGGCGCCAGCGTGTCCGTGGAGCTGCCTTCTGACTTCGCCAACCGGCCGGTAGGCGAGGTCGACCCCGAAATCGCGGAATTGCTCTCGCTCGAGCTCGCCCGCCAGCAGCGGACGCTCGAGATGATCGCCTCCGAGAACTTCGTCCCGGTCTCGGTGCTCGAGTGCCAGGGCTCGGTGCTGACCAACAAGTACGCCGAGGGGTATCCCGGCAAGCGCTACTACGGCGGCTGCGAATACATCGACGTCTCCGAGCAGCTGGCGATCGACCGGGCCAAGGAGCTCTTCGGCGCCGAACATGCCAACGTCCAGCCTCACGCGGGTGCCCAGGCCAACGCAGCCGTCTACCAGGCGCTGCTCGAGCCCGGCGACACGTTCATGGGCCTGGAGCTCGCCCACGGGGGCCACCTCACCCACGGGATGAAGATCAACGTCTCGGGCCGGCTGTACCACGTGGTGGCTTACGGCGTGGACCCTGAGACCAGCCTGATAGACATGAACGCGGTCCAGCGGCTCGCCCACGAGCATCGCCCGAAGCTGATCATGGCGGGCTGGTCGGCGTACTCGCGCTTCATGGACTTCGAGCGCTTCCGCGCGATCGCGGACGAGGTGGGCGCGTATCTCGTCGTCGACATGGCCCACTTCGCCGGGCTTGTGGCCGCCGGATTGCATCCCAACCCGGTCCCGCACGCGGACGTGGTCACGACCACCACGCACAAGACCCTGTGCGGCGCGCGGGGCGGGCTGATCCTGTGCCGCGAGGAGTTCGCCAAGAAGATCAACTCCGCCGTCTTCCCGGGCCAGCAGGGCGGCCCGCTCGAACACGTCATCGCCGGCAAGGCGGTGGCGCTGCGGATCGCGATGTCGGACGCCTTCAAGGAGCGTCAGGAGCGGACCGTGGCCGGCGCGCGCGCCGTGGCCGCCGAGCTGCTGTCGGCCGGCGAGGGGGTGAGCGTGCTGACCGGAGGGACCGACGTGCACCTGGTCCTGTGCGACCTGCGCGCCTCGGAGCTCGACGGCAAGCAGGCCGAGGACCGGCTCGCCTCGGTGGGCATCACGGTCAACCGCAACGCGATCCCGTTCGACCCGCGACCGCCCGCGGTCTCGAGCGGGCTGAGGATCGGCACGCCGGCTCTCGCCACACGGGGATTGGCGCTGGAAGACTTCGTCGAAGTGGGCAGGATCATCGCCACCGCGCTGGTGGCGGGCGACGACTTCGAGGCGTCCCGCGCCGACCTCGCGGACCGCGCGACGGTGATCGCCGAGCGCTATCCGCTGTACGCGGGACTGGCCGCCGCCGCGCCGGCTTAGCGCCCCGTTCGCGCAAAGTCCCCCGCTGGTGCCATTCTTCCGGTAGAGGAATGCGTTACTGGCACGCGCTGTTCGCCCTGCTCGTAGCCATGGCAGTGGCAGCTGTGCTGACGCCGCTCGCGGCGCGGCTCGCACGATGGATCGGCGCGCTCGACAAGCCCCGCGATCGGGGCTTGGCGATCAAGGAGACGCCGCGCCTCGGGGGCCTCGCGATCCTTGCGGCCGTGCTGGTGGCGGGAGCGATCTGGCTGCCGGGCGGGGAGACACCCACGCGCGCGATCCTGCTGGGGGCCGCCACGATCACCGCCGTGGGGGCCCTCGATGATGTCTTCGACCTGCCGCCGTGGCTGAAGCTGCTGGGCCAGGTGGGCGCGGCCCTGATAGCAGTCACCGCCGGCATCACCCTGAAGGAGATCACCCTGCCCTTCGTGGGCCGGCTGGCCTTCCCCAACGAAGGCGGCCTACTCACCGTGTTCTGGCTTGTCGGCTTGATGAACGTGGTCAACTTCTCCGACGGCGTCGACGGACTCGCTGCTGGCCTGTGCGCGATCGACGGGATCGCGTTCGCGGTGATCATCTTCGACCTTCCAAACGTCCAGCACTCCTACGCGACCCTCGCGGCGGTGACGGCCGGTGCGTCGCTTGGCTTCCTCGCCCACAACTTTCCGCCCGCGCGCGTCTTCATGGGCGACTCGGGCGCCAACCTGCTCGGCTACCTGCTCGGCATCGTGACGATCGGGGGCACGTTGAAGTCCACCGCCGTGGTGGCGTTGGTCGTGCCTCTTGTGATCCTCGCCGTGCCGTTCCTCGACACCGGCTTCGTCATCGCTAAGCGGCTCAAGTACCGCCGCAAGCCGTGGCTCGCCGACGCCAATCACTTCCACCACCGCATGGCGCGCATCGGCTTCAGCCAGCGCAAAACGCTCGCATACCTGTACGGCTGGACCGTGCTGCTGGCGGGCCTTGCGGTGGCGCTGCGGTTCGTTCCCTACCACGACCACGCCTATCCCCATCACTACCACCTGGGGTGGCTGCTGCTGGTGGTCGTGCTCGCGGTGGCGGCCCTGGCGGCGAGCGTGTACCTGGTGTTCGTGCTCGAGATCTTCAAGTTCAAGCGCGCGCGCATGCGGCAGCTACAGAGCCTCGAGCCGTCGACCAGCGAGCACGAGATCGATGTTCGCGTGCGCCAGGAGTTCGAGACCGGTGAGTTCGAGCGGGTGGGGTAGCGTCGAGGAGTGACCCGAGGCGGAGCGCGGACCGAGAGTGGCGGGCTGAGCACGACCGAGCGCACGCGCGGCCGACAGGCGCCAGCCGGTGCAACGAGGGGCCCGGCCTCCGGGAGCGGCGGCGGCATCGGGTTGCGTCAGCCCGAGTGGGCCCTGCTGGGCCTGGTGGCGATTGTCACCGCCGCGGCCGGTGCCGCGCGCTACAGCGCATTCGGGTCGCACGTCCTCGCGTTCGTGCTCGCCGGGCTGGCGCTCGCGGGCGGGGCCTGGATCGTGGCTTTGGCGACCGAGCAGCTTGGCCGGCGAACAGGACCCGCGATTGCGGGGTTCACGCAGTCCACGATCGGCAATCTGCCCGAGTTCTTTGTCGTGATCTTCGCCCTGCAGGCCGGCGAGAGGATCGTCGCCGAGACCGCGATCGTCGGCTCGATCCTCGTCAATGCCCTACTCGTGCTGGGACTGGTTATCGCGGTGGGCGCCCGCCGGGCCAGTGACGGAGTCATGCGCTTCAGTCGGCGCCTGCCGAACGACACCGCGACGCTGCTGCTGCTCGCGGTCTTCATCATCGTGCTGGTCGGGCTCGCGAACGCGGCCCACGACCCCGCCAGCCACCACGTCGAGACGGTCTCGCTCATCGGGGCGATCGCGATCCTGCTCGTGTACAGCACCTGGCTGCGCCAGTATCTGCGCACCGGGGAGCGCGAGGAGGTTGAGCCCGCGCGCCTGCCACTGGCCACCGCCCTCATCCTGCTGGCGGCCGCCGGCACGCAGTCCGCGTTCGTCTCCGACTGGTTCATCAACGCGCTTGCGCCCGCGATCCACACCCTTCACATCTCGGAGGCCTTCGCAGGCCTCGTGATCGTCTCGATCGCGGGCAACGCGGTCGAGAATGTGACGGGGATCGTGCTCGCTGCCAAGGGCCGCTCCGAGCTGGCAATCTCCGTGGTGAAGAACTCGGTCGCACAGATCGCCGCCTTTCTCTACCCCGCGCTGGTGCTGGTCTCGCTGCTTACGGCGACCTCGCTGACCTTCGCGCTCGCCCCCGTCTACATCGGCGCTCTGTTCGGGATGGCGGTGATCGTGTGGCAGATCACGGGAGACGGGGAGGCGACCCTGTTTGAGGGATTGGCGCTGATTTCGGTGTTCGTGATCCTCGCCGCCGTGGCCGCGTTCTAGCGTGGCGCTGGCCATCCACAGATCCTGGCGTGGCGCCTCGCCCAGCGCGGCTGCTAACCTCACGTTAACGTGAACTCTGGTGCAGAGAGACCGTTGCGGATCGGCGAAGTCGCGCAGCTCACCGGCACCACGCCTCGGACCATCCGTTACTACGAGGAGATCGGCCTCCTCACAGGGGCCGAGCGAGCGCACGGCAAGCACCGCTGTTACTCCGATGCCGACGTCGAGCGGCTGCGCGAGATCGTGCGCCTCCGGGACCTGCTGGGCCTATCGCTGGAGCAGCTTTCGCAGCTGTTGGAGGCAGAGACCGCTCGCGCCGAGCTGCGCCGGGAGTACCACCGTACCGAGCATCCTGGGAGACGGCGGAAGATCCTCGAGCAGGCACTGGGTCACATCTCGACCCAGCTCCAGCTGGTCGAGGAACGGCGCGGTGAGCTCGAGCGGCTGGAGCAGGAGCTGCTCGACAAGCGAGCCCAGGTCGAGCGGGCGCTGCACCGGTTCACGACCAACGGGCTCGAGCGCCCCACAAGCGGGCGCCAGACCGCCTCTTCGGCGCGTTAGCCGCAGGACTCGGCCTCGCGGTGGGTCGCGCCAGCGCGTCGAAGCGCGTGCCGCAGCGCGGGCAGCGGAAGCCGTACAGAGGCACCCCGCCGAGGATATGAAAACGACGCTTTCGTCGGCTTTGGTGCCGCCATCGCGTTCGTCATCAGGCGCTACAGCGAGCGCTGAAGTCGCTGCGCAGCGAGGGGTTTCGTCGGCTACGATCAAGCCGTCCACCGATGTCCCGTGCGTGCCCTGCATACGACTCCACAGACCGCGCCCACGGCCACGCGCGAGCATCCATGCTGCGCCTGGCGCGCATGCGCCCAGCCGGGAGTCTGCCTTGGCGTTAGGTGCCGAGGCTGTCACGCAAGCACGCCCCATGAACGCCATCCGCTTCCTCGACGTGGTGGCCGTGCTTGTGGGCGCGGTTCCAGCGCTGCTGCTCGGGGTGCCCGCGCTCGGCTATGCGATCGCCGGCGGTGCCTGGATACTCCAGCGCCTGATCGCCGTGGGCGAGCGGCGCTTCCTGGTGCGCGTCGATGACACCCGCAGGTACCTCGGCGCGCGGCTGTTCGCCTCTTTCGGGCGGATCTGGCTGCTGGCAGGCGCCATCATCGCTTCCGGGGTCATTGGCGGCCGAGTCGACGGCCTGACCGCGGCGGTCGTGATCTTCGCCGCGTACTCGATCGCGTTTGCGATCCGGATCGCGAGCGGGCCCCCGGAGAGGGAGACCTCGTGAGCTTCGTTCAAAACATGAGCACGCGGGCGAAGATCGGCTGGGGGTTCCTCATCGCGTGGCTGGGCGGGACGATCGTGTTCGCGATCGCGTACGGGATCACGTCGCACAAGGCGGCCTCGATTGTCTCGGGCCAGTTCTCTCCGATCGACGAGTTCAGGCTCGACACGTGGTTCAAGATCGGCCCGATCGCGATCAACAAGGGCGTGCTGTTCATCCTGCTCGCGGCCGTTTTGACGGTCGGGATCATGTTTTGGGTGGCGCGCCAGATGCAGATACGCCGCCCCAATCGCGTCCAGGTCGCGGTCGAGTGGTTCTACGACTTCACCCGCCAGATGACCTCGGAGAATATGGACGACCGGCTCGCCCGCAAGTACTTCCCGCTGGTCGCCACGCTGTTCGTGTTCATCCTGGTCACGAACCTGATCGGCTACATCCCGCTGCCGCTCGAGACGAGCAACACGTTCAACCTGTTCGGGGTCCACGTGCCGAGCTTCCAGATCTACGCGGCAGACACGAACGTCGCTTTCCCACTGATCCTCGCCGCGATGGTGTTCTTGCTGTTCAACTACGAGGGCGTCCGCTACCACGGCCCCATCGGCTACGTCAAGAGCCTGATCCCCGGCGGTGTCGGGAGGGGGATCCTCCCGCTGATCGTCGTCATCGAGATCCTCTCGGTGTTCCTGCGCCTGCTCTCGCTGACGATCCGGCTGTGGGCCAACCTGCTTGCCGGCCACCTCCTGATCGCCTTCATGGGCGGTGAGCTGGGCGTGCTGGTGGGACTGCCGTTCATCTCATGGTTTCTGCTGCCGCTCGGGGTCCTGATCTTCGTCTTCGAAGCCACGCTGATCGCAGGCCTGCAGGCGTTCATCTTTGCGATCCTCACCGCCATCTACATCGGCGACTCGGTTCACGGCCACAACTGACAACTGACAAGGAGTCCTCCAATGCTCATCCACCTCTGGTCGATTTTCCAACCTCTGATCGGCGCCGCCGGTGACACCCTAGCCAAGAAGGGCCTGCAGTCGGTCGCGCTCGGCTTCGGCGCGGGCGGCGGCGCCGCGGGCGCGGGCGCGGGGATCGGCATGGTCTTCAACGCCTCGATTCAGGCCAAGACGCGTCAGCCCGAGCTACGCCAGGACATCGAGCGTGACCAGTGGCTCGGCTTCGCGCTGACTGAGGCCACCTTCTTCTACGGCCTGGTCGGCGGGTTCATCGCCTTCTTCCTCTAGACCTAGACCATGCAATCCGCCCTCGATCATACGGTCGCGTTCGCGTCCAGCGGCTCGTTTCTGGTCCAGCCCAGCACCGGGTTGACGATCTGGACCATCGTGGTGTTCCTGCTCTCGATGGCGATC
>Ga0213882_10000799_pt1 | contig 10077 bp, 8 predicted proteins | sample BarmaccoBMER_R09_FD_160106 | JGI IMG/M metagenome (GOLD analysis project Ga0213882, IMG submission 160106) | Barbacenia macrantha exposed rock microbial communities from rupestrian grasslands, the National Park of Serra do Cipo, Brazil - ER_R09 ...
AAACATGGCTGCAAGCCAAGCCAGTTGCGCTGGCTTGTAAATTGCAAAACCAGTCAGTACCGAACCCACCCCCATCAGAATGATCGCAGTGTACGAAATCTGCTGCGCGGCATTGTACTTCTCCTGTGCGGGTATTTCTCTCCGAAGATGCAGATCGTGCAAAACCACGTACCAGGCGTCCTCGAACGCGGACCACGACCGCGGTAATAAAAGGCGCCACTCACCAGAAACCAGGGTGTATATGATGTAGGCTACACCGTTTACCACGAAGAACCACATGAAGAAGAAATGCAGCGCCATCCCGTCTGCCAGCCGGTGGTCAATGTGAAATGTCGAATAAAACCATTTCGGGAAGAAGACCAAAGGCCCCAAACGATAAATGGGATACGCCCAGTAGATCAGAATGCCGCTCCAGATCATTAGGAACAGAAGAGGGAAATTTATCCAGTGAAACCAGCGGATCGCCACCAAGTGCTTCAACTTCAATTTCTGCATTCTGAAAAGTCCTTCGCTCTTCGAAATGGCGCGGTTATGGGCCTGCGAAGTACACGTTAGATTAGTAATCTAGCAAAAGATGCCGGAGCCAGCTCTTACTTTCCTGTGTCTGGCAAGTTATGAGAAGGGTCACCGTTTCCTCGAACAAGCGAAGCGGCAAGGTTGCCGGGTCCTGCTGCTGACCTCGCAAAGTTTGCAGGACACGGCGAAGTGGCCGCGTGAAAGCCTGGAAGACATCTTCTACATGCCCGACCCGGAGCCGCATGAGTGGAATCTTCAGCACATGCTCCTTTCCGTCAGTCATCTTTACCGCACCAGGGTCATAGATAGCATCGTGGCTTTGGACGACTTTGATCTCGAGAAAGCAGCTATGCTGCGGGAACATCTCCGCCTGCCTGGACTCGGCGAGACCGCTACCCGGTACTTTCGTGATAAGCTCGCCATGCGCATGCGCGCCGCCGCGAACCGGATTCGTGTCCCCGAGTTCACTCCTACCTTCAATTATGAAGCGATCACGCGGTTTGTAGATACGGTGGCGCCCCCCTGGGTATTGAAGCCGCGGCTCATGGCTGGGGCGCTTGGAATCAAGAAATTTCACCACCGGCAGGAAGTCTGGGATCGTATACACGCTCTCGCTGATGAGCAATCGTATTTCGTCTTGGAACGTTTTATCCCTGGCGACATCTTTCATGTTGACTCGATTTGGCATCGCGGCAAAATGGTGTACGCGATTTCCAGCGCTTATGGAACGCCGCCCCTCGAGGTGACCACTGCGGGCGGAATCTTTACTACCCGTATTCTCGAGCGTGGTTCGGAAACAGACCGGGCTTTGCGAGACATGAATGAACGAGTACTAACCGCCTTCGAGCTGCGGGACGGTGTCTCTCACACTGAGTTCATCCGCGCGCATCAAGACGGCGCGTATTATTTTCTCGAAACCTCAGCGCGCGTTGGCGGTGCTCACATTTCCGATTTAATACAGGCGGCCGCTGGGGTAAATCTGTGGGAAGAATGGGCGAAGGTGGAGTTGGCTGCGGTCCGAGGCACGTCATATACTCCACCTCAGGAGCAATCAGACTACGGTGGCCTCCTGGTCTCCCTAGCACGCCAGGAGTGGCCTGATACATCGAACTTTCGCGAACCCGAACTTGTCTGGCGAATGGAAAAGCGACATCACGTGGGATTTATTGTAAAATCGCCTAGACGGGAGCGCATAGAGGAGTTGTTGAACCTCTATACTCAGCGCGTCCGTAATGAGTATCACGCTTCTGCGCCGCCGCGCCAGAAAGCGCGAGAATAAAACTTTTTCCCAGCACCGAAGCAGGTGCTAGTCTGAGGTCGAATGCGAGCACTAGCCGTAGCAGGTTATACTGCGGGCGCCATGCTTGGTGGAGTTTCCGCCGCAGCAGCGTATGGAAGCGTCTCCAAGTCGTCACAGTTGTTTGGACCCTCCGTATATAGAGGACCAGGGCGCCGCCGGACGATCAGTCTGACATTTGATGATGGACCCAGTGAAGGTACACTGGCGCTCCTCGATTATCTTGCAAAGGAGAAGGTATGGGCTACCTTCTTCATGTGCGGTTCCAACGTGAAACGGTTACCGCATATCGCGGGCAGGGTTGCCGCCGCTGGACATGAGATTGGAAATCACACTTACTCTCACCCGAATCTGACATTCAAGTCTTGCGACTTTATTGATCGGGAATTTACTGAGGCTCAGGAAGTCATTCAGTCGGAAACGGGTATGGCGCCCATGCTGATGCGGCCGCCGTTCGGGTATCGCTGGGTCGGCATGCGTCCGGTGCAGTACAAACTGTCGTTATTGGCAGTGATGTGGACTGTGCTCGGCTTTGATTGGAAATGGCCCACCTCTCGGATCGTGGATCACGTCCTCAAGCTAGCCTCACCAGGCGGCATCGTCTGTCTTCACGATGGCCGTGCGGTTCAACCCCGTCCGGACATCAGCACAACCCTAGCGGCGGTGCGCCAAATTGTTCCCGTGTTGAAAGATCAAGGATACGAGTTCGAAACGGTCAGCGATCTTATCTCCCGCTAACTGCAAAGTTGTTGTACTTTGCGAGACGATTCGAAAACAGGTAAGTTATACCTGATCGGTGCTGGTCCCGGCGACCCCGAACTGCTGACACTCAAAGCGGTTCGCGTCCTGGGCCAATGCGACGTGGTTCTGTACGATCGCCTAGTGAACAAGGCGATTTTGCAGCACGCAAAGCCGAGTGCGGAGTTGATCTATGTCGGAAAGCATCCTGGTGAGCAAGAGCGCGCTCAGAACGAGATTTTCGAGCTCATCCGTAGACATGCTTTTCGCGGGCAAACAGTTGCGCGGCTGAAGGGCGGGGACCCGCTTGTCTTTGGGCGGGGCGCTGAGGAATGGTTCCTCGCCCTTCGGGACCACATCGAAGTAGAAGTGATTCCTGGTGTCACGTCGGCGATAGCGGTTCCAGGCCTGGCGGGTATACCGCTAACCTATCGCGGAGTATCGCAGAGTTTCGTGATCATCACCGGACACTGTCATGAGGGGCGCAGTGACGAATGGCGCAGGTACGTTGAAGTAGACACGCTGGTAGTGCTCATGGGCGTAAGAAATCGCGAGTTCATAGCGCGCTCGCTCATCGCCGCAGGCCGTAGACCAGAAGAACCGGTGGCGTTCGTTATGCGCGGCACTATGGCAGGAGAGCAAGTGGCCGAAAGTACCCTCGAAGATGTCGCGGCCGGCCGCACCGATATTCAGCCCCCCGCCGTTTTCGTGATCGGCGAAGTCGTGCGGCTAAGATCGAAGTTCAGGGAATCTCAACGACGGCGAGGCCCTGCCCTATAAGATTAATCGGATCTCCAATTGGATGTTCTTGAGGCCGAGCCAGTGCGGCTGCTTTCTGAATCGCTTGCGTCTGCTCCGGCCTTGGGCTGATTGGACTGCCAACATCCTTCCATGCCTTAAGCCCGGATCCGTGGTCGGGATCAATAAAGCGGAGCCGGTATGTTCCTGCTTTGCCTTTCACCACCAGCCGAAAGCTCTTATCCGGGACGTGTTCGCCCGGCTCGGCGTAGTTCCAGAGCGCAAGGACAATCGCTCCTTCGTCGCGAACTGTCGCCAACGCGTTTTCTGAAGGAATCTCCAGCCGCCTATTGCCCAGTCTGTGCAACAGCTCGAAAGCCCAGAATGCCGACTTCGGCAGATGCCGCTCGGCGATTAACCCGTAACCGCCATAGAACGGAGTCTTTACTACTCCCTGCTCTTCAAATACGTCGGAAAAGCACCAATAGGCCATGATGGCCGCCAATCCGTCACTCTCCCGAATATGGTTCGCGAGCCAGGGCCCCATGAACGCGCTGTCCGTCACCTCGGTTTGGTTCATATACGTCGCGTTGTACTCGGACCAGATAATCGGCGTTTTGGGCGCGGCCGACGCCTTCACCTCGTCGTACACTTTCTTCGCTGCTCTCGCCACCATGTCCTTTCGAGGAATATCCAGCTTGCGGCCAAACACGTCCTGCGACGTATCGTTCCCGTAGACGTGAGTCGATACGAAATCGAATGGCACATGTTCACGCGTGCAGTGCGCAATGAAGTCGGCTACCCAAGCGGCCTGCGCCGTCGCCGGACCGCCAACACGCAGATTCGAATCCACGCTCTTTAGCGCCCGCGCGGTTTCGTCATATAGAGCGAAATAGGTCGACTGCTTCGGCTCGCCATCCCAAAAGTCGATATTTGGCTCGTTCCAAACTTCGAAATACCAGCTTTCCACTTCGTCCTTGCCATATCGTTCGATCAAATGCGCCGCAAACGCCATCATCAGGGCATCCCATTTCGCAGGATCGTTCGGCGGAGAAGGCAGCGGCTTGTACCAGAACGGATGCGGCTTCAGGTTTGCAGCCAGCTTCTGAGGCATGAAGCTGATTTCGACAAACGGCTTCACGTGGTCCGCCAGGAGTCCGTCGTAGATCTCATCCAGATAGGAAAAGTTGTAAACCGGTCGGCCCGCCGCGTCCTCGCTGTAGACGCCGTTCTCGTCGTCAAGAATTGCATGAAAGCGAATGTAGGTGAAGCCCGTATGATTTTTAACAGCCCTCAAGTCGATTCGGTAACTTTCGCGGAGGCTGAGATTTGCCCGGCCCGATCCGAACATCTGCTCCCAGAAGTGCGGAAATGGGTGCGAAGTGCCATTAGGGTCAATCGTGATTGTCTCTTCGGAAGGAGCCTGCGCCTTGAGCGCAGGCACTCTCCAAAAGACAGCGAGCAGGCAGGCCAAGCCAACGGAAAGGCTTTTCACGCCAGTTAGAAGCGCTCTCAGCCGGTCCGTTGCGCTTCGGCGTATGTCGCGGCGGCTTCTCGCACAAAAATCCCCATTTTCGGATGGCTAGGTTCCATTGCCAGCTTGATTCCGAACTCACCCAGCGATTCGCTGCAAGTGGGCCCGATCGAACCGACAAAAATTCTGCGAAGAGCGTCCTGGGCGGCTTCCCGCTTTCCAGTTCGTTCGGCAAAATTCAAGAAATGCTCAATCTGGACTCCGGTCGTAAACAGCGCTGCCTGGAACTTGCCGGCGAGCAAGTCATTCAGAGCGATCGCCAATGGTCCCGTATCTTCGGGTAACTGCCACTGATACACACGAACGGGAAGCACGGTTCTTCCTTGAGCCTCGAGACCGGCCACCAATTCCTGATTTGTTTTTCCATACTCCTGAATGGCAACAGAGTGCTCACTGCGCCCGGCCACGGCGACCAACAGTTCGCGCCAGGTGTTTGGCTCGGGAACGCTTACGGCGATTGGAATCTGCCATTCCCGAAGCACACCGGCCGGTTTCGGGCCACGCGCTACGATGGCCAGCCGGCGTAAAGCAGCAAAGAATTTTTCCTCGGGATCTCGCGTTGCAAGGATCTTCTGCAAGAGCCTCGTCCCGACTCCGGTTAAAAGAATCAACATCTCGAACTCGCTTCTATACAGCCGGTCGGCAAACTCGAACGCGGCCTGATTTTGCGCCAGGGGTACTTCTACCAGAGCCGGCGCCACGAAGGGCTCGCCGCCATTCATTCGGATGAGTTCCGCAATTTCCTTAGCGCGGCGGCTCTCAAACGCGAGCACGCGCGCACTGGCGAAGGACATGATCACGAATCGTAGCGCAGTCGCTCGCCAGCAGGGATAACACTGGTTGCTACCATACGAAAAAGCTTCAAGTTTTGATCTGACGTATGCAGTTTGTGAAAAAGCGAGCCTTCGTAACCTTTCTTTTCGCGGCACTGGCCGTCGGCGCTAACGCTCAACAGGGAACGGATCCGAACACAGCACACGCGCCTGACGTTTACCTTGACAATCACCGGCCTCTGATCCAGAAAAAACAGAAAGCACCCACCTCGAGAACTGTCACCGGCCAGGTTGTCGATGATTCCGGAGCGCCGCTCGAAGGCGCCCTCGTTATTCTGACAAACAAAAAGACGAACGAGAAGACCCAGTTCTTTACGAAGAAGGACGGCCGCTACGTTTTCGAAGATCTCAGCTTTACCATCGACTACGAAGTCCAGGCGAAATATAAAGATCAGAGTAGCGAGCCGCGCAAGCTGAGCCAATACGACCGCACAGCCAAGGTCGTCCGGATTCTTGAGGTGGCTGACGCACCCGCTTTGCACCAGAGCGTAACGGCTGGCGCCAAGAAAGACGCTCCTCCGGCGAAGCAGCAGTAGCGGCTACTGTCGCTTGCAGAGTTCCGGGTAGTCTTTCTTCAGTGCAGCGATCTTCGGCAGATCGTTGTACACGATATACGGGTAAGTCATGTTGTTATCGAGGAAGTGCTGATGATACGCCTCGGCCGCGTAGAATCCGGTTAACGGAACGACCTGCGTGACGATGCGATGCGAAAAGACGTGGGCATCCGTGAGCTGCTTGATGTACGCTTCCGCGACTCTTTTCTGATCGTCGCCATCGTAGAAAATCGCTGAGCGATATTGTGTTCCCCAATCGGGACCCTGGTGGTCCTTCTGCGTCGGATCGTGAGCCACGGAGAAGTAAATTCTCAGCAATTGGCCATACGTGATCTTGGTTGGATCAAACGTGATCTTCACCGATTCCGCGTGACCTGTTCTTCCTGTGCTGACCTCTTCGTAATGAGCTGTCGACTTCTGACCGCCGGCAAAACCGGAAACCACGTTCGTCACGCCAATCACGCGCTCAAACACGCCCTCCATACCCCAGAAGCATCCGCCCGCCAATACGGCCGTCTGCTCCCCATGAGCCTCGGCCACTGGTACATCAACCGCGGGCTCAGGGAAGGGTGCTCTCGATTTAGCGAACGCGCAGAATGCGCCGGCAACAAGAACTGGCAGGAGAAAAATAAAACTTCGTTTGGACATCGCAATCACCCGATCAATACTTCGCACACCTTCACCCAATAGATACTACGAACTGCGGTTCCCGAGCGGATTTAACAAAGAATTTACTTCCACTCGGGGTTCTTTCCCAAACTCACCAGATTTGCCAGAATCCGGTATGCCCCCGGGACCCCGACCGGCAACTGCCTGTAGAGAGCGAAGGCGTCGTACACGTAAATGCCGCGCCCGTAGCGTGTCAGCAATAGCCCTCCCCGCTGCGGGTCCTGATCCGGATCGTGCGTTTCGAGCAATGGAGTGTAGTGCGGATCCCATTTCTCCATGAAACCGTGGCCACGCTCTTCCTGCCAGCCTTGGAAATCGGCGGCCGTAATCTGATTCGGCCATCTGAGCGCCGGGCTTGTAGGGTTCAGCAGCTTCACCGCCGACGCCTCATCCACCACTTTTTGCGGATTGTCACCCAGCGTAAATGGATACGGTCCGTAGTCCCGATCGAAACGCTGAAGATTGTATTGAACGATCAGTACGCCCCCATTTTTCACGTAGTCCAGCAGCCGGTTATTCGCTGCCCTGAGCTCCGGACGAACCGCATAGGCGCGTACGCCCAGAACAATTGCATCAAATTGGCTCAAATTTCCGGTTTCGAGATCTGCTCCGGAGAGAATCTGCGGATGCAGCCCAAGATCTTCAAGCGCTTGTGGCACGTCATCGCCGGTTCCGGGGAAGAAGCCGACATGCAGGTCCGGAGCAGTCGTGACATCCACACCGACCGCCTTATAAGAGGCAGGCTGGTAATACGGATACGGGCGCAAACCTGGGTAGCCAACTAACCGGTATCCCTCTTCATATGTCTTTCCCTGATACTCAGCTACGGCATGCAGGTCGTAGGTTCGCGCCTCGATGCCGTGTGGCTTCACTTGGAAGCTCACGTTTTCTCCGTCGCCATCACGCGAGAAAGAAAATGGATACTCCGCAGGCGTGCATTGCCAATTTTCCGGCAAGCGCAGGCGGAGAACTCCTTTGGCCGGCCCCTTCACATTGCTGTGCAAAGCGCATGTGAACGCGAACGAGCCGGCAGTGAGCGGAACGGCTCCGGCCCGAGGCGATATGGAAACTGAAATGGCCGGGCCCATAATCAGCGGATTCTGTACCATTCCGATTCCTTCCACTCGTTCATTTGCCTGCACCACTTTGCGGATCTCGAGCGTTGCTCCGTGATAGCTCAGCGTTGCGGTTGAAAAGAGTGGATACGGAGCCACAGATAAATTCCGGAAACGGTCATCGCGAAGGTTGTAATACGGTTGCTCCTCGTCCGGCCGCCAGAAATAGGCTTTAGTGAGCACTGCGTCTTCCGGCGCCTTGATGGAAAATCTGACGCGCACGTCTTTACCTGGGCCGAGGTCCGGTTCCGTTTGCTTCTCTGCTTTGATCATCCATGACTGCCCTTCGGACGGCTTTACCTCAATGCTTTCGATGTGAATCGGTTCAGAACTCTCATTAAGCAGATGAGCCGCCACCGCGAAGGATTGTCCGGGAATCGCAATCGTAAACGTCTGTTGTAGTCCGGCGAATGCCCGGAATGGACCTTCCGGTTCCTTCTCCGGCGCAACAGCCACATCGAATGACAAACTCAGTGCGCGCGCCAGCGCCGTCTCGAACTGCTTTTCTTTCACGCGCAGCTCAAAAGCAACATCGCTCTTTCCTGGCTCCGCGAGATCGCTTGCTTCTACCTTGTTGACCAACCCGCGAGTTGCTTGCAGACCCTCAGCAAGGATTGGCGCAATTCCGTCCGGATTGCTCGGTCGATACCGATCGCATGCATCGTTGACCAGGCTTGAAATTTGCTCCAAACCACTCCGCAAGAAATTCGTATCTCCCGTTGCGAGAGACGCGATGCCGGATAGCGAAACGTCAATACCGTCGTAGAATGATTTTTCCTTGTCCCCCGCAGGCACTCGAGAACCGTAACGGTGATAGGGAGCGCTATAAAGGGTGGGGGGCGGAATTGTGCCACCGCCGTTCTGGCTTCTCTGGTAGCCCCAGCCATCGCGGCCGATTTGCTGAAAAGTCAGGCCAACAGCAGGATTGGCCGTGCCCTCCGGTATGGTCACGTTCGTTGCCGGTGTCCCCGAGATCCACGTCTTGCTTACGTAATCAAAAAAGCGGATGGGCACGTACTTGTCTGTTGCGTAGTCGTAGATCGTGTTCTCCTTGGTTGGCGCGAAGAACGGCACGCGCGTGTAAACCTTAAGCGGTTTCCACGGGCGCAGGCCTTCTCTAATCTGCTCGGGGAACATGTTGGGATCACCAGCGGCGTTGTACACTTCTTGCGCCATTTGGCCCGCGACCTGATGATTGCCATGGCCGTCCGTAGGAGCGCCGGCGAAGACAGAAGTGATAACGAGCGGTCGAGTCATGCGTACCACGCGAACGACGTCGGAGAGCACACGCTGATAGCCCCATTTCTGCAGCGCCTCCTCACGTGTCTTCGAAAACCCATAATCGATAGCGCGCGTCCAGTATTGATCGACCCCATAATAGGCGTCAGAGGTGAGCAATTCCTGCGTTCGCACGAGCCCAAGCGCGTCATAGAGGTCTTGCGACATCGCATTCTGCCCACCCTCTCCGCGATTCAGAGTGAGCAGGATTGCGCGGGCTCCAAGGCCGCGCGACTCGTAGGCCAGCATTCCCCCGTCTTCATCATCGGGATGCGCCGTCACCATCAGAATGCTTGCGCGCGTGCGAAGTGCAGCCAATGCCTGCGAGAGTCCCGCGGCGCCTCGCTCCAAGTCAATGGGCATAGCATCGGGCTTGATTTGAGCAGCCTGCTCCGCTCCGTGAGGTGTCGAGCTTGCCCAGACACCCGCTACCAGCACTGTTGCAAGTGCTGCTGCATATGAGCCTCTTCTGGAGAGTCTTAAGTGGTTCTGTGTAGCGATTTTGAACATTGCGCCTGAATACGCCGTTGTAGCGCGGATCTCGTAGCTGCTGGTCTTAAAGGGACTTAATGCGCACCGGCGATCGAATCGTATCCTTCATCTAAATCGTAGCGTCCACTCTTATAAGAGACATTTCGAACGCGCTGATCACAACGAAGTTGAAAGCGATTCGAGAGGAAAAATACACATGCGATCCAACAAGCTCATTTCCATTTCTCTCGGGATGACCTTAGCTGCCGTTTGCGCAGCCGTCCCGAGCGCTGCCCAGGAACCGTATCCGCAACAGCCACCACCGCAGTACCCG